>Ga0137404_10002111_pt1 | contig 13099 bp, 9 predicted proteins | sample CZOMad2_1_16fung_FD_108285 | JGI IMG/M metagenome (GOLD analysis project Ga0137404, IMG submission 108285) | Vadose zone soil fungal communities from Angelo Coast Range Reserve, California, USA - CZOMad2_1_16fungal (Illumina Assembly) | ecosystem: Environmental > Terrestrial > Soil > Vadose zone...
ACCAGGATCCAATACAAAGAAATCTTTGACTTTCGCCTCCTTGCGGCGTACCTTGCGCGCAGTGTTTGAAAAGTAGCGGCTAACCCACGAGCCTTGCGACCTCCGCTTTACTCGCCAGTTAGCGTCCCAATCAATCGTCGAAGCCGAAAGGCGGTGCTTCGTGCGCGTAACCTCGAGTCTCAATCGATCAATCGGAGAATATGGTGGGTTCCTTCTGTTCGCAGCATGCATAGCCAGCCTCGTTTTGTTGGCTCATACAAACGCGGCAGCTCCGAATTCTTTTATCAATCAATCGAGCGTGCGGCCGGGAGGAATCGCGCGACCGACCCCACGCCCAAGCCCAACCCCACAGAACTGCTCGACCTGCGGGACCCCGGGGCCGCAGACACTTTATGCCCCATTGATTGAATTGCCGGAGAGTTCCGGGACTGAGATAAACCTCAATTGCCGAAGCCCTCATGTCATGGACGTAACTCCGACGTTCTATACAAGAAAAGGTGAGCCGTTTGTGGGCGAAATCTTTCATATGCAGCCGGCAGAGGTAAAGACGGTCGATCTCAAAACACTCATGCCTTTGTCAATTCGCCATCGACGCGATTGGGGTGGTATGAGCCTCTCTTACACAGGAGGAGTGCTGGAGATGTGGGCCCAGTTAAGGCTCATGAAGCTTAATGATGGCGATAGCGTCGATGTCACGTTTTCGATTTTGCAGGACAAACGATCAGATATTCGAAACGCTGTTTGGTGGATGCCCGAGCATGGCGAAGCAATCATCGCGGTTGGTAATCTCGCGAGTTCGGCCACGCGAGCGACTCTGAAGTTCTCAGATGGAGACTCTGAAGATGTAGAAGTGCCGGCGCATGGCACTCATTTAATTCGCAAGCGCTCAGAACAGTTTCAATTGCGAGCAAACGGCGAGGGTGAAGCAGTTACTGTCTCAGCTCCGGGCTCAAACGGAAACATTATCGTCGCCGGCGCAGTAACCGCGATCGGTGGGAGCTTTAGCAGTAGCATCCGATTCTATGATACTGATAAAGCCGCGCAGCCTAATCTTTATGCAACGAACTTCCGGCTAGAGAGCGTCAAACCGCGCATGCTGCTACGCAACACCGGGACGCAAACGATTTCCGCAACTCCTAGATTTATTCCCGCGCCCGGCGATCCAAATAACTTCATCGATCTTCCAAGTGTGAGTCTGCAGCCCAATGAGATTGCGGATGTCGATATCGAGCCGCTGAAGGCGGCTGTTTCCGGCAGGCCGGATTTTGATCATGTGAGCATCCAAGTACTCAACACCGGATCACCCGGTAGTTTGATTGGCGCGCTCAACGGCAAGGATATGGTTAGTCGGATGACTTACGATGTCCCGCTGCGTGACATAGGAGGTTTGCGAAACTCAACCGGAGCGTATCCCTGGCGATTGGATCATGACCTGTCGACCGTAGTGTCGATCACCAACATTGCGCCCACTGCGTCAGGAGTGGTCGTACAGATTAATTATCTGGACGGACCTTATCTCCTGGATCCGCAACGACTCGCCCCCGGCGAGACGGTCGTCTACGATCTCCGCAAAATCAGAGATGAGCAAATTCCAGATCGAAACGGTCATACCATCCCGCTCTCAGTTAACGGCGGACAATTCAAATGGTTTATTCACGGTCCTGGTTCAGGTCGACTGATTGGGCGCGCCGAAATGCTGAGCCTATCCGAAGGCATTAGCAGCAGCTATAGCTGCTCAGGGGCTGGCTGCCCCGCGACCTTTAGTTATGCCTATCTCGATCCCGACAATGTGGAACTCGCACCAGGAGATTATGCGATTGTGCACGTCAAGGAGATTGACTGCGATGCCTATGGTTGCTACGGCCCATTCTCTCCCTGGGTCACCGGCTGGGAGCTTTTTGATCCCGATTTTGCAATTTTGTTTTACGGCAATGGGTCCGAAGCCGATTTGCTGGGTTTTAATGGCGGAGAAGCATATTTCCAAGCCGATATCGGATATGAAGAGTATGTGTTTGACGGCTTGGATTGCGTCGACGAAGGCTTCGGTAATGCAAGTGCAAGCGGGGACGCGGATGTTGTAAAAGTGAACTGGACGACTGCACACTCTCTTAATGGTCACGATGCCGCTGTGCCCATTGCTTCAGGAACTCCGCCACAAGGATCGTCAGCCTTTATCACCTCCACCACGATAACAGCAGCAGGCGAGCCGACAGGGGGGACCTATTCATGGTCCACTTCAAGTAACAAGGTAACTCTAACGAACACAAATTCGGCAACCGTGACGGTCACAGGTGTAACGGAAAGCCCAAACACCAGGGATGTAACAATCACTGTCACTTACACCCACAATAGCCACAGTGCGTCTTCGCCAGTACCGTTGACCGTTCAAAAGCCCACTTTCATGGACTTTGTTTCAGTAGATGGGTCTGGGACGAACACGTCGTGTGCTTCGGGACGCAGCGGGATTTTCAAGGATATGACCTGGCAACTCGCGGATAAGAATCATAATGCGATTCCATTTGCGATTCCGATTTACGATGAATTCACAAATGATACGCCGAACAGTTGTGGTGCGGCTGCCGTTGGCGAAGGGTCAGCGCCAGGGGGCGCGACCACCGGAGCGGGACGTGAGGGTCATCATTATACGATTTGCAGCGCAGCATGCAACAACGGAGGCGACTGTTCTGTGACGGGCACTCAACCGTACCACGCCAATGGCTTTGATATAACTCTATCGTGGACCATGACGTGCTCAAGTATCACTGTTGCAAGCCATTAGTGTTCCTACTTCTTGCCAAATCCCGCAGAATGCGGATTAACATTGAAAGAAGGTCCGATGCGCACGCGCACTAAATATGTCTCTCAGGTTGGCTTCATGGTTCTGACTTTAATCACAGTAGTGTGTGCGGCGAAAAGTCAGTCCTTGGACCAAAAGCTTTCACAGGTAACAGACTATATGCCCACTGCAACTACAACTGAAGGGCGATTAATCGAGCTCGCGCAACATTATAAGATACCAGTCGGAATTGAATGGATCTCCGACGGTAGCGAGGCCGCAACTCCCTCTCCTCTTCTGGCTCAATCTACAGTACGAGAAATGCTGAATAATATTCTTCGGGATGCGCCGGGCTACCGGATTGACGTGAAAGAAGGCATGGTGACGATTCGGAAGGCTCCCTGGTCAGACGATACTCGAAACTTTCTCAATCTGCGGCTGACTGAATACGGCATCGATCATGGGAATGTCATGCATGCCGAAGCCGCCTTACGTTTCGGAATACATGCGACATTGCATCCAGAGAAATATGCGACCGGATACACGGGAGGTTACGGCTACGGGGATCTACCCGAGAGCTTTCGTCTACAAAACATCTCAATATCCGGCAAAAACATCACGGTAAGAGAAGTTCTCAACGCAATAATACGGCAGAACGCCAATTCCTTGTGGGTTGTTGAGCTTGTGCCATCAAAAACGATCAAGGGCGAGCCTTATTTTGCACCCGGTTCATCACCGAAGAATGCGCGGATGGATTTTTCCTGGCGGATTCTACCCTTTGAATAGTTCTAACCCTAAAACCGGGTTAGGCCTGCGATTTGTGCGATTCAAAGTAAGAACGGGATCAGGCGGGACTCGAGATTCTGCGGAATTGATATTCGAGGTTGTACCTCAGGAATGATTTGCTCAGCAACATTCGCAGTACAAAACGCGAGACGAACAACTCACAAAGGAGACTTTGACTATGCCTCTTCACCAGCATTTGAACTTACTACCGTCGTGCAGATAACTTTAAGCTTTAGCACACCCAGCAGCTATACGATTTCTAAGACGATAGTGACACCATGAGCTTTTCGGTGACAGGATTGGTTCGATGACACGAAGATCAATAGGAAGCGCGACTCTGCTGCTTTTGCTATTATCCGGTTTCGTTGGCGGTGAGCAGCAAAGGCCTGACCCAAGCGATTCAAATATGAATCTCCTTTCACGGAAAATCGCGTGGCGCGATCCTCAGAGTACTGACGTAGACATCGCGTTGGTAACAGAACTGAATGCTGCACAGACTGGATTGCGTCGACGAAGGCTACGGCAATGCAAGTGCAAGCGGGCAGGCGCATGTTCCAACAGTAAACATTAGCTTCAACGGCAACACGGTCAACGGTCAGACGGTTAATGTCGTTGTCGGTCAGGAAATTAACTTGACCACCTCTGTGGATCCGGGCGGCGGTACCGTTACGAATTCTCAATGGACCGTTCCGGGCGGGAATTCCGACCGGATCGCAAACTACGTTATAAGTTTCACGAATAGCCAGAGTTCAACAAGTGCGACGGTTACCAACCTAAATACCCTGACCAATTCCTCGGTTGATTTTTACTGGACTAGCGGCGGAAATGGGCGCACCGTGCAGTATTCCGCTAAAGTTAACGGTAAGTCAGTCCACGCGCAGGTAACTTTCAATGTCCAGAGACCGACAGCGAGCATAATGACCACCACTGGAACACCGGCTGTGTTCGTTCCGTCTGATGGTTCGCTGGCGGGTGTTTTGGCGCTTGAGTATGGTGACTCCTGGGGGGACTCCGGGCATCAGTTTTACTCAGAGTGTGAGTTTTCCTCAAGGAGTCAATGGTGACATTGAATTTCTTCAGATTGTTGACGCCACAACGAGAACGCGTACAACTAATGCTAGTGTTCAGGAAACACAACAAGGCACCAGTGTCTTAGATACCAGAGTGTTTTATCCGGCAACGCAGGACTCCCCAGGTGTAGGACTAACCACGGACTACACAGCCTATAGCATTAGTGATAGTTTTACGATGTATCTTATGTTTGCGCCGACCGGAACCACGGGTAGGCCTATCTATGTCCCGCTAAGAAAGTTGTCCTGGGGCTGGACTGGAAATGCCTTTAGATTGGGAAGCCTTAACGACTGGTCGCTAAACTCCAGCAGTAAAACAACTAATGCCTCTGCAGATGTGACTGCCTGTCCACAGTGGTCCGCAAACGTTACGAGTCTTAGCTACCACTGATTTGGAAGGGGGGAAAGAAGATGAAAAAAGCTTTAACGATCGCAATGTTTACCTCGTTGATAACTACTGTACTTGGAGTCAGTCTTGGCGTGACAAATCAGCGAAGAAAGGACTTGAAAAAGTCTGGCCGCGTAACCGAAGGTTTTCAAGTTTCCGCGAAAGCTGAGAACGAGAGAATAAAACCGGGCGATGCCGCCGCAGTGCGAGTCGGAATCAAGAATGTCACAAAGAAAGATTTGCACTTAGCCGAAGCAGGGTCGACAAAAGACTACAAACTGCAGGTATCGAGCGACACTCGCAAAACAATTCCGCTTACTGAACTCGGTAAGAGACTGGAAGATAACAGGTACGATCTTTACATGAATGTTTCTTTGGTCATTAAGCCCGGCGAGGAACGCGAGGACGTTATCGATGTAAGTAAGATCTATGACATGAAGACGCCCGGCAACTATTCGATCGTTTTCCAGCGCAAGGTGAGAACGTTGGAAGGAAAGGGTGTAGCTCAAGCTGAATCGAATACTGTTCATATTCAAGTCATCAGATGAGAGATGCGCTTAGGGTTTAGTTTTGCAGCGGGATTCATCTGTTAGTGTCTGGCTAAGGATACCATCGCGATTGAACTAAAGATCTTCATGATCGGCAGCCAAACCTTAGAAAAAGTGCGATCTAATATTGTCAGAATCGACGCAGAAAGAAATCAACAATGTCCATGAATAACGAACGATTCAATGCAAGAACAGGAGTGAGGAAACGGTTTTTGGCGATGGCGCTTTTCTTTCCCTTAAGCGCATCAGCATATATAGGGCAACAGGAAAACCAAAGAACATCAATGGGTCTTATGTCCCGGTCCGCGAACTTGCGAACGGTTAGCGCGAGGAAGCTGGCCCTCGTCCCTCAGGCGGATCAACACACAACGAAGGGCGTTGTAATTCTTAAATGGACGTTGAAAAACGTCTCTGAAAAAGTTATCAGTTTTCGAGACACCAATGTCTTTTTGGATTACAAGATAACCGTTAAGAACCAGTATAACAGTTCGGTGAAACTGACCGAACGAGGTCGCGAGAGTCCGGAGCGGCTTACTTTTCCTCACACAAAACGACGGTTGCCTTGCAGCCGGGGGAGGAAGCAACGAGACAACTCGACATCTCTGATTTTTACGACATGAAGGCAAAGGGTACCTATTCCATCGCGATTGAACGAAAGATCTTCATGATCGATAGCCAAACCTTAGAAAAAGTTCGATCTAATATAGTCAGAGTCAGAGTCGGTGGTTGACAGTTGAGTTATGCGAAGCTTCTATGGACCTTCGGGGCCATTATGAAAGTAGTCACTTATTCAGTGCGGTTGAGCCTTATCACGGCGCTTATCTTTTCATCGTCCTAGATCTGCGGAATTAATATTCGAGGTTGTACCTCTGGAATGATTTGCTCCGCAACACTCGCGGTACAAAAACGCCAGACCAACAACTCACAAAGGAGAACTTGCTTATGCCTTACCAGAACATCGACGCTTCAATTTCAGCCGTGGACTTGCAGGCCATCAAGGATGCGTTCGCGACTATCAAGCAGAAACTTCCGTTCCTCGTCAGCCTGACAGTTGACGAACGCAAATCAACTTTCAAGGCTGGACCAAACAGTCTTTCGTTTGTCCACGATGCGCTCAGCGCCGATGAGAGTTATCCGGACATCTTTCCGAATTCTTTCAGCACGCCGGCCTTTCGGAAGGATGTCGATCTGTTCAGTGTGCTTACCGAATTGGGCACGTTGGCCGAATCGCTGTCTTCACAGATTGACGACACGCGGCTGGCGGTTGGCGGCGAGGCAATGCAGCAAGGCAGCCAGGTTTACACATACGTCAAAGCGGCGGCGGATATGACCCCGGGACTCAAGCCCATCGCCGAACAGTTAGGCGAGCGCTTCCAAAGGGCCAGCAAGCCAAAAGCCGGCGCCGCGCCCAAACCCTGACCGGGCTTTGCCTGAAGAGTCGGTTGCTTCAGTCTGTCGCTAGAGACCACCAACGCGTTTGGTACAGAACCGCGAGTGGTAGCGAGCGGGATAAGGACTCGAGGTGAGTTGGACCCTTATCCCGCTCGCTACCGCTCGCGGTTCTGTACCACAGGCGTTGCCCGCGCAAGTTCTTGATAAGTCAACCGTCATCCGCGCAAGCTCAAGAGACTACCGAGTCTTTTCCAATGGCGCGTCACCGTCAAAGAGTCGCCGCTGATTCCTAATGATAGAAGGTCCAGTGCTCGACTATCGATGAGGATTCTTAAAGAGTCGGCAACGCCATGGACGCTCGTGTCAGAAGCCCGCGCGTGAGCAAGGGCAATGTTGCCCTCCCTTACGGTCGGGCTTCTGACACAAGTCCCCAATGCAACCCTCAGAGGGTGGGACCAGGAACCCTAAAGTGACTCGTTCGGACTTGAGCAACCAAGAAGCGCTAAGAAGGGGCTTGCCTTATCCGCGGTGCTGGCGTTAACATGCAGCCGTCCAAACAAAGGGTTCATTCAATAAGAGCGGTATCGGCTGGTTGGCTTTATCTGTAGTCTTCATTCGAAGAGTTTAGCGAACGCCGGAGGTTAATTATGGTTGACTTTCTGCTGTCAATTGTAGGTTTGGCCGCTTTGGGTGGTGCGATTTTTGAATTCTATAAGTTCGTCACCAACGAGACTGCGGGCGGCGGACACATGAACGGCTGGATTGCGCTGGTGCTGGCGGTGGTCTTCTGTGCCTGCGCGCTGTTGTTGTTCCTGCGCCACGTGAACAAGGAAGAAGAAATTCACATTACCCAGTAGAAGGACTGCAAGGATCACGGCGCGACCCGGATGATTGCTTGCGACAGATTTGTAAAAACCAGATCACCGGCCTGAGGCTTAGCGTTTCAGGATGGGGTGACGAAAGGCACAGCGACGCCGTTTGCGTCTGCGGCAATCGCCCGCGCAAACGGCGGTTTTTGTTTCTGGACAGGTAGCGGGAATCGCGTTTACCGTTCAACCGGCTTTGCCCGAAAAGTCGGTTTTTTTGAGTCTGTCGCTAGAGACCAGCAACGCGTTTGGTACAGAACCGCGAGTGGTAGCGAGCGGGATCAGGACTCGATGTGAGAGGTGGAGTATTCTATCTTTGGTATCCGAGCCGTGTGGGCCACGCGATCAGGGACGGCAATTACGCCGTCTTGAATCCTTATCCCGCTCGCTACCGCTCGCGGTTCGGTAACTACTGGCGGACTTTTCGGGCAAAGCTGCTTGAACTCTAAACTGGCCCGCGATTGATTAGGACTGACACAGGAGTAGTCGATGATTTTTGCGTTGCTTTTTCTTGCCCAGGCCGCCGATCAGACCGAAACAACATTCAACGAGCCGTCTTATTTTGTTCCTGTCATCCTCGGCTTGTTGGTTTTTGGCGCCATTCTTTGGCTGGTCGCGGCCGTGCTGGGATTCGCCCGGGCCCGGGCTTTCGGATCATCAGCGCGATGGTTTTCTTTCGCCGCAGTTTGTCTGCTGCTTTTTCATCTCCAGTTTTTGTTGCTGGCTTTCGGCTTGATTATTAAAGATATGAGGACGGTTTTTGGGATTCTGACTTTCTTTAACATCTTTGTGGTGCTCGGCGCGATTTGCGTCATCATGGGATTCGTGCGGTTGACCAATCCGCGCTAACTAGTGGCTCAGACTTTTTAGTTTCTGTTGCACGAGATGCGTGTTTTATTCCCCTCCCTTTGGGAGGGGTTAGGGGAGGGTGCGAAGCTTGGCGCGCACAAACCCTCTCCCCGACCCTCTCCCAAAGGGAGAGGGAGAAAGATTTCAATTTATATTGGACAACATCACAGACTAAAGTCTGTGCCACTTAATCGGTTTTCATGTCCAGGAAACAACTGCTCTTCGCCGCGTTCGCTTTGATTGCGTGCGCGGCAGTTTTGTTTGCGATCTCAAGCTGGCGCGGCAGCGCGCGGCGCGGCCGGCCCGCGTTCGTTCAGGCCGACGGGCCCCGTTTAGTAATTGACGGAAAGCCGTTTCGTTTTACCGGCGCGAACGTGGCCATGATGTATCGCGACGATGATCGCGCGCGCATGCCCGAGACTTTGCAGCAAGCGGCGCGTAACGGCATTAAGGTCGTGCGCGTATGGGCTTCGGGTGAAGGTGGCCCGAACGACATCAAGCCACTCGGCCCCGACCTGAGCGATTGGCCGCGCACCCATTCGTTCCGATCGAAACCCGACAAATGGAATGAAGAAGAGCTGATGTTTCTGGATCGGGTTCTGGCAGAGGCAGCGAAAGACGGCTTGCGTGTGCAATTGTGCCTGGTGAACTGGTGGCGAGACACGGGCGGCGTCACCCAGTATTTGCGTTGGGCCGGCGTGCAAGGGGCCGACGACGACAAATATCCGTTCGGCATCAACAATGAAAAGGCGATGCTGTTTTATACAAACGCCACCGCGCGCCGTCTTTATCGCGAACACCTCGAGAAGATCGCCACCCGGCGCAACAGTGTCAGCGGCGTTATGTACCGCGACGATCCGACGATCTTTGGTTATGAGTTGATGAACGAAGCGCAGTGTCTGACCGGTCGCTGGACAGAGCGGCGGGCGTGGATGGCTGAGATGAGCAGCTATTTGAAGTCACTCGATCCGGATCACCTGATCGCGCCGGGTGAGTGGGGCTATCGCTCAGCCGCCGAGCGCCGCGAATGGCTGATCGATCACTCTCTGCCTAACATCGACTTTTGCGACGTGCACAACTATCCGCGCAGTGACACCGACATTGCGGTCGACTCGCCCAAAGCGCTCGGCGAGTTTATCGACAATCGCGTGGCCGCCGCTTTCTCGATCAAGAAGGCGCTGGTGTTCGGCGAGTTCGGCATGGGTCCCGAGGGGTATAAAGGTTTTTCGGAGGTCGATTGGTATCGCGCTTATTTTGATCACGCAGCTCGGGCCGGAGCGAGCGGCGCAATGTTCTGGATCCTGACGCCCGACCCGCAGAGAGGTTATGGCGTGACGTACTCATCGCCGCGCGATGCGCCGGTGCTGGCCGAAATAACCGGGGCCGGGCATCTGTTTGCGTCCCTCGCGAATGCTTCGCCGCCGCCGGCGCTGCTCGACGCGGGCAAGCATCTGGTGCCGCTGCAAGTTGCGTTTGAGCTTCCGGAAAACGATCCGGCCACCCAACCGCAGGATTTGTTTCCGGCGGAGGGAACGCTGCTCTATCGCTTCAAACCCAACACGGCCAGGCGCGGAAGATTTGAAAAGCTGGGCGGTGGAGACGGCTACATCTGGGGATCGGGAGTGGGTTTCTTTGAATACGTCGTGCCCGCGCGAAAGGACCGTCGCCGGGTCGGGCAAATCGTGGTGCGGGCGCACCTTCAACCGGTGCTGCCAGAGGACGCCAAGCCGGACTGGATTCGCACGCGGGTGACTTTATTCGTGAATGGAAAAGACTGCGGCTCGCGTTTGATTCCGGTCGAAGATCCCAAAGCTCCTCTGATCCAGGAGTGGAAGATCGATACGTGGTCGCTGCGCCTGAGCGTCGCGCGCGGATTGCCGCTCGCGATTCGCTTTGCGGTCACGCCGGAATCAGATTGGCTGTACGGAGTGAATATTTCGAACTGGCCGGAAGGTTATGTCTCGCATGATGCCACGCCGGTGGAAGTTGAGATTAGGTGAGTGTTTTTATCTCCCTCTCCTTTTGGGAGAGGGTTGGGGTGAGGGCCTAAGCGCAGACCCTAGTTTGACGGCAGGTCGTCCTCGGTAAACACAACGAATATCAAAAAAATACTTTGCGCTAAGCTTCGCACCCTCTCCCCTTGCCCCTCTCCCGAGAGGGAGAGGGGAATCAGGAGCCGGCAATCTCATCATTTGAAACCGTAAAGCTTCGCCGCATTCTCTCGCAAAACCATTCGCGCCAGCTTCATCGCTTCTGCTCGATCAATTTCACTGTCGTTCATCATTCCCGTTAAGGCTAGGGCGAGCGCCTGGCGCGCGGTCGTGTTTGAGAGCCACGCCACTTCGCCCCAATCCACTTCTGGGCCGAAAGAAAATGCGTCCGTGCCGAAGAGGATTTTGTCCGGATAGAACTCCATCCAGTTACGCAGGGTCTCACTCAACTCGCGCGGATAGGTGAAGAAAGTCTGCGCCGAAAAGTCCGCGTACACATTCGGCTTGCTCATCAACGAGCCCATCTCTTTGGTGAACGGATAGCCGCCGTGCACGACGACAAAGTTTGTCTTGCGCAAAGCCGGATCGTTGAAGACCGCTTCGAGCAATAGCGGATTGCTGCCGCTTTGACGATAGAAACCGCCGGCGCCTTCGATGCAGTGGATGTGGACGGCCATGCCCAGACGCCCCGCTTCGCGCGCGATGTAATAGAAAAGAAAATCCTGGAGCGCTTTGTAGCTAGAGGCCGGAGGCTCGCCGCCTCTGACATAGCGAGCGTAGGTGAGGCGAGCTCTCGTTGCGTCGGGATCGTCAAAGTCGAGCTTGCGTAAGTATGCGGCCTCAAACTTAATTGCCACGGCGCCGTTTCGCTTTTGCGATTCAAGTGTAGGCGTGACGATCCGCTTGAGATATTCGTCCAGCGACAGCGGCAGGGCGCCCATTTTCGGGTCACCAAGATAACGTTTGAGCAGACGCTCTTCGCCCGGAAAGAAACCGCGATAGTCCGGATTGGATCTCATCGCGGCTTTGTTGTTCAGCGGAAAGATGAGCGCGTCGTCAAACGCGACCCAGCGAAAACGCGGCGCGGAGAGTCCTCGTCCCATGGCGACGCGATTGGCGAACATGGTTTCAATGTTGAGCTGATCCAGAACCCATGCGGGAAATGAATCGCCGCGTTCGTTCATCACGCGCTGCTTCATTTTCATCAACTCGGCCACGTGGGCTTCGCTCATGTCCTGGTGACGATAGCCGTATAGATCATGCCAGGCGCGGATGAATTCCTGATTCGTCGGACTCAGCCGGACCGGCAGAGGGAAAGCCGTGATGGCGTCCAATGGCAGCGCATCGAATTCATCGTCAGGCTTCTCACCGGGAGCGACATACTTGAGTGGATGCGCATGATTGTCGATGGCTTTGATTTTTGAGATTTCGATGAGGAGATCTGCATCAGCGCGGGTCTGCGCATCTATGTGAAAGGAAAGAAGGCAAATGCAGACCAGGAGAAAAATGCGAACGGTGGACCTCATGATTATTTAGTCTCCTCTGAATCTTCAGTACAAATGGATCGCGGACATCCTGTCCGCCTGAGTGCGCAGCGCGAAATCGCTTTAAAGCCAAGGTGTGAGCGGGCTTCGCCCGCTGGCGGACAGGATGTCCGCGCTCCGTCTTCTAGTTACACGACTTCTGATCTTTTCCGGCATCAACGCGCGTGATCCTGCCGTCAGTTTTTGGCGCAATTGCCGGCACGGCGGCGATGGCCTTCAACAGAATATCCGTCTCAGACAGCGCCTGTTCCGGACGAATTACGAGCGTGGCGCCGCGAAACATGTCGTAACCGTCGCCGGCATCGAGGGCGACATAACTTGTGGTCGAAAGAGTATAGGTACGCTGATCATCCAGCGGTTTACCGCTAATTGTAATGCTCTTGATCCGCTGGCCCGGCGGCCGGCCGGCGTCGAACGCGTAGCGAATGCCTGAGACCTGTGGAAAGCGGCCGGGCTGTGACTCGGCGCCCAGAGAGGCTACTCCGTGTTCCAGCGCCGCGCGAATCACGGCGCCGCTGAGCTGTAACTTCACCACTTTATTGTTGAAGGGCAGGATTGAAAGCACGTCGCGCTTTGTCAGCACACCCGGCTCAATGATTGTGTCGGCCCGAACGGAGCCACCGTTTACCAGGGCGACATCGGAGCCGGTCGCTTGCCGAAAAGCGTCGGCGATGAAGTCGCCCATGTTTGTTTCGTGTGTGCGCACGTCCTCGCTCTTTATGTTCAGCTCAACCTCAGTGCGTCCGACCTTCTGTTCCAGACTCTTCAGCAATGGTCCGTACTTTTGATTGAGCGGGGCGAAGGCGGGATCGTCCTTGATCTGATCGGTCACGGGGATGACTTGCCAGTCGATGCTCTCGATCTTCCCGGTTGATTTCGAGATGTTGAG
>Ga0137404_10002114_pt1 | contig 13096 bp, 11 predicted proteins | sample CZOMad2_1_16fung_FD_108285 | JGI IMG/M metagenome (GOLD analysis project Ga0137404, IMG submission 108285) | Vadose zone soil fungal communities from Angelo Coast Range Reserve, California, USA - CZOMad2_1_16fungal (Illumina Assembly) | ecosystem: Environmental > Terrestrial > Soil > Vadose...
ATCGCCTTTTCCCTTGCCACCCTCGCCATCGCGGGGGATCCGGTCAAGAGGGATTTCGAGTCCGACCCCGTGGGAGCCCCGCCCCCCGGATTCGAGTTCGGCCGCACCGGCCAGGGTGCGGAAGGCATGGTACTTCGCTCCGTCGGCGAGCCGCGACTGGCCGACCGGCGGCAGCCGGATCCCGAGCCGGCCGAGGCGCTCGCTGACGTGATAGAGGATTTCCCGCCGGTCGGACGACGCCGTCCGGAACGTGATGCTGAACGAGACCGAAACCTGCGACCCGTTCTTGACCCAGTGCGGCCAGGTCACGGGGAAGTAGAGGCCGTCGCCGGGCGTGAGCTCGAACACGTGGGCCTTGCGCTGATTGACGTCGTCGAAGACCAGGTTCCTGTGGCCGCGCGCGTAGAACTTCTCCAGCTCGCGCTCGGAGAGCAGTGCGCGATCGTCCCCGTCGAACAGGCTGACCTGCTTTCGCCCGCGAATCTGCAGCAGGAAGTTGTGCTCGGGGTCCATGTGGTAGGGCGTCACGGAGTCCGGCGACGAGACGAAGATGAAACCCTCGCGCCGGCCCATCCCGGGCCCGATCGATTCCGAGTGCTCGCGGACCTGGTCGAGGCAGGCGTCGAGCAGCGCCTTGTACTCGGGGTCCTGCTCGACGTTCTTGAACACCATCCACGATCGGCATTCTTCGATCCGCCGGATCGTCTCGTCGATCGACAGCCCGGTGCGCGGCGTCCTGGCCGGGTCGAGGCTGACCGGCACGTCGCCCGCGTTGTATTCCACCCGGTCTTCGGGCAGGGCCAGCGCCAGCTCGATCAGCCGCGGCAGCGCGAACAGCGGGTGATCCGAGAGCCGGTGGTGGACGAGGAACGGCTGGCGGTCGAAGCGATCCCGGAAACGCAGGGGATCGATGTGCAGCAACGACCGGCGCTCCGTCGCGGTGGCCGATAGTGGGGTCATGACGTGGACTCTCCTCCCGGGGGTTCGGCGCGCGGACCCGGTCGGGGCGCCCGGGTCAGCTTGCGTCGCCCCCACTGGAGCAGCGGCATCAGCGACACCAGCAGATCGCCCGGCGCCCGGCCGGTGGCGAAGAGAACGGTGGCCATCGTGCGCCGGCCCGGCCAGAGGCGATTGATCATCGCGTGCTGAGCGGCGGCGCACGAATCCATCCACCGGATGTCGGGCCGTCGATGCAGGCGTCGCACGTTCTCGATCTCGAGCAAGAAGCCCGGCGAGAAGGCTCGATACGCCTCGTCGAAGGCGATCTTGAATGCGAACCCCCCGGCGCCGGCGAGGAAGTTGCACTTGAGCGCCAGCGGCCGGTCGTCGAGGAACAGCCCGAGGAGCATCAGCTGGCCGAGGTCGTGCGCGGCCGTCGCGGCCGACACGAAGAACTCGCGCTCGGGCTCGCTGCACGCCAGCGCGCTGCGGCCCCGTCCTTTCCAGCCGCTCGCTTCCAGCTGCAGAAAGTCGCGGAGCCACGGGGCCGCGTCCTCGCCGGGCTCGAGCTCTCTCCAGACAAGCCGGCCCCGCTCGCGAAGCCGCTTCTCCTTTCGCCGGACCTCCTTCAGCGCCAGTCCGGAGATCGCGCCGTGCAGATAGCTCTCGGCGTCCGCGCCAGGCTTGAACAACGCTCGGGTCGACCAGTCGCCCAGCCAGAACGGGCGCCGCCGCCCGTGCAGCTGCTCGACGAGGAGCTGGTGCACCGGTCCCTCGGCCGCGATCGAGCGCAGCTCGACGAGGGCGGCGCCGGATTCGCCGATGAGCCAGTCGAACACCGCGGCGAACGTTTCGCCGGCGCCATCACGGCGCACCAGCGGCGTGCACAGGAAGCAGTGCAGGTGCTTGAAGGACACCAGCGCCGTAAGCGGGAGTCCCCGATAGCGAGCCGTGCGCTCGAAGGGAAAGAATCCGACCAGGCATGGAGGTCGCTGCGGCGCGCCGGGGGCGGATCGGTACACGAGGACGAGCTCAAGCTCTCGGCCCGCGCCGAAGCTCCGCACCGCGGCTTCGGCCAGGATCGACTCGTAGAAGACGTTGGTCTCGAGCGAGTCGGCGGCGAGATCGTCGAGTGCCTGCCGGTGCTCCATCAGCTCGCCGAGGGTGCGGGCGACGACGATCCGCGGCGCGCCCTCGATCGGCGCCGGCACCGGCCGCGATCGGGTGAATACCTGAGGCGCTTCGTCAGGGTGCGTCCCCGCCGGCCGCCGGATGGCGGTCGCGCCGGGCGCCGCACGCTCCTCAGATCGCATCGTCACGCCGCGTCGTTCCCTACGTTCGATTCTAGCCTGATAGGCTAGCGGAGTCGCGGCGCAGCGGATGCCGGCGGCGATCGGCGGCTCGCGCTCAGCGGATCGCGATCGGCGCGACGGTCGAGCCTGTCGCTCCCTTCAGCTTCAGCGGCTGCATCACGAACGCAAACTCGTGCACGCGGTTGGACGCGAGCTCGTCGAGCTTCAGATTCTCGAGCAGGTGGACGCCGTTGATGACGAGCATGATCTGGTGCACCGGCAACGAGATCTGCGGATCCGGATTCGGAGAGATCTCGACCGGGACGTTGTCCGAGCCGACCAGCATCGGATCCTGGCGGGCCAGCCACTCGGCGGCGGCGACGCCGATGCCGGGACCGCCCTTCATGTAGCGCGCGTTGTCTTTGGCCCACTGCTTGCCCCAGCCGGTGTGGATGATCACCGCGTCGCCGGGTTGCAGTGCGAGGTTCTGGCGCTGCAACGCCTGCTGCAGATCGGCCACCGTGATCTCGTAGTTGTCGGCGAGCATGTCGACGCCCTTGAGCCCCGCGACGTCGATCAGCACGCCGCGCGTGATGAGCGCGCCGACGTTCTCGACTCCCAGCTTCGTGAAGCCGGTCCGGGTGGAGATCTCGTCGAGCTTGAAGCAGTTGTAGAGGCTGTCCCCGATCGTCTGGTGGGCGAAGCCGTCGAACTGTGTGCCCACCTGGCCGATCTCGGACAGCACGACCTCTTCGTTGCTGCCGCGCCGATTCGACTGCGGGTTCATGACCGTGCGCTTGACGTGCACGTCGAATCGCCGCGTGCTCGAGATCGGCATGTCGGCCGAGAGCACGTGACCGATCTCGATGACCTCACCGGTGCGGATCAGACGGGTCGCGCGCAGCACGGTTTCGGGCTTCATGTGATTGCCCGCCCCTCGCTGGTCGCCGGCGCCCCATTTCGAGGGGCACCGCTGGCTGTCCGCCGGGGGCCGCCACGACTGGGCGTTCACCGGTGCACCGAACAGGACGAGCGTCGCCGCGACCGCAATCCCGGCTGTGATGTGTCGCATGGGGATTCCTCCTCCGACGTGACGTTCGAGTGGCGCCGAGAATCCGTCGCGCGATCGGCGATGTCAAGCCCGGCCGATTGACAGCCCGGCCGATTGACACCCGCGACGCGCGCGTGGTACTTCTGCGCCGTTTCGCGTCGTGGACTCGGCCTAGCAGTGCGGTCGTCACTGAAGGAGGCGCCCAATGAGTCCGCAGTATCGCCGCATCGTCGCGGTCGCCGCCACCGTCCTGATCCTCCTCCCCGGACTCGCCTTCGCCGCCGGGGTCGAAGCGCTCTTCGACCTCTCGACGCGCGCGAGCTCACCGTTCCCCAGCGACCGCTTCACGGTCGACGATCACGACCAGAAGACCGGGGTTCGCGTGAATCTGCCGAAACCCGATTGCGCCGTACGGCCCTCGGACTGCATGGACATCGACGTCATCAACACGCTCGACGGCTTCAACCTGCAGCCGCGCCTGTCCATCCCCTTCTCGGGTCCGATCGACGTGTCCACCGTGAGCAGCCAGACGGTGTTCCTCGTTCGTCTCGGCGATCGTCACGGTCACAACGGCGATCCCGTCGGGATCAATCAGATCGTGTGGGATCCGGCGACCAACACGCTCCACGCGGAGTCCGACGAGCTCCTCGACCAGCACGCGCGCTATCTCCTCGTCGTGACCGACGGCGTGCGTGGCACCGATGGGCACCGCGTCAAGGGCAAGGCGCTCGGCGATTTCATCCACGGCGAGAAGCGAGGCCACGATTTCGGCGGTCTAGGCGACTATCACCGCGACCTTCGCGAGGCGCTCGAGCGGGTCGAGATCCACGGACAGCACGTGGTCGCCGCCAGCGTGTTCAGCACCCTGAGCGCCACGACCGTGCTCGAGCAGATCCGGCGCAAGATCAAGGACTCGCATCCGGCGCCGGCCGACATCCTCGGAACCTTCCCGCTCGGCTCGGTCACGGCGATCCAGTGGCAGCGTCAGGTCCGGACGAACGGCGTGATGTTCCAGACCTCGCTGCTCCCGATCCCGGCCCTGAACATCATCCCCGGCTCGATCAGCGCCATCGCGTTCGGCAAGTTCAAGTCGCCCGACTGGGAGACCGCCGCAAAGTTCATTCCGCCGATCCCGACGCGGACGGGCGTACCCGTGCCGCAGGGCGAGAACACGCTCTACTTCAATCTGTTCATTCCAGCGGGGACCCCGCCGCCCGGTGGCTGGCCGGTCGCGATCTTCGGTCACGGCTTCACCGATAGCAAGCAAGGGGCTCCGTTCGCCGTCGCCTCGACGTTCGGGCACCACGGGATCGCGACCATCGCCATCAACGTGGTCGGCCACGGCGGCGGCGCCCTCGGCACCCTGAACGTCATCCCGGCCTCGGGGCCGGCGCCGCAGCCGATCCCGGACGGCGGCCGTGGTATCGATCAGGACGGCAACGGGGCCATCGACACGACAGAGGGCGTGAGCGCGGCGCCGCCGCGCGGCATCATCAGCAGCCGCGATGGGCTACGCCAGACGGTGGCCGACCTCATGCAGCTCGTCCGGGTGATCGAGACCGGCGGCATCCCGGGCATGAGTCGTCAGAGGATCTACTACGCCGGGCAGTCTTTCGGCGGGATCTACGGCGTGAAGCTTCTTGCCCTCGAGGACTCCATTCGCGCGGGTGTCCCGAACGTCCCGGGTGGAGCGATCATCGAGATCGCGCGGTTGAGCCCGGCGTTTCGGGCGCTGGTCGGGATCTCGCTCGCCTCCCGGATTCCTTCGCTCCTCAATGCCGGACCGCTGGCGCCGCCGGCGTGGGGCTTCAACGAGAACATCCCGCTGCGCGATCTGCCGCCCGTGACGAATACCGTAGCGGGCGCGATGGAGATCCAGGAGGCCCTCGAAGCCAGCGAGTGGGTCTCGCAGTCGGGCAACCCGGTCGCGTACGCGCCGCACCTGCGCAAGCGCCCGCTCCACGAGATCGATCCGCCGCCCGTCATCATCCAGTTCGCCAAGGGCGACCAGACCGTGCCGAACCCGACCGCGACGGCGATCTTCCGCGCGGGCGACCTCGCCGATCGTTCGACCTACTTCCGCAACGATCTCGTGCGCGCCGCGTTTCCCCCCGGGCCCGGCGGTGTGCCCCCCGGGGCGCCGGCCAATCCGCACACGTTCCTGACGAACATCGACATCACGCGATTCCCGCTCGGCGTGGTCCAGCTGGCGCTCGCGGCGCAGGAGCAGATCGCGACGTTCTTCGAGAGCAACGGCACCGTCACCATCGATCCTGACGGCGCGGGGCCGTTCTTCGAGGTGCCGATCGCCGGCGCCCTGCCGGAGGTGCTGAACTTCTGACGGCCTGGGGCCTGGCGGCGCGTCAGGTCGCCAGGCTCGGGCTCGGCAGAGCCGCGGCCAGCCGGCGCGGTGGCCGGAAGGTGAACGCGATCGCCACGGCTCCCAGGCCGATGCCGAACGAGCCCATGTAGAGCCAGAAGTAGCCGCCGAGCGTGTCGTAGAGCCAGCCGCCGGCCCACGGCCCGAGGGCCATCCCGAGCGTCGAGACCGCGGAAACCGCGCCGAAGGTCGTCCCCATGATTCGGGCGCCGAAGTACTCGCGAATCAGGATCGCGTAGAGCGGCATCACGCCGCCGTAGCTGAAGCCGAACAGGAGCGCCAGCGCGTAGAAGCTGCCGAGACTGCTCGTGAAGACGTAAAGACTCACGGCGACCGCTTGCATCGCGAGACCGATCAACAACATGCGCTTGGCGCCGATACGATCCGCGATGAGCCCGCACACGATCCGGCCGCTCAGCGAGGCCAGGCCGGCCACACTGAGCACGGTGGTGGCGGCCATCGCCGACACGCCGTGATCGATCGCGTGCGTGATCATGTGGAAGATCGGACCGGAGTGCGCCGCGCAGCACGCGAAAAAGGCGAGCGCGATCGCGGCGAACTGCGGCGAGGTGAGCGCCTGCGCCACCGTGAAGCCGGGGTCCTCGGCGCCGGCGGCGGCCGTCGCGCCGGTGCCCGCCGAGGGCGGGGGCTCGCGCACCAGCAAGGCGGCTGGGAGGATCAGGAGCCACGCGAGGTCGCCGATCACGAGCATGGCCGTACGCCAGTCGTAGCTGGTGATGAGCCAGCGCGCCAGCGGCCCCACCGTCGTCGATCCGAGACTGAGCCCCGCGGAAACCAGCGCCACGGCGAGGCTGCGATTGCGCGTGAACCAGCGCGTGGTCGTGGCCGTCAGCGGCGCGTAGAAGCTGCCCGCCGCCACCCCGACGAGGACGCCGAACAGGAGCTGGAACTGACCGAGCGTCGCGGCCCGGCTCGCCGTCACCAGGCCGAGGCCGAGCAGCACGCCGCCGCTGAGCACGACCGCGCGCGTGCCGAATCGGTCGGAGAGCGCGCCCCAGATGAACGCGCTCACCCCCATGCAGAGCCAGTTGATGAGCGCCGTCGTCGAGATGCCCGTCCGCGACCAGCCCATCGCTTCGGACATGGGCTGTAAGAACACGCTGAGCGCGAGCATCGCACCGACCCCGATACAGGTGACGACGATGCCCGAGCCCACGATGAACCAGCCGTAGAAGATTCCCCGCCTCATCGCTCTCGATCCCCTAGCCTCCGGCCATCGCTCCGATGACCAGAAACGGCTCGGCGCCGCTCGCGACCGCCTCCGGCAGCGGCTCGTCGGGCGACTCCTGTGAAAGATCCTGCTCGCACGCGAAGAATCTCACGAAAGCCCGGCGCTGCCGAGTGACCTGATCGCGGATCGTCCCGCGCAGCATCGGGTAGCTGGCCTCGAGCGCATCCAGGACCGAGCGCTGCGTCGCCTTGCCGCGGACGTCGAGCTTCACTTCGCCGTCGACGCGCGCGAGCGTTCGCAGGTGGGCCGGCAGCACGACCCGGATCATGGCAGCATCTGGGCTTCGACCGACACCACGGACGGAAGGTCGCGGACGATCGCCGTCCAGCTGTCACCGGCGTCGGCCGAGGCGTACACCTGCCCGCCGGTCGTGCCGAAGTAGACGCCGCACGGCTCGAGCGTGTCGACCGCCATCGCGTCGCGGAGCACGTTGACGTAGCAGTGGCTCTGCGGCAGCCCCTTCGTCAGCGGCTCCCACTCGTGACCGCCGGCGCGGCTGCGGTACACGCGCAGCTTGCCGTCGGGGAGATAGTGCTCGGAATCGCTCTTGATCGGAATGACGTACACGGTATTCGGCTCGTGGGCGTGCACGTCGATCGGGAAGCCGAAGTCGGTCGGCAGATTGCCGCCGACGTCCTTCCACGACTCGCCGGCGTCGTCGCTGCGCATCACGTCCCAGTGCTTCTGCATGAACAGCACGTTCGGACGCGACGGATGCATCGCGATGCGATGGACACAATGGCCGACCTCCGCGGTGGGGTCGGGGATCTGCTCGGACCGGAGACCGCGGTTGATCGGCCGCCACGTCTCGCCGGCGTCGTCGCTCCGGAAGACGCCCGCCGCCGAGATCGCGATGAAGATCCGCCCGGCGGTGCTGGGATCTATCAAGATTGTGTGCAGGCACATGCCCCCCGCGCCCGGCTGCCACGCGGACGCCGACGGGTGGGTGCGCAGTCCCGGGAGCTCCCGCCACGTCTGGCCGCCGTCGGTCGTCCGGAACAGCGCGGCGTCCTGGATGCCCGCGTAGACGGTATCGGGGTCGGTGAGCGACGGCTCGAGATGCCAGACCCGGGCGAACTCGAAGGGGCGCTGCGTGCCGTCGTACCAGAGGTGATTGCCGACGGCGCCCTCGTACGCGAACTTGTTGCCCACCGCCTCCCAGGTCTTGCCGCCGTCGCTGGAGCGCTGGATCACCTGCCCGAACCAGCTGCTGGACTGCGACGCGTAGATCCGATTCGGGTCGGCCGGCGAGCCCTTGAGGTGGTAGATCTCCCAGCCGCCGAAGTGGGGACCGCTCACGTCCCAGCGATCACGCTTGCCGTCCGCGGTCAGGACGAACGCGCCCTTGCGGGTGCCGACCAGTATGCGTACCCGGCTCATGCCGTACTCCTTTCATTCATCTATGTCTTCTCAGTTCTTCGCCGAGGCTTCCGCCGCCGACTTCATGCTGGCGAGACCCTTCTCGAACTCACCACCGAGGGCCTTGTCCATGTTCACGAAGAGTGAGACGGCCCGGCCGATGAAGTTGTTGTGCCCATACATGCTCCACGTCACGGCGGTTCGCTCGCCCTCGGGCTTGAACGTGAACTCCGCCGTGTTCGTCGCCTCGAAGGGCTTGAGGAACTCGAGCTTGATCCTGACCAGCTCGCCCGGACGGCTCTCCGTGATGGTCATGCGCCCCTCACCCACCTTGCTGTTGCCGGCCCATGAGAAGGCCGCCCCTTTCCCGGCCGGCGCGCCCTCGAACGAGTTCTTGGCCGTGGGGTCGAGCTTCGCCCACGGTGACCAGGCCTCCCAGTTGTGGAAGTCGTTGACCTGCGCGAACACCGCGGGCGCCGGCGCGGCGATGGTCGCGCTCCGCTCGATTCGGAACTCGGACGGCTGCATCGCGACGAGCACCGCGAGCACGCCGACGACGAGCACGACGGCCGCGGCGACACCGATGAGGATCTTGATCAACATGCTCATCGGGCCTCCCGAAGCGCCGAGTGCTGCGACGGCCCGCCGATCGGCGCCAGCTTCCAGCGGCCGTACGCTACGAACGCCGCCAGGAGCCCGACCGCGAGCGGCATCAGCGCCATCACGACGGTGCCGATCATCAGGCTGACCACGGTGGCGCCGATCATGATAATGACCAGCCCGGCCGCGGCCAGCGGCGTCAGCCCGGGCCGGATGCGCAGCAGCGAGGGCAGGATCAGGCCGAGCGCGCCGAGGATCTCGACCACGCCGATGAACCGCAAGAATGCGCCGGGCATCTGGATGTCCTTCGTCATCTCTTCGATCGGCATGAAGTGCTTCGAGACGCCGGCGAACAGAAACAGGAGCGCCAGCAGAGCCTGGACGATCCACAGCGCATAGGTCATGAGTCGGTTTCCTCCAGTGATTTTCAATTCGGAGACGGCAGCGCCACAGCGAGCGCCTCGGCGTTACGCCGGGGGCCCCTCTCTGACCGGACGGACCTCAATCGTGCCAACGCGCGCCAGGGGGCCTCGAGCCGCAAAGGCGATGGCCTCGTCGAGATTCTCGACGTCGATGAGCATATACCCGCCGAGTTGCTCGCGCGTTTCCGCGAACGGCCCGTCGGTCAGGAGCCGCTTACCGTCGCGCACCCGGACGCTGGTGGCCGTCGACGTCGGATGCAGCGGGTTGCCACCCAGGTACTGTCCTCGAGCCACGAGCTCTTCGGTGGTCCGCACTTGCCCCCAATAGACCTCCTGACGCTCGGCCAGGCTGCGCTTTTCCCAGGTCTCGTCGAGGTATACCAGCAACAGGTATTTCACATGCGCCTCCATCACTAGGTCGAACGGGAAAGACCGGGATCGACACCCGGCGTAAATTATCCACCGTGGAGCACCCCGCGAGGGCCGGCGCCGCCGTCGATGCAGTCTACCGGTCGGATTGGGGCCGGATCGTCGCGACCTTGATCCGACTCGTCGGCGATTTCGACGTCGCCGAGGAAGCTTCCCAGGAGGCCTTCGCGGTGGCCGTCGACCAGTGGGCGGTCTCCGGGGTGCCCCAATTTCCCCGCGCCTGGATCATCCAGACCGCCCGGCACAAGGCCATCGACCGCATCCGGCGCCGGACGCGTCTCGAGGAGAAGCTGGATGCATACGCTGCGTCCGAATCGAGCCGCGCCGACGAGGATCCGGACTACGATCCCGACCAGATCCCCGACGATCGCCTCCGGCTCATCTTCACCTGCTGCCACCCCTCGCTCTCGCTGGAGGCACAGGTGGCGTTGACCCTCCGGACGCTCGGAGGCTTGGAAACGGACGAGATCGCGCGGGCATTCCTGGTGCCGGTTGCGACGATGGCGCAGCGCCTGGTTCGCGCGAAGGGCAAGATTCGCGACGCCCACATTCCCTACTCGGTGCCCGACACGAAGGACATGCCGGCCCGCGTCGATGCCGTGCTGACCGTGATCTATCTCGTCTTCACGGAGGGGTATGCGCCGACCCGGGGCGCGGAGCTCGTGAGGACCAACCTCTGCGCCGAGGCCATCCGTCTCGGACGCCTCGTCCGAACGTTGATGGTCTCGCCGCCGGCCGAGGCGACGGGCCTCCTGGCCCTCATGCTGCTCCACGATTCGCGGCGCGAGGCGCGGCTCGACCAGGCTGGCGATCTCGTCCTGCTCGAAGAGCAGGATCGCCGCCGCTGGAATCAGGCGCAGATCGCGGAGGCGCTCCCGCTCGTCGAGGAGGCGCTGCGCGGCGGCCCCGGGCCGTTCGCGCTCCAGGCGGCGATCGCGGCTCTCCACTGTCAGGCCGCACGGCCCGAAGCAACGGACTGGCCCCAGATTGTCCGCCTCTACGATCTGTTGGAACGCCTGGAGCCCTCGCCCGTCGTGTCCCTGAACCGCGCCGCGGCCGTCGCTATGGTCGACGGGCCGCGCGCGGCCCTGGCGATCGTCGACGCGCTCGCCGCGGGCGGAGAGCTGGAGCGTTACCATCTTCTGCACGCGGCGCGGGCCGATCTCCTGAGGCGGCTCGGGGCTCTGGCGGACGCGGCGAGGAGCTACGAGCAGGCGCTCGCCCTGGTCACGAACGATGCCGAGCGCCGATTTCTCGAGCGCCGGCTGGGCGAAGTCTCGGCGAGCCCCTACGCCAGACGCGCAGGCGACGCGTGAGCCCGGCGGCGGATCAGGAGCGCGGCTCCGGCGACCACCTGACGCAACGCGAAGAGCCCCACGAGCGTCACCGCGTTGATCACCAGGACCTGGCTGACGATCCCCGGCACGAACATATCCGTCCCGCCGAGCCACATCGCCGCGACCGCGAAGAGGGTCAGCTGGTAGAAGGCGAACGCCACGCCGAATGCCGCGACGCTCCGAGCGAGTGACGGGAGCGATCCCAGACGTCGGATAGTCCAGAGGGCTGCGAGCGTGCCGAGGACGGCGGCGACGCCGAGGGCGGCGCCCCAGGCGAGCGTCGGGGTGGCCCACGGATAGTGCAGCAGGCCGAAGCCGACCGCCTGGTTCGTGAGCCACAGGGCGACGGCCAGCAGCACCGCATCGCGCCGGGGCACCGACACCGCGGCGATCACGGCGAACGCCGCAAACGGCGTGACGCACGTGAAGACGATGGTGATCGCGGCACTGATGACGACGAGCAACCCCAGCCACACCGGGCGAAACCACTTGCTCTCTGACATCTCGGGCTCCTCCGCACGAGTTTTCCACCCCGAGGCTACCCGCACCGGCCCTAGTTGACAATGGGGTGCTCAACCGGGACAATACCTCGGCACATGAACACTGTGACCCCTGAGATCCAGAGGACGACGAGCGCGCACTTCCCGCTCGCGACCCTGTCCCTGAATTAGGCGCGCGTCCTCGCGGGCGCGCGCCGAAAAAGCCTCTCCCGTGACCCGGGGAGGCTTTTTTGTTTGCCCTAACGTGTAAGCGCGACTGTAACGAAGGAGGCTCCTGTGGCGCCGAAGGCTGGTCCACCCGCACCGATGCCGTTCCATCTCTATCGTCCCTTCACGCCGATCCCCCTCCCGGATCGCACGTGGCCGAGCCGGGTCACCACCCGGGCGCCACGCTGGTGCAGCGTCGACCTGCGCGACGGCAACCAGGCCCTGATCGACCCCATGGACGTCGAGCGCAAGCGCCAGATGTTCGATCTGGTGGTGCGCTGCGGGTTCAAGGAGATCGAGGTCGGGTTCCCCGCGGCTTCCCAGCCCGACTTCGACTTCGTGCGGCTGCTCATCGAGCGTGACCTGATCCCCGACGACGTGATGATCCAGGTCCTCACCCAGGCCCGGCCCGAGCAGATCGAGCGGACGTTCGAGTCGATCCGCGGCTCGGCGCGGGCGCTCGTGCACCTCTACAACTCGACGTCGACCTTGCAGCGTCGCGTGGTGTTCGGCCTCGACCGCGCCGGGATCGTGGACATCGCGGTCCGGTCCGCCCAGCTGTGTCGCCAGCTCGTGCCGACCGTCCCCGGAACGGACGTCCACTTCCAGTACTCGCCGGAGAGCTTCACCGGCACCGAGCTCGACTTCGCCAAGGAGATCTGCGAGGCGGTCATGGACGTCTGGGAGCCGACCCCACAGCGGCCGGTGATCCTGAATCTTCCGGCGACCGTCGAGATGGCCACGCCCAACGTCTACGGCGACCAGATTGAATGGTTCCATCGGAACATCCGCGCGCGCGACACGATCATCCTCTCGCTGCACCCGCACAACGACCGCGGCACCGCGGTGGCCGCCGCCGAGCTGGGCTACATGGCCGGCGCCGACCGCATCGAGGGCTGCCTGTTCGGCAATGGCGAGCGCACCGGCAACGTGGACGTGGTCACGCTGGCCATGAACCTGTTCAGCCAGGGCATCGATCCCGAGCTGGACTTCGCCGACATCGACGCCGCCCGCCGCACGGTCGAGCACTGCAACCGGCTGCCCGTCCACCCGCGCCATCCCTACGTGGGCGACCTGGTGTTCACGGCCTTCTCGGGCTCGCACCAGGACGCGATCAAGAAGGGCTTCGAGGCGCTGGGCAAGGACTACGACGTGTGGGAGGTGCCCTACCTGCCGATCGACCCGCATCACGTGGGCCGCAGCTACGAGGCGGTCATCCGGGTGAACAGCCAGTCCGGCAAGGGCGGCGTCGCCTACATCATGAAGTTCGAGCACGGCCTGGACCTGCCCCGGCGCCTCCAGATCGAGTTCTCGTCGGTCATCCAGCG
>Ga0137404_10002119_pt1 | contig 13078 bp, 14 predicted proteins | sample CZOMad2_1_16fung_FD_108285 | JGI IMG/M metagenome (GOLD analysis project Ga0137404, IMG submission 108285) | Vadose zone soil fungal communities from Angelo Coast Range Reserve, California, USA - CZOMad2_1_16fungal (Illumina Assembly) | ecosystem: Environmental > Terrestrial > Soil > Vadose...
CCGAAGTCGGGCTCGAGGACGTGCGGGTCAGATCGTATCCGTCGTTCACGCGCATCGTCGTCGAGACGTCGGCGGCCGTCAGCCATCGCGTCGAGTCGAGCGGGCCCAAGGAGGCGCGGGTGCGGCTGATCGGGCTTGGGAGCGGTGTGCACACCCAGGAGATCGGCGACGGGCTCATCGCGGAGGTACGCGTGGACCGCGCCGGCTCCGACGGGGTCCTGCGAGTGGTGTACGAGGGCACCGCCGGGACCATTCGCGCCATCACCCTGGCCGATCCGCCGCGCATCGTGCTCGACGTGGCCCGGCCCGTCGATCCAGGCCAGCGCGAGAGCCGTGAGCAGCTCACCCCGCTGAAGACGATCGTGCTCGACGCCGGCCACGGCGGCCACGACTCCGGCGCCACCGGCCCCACCGGGCTCATGGAAAAGGACCTCGTGCTGGACGTCACGCGCCGCGTGGCCAAGCTCGTCGAGGCCCGCCTCGGCCTCAAGGTGCTCCTCACGCGAGACTCCGACAACTTCGTGACCCTGCGCGACCGCACGAGCTACGCGAATCGCCAGCACGCCGACCTGTTCGTGTCGATCCACGCCAACGCGCACCGCGAAGCGGCCGCCGACGGGGTCGAGACGTACTTCCTGTCGTCGGAGGCAACGGACAGCACCGCGCGCCAGGTCGCGGCGCTCGAGAACGGCGTCGTCCAGCTCGAGCAGCCGACCGGCCGCGGATCGAGCCAGGGCCAGGTGGACATCGTGAAAGCGATTCTCTGGGATCTCGCGCAGTCCGAGTTCCAGGTCGAGTCCTCGCGCCTGGCCGAGGTGGTCCACGATTCGATGACGCAGTCGCTGCGCATCTCGAATCGCGGCGTGAAGCAGGCCGGCTTCTACGTGCTCGGCGGCGCGGCGATGCCGGCGATCCTGCTCGAGATCGGCTTCGTCACCAATCCGCGCGAGGAGCGCAAGCTCAAGGACACGAAGTACCGGGACGAGATCGCCCGCGCCATCTTCGCCGGCCTCACGGAATACAAGCGCGCGTGGGATCAGCGGGCGCGGGCGGCGACCGAGACGCCGACGGTCACGCGGACGCGATAGCACGATGCCTCGCCCCGACGGCCGCGCCCCCGATCAGCTCCGCCCCGTCACCCTCACGCGCGAGTTTCTCCTCCATCCGGAAGGCTCGGTCCTGGTGGAGTTCGGCGCGACGAAGGTCATCTGCACCGCGTCGGTCGAGGACAAGGTGCCGCCGTTTCTCAAGGGGCAGGGTCAGGGCTGGGTCACCGCGGAATACGCGATGCTCCCCCGATCGACCAACACGCGGACACCACGCGAGAATCGCGGCCCGAGCGGACGCTCGCAGGAGATCCAGCGTCTGGTCGGCCGGGCGCTCAGGGCCGTCATCGATCGGAGCAAGCTCGGCGAGCGCACGATATGGGTGGACTGCGACGTGATCCAGGCCGACGGCGGCACACGCACCGCGGCGATCACCGGCGGCTTCGTCGCCGTGGCCGACGCGATCGCGCGCGTGCCGGGCCTGCAGCCGGCGGCGGCGATTCGCGATTGCGTGGGCGCGATCAGCGTCGGCGTCGTCCACGGCCAGGCCGTGCTCGACCTCAACTACGTCGAGGACTCGAGCGCCGAGGTGGACATGAACGTCGTCATGACCGGCGCCGGCGAGTTCGTCGAGGTGCAGGGGACCGCCGAGCAGGTGCCCTTCGGCCGCGCCCGTCTCGACTCACTCCTGGCGATCGCCGAGGGCGGTATCCGCCGTCTCGTCGGGCTCCAGCGCCGCGCTCTCGAAACGCGTGCCGAGCGCGTCTTCACTCTCTAGACCCCTTCTCGTCCTCGCCACGCTCAATCCCGCCAAGGGGCGCGAGCTCGTTGAGCTTCTGGGCGCCGTGCCGTTCGAGATCCGGCTACTGGCCGACATTCCCGGTGCTCGGTTGCCCGAGGAGACCGGCGCGACGTATGCCGAGAACGCGCTCGTGAAGGCGCGCGCCGCCTCGACGCTGACGGGTGCGCTGGCGCTCGGCGACGACTCCGGGCTCGAGGTGGACGCACTCGGCGGTGCCCCCGGACTCTACACGGCGCGCTTCGGCGGCCCGCAGCTCGACGACCGCGGCCGCCTCGAGCTTCTGCTCGAGCGGCTCCGCGGCGTGCCGCCGCCGCGACGGACCGCGCGCTTCCGCTGCGTGATCGCGCTGGCGGGCCCGGCGCGAGCCGAGAAGGTGGTCGAGGGCGTGGCCGAGGGCCGGATCGCCGAAGCGCCGAGTGGGAGCGGCGGGTTCGGCTATGATCCCGTGTTTTTCTATCCGCCGCTCGGCCGGACGTTCGCGGAGCTTTCCGACACGGAGAAGGCCACCGTGAGCCATCGCGGCCTGGCGCTCGAGGCGGCCCGGCGGCTTCTCAGCGAGTGATATAGTCGGAGCCGAGCGGACTCGACACGCGGGCGGCCGACGGGGTGTGGCGCAGCCTGGTAGCGCACCTGCTTTGGGAGCAGGGGGCCGGAGGTTCAAATCCTCTCACCCCGACCATCCATTCGACCACGCACTCGGGCGCTTCCCCCACACGCTCCAAGACGGATGGGCACTCGCCTCGCGCCATATTTGTCAACGACACGCGGGGACGCGGGGGAACCTATTGATTGTCCGAGGTCTGTCGGCGTGGCCGTTGTCTTGCTACCTCGGCTGGGGCAGAGGTATCTGCCGATCAAGCCGCTCGGATGCTTCACACACACGATCTGCGCGACGGCCGTCGCGGTCGCCGTCCTCGCCGGGGAGGCCCAGGCCCAGAACGGCAGTGGCTGGCTCCTCATGACTCCGCCGTCCGTTCCCGAGAAGCGCACGCTGATGAAGGTGTACGTCGCGGGCTCCGACGCCGATGTGCAGGCGGCCGTCGCCAGCCTGCCCGGTGACGATCAGGTCCGCCTGGTCACGAAGATCTACGAGATCCTCACGATCCCGACGCTCGCCGCTCGCACCGAGGCGCTCCTGGACGCCCTTCAAGATTCGGCGGCTCCGGTGTCCAGGTGGCGGCACATCGACACATTCGAGTCGGCCGCCTCGTGCGAGCATCAGCGGCAGCGCGCGCTTCAGCGCTTCGAGCACGCCGCGGCGAAAGTGCGCGACTCCTCTCCCGATGGCGACGAGCTCGCCTTCGAGGAGTGGACGATCTTCGAGGGATTGGCGGCCTGCCGAGTGAGCCGCTGCGTGCCCGAGTCGGCTGTCCTCGCCCGCTGATCACGTTCATCGGCATCCGCCCCGCCTCGCTTCGCTCGACGCGCTGCCTCCGAGCTCTCGGGAGGCACGCGGCTAGACACCCAAAAAATGCAACAGTCGGTTCAAGACGCGCCGGATCAGGCTAAAATGCCGACGGATGGCCTTGACGAAAGGAGCCACGCGCACATCGACGGTAGGAAGAAGGTCCGCATGAGCTTCGTCGTCGCCCTGGCGCTGTCCGCCGCTCTCGTCCTCGTCGGTTCCCCCTCCTGGGCTTACAACTGCCCGGTCGTGATGAAGCAGGCCGAGGACACCATCAAGAAGGCCGAAGCGGGCAAGGTGAGCCCCGAGACGCGACAGCTCATCGACGAAGCCAAGAAGCTCCTGGCCGAGGCCAAGGCCCACCACGAGAACGCCAAGACCAAACGCGACCACGGCGACTCGGTCCGTAAGGCCAAGACCGCCATTGCCTACGCCGAAGAGGCCATCATCCTCCAGAATCCATAGCGCGCCATTGGGGGGACGTCGCCAGCGTTTTGCCGGCCACGCGGTTTTCATCACGGGCGCTTCGTCGGGTATCGGCGCCGCCCTGGCCCGCGAATTCGCCCGGGAGGGCGCCGACGTGGCGCTGGCGGCTCGGCGGCTCGATCGGCTCGACGAGCTGGCGGCCGAGATTGCGAAGACCGGGCGCCGGGCCGTGGTGAGTCCCTGCGACGTCACCCGGGACGGCGACCTCGAGCGTGCCGTCGACCGCGCCCGGACTGCCTTCGGCAAGCTCGACGTCGTCGTCGCCAATGCGGGGTTCGGGGTCTCCGGGGCGCTCGAGAGCCTGTCGCTCGACGACTACCGCCGCCAGCTCGAGACCAACGTCTTTGGAGTTCTCCGGACGATCTACGCGACCCTCCAGGACTTGAAGAAGACCCGCGGCCGTCTCGTCCTGATGGGCAGCGTCAGCGGCCACGTCGGCGTTCCCGGCTCGTCGGCCTACTCGATGAGCAAGTTCGCCGTGCACGGGCTGGCCGCGTCAATCGGCCACGAGCTCGCGCCGTACGGCATCGCGGTGACCTTGATCAGCCCGGGCTTCGTCGAGTCGGAGATCCGTCAAGTCGACAACCGAGGTGTCTGGCACGCCGAGGCGCCCCGGCGTCCGATTCCCCCTTCGATCGTCATGGCGACGCCGACCGCGGCGCGAAAGATCGTGAGCGCGGTCGCTCGACGGCGCCGAGAAGCGGTGATCACCGGCTTCGGGAAGACGGCGGTCTTCCTCCAGCGGCATCTGCCGGGAGCGCTCGCGGTCACAATTCGACGTTTCGGTATTAAAGGACGACGAGAACCGCGCTAAGATGAGCCGACGGCGCCGAGGCGCCGGGAGGGAGGAGAATGCTCCATTTCACGATCGACGGGTTTCGGGGATTCCGCTCGCGCTTCGACGACGCTCACCTGATCCAAGAGGTGCTCGAGGACGCGCCGGCGCAGCTCGGACTCAAGCGGGCGATGCCGGCCTTCGTGCTGCCGTACTACAACGGAGTCGTGCCCGAGGATTGTGGGATCAGCGCGTTCGTGTTCCTGGCGGGAGGGCATTTCACGCTCCACACCTTCTCGTTCCGCGAGACGTACTTCGCCGATCTGGTGGCGCCCGACGACTTCGACCCGGCCAAGCTCCGGGCGTTGCTCGAGGCCGTCTTTCCGTGCGCGCTCACCAGCGTCCGGACCGTCGAGCGGCAGGACCTGAAGGACTCCGAGCCGGACGTCGAGAATGACTTCGGACCGCACCTCTTCCTCAACATCGATGCCTACCAGGGCCCGCGGGACCTCGACGCGCTCTTCCAGCTCTTCGACCGGCTCCCGGCCGAGATCGGGATGACGCCGATCATGCGGCCCTACGTCATCCGCGACACCACCGCCGACGGGCAGCCCGTGCTGAGCGCCTTGACGATGATCGCGGAGAGCCACGTGAGCCTGCACGTGTTCCCCCGCGAGGAACGCGCGTACTTCGACATCTTCTCGTGTCGTTTCTTCGACCGGTCGTTCGTCGTGCCCCGGCTTCTGGCGCAGTTCCCCGGCGGGAGCGTCCAGGAGGCGCTGGTCGCCCGAGGGAGCCGCTACCGCTACCTCCGGACCGAGCGCGCCGACGAACACGCCAAGTCGCGCACCTGGCTTCCTCAGCGACAGGAGCGAAAATGACTCGTGAGCCTCGTTTCGACGACCCGAGCCTCGTCCGCGAACCGATGACCGTGACCGAAGACGGCGGGCGGGGGAGCGTGCTGTCCCTGCTCGGCCGGATGGGGAAGTCCGCCTTCCAGGGCCGGAAGCTCGGCGAGGCCTTCGAGGCCTGGAAGTCGATGATCGAGGGCGACAGCCTCATCTGCCTGGGCTACGCGGCGTCGATGTCGAGCGCCGGGATGTGGCCCCTCATCACCTGGCTGGTCGAGCGCGGCTACGTCGACGTTCTTGCGTCGACCTCGGCCAACATCACCGAGGACCTGCTCGACATGATGGACGGGACCCGCGTCTACCGTGTCGACCCGGAGCACGTCGACGACGTGGCCCTGGCCGAGAAGGGCTACTACCGGTTCTACGACCACATCGTCTCGTCCAAGAAGTACGACCAGATGGAAACGGTCGTCACCGGCCGGTTCTTCGACGAGCTCGCCGATACCTGGCGCAAGCCCACGATCCCGACGGTCCGCCTGCTCTTCGAGCTAGGGAACTGGCTCAACGCGAAGGGCTTCGAGAAGTCGATCCTCGCGACCGCCGCGCGCGCCCAGGTGCCCGTCTTCTGCTGCGGGTTGCCCGACGGGCCGATCGGCGAGGGGTACAGCACCTCGCCCAAGGCCGAGCAGGCGCCCGTCGTCGACTTCTTCAAGGACTACCGGATCGCGACCGACATCATGGACAACGCCATGATGTCGTCCCGGGGCACCTCGGTGGTGTTCCTGGGGGGTGGCGTGCCGAAGGATTTCCTCCAGATCACCGCGACCAGTGTCCGCACGCGCCACGGTAACGTGGACCCCACGCCGCACAAAGCCTCGATCCAGATCACGACCGACAACACGGTCTACGGCGGCCTCGGCGGCGCCACCCTCGCCACCGAATGCATCTCGTGGGGCAAGGAAGCGCACGGCAGCGCCAATGTCATGTGCTTCGCCGACGTCACGATCGCGTTGCCGATCATCTGTCAGGGGCTGGCCGAGCACTTCGGGCGAGGGCATCGGCGCGAGCGGCCCAAGCCGTTGAAGCTGCCCGAAGTCTTCTAGAGCCCATCGCGATGCGGCGACGCGGTCTGCTGATCGCGGTGGCGATTCTCGTCGTCGCCGCGGCCGCGCAGGCGCAGGGGCCCGGGCGGCCGACGGCCGAGTCCTTCCGGATCGAGTGGGTGCGGCGCCCGCCGTCGATGCGGCCGGGCGTGGACGGCTACATCTACAACGACTCGCGCTGGCGGGTGACCAACGTCCGGGTCCGGGCGGTGGTCGTCGACGCCGCCGGCGCCACGGTCCGCGAGAGCATCGTGTCGGTGTGGGGCAACGCCGTCCCGGGGACCCGCACGTTCTTCGTCCTGCCCTCGATCGGCGAGGGCGAAATCTACCAGCTGACGGTCACGACCTTCGATCTGATCTCCGAGCAGACTCCGTAGCGCCCCACGCCGTTCAGCGCGGCCGGAATCGCACGACCGTGTAACCGAGCGAGGAAGCCTGCCCGAGCCTGAGGCGGCGCCGGCGCCGACGACGGTCGGGCGCCCGTTGACCGATCGCGTGCCGCCGGTCGGACACGCGGCGCTCCAGGATGACCTTCACGCCGCGGACTCCGTCCAGCCGTCGCTGGAGATAGTCGAACAACGTGACGTCGTGACGGCGGACCACGATCAGGAGCTCGACGTCGGGGAACGTCAGCGACGGAAGCGCCGCGAGGAGCAGCGCCGCGTGTCGCGGACAATAGCCGTGCGTTTCCGCGGGATCGTCGAAGGGCGCTTTCTCGCCGAGGTCGCCGGACCTGCCCTGGACGCGGCACGATGCGCAGACGATTCTCATTTCGAGTCGGGGACCTTTGCCTCTCGCCGCGACGTCGTATGCCGCCTATAATTCCGGAAAAAGTCAGCGCGGCCGCCTCGCGGCAGGACACTGTAGCATCTTCTCTCCGACCAATCGAGCGCGGTGCGCCGGGCGCGCGCCGGCGCGGCCGGCGAGGTGTACGATGAAGCGTGAGTGGGGAGGCGCGTGTGATCGACGCGAGATGGATCTCGGGGACGGCGCTCGTGTTAGTGGTGGCGTCCGTCTCCGGCGCCCGGGCGCAGGACATGGAGCGGTTCGCCATGAGCCAGGTCCGGCTGTCCACCGATCCTGCCATCGCCGCGGGCTGCGCTCGCATGACTCGAGTGAGCGACGACTCGGTCAAGGACCTTCGCCGGAAAATCGTGCGGTCCGGCGGCAACACGGCCGTGCTCTCGTTCGCCGCCGATGACCTCTCGATGATTCTCGCGGACGTCTACCGGTGCCAGCCGCCGGCGCGCCGGCCGCCGAACGTGCCGCCGCCACCCGCGGGCGCGCCACCACCGCCGCCCCCGCCGGCCGGCACCTCACCGGCCCCGCCCCCGGTGGGGACGCCGCCACCTCCGGCCGGGGGTCCACCGCCCCCGCCGCCGCCTCCTCCGGCCCGATAGCGCGACACTCGACGCGCCGGGCTTCTGGCGCTATCCTAGTCGTATGCGAGGTCAAGCATGTCGCCGGAGCCGGCCATGAAGAGGCGCGGGTGGTTCGCGCTCATCGTGGTGGCCTTACTGCTCGCGGCGATCCCGCTGAGCGAGGCTTGGGCGGGCGGCAACTGGCGCGGGGGCCACGGAGGGCACGGCCGCGTATTCATCGGAACCTCGTTCTGGTTTGGCCCGCCCTGGCCCTACTACTATCCGTACTACTATCCGTATCCCTACGCCGTCTACGCTCCAGCACCCGTGATCGTCGAGCAGCCCGTCTACACCCAGCAGCCGCCGGCCAGGCCGGAAGGGTACTGGTACTACTGCGAGAGCGCCAAGGCCTATTACCCGAGCGTGCCGATGTGCGCCGAGGCGTGGATCAAGGTCCCGCCGAGAACGGAGTAGCGCGCTCGCTCAGCGCGTCGCGCCGACCAGGGCGCTAAGCGCCCGGTCGACCCCGGGGGCCAGTACGTCAGCCGCGCTCACGGCCCAGAGCGCCGTCACGATCGCCGCGAAGACATCCATCGTGTAGTGCGCGCGGAGCACTAGCACCGCCGTCGCCTCGACCACCGCGATGACGACACCGAGGACCGGCAGAATCGGCCCGCCCATGCGCGCCAGCTCGACGCATCCGAAGACCGCGATCGCGGTGTGGCCCGAGAAGAACAGATCCGTCGCGGTGCCGTAGGTGACCAGCAGCGACGGAATACCCGGGCGGCGCCAGATCATTCCCTCCGGCGGCGGCAGCGCGCACAGGCCCTGGCAGATCTGCCGCAACGCATAGAGGATCAGGAGCCCGAGAAACGGGCGCACGGTCGGTCCAAAGATCGAGTGCGCGAGGATGAAGATCCCGAGCGCGTCGATGATCGCCGAGGTCGTGACCAGGAGCGCGTCGGCCGCGCGCGGATGCTCGTGGAGATACCGGTTCAGCGGCGCGGTCAGCTGATGGACGCCGTCACCGATGCTGCCCGTGGGCCACGCCCGTTGCCCGATGAGCCGCTGCGTCCAGAACCAGCCCGCCAGACCCGCAATGACCAGACCGAGCCGCACCGCCCACAGCTCGAGAGTTGCTCCGCTCATCGATCGTTCCTCCTCGGCAGCGGCTACCGCGCCGTCGACGCGTTCAGATCGGCCTCGAGGGTCGCGCGCCCGGCCAGGAGGACCACGCCCGCCGCGGCCAGGAGACATCCGGTGACGAGGACGGGTGCGCGGAGCCCGATCTGGTCGGACACCTCTCCGATCAGCCACGGCGAGGCGGCATCGCCGAGTAGATGCATCAGCAACGTCGTCACCGCGAACCCGCGCGCGCGAAGCTCGGCCGGCAGCACGTTCGCCATGGCCGCATTGAGCGGCCCGATGTTCACGAAGACCAGGAGCAAGGTGACGAACATGGCCGGCCAGAACACGGCCGGCTGGGGCGCCAGCACCGCGAAGAAGGTGAAAACGATCGAGGCGACCAGCGACCAGCCCGACACGATGAAGTCCGCGCCGGGGTGCCGGCGCGCCACCGCGGTGGAGATGCGGCCGCCGAGCAAGGTGCCGGCGAAGCCGGCGACCACCAGGAGAAGCCCGAACGTCGTCGACGCGTTCCCGAGCGAGATGCCGCGCTCCCGCACGAAGTACGTCGGCATCCACGTCGCCAGCCCGCCCATGCTGAAGGTGTAGATGATCTGCGCCGCGGTGTTGACGACGTAGCTTCGGTGACTCGCGAGCGCGCGGAGCGAGGGCGTCAATCCGAGCGGCGTGGTGGCGCCGTGCGCCGCGTCCTGGGCGCCTCGCGCGGGCTCCGTGAGGAGGAGCAGCAAGAAAGCGAGCGCGGCGCCGGGCGCGCCCGCCACGAAGAAGGCGGCTCGCCAGCCATGGGCTTCGCCGATCACGCCGCCGATGATGTAGCCGAGGGCCGAGCCGATCGGGATCGCCGCGTAGAAGATACCCAGCACGCGCGCTCGGCGTTCGGCCGGGTAGCAGTCGGAGAGAAGCGAGGGGGTGACGACGGCGTAGCTCGCCTCGCCCACGCCGATCACCGCGCGGGCGAGGAGGAGCCAGCCGTACGTCGGTGCCAGCCCCGACGCCACCGTGGCGATACTCCACACGAACACGCCGCTCGCGATCAGGCGCAGGCGCTTGCCCACGTCGCCGAGCCAGCCGGCCGGCCCGCAGGCCAGAGAATACGCGACGATGAACAGCGACTGGAGGAGCCCGCCCTGGGCATCCGAGATCGCCAGATCGGCGAGGATCAGGGGTAGGGTGGCCGCCGCGACGTAGCGGTCGAGATAGTTGAGCGCGTTGAGCGTCGTGAGCGAGCCGAGGATGACGCCGGGCGAGCGCGACCAGCGGCTAGCCGGCATCGCTCGCACGCTCTGCCCTCAACACCTCCGGGGGCACGCGGTCGGCCAGCTCGTGCAGCTCGGCCACCAGCGCGCGGCGTTCGGCGAGCAGCCGCCGGTGGAGACCACGGTCGGCGAGGAACGAAAGGAACGCGCGCGCCTGTCGGACGACGCGACCGAGTCGCTCGCGCCAGGCGAGCGCGAGCAAACCGGACGGCACGAGCAGGAGCAAGAACACGAGGAGCGCGCCACGGCCCGCGACCCGCCAGATCAGCCAGCCCTCGACACCCCAGAGCAGCGGATAGATCACGAGACCGACCGCCATCTTGTCCGTCGCCTCCTCCTCGGCCGAGCGCCCGAGCCATCGTGCGATCTGTCCGGTCAGCCAGTAGGACGCGGCGTGACTCGCGATCCCCCAGCACGCGAGGGGCAGGCCGAGCGCAAGCCACAGCGCGTTGGTCACGACGTAGGAGACCACGAGGCGGACCGTGTACGGCTGGCCCAGCTGGTCACTGGTGATCCCGACCTCGTCGAGGTGGCCACGGTACAGCTCGATCCGGTGCCGCAGCTCGGCGACACGGTGTGGCTCGCGCGCGGCAAGGTAGCGACCCGCCCGCATGACTTGCTGCTTCCACGCCAGCGCCTGTTCGGTGGCCGTGCCCGGGGCCGGCTCGGGTTCGCCACGGCGTGAGGCCTCTTCCCACCACGCGCGCTCGAGCACCGTGAGGAGATCGAGCGAATATTGGTCCTGCGCTTCCACGATGCGCGCGGTGATGGACTCGGTCAGCCGTGCGGTGATCGCCCTCACGGCTTCCTCGGCCCGGTCGCGATGAGCAGCGACGAGGTCGGCGGTGCCGACCGGTCTGCCGATCGTGATCTGGACCGATGCCGACCGAAACGTTCCGGGGTCGTGGAAGACCATGCCGACCGGCAGGAGCGTCACGCGCGATGCGCCGCCGCCGGCGCGCTCGGCGCCGAGGGCCAGGCGCGCGGCGCCGGTCCGGAGCGGAAGCAAGATCGGCTGCGGTTGCGTTCGTCCTTCGGGGAAGATCAGGATGACGCCGCCGGCCCGCAGCGCCTCGATCGCCGCCGCGAACATCTCCTCGTTCTTTCGAGGATCGTCGCCGGCCTCGGCCCGTCGGTGGACGGGCACGGCGCCGAGCATGCGCAAGGGCGGGCCGATGAGCGGGTGGCGAAAGAGCGGCGCATTGGCGAGCACCGTGATCGCGCGGGGAAGGGTCGCGATGATCAGCATCGCGTCGACCAGCGAGTTGTGGTGGTTCGCGGCGACGATCACGCCACCGGTCTCGGGGATCCGCTCGCGACCGACCACGTCGATCCGGCGGTAGAAGAGCCACAGCAGCAGTCGGATCAGCGCGCGGACGACCCGATAGGCGAGCGATCCGCGGTTGTGGCGGGCCGGCGCAGAGCCGGCGGCGAGCGGTCCCGATCCCGGGGTCGTCATGCGTGCGCCAGAGTCCAACCTATCCGAAACCGTCTTTGGGTGAGACAGACATTCGACGGTCGTCTTGACCCGTGTCGTTGGGTGGAGCTACCCTGCCGGGCAAGCCGTGGGGGTGAACGTTCGGACCGAGACGGTCTCCGCCTCGAGTGAGGTCAGGTCATGAGCTATCGCGTTATCTCCGCCGACTGTCACATCGACATGACCTGGATGCCGGGCGACCTCTGGGTCAAGAACGCCCCCGCCAGGTTCCGGGATCGGGTTCCGCAAGTGCGGCAGACCGACGACGGGCCGCGCTGGTTTGCCGAAGAAAAGGAGCTCGGCGTCTTCGGCGGCCTCGGGTTCGGCTTCGACCGGGTCCAGCGCGGATTCTCGAAGCACGTCGAGAAGATGTTCGAGGTCGGCTTCTACGAGGGCGGCCCGCACCCGACCACACCGGACTTGCGTTTGAAGGATCAAGACCTCGACGGCATCGATGCCGAGGTGATGTACGGGATCCTCGGGATCGGCCTGCGCATGCAGGACCGCGAGCTCATCCAGGCGGTGTACGAGGTCTACAACAGCTGGGCCGCTGACTTCTGCAAGACCAATCCCCGGCGCTTCGTCGGGCTCGCGTGCATTCCGAGCCACGACCCCGCGGCCGCGGCCAGAGAGCTCCGGCGCGCGGCCGGGCTCGGTCTCAAGGGCGCGGACTTCGCCGTGTCCACGGCGGCGTTCCCAATCTGGCACGGGGCCTGGGATCCGCTGTGGGAGGCGGCCCAGGAATGTCGCATGGCGATCTCGTTCCACACGACGGGCTATCCCGTTCGCGAGCCGGCGGACGACGCGATGAGGCAGGAGTACGACCTCCGCTACCGCGCCACGCGCACCACGATGTTCCAGATCGCCGCCGCCGAGTTTCTCGCGGGCATCGTGTTCTCGGGCGCCCTCGATCGCTTTCCGGGCTTCAAGTTCGTGCTCGGCGAGGCCGGGGTGAGCTGGCTCCCTTACATCCTGGACCGGATGGACGAGGAGTACGAGGACCGCTACCATCAGCTCAACCTCTCGATGAAGCCGAGCGAGCTGTGGCGACGCCAGGGCTATTCGACCTATCAGCACGAGCCCTCGGTGGCGGTGATGATCCCGCTCATCGGCGAGGACAACATCATGTGGGGCTCGGACTACCCGCACCCCGACGGCATCTGGCCCGACTCGCAGAAGTGGATCGCCGAGGACCTCGGGACGGTCAGCCCGGCCGTCCAGCGCAAGATCCTCTGCGAGAACGCCGGCAAGCTGTACGGGCTCCTGTAGCGATACGGGTTTCTCGATAGGAAGGCGCTTGTAAACAAAGGAGACGCGCATGGCCAGGATCAAGCACATCGCCATCCGGACGCCGGACCCCGAGAAGACCG
>Ga0137404_10002120_pt1 | contig 13078 bp, 9 predicted proteins | sample CZOMad2_1_16fung_FD_108285 | JGI IMG/M metagenome (GOLD analysis project Ga0137404, IMG submission 108285) | Vadose zone soil fungal communities from Angelo Coast Range Reserve, California, USA - CZOMad2_1_16fungal (Illumina Assembly) | ecosystem: Environmental > Terrestrial > Soil > Vadose zone...
GCCCGAATCTGGGCCTTCACATCACCGCCGAGGATATTCGGGAACGGGCTCACGCCTTCCGGGTGCGCCGCATCAGCCGGAAAGAAGGTCGGCATTCGCGTGCCTGGGAAGATCTTCTGAGGATCCTGCAACCATCGCAATACCCACTCCGGACGCAGACGCTGGCTTGCCAGCATAAGGTTGGGTGCGAGATCTTCGGGTGCCTTGCCGGGCGGCAGCGCGTTGCTCGTGGGATGACAGCTCTGACACTGCAGCTTGGTAAAAAGGTCCGCTCCCACCCGGAGCCTCTCCGCATCGGTCTCGATCTCAGTCGATATGAACGGATAATCCACTTTATCGACCGCCGAGAAATAGCGCTCGATCGTCCCGGCCTGCTGTTCGGTGAAGTGGAACGTGGGCATGCGCGCCGTCAGCCACGGACGAAGCCTGACGCTACCCGGATCTTTCAAGAACGGATGCAGCCACAGGGGCTGCGTCTTGAAACCCTCGGTTGCAAGGTTGGGCGGCCACAGAGCCTGGGCGCTGAAAGTGGGCCGAATATCGCCGCCCGCGCCTTCGATGAGATGGCACCCTCTGCAGTTCTTCTCAGCGATCAACTGCCGTCCTTCGGCAATCGCGGTGTTCGTCTTATCGCGCATTTCCAACGGTACCGGCTCCCGAACAAGGCTGGTCAGCACCATGGTGATCGAATTGACGTCTTTATCCGCAAAGTGGAAGTTCGGCATCTTCAGCAGTTCTTCCGGTCTTTTTACACGGCCGACATCGAAGATACGTGGATCTTTCAGCTTCTGCTCGTACCAGCTGTGGCGCAAATGTTCGATCGGAAGGAATCCGAAATCGAGTTGCGAGATCAGCTTGCTTCCCGCTTCCGTCAATTCAGTGCCGATCGGCTGAGCGTTTTCAAAACCGGGAATGGTATGGCAGCCGAAGCAGCCATAGCGGGCGATGAGCCGTTCACCAGTGTAGAGATTCTTCTGGTCGAGGTTCATTCCCTTTAACTTTTCGCGCGCCTCGATGTCCGTGGAGTTGGCCCGCAGGAATTCGAGCGTGACCTCATCCAGCGCGGGCTCTTCCACCTGCGGCAGCGGCTTGGCTTCCCACTCCGGATTCTTCAGCGAAGACAAGTACGCGGCTACATTCGCCGCCTCGTCGTCGGTCAAGCGCAGGCTGGGCATCTTGGTTTGCGGCCAGACCTGCGCAGGATCTTTTACCCAGTTATAGATCCACGACGCGCTGACCTTGCTTCCCTGGTTCGCAAGGTTGAAGCCGTGTCTCCGCCGTGTCTGGCTCTGGTTCGGGACGTCCTGGATAGGCCCAATCGCATGACAGCCGAAGCAGCCCACGGATTCGATAATCTGTTTGCCTGCCTCTGCATTTCCACCTGTGCGGCCCGCCGGCAGTTCCTTCGGCTTGGACTTCGACCACAAGTACTCGGTGATCGCATTGATTTCCGCGGCATTCCGTTTGTCCCACTGCGGACCGCTGTTATTGCTGTTCCACCAGAACTGCGGCATGCGCGCTTCGGATTTGAAGTCTTTCGGATTCATGAGCCACTTCCGGACCCACTCCTTGGTGAGTTTTCCGGAAACAGTCGACAAATCCGGCCCGACCTTGCGGATGTTTTCGTAGCCAGGAATCTTGTGGCAACCAAAGCAGCCGTAGATACGGATCAGATCGCGACCATTGTTAAGGGCTGCAGCCTGGGGCACATCGGGGCTGGCATTGTGACACTTGTAGCAGCCCGCTTCGATGCCGTTCATCGGATGCATCGGCGTTTCGAGGAACTGCTCTTCGTGCCAGCCGTACTTCTTTTCCCACTCTTTACGCTGCTCTTCGCTCTTCGGTGAGTGGCCGGCATTCTGGAAGCTCGTCGCGCGATCAAGTCCGGCATGGCAGGTAGTGCAACCGAAGGATTCCAAAGGATGTGGAGACCCTGATCCCAGGTACAGGTCCAGATTGGGATGAGTCTTGAATGGCTGTGGCGCATCCGTGTATGGCTTCTGATCGATTCCCTGATGGCAGGTCCTGCACCGGTCCACACGCGGAATCTGCTTGAACGGGTGATCGTAAAAGAGGTTCGGCAACAGGATCTGATCGATTTTTTCCGACGGATTCATGAAGTCGAACACGGGAGCGTTCCGGAAGGACGTGACAATCAGGCCGGGATTCAGGGTACTCAACCGGGCCTGGAGCCGATTGTAGTCGGTCATCATCGCGTCGATGTCTTTCTGGTACTGGTTCCTCTTGCCGACGTATTTATCCAACTCCATGTTGGCGGCTTTCAGGTCGATATCAAGCTTTTCGACCTGCGCCTTATAGCTATCCATCTCCTGCTGGGTCTTCTTCAACTGCTCGCCCAGCTTCTGCGCGTTCGGACGCTTGTACGCCACCGCTTCCTCGTACTCGTACTTTTCGCTGTCGTAGGTCGCCTTGGCGAACTGGTAGTTTTGATTGAGCCGGAAGCGTTGCGCATTCAGGTCACTCATCTGTTTCTGGATCTTTTCAATGTCCTGTTCGTTCTTCTGCTGATCGGCACGCGATTGCTGAAGCTGTTGCTGCAGTTGCTGGAATTTGTTCCGATCGATCGATGAAGCAACCTGCTGGATGTCCTGCTGCGTCCGCTGGATCTGGATACGGTTGAACGCCCGTTGATACGTCTTCCACTCGCGCGCATAGTCCACAAGAACCATCGCGACAGTGAATAGGAAGAGCAGAAGGCTGGATATGGCAAACCACTTATGCAGCGAAATGACCTGATAAAGCCTGTCGCCTCGCTGGTCGATATTGTACGCCGGAATCTTTTTAGCCGGCGGTGGTATGGGCGGTTTTTTGTGGCCGCCCTCGTTGGGAGTTTCGCTGCTCACGGGTTTCTCCACTATTCGTTGGACTAGATGTTGAAAAAGTACTCCGGAATACCAATGATGTACTTCAGGTTAAAAAGCCACCGCAGCACCATCTTGATCGGCAGCGCTGCCATGCACAGCAACAGAAACGTCATCACGTGAAATCGAATGGGTCCGAGCGTGCCGTAGAAGCGGTGCAACCACTTCTTGGCGAGCAATGGCGGAATCAAAAGGAAATAACCAATCACCAGCACAAACCCGAAAAACTCACGGATCAATGGATTGCTGGGTAGTCCTGTTCTGAACAGCTTCACCCAGATGTACTCGGAGAGATTCACGTTCACGAGCGCTTCCAGTTTATGAATGTCCCAATACTCATAAGGCCCGAAGAAATTCCAGTTGGGACCGCGCAGAAACGTTCCGAGAATCACGAGCAGGATCCAGAGAATCAGAAACCCGAACAGGAAGGTCGAGATTTCCCACCTTCGTTCTTTCAGCGTGTAGTACCCGTTGCCCCTGGGATTGGTATCTATATAAGGTACGGCCATCAGCCCCACGATGATCAGGCCGGGAAAGACCACCCCTGCGAGCCATGGATCGAAATAGACGAGCATCTCCTGCAGCCCGAGGAAGTACCAGGGCGCCTTCGATGGATTCGGAGAGGCGGACGGGTTTGCAGGCTCTTCCAACGGCGCCTGTAACGCCATGGACCACCCGATCAGTATCACCGTGAGCACGACCATGCAGATCAACTCGGTGTAAACGAGGTCGGGCCAGGTCAGAACCTTTTCCGCTGTCTCTTCGCGCTCGATAAGCGGTTTACCCTCGGAAGTCCGCTTATCGTTCCGCACAGCCTCACGCAGCGAGAACCATGTAAAGAACGGGACCAGGAACAGCATGCCGACGATCGGCACATTGTCCGGTTTGGTGACGATGAGCCGGAAGTTCGGATCGAGCACGCTGAGCCCCAGGAACCCGAACATGATGCCAAAAACGATGAGTGCCGACTTGTTCGTATAGAACTTGTCGGCATACTTCAGCGAAACGAAGAGCAGGATGGCCGCTGCCGTAATCAGAAAATATGGAGCGGTAAGAGCATTAATGAAGTCTTTGATGAATTCCATTGTTCGTTCTCTCTTCTGTAGGGGCGGTCTATGACCGCCCAGGGCGCTCACAGAGCGCCCCTACAGTCTATAGAGGCCCGGAGATGCCGCCATCACGGCGAATGCGCCAGAAGTGGATGGCCATGAGAAAGCCCGCCACCAGCGGCAGACCCACGCAATGCAGCACGTAAAAGCGCAGCAGGGCACCTTCGCCGACGAACCGGCCGCCAAGCAGCGCAAAGCGGGCGTCGCTTGCATTGTTCACCAGGCTGATGTCGCCGAGTTTCAACAGCGACGCGCCGGGCCCTTCATGTCCTGCAAACGGTGTGGCTCGAGCCATGTTGCTGCCCACCGTAATAGCCCAGATTGCAAGCTGGTCCCACGGCAACAGGTAACCCGTGAAACTCAACAGCAGCGTGAGCACGAGCAGGATCACTCCGACGTTCCAGTTGAACTCGCGAGGTGGCTTGTACGAGCCCGTCATGAACACCCGATACATGTGCAGCCAGACGGCGATGACCATCGCGTGCGCGCCCCATCGATGTATTTCACGCATGATTCCGAGAGGGACTTGTTCGCGAAGATCTCGAATGTCCACGTACGCGTACTCGAGCGTCGGACGGTAGTAGAACATCAGCAGCAATCCCGTGAACGTCAGCACCAGAAACAGGAAAAACGTAATTCCGCCCATGCACCACGTGTATCGCATGCGGATGCCGGACTTGCGGACCTTTACCGGATGCAAGTGAAGAAAGACGCTTCCAAGCATCACGAGCATGCGTTTGCGGTCGGAGTCCGGCACGCCCACGCGGAAGACGGATCGATAGACCTGACTCTCCTGGATCCATTGGCCGACATTCGATGGCGACAGATTCTTGAAAGTCTCCTTGAGCCGATCGGTTATCTTTGCCATTCGTTTTACCTATTGGCCGCGGACTGGGAAAATCAGCCGCAGATTACGCGGCTGATTTTCCCCCCTCCGCGGCCACATAATAATTACAGTTTTAAGAACGCTGCAGGATTCGACCATTCGCCTTTTTCCTGCTGGAACTTCCTGCTCTTGTCCACCAGGATCTGTCCATCATCCGCCAGGCTGATCGCAAATCGCTCCAGCGGCCGCGGCGTGGGACCTTCAAAGTTCACTCCCGTTTTGTAGTAACCGCTCCCATGGCATGGACACTTGAACTTCTGCTCCGCTTCGAGCCAGTTTGGGGTGCAGCCCAGGTGCGTGCACACCGTGGACAAAGCGTAGATACCCTCCGCATTCGCGTACTGATCGAAGCCGCTGCGCACGAGCCAGACCGCGTAACGTTGCTTGAATCGTTCATCGACCTGGCCAACCTGGATTTCGTTCGGGAAACCGGCCTTGAATGTCGGAGGCGGCTCAAAAAGAACATTGGGAAACATGAAACGGGTGGTCGCTGTCGCGGCTGCGAGCATCGACGCGGTAAATGCAGCCCATGCCAGTGTCATCCAGGAAATAAAAGAACGGCGGGGCACTTTGGCATCTTTCGCAGGAGCCGCGGGAGCAGCTTTGGCTGGAGCCGCGGGCCTGGCTGCGGGTTTTGGGGGTTGCGGCGGCGAAGGTGGTGCAGCCGTCGATGTTGATTCCTCTTTACTCATCGGAATCTCCTGTTTCCTGTGGAGGCGCTCTGCGAGCGCCCCAAGGCGGTCATAGACAGCCTCTACAGTAATGACTTCAAATAGTTTATTACGTCTGAATTACAGCTAAAACTTCCTTAGTGCTTCAATCGAAGCATCGCGCACTGCCAGATCAGGGTCATTCTGGCTGAGTTCAACTATTTTATCGTGAGCGCCTTGAAATTTCAGTATTCCGAGACATTTAACGGCATTTATTATTAGCTCGCTTCTTTGCTCCGGGGTCATCCCTTCGACCGTTTCCAGGTAGCGGCGATCGATCAGCTTCGTCAGGAGGTCGGCACCGGAAGCATCATTCATCTGCGCGAGTGCCATCGCGGCATTCCATCGCACATCGTCGGCCGGATCGTTGAGCGCGACCTGGAGACTGTGAATGGCTCGGGGATCCTTGATGGCGCCAAGTACGTAGACCGCAGTCTTTCGAAGAGCACGATCCGGGTTATCCAGCTTCTTGAGAATGTCGGGAACAGCGGCCTTGTCTCCAATCGTGCCCAATGCCCACAAGGAATAAATCTGATTCTCCACCTGCGCATCGTTCAGACCTTCAACAAGCGCGGGCACCGCGCGCGGATCGCCAAGGTGACCCATCGTTACGGTGAGGTAGCGCCGCACACGCGGATCCTGGTCACGCGATTTTTGAAAGACCTTCACCAGGTCATTGACAAAGTCGGTCTCGCGCAGCCTTTCCTTTTGTGACGTGATGATGTTGGACAACTCGTATGCAGACTGCCATCGGCAGCACAGCTCCGAACCTGCTTGAACATCCGCCAGGTATTCCTTTGGTGTTTTTTGTTCGTAGGTCAGATAACCGAAGAGGAGAAAAATTCCGACGCAGATGGCAATGATGATCAGCGGAAAAAGAAAGAATTGCGCAATTAGAAGAGAAGTCGGCTTCTTTATTTCGGTAAGGTCATCCGCGGGCGCTGCCGCAACAATAGTGCTTTTCGGTTCCATATATCAAAACAGTGAAGAATATTGGATTAATCTCGTCAAAAGCAAGGGGTACCAGAACCAACGGAGGTTACTCTCCGCTCGCAATCACGCCCGATTTCGCAAACTGAGCGACCAGAGCTTGTTCAAATCCGAGCTTCATCAGCACTTCTCGATTGTGTTCTCCAAAGCGCGGGGGAGCCGTCTCCACGCTGCCCGGAGTATCCGAGAGTTTGATGGGAATGCCCAGCAGCCGCAGTGGTCCGTACTCGGGGTGTGTGAGTTCGACCACCATTTCGCGGGCCTGGATCTGCGGGTCTTCCAGGACTTCACCAACCGTATTGATCGGGCCGGCCGGAATCCCGACTTCAGACATGCAGGCCATCACCTCTGCGCGAGTCATCGTCGAAACCACCCGATCGATCATCGGCTTCAATTCGTCGTAGTGGGCAAGGCGGGACCTCATTTCTTCGAAACGAGGGTCCGCCGCAATTTCGGGAAATCCGAGGGCCCCGCAGAAATTCACCCACTGCTTCTGGTTTGTAACGGCAATATTGACGAAACCGTCTTTGGCCTTGAAACATTCGTATGGAACGATCGAAGGGTGACGGGTACCCATCCGTTTAGGCGAGCGGCCTGTGGTTAGATAGATGAGCGCCTGATAGGTCAGTGTCGACACCATACTGTCAAGTAAGCTGACATCGACGTGCTGCCCCGTGCCGGTTCTATGACGCGCAAGAAGCGCCAGCAGTATTCCCTGGAATGCGTACAGACCGGCAACAATATCGGCCAGGGAAGCGCCCAACTTGGTGGGGGGCCCATCCGGAAAGCCCGTCAGATCCATCAAGCCCGACTCCCCCTGGGCAATGACGTCATAGCCCGGCCTGTCCCTGTAAGGGCCGGTGTGACCGAACCCGGAGATCGAGCAATACACTGCTCGACGATTCGCCTTCGATACGGCCTCGTATCCAAATCCCAGCTTCGCCAGGACGCCCGGCCTGAAGTTCTCGATCACCACGTCGGCCCGCTCGATCAGCTTCCACAGAATGCGGCGCCCTTCTTCAGTCTTCAGGTTCAAACCGAGACTCTTCTTGTTCCTGTTGATAGATAAGAAGTAAGTGCTGATTCCCCCAATAAACGGGGGACCCCATTGCCGGCTGTCGTCTCCCAGCGGGGGCGGTTCAATCTTGATGACTTCCGCTCCCATGTCGGCCAAAAGCATTGTGCAGACTGGTCCTGAGAGGATTCTCGAGAGGTCCACGACAGACAGATCATCCAGCGGCTTCATTCCCCGCTCCTAAAGGTTTAATGTATTTCGTTCCAGATGTCGAAAAGCTGGAAGTGACAGCCTATCAACTTTCTTGAAGGCTGAAAGAGGGTTTTCCCACAGGCGGATTTGCCCTAGGGAAAAACTTTCCAGTGCGGTAACAAAATGTTTCCATCGGGTAGTGACGTTCGCGACAATATGCGCCACTCCAGCGCCTTACCCGTTGGCCAGCAAATTGCTCAAACGACTGTGAGCATTCTATGTTAGTAGGCGGCTACAAAGAGGTTAATCACGGAGCTTCGACTAAGTCGCTCGACGAAAAGCTTCAACTTGCCTGGAAGACGCGTGCCTATCCCGTGCCAATGCCCACCCGCAGTGGATTCCGATGGAAGGCGTCAGCCCTTCGCGGTATGCAAAGGTGGATGAACGGAGAGGCCATTACGCGCCCCGTCACGGTCGTAGTTCCAGCGCTGTACAACTACCTCCCGGGAGAGAGTATTGCGATGGGCTGGCTCAACGAAATCGATGCCCTCGTGACGATTCGCCAGCGCATGATTTGTGCTGCAAAAATCAGCGGCTGGGATGTATTCACTTTCCACACCCTGCACAATCTTGATCATTATTTCGATTCCACCATCACTACGGTGCGTGAGACATGGGTGAAGGAAGGAAATCTTTCGATTGCGGCTGCTTATGAAACCAAGCGTAGATTTGGTAAGCCGTACGATTATCACCGAGTTCAGCCGCGGCTCGTGGAAAACCTCGTTTTTCAATCGTCATTATTCGATTGGCTCTCCCACCGCGCGATCGATGTGCCCTTGCGTTTTCACGTTATCGGCACGGGTCTCTTGTCGGCTCTCGCTTCAACCGGCGCGATAACGTTCGCTGACGCGGTGAAGGCTGCGTTGAAAATCGGCGCGCGCTGGGACGAAACGCTGCGCGAACTGGCCGAAGGCCAGACAGACGATGAAATCGGCTGGTCGCGTTTTCATCAGGTTGGAAGAATTATTGGAGGCCGATCGAACCTGTCGCTGGCTGTTCCGCATGAAGATCTGCCGAACGTCGCAGCTCCGGGTCGGCCGTTCTGGTATTCCCCATCGGCGGCAGAACCTCCGGTTCAAATCCACACGGCTCAAGACGCGGCAGCAGCACTGGAAACCATGAACCTCGCTTCGTGGTCGTCTGAGCTGCCTCCGGTAGCGTCGGAACCGGTTCGTGGATGGCTTGTCAGTCCGCTGCACCCCATGGCGCACGCCTGCAAATGGAGCGTTTCGAACTACCTGCTCGCGACGCCGGCTGCTTCCACGCTCTTCCTCGATCACATCGCGACGCTGGGCCGCGCGCCTGTCGTCTATGTCGAGCCGACAGTCGTTCAAAATCGCTTTCGGCTGTCGAGGATGAAAGTCACCGGACCCTGATTCGTTAGCTGCACGTCCATCATCGCCTGGAACACACCCGTCGCTACTGGTATTCCCAGAGCACCGACTTCATTGGCGAATTTCTCGTAGAGCGCTCGCGCAACGTCCGGCGGAGCCGCAGGATCGAACGACGGACGGCGGCCTTTCCGGCAATCACCCAGAAGCGTGAACTGAGAAACGGCCAGTATCGCGCCGCCTGCTTCCGCAATCGAGCGGTTCATCTTGCCGGCATTGTCTTCGAAAATGCGCAGCTCGACAATTCTTCGCGCGAGCATCCGGGCATCTTCATCGGTGTCTTCTTTCTCGACGCCAAGCAGAACCAGCATGCCGGCACCGATACGGGAATGTTCCTGGCCCGCAATGATCACGCGGGCGCTGGAAACTCGCTGTATGACGGCCCTCATATTCTGTAGCAGCGCTCTATGAGCGCCGGCAATCCGGCGGTCATAGACCGCCGCTACAGTTTACCTCGTGGTGTGCAAGGCTCTCAGAAACAGATGTTCTGCCTTGCGATTGATGGAGCGGATGTTTCGAGCATCGATGTCGAAGGCGCGGGCCAACTCTGCGAGAGGAATGATGGCTTTCGCCATGGAAGCGTGGCCGCCGGCCGAGCCGAGATTTCCGAATGCTTCTTTCAATACGCGGCCGGCGGCGCGAACGTATCCGACGTTCCGCACGGAGACAATGTAGTTGGCATCATAGATCCCGCTCACAAATGCCCATTCGATGCCTTCGAACGAAAGACTGAAGTCGGCCATCTGCGGGATCAGATCGTCGCGCTCCACGCGCCCGAGGTGAACGAAAGCAACCTTGTCGATCACGCGGCGATTCTTCAACGCGAGGCTGAGCGCATCCAGCGCGGCCGGAGGCAGCTCGGGCCGTTCGATACGGCGCATGAGGTTCTGGTTCGCGAGCGGATAAAGATAGGAGAAGGCTTCCACGTCCCATTCATTCACTTCGCGCGAAAGCGAGAACGTGTCGCTCTTGATTCCGTAGAGCATCGCAGTGGCCAGCCTTGTACCAATGGTGCTGTTGGTACAAAGCAGGTACTCGAGCAGGATGGTCGAGGTCGCGCCGTAGCTCGGGCGAATGTCTTTGATGTGGCTCTTATAAGTGAACTGCTCAGGGTGATGATCGATCACGAGATCGACTTTCGCGGGAGGGTTGGACAGATGCGGCGGTTGAAGATCCACAACCGCGATGCGATCGAAGTTCCGAAGGCTCTGCTTTGTTACTTTCTCTATCTCGATTTCCAGCAGCTTCACCATCGCAATATTCTCGGGACGGGTGACGCGGCCGTAGGAACCCAGCGGCGCGCTCTGCTTGTTGCGGCCCAGAACCTGACGCAGCGCCAGGCCGCTTCCAATGGCATCGGGATCGGGATCGTCCTGAAGCAGGATCAAAACCGACTCCGCACCTTCGAAATGCGCCTTCACTTCCTCCACACGCCGCATGGTTTTCGCCAACCGAATGTGCCATCGAAAGTTTCCCTCGAGCAGCTCCTGAAGGGAAACGAGGTGGGCGAAGGACCTGTACTTCTCCGGGATTCGCTCGGGCTGAGAAGTAAGAACAAGCGTAGGAACCTTCCAGCCCTGTCTCCGAATTGTTTCCAGGATCTTGGAAAGCCTCTCGGGATCGTCGGACTGGGCAAGGAACAGATCGAGCGAGTCCTTGGCAAATTGCTCGGCGAAGTGACCGTTAGCGGCGCGCTTTATAAAGTGCGTGATGTTTCCGTTGCCTACAAAATACTGTTTAAGAAGACCGGCAACGAAATCTTCCTCGACATAAAAGACCGACTTCATAGTCGATGAAAGGCCGGCGGGAAATAAAAATGCACCTTCACTTCTGAAGGTGCGCCTTAATCGGATTACTCCCGAAGACCGTAATCAACACTTCATTCTAGATAGCCAGCGCGAGTCTGTCAAAGATGTTTTGAACGCGGGCTAAAGAAGGGGAATTGGCCGCGAATTACGCGGCCAATTCCCCTTCTTTAGCCCGCGTTTTCGATCAATCCAGCAACCAAAGCAGCCCTCTCCGGTAACGATTCAATCTCCACCCACTCGTCCAGGGCATGCGCGCCGTCGCCGACGGCACCGAGTCCGTCCAGTGTGGGAATGCCGATCGCGGATGTGAGGTTGCCGTCGGAGGCGCCTCCGGTGGATCCTTCCTTGAGATCGATCGCCATTTGAGCGGCGACCTTGCGCGCGGTTTCGAAGAGGCGTGCAGTCTCAGATGTCCGCTCCATTGGAGGACGATTGATGGAGCCGCGGACCTCCAGGCGCGCCCCGGCCAGCTCCGGCGTCAGTGCCTTGATCGCTTTCGTAATGCGGTCGGCTTCTTCGATCGAAGTGATACGAACATCAATCTCGGCGGCCGCCTCGGCCGGAACGACGTTTGACCGCGTACCGCCCTGAACGATACCGACGGTCACCGTCGTGCCTCGTGCAACATCGGTCATCTTCTGAAGCTTGATGATCTGGCGCGAAATTTCCTCAATCGCATTGATCCCCTTCAGTGGATCAATACCGGCGTGCGCAGCTTTTCCAATCGCCTTCAGCGTGAATCGGCCCACGCCTTTTCGAGCTGTTTTCAAAACACCGTTGGGTAGCGAAGGCTCCAGCACGAGTACCGCAGTGCATTGGCTTGCTTCAGCTTCGATAAGAGCACGCGACGAATTGCTTCCTACTTCTTCGTCGCTCGTGAGAAGAACCGTAACGGGCCGGCTCAAACTTCCACGAACTTTCTTCAGAGCGTCAACCGCCATCCACATCAGCAAAATGCCGGCCTTCATATCGAACACGCCCGGCCCAAGCGCCCGGCCGCCCTCGATTTTGAACGGCCTCTTCTCGATCTCGCCTGTGGGCCAGACAGTGTCCGTATGCCCTAATAAAAGAATGCGGCCGCGGGCGTTGCCTTGAAACCTCACCAGCATGTGATTCCCGAACTTTTCGCTGGGAATAAACTCGACGTCGCCGCCAATGTTATTGAACTGCCGGCCGAGGAAAGACACGAACTTATCGACGAGCGGCTTGTCGAAGCTGGGAGACTCCATCGAAACCATTTGTTCAAGGAACGACAGGCCCTGAGGAAGGTGTTGCTTCAGATGTGACAGAAGGTCATTCATCAACGACTTCAGAGCATAGTCTATAATCCGACGCGATGAAACTGGCGATCCTCGGAACCCGCGGCATCCCTGCCAACTACGGCGGTTTCGAGACATTTGCAGAAGAGCTCGCCACCCGGCTTGCAGCACGCGGCCACGATGTAACCGTGTATGGCCGTTCGAACAACGTGCGGCATTCGCAGCGCATTTACAAAGGCGTGAAGCTCACCATTCTGCCTACCATCGGCACGAAATATCTCGATACGGTGACACACACATTCCTCTCAGTCTTTCATGCATTCCCGCAGTGGTTCGATTGCATTCTCATGTGCAACGCAGCGAACGCGATCTTCGCGCTTGTTCCGAGACTGAGCGCAACCCCGGTAGCCCTGAATGTCGATGGGATCGAACGACTGCGTAAGAAGTGGGGTCCGGCCGGCCGCGCGTATTATCGGATCTCCGAGTATCTGGCGACGAAAATCCCGAATGCAATCGTTACAGACGCCGCCGTCATCCGCGAGTACTACCTCAAGGCGTACGGCAAATCTTCAACCCTCATCGCCTATGGCGCGAGCTGCGAACGGACAGAAACCACAATTGTCCTCGACCAGCTTGGTGTGCGGCCTCGTGACTACTTCCTTTACGTCAGCCGCCTCGAGCCGGAGAACAACGCTCACATCGTCATTCAAGCGTATGAAAAGGTCATGACGGAAAAGTCACTTCTGATTGTGGGCGACGCCCCTTACGCTCAAACC
>Ga0137404_10002121_pt1 | contig 13075 bp, 9 predicted proteins | sample CZOMad2_1_16fung_FD_108285 | JGI IMG/M metagenome (GOLD analysis project Ga0137404, IMG submission 108285) | Vadose zone soil fungal communities from Angelo Coast Range Reserve, California, USA - CZOMad2_1_16fungal (Illumina Assembly) | ecosystem: Environmental > Terrestrial > Soil > Vadose zone...
GATCTACTGGGTGCTCAGCCTTATCTTGCTTCTGAGCGGCCCTTTCCTGTTCCCCCAGGCTCAGATGAATGCGCTGCTGACGGCGGGCGCGACCTTCGGGATTTTTGCGGCGATCAATGTCTGCTGGACGCTGATCATCGGAACGGCGTCGATTTTTTCGCTGGCAACCTATGCCGTTGTCGGCACCGCGGCCTTTGTCACCTCGCTGATCTCTATTCGCCTGGGCGTCCCATGGTATGCGCTACCTCCGATCGGAGCTGGCATTGGGCTTGCTTTTGGCGTTCTCATCGCTGCGCCGGCGCTTCGGCTTGACGGCTTTTACTATGCCCTACTCACCCTCGGCCTAAACGAGCTTTTCCGCGTTTTCTTCACCACCTCCAAGCAGTTCGGTGCCGCCTCGGGCGGCCTCTATGGCGCCGATTCCTTCATCAACCAGAGCTGGCCACCCCTCACCCAATCGATGGCGGCCTACTACGCCTCACTGTGCCTGCTCATCGCTTCGCTTTTTCTTTTCCGCTTTATCAACGGCAAACGGCTCGGCCGCGTGCTACGGATGGCCCCTGAAAAGCACGAAGCCTTCGCCGCTGCCTGCGGGGTGGATTTCAAACGGGCGCGGATCACCATCTTCCTTCTTACGTCCGGGGCGCTTGGATTCATCGGTGGCTTCTATGCGGCTCAGTATCGTGGGGTCGCCTATTCGATATTCGACTTCCAGACTGTGCTCCTCGGGCTCGCAATGATCACCATCGGCGGCATTGGACGGGCGGAAGGCGCGGTGCTCGGCACGCTAATTGTGATCTTTCTGCGTGACGTTCTTCTGGAACTTGGACCCTGGCGCTATCTCATCATCGGAACGGCGATGCTCGGCGTCGTTCTGTTTCTAAACAACGGCTTTTTCGGCATTCGCCGGCAGTTCAATGCCTGGCGCGCGAAAAAGCAGGGTGAATGGAGATCAACCCGCACCGAGAAAGGCGGCGAGACGCTCCCAGAGGAGGCGACTGAAAGCAATGACAAGGATGCGCTTTACTTTCGCCGCTTCGACAAGATTCAGCGTGACTATCTGAAGGGCCTGATCACACCCGAGGCAATTGAGGAACATCGGCGCCAGCCACTCGGACAACATTCCGAAGGACTCGAGCGCATACTTCTCTATTTCCGGCGCGCCAAGCTGGATGACAAATACGCCCTCCACCGCGCGAGCCCTCAGGGGCCATACAAGATTATCGCCTTCTCAGGCGTTCGCGGCGTTTCTCCACGACTCGTCGATGACCGCGAATTCGATACGCTTGATGAAGCCTATCACGCCGTCTTCATGCGGCGCGTGCACGACCTGTTGGAGAGCTGATGGAGACCGAGATGTCGGCGACAGACGAGAACGGCCAGATCAACAAGGACCATCAGGTGCGCGCCCATTTCGATCAGATGACACGCGCGTACCTACTCTCGGTGCTGGACGATGACTTGATCGAGGAGCATCGAACCGGCGATGGTGCCCACCCGAGCGAGCCACTTTCACGGCTTCTGGCCTGGTGCCAGCGTCGCCCGCTCACCGAACAATACGCCGTGAAGGCCGAAGCTGACGGCGCTTTCCGTCTCGTCAGCTTTTCAGGCCGGCGCGGTCAACCTCCACGCCATATCGGTGACGAACGCTACGCGACCTTGCAAGAGGCTCGCCACGGCGTCTTTCTTCGCCACATCCATGATCTGACTGAGAAATAGCAATGGCCCAACAAAAGATCTTCGGCTACGCGAACCGTATCTCTGTGCGTCCCGGCGAAGAAATTTCCTTTCATGTCAATTGCGACGGCGCGCGGGAGGCGGATGCGCAACTTGTCAGGCTGATTCATGGCGATGCCGGCGAAGCGGGCCCTGGCCACGTTGAAGTCGAGGTCGACAGCCCTGTTAACGGACGCTGGGCGGTCAAGAAGCAGTTCACTCAGCTTGGCAGCTTTCTCAAGGTGACCGATCCTCAAAACAAGCTCGCCGTGTCCGGCAACTTCTCGCTTTTGGCCTTCATCTGGCCGACAATGCCGCAGCGAGGCAGCCGCCAAACGTTTTTGGGGCGCTGGGATACGCTGCGCAACGCCGGTTACGCGCTCGGCATCAATCCAGCTGGACATCTCGAATTTTGGGTCGGTAACGGTACGGAGGTCGACTACGTCACCGCTGAACTGCCCCTGGTTGCGAAAGTCTGGTATCTCGTCGGCGTCTCATACGATCGGCAGACCGGGCGTGCCGAGCTTTATCAAGAGGGCGTACTCAACCGGTACAATTCGCTGGTCGGCAAGGTAGTCCCCTACGATCTGGCAAGCCACGTCATTCAGAAATTCCGCTTCAAGCCCGAGAACAGGGCCGACGTGCCGTTCATCATTGCCGGTGCGCGCGACGAGCACGCTCTGCGCGGTTCCTTCGTGAACGACCTGTATGCTGGAAAGATTGACCGCCCCGCTATCTGCAGCCGAACCCTGAGCCGCGCCGAATTAGACGCTTGTCGGCACGGCGGAATGCCGCCGGGCGATTCGGTACTCGCCCATTGGGACACTTCCAGGGACTATACCGCCAATGGCATCGGTCATGAAGTGACCGACATCGGCCCCCATGGGCTCCACGCAAAGGGTTTCAATCACCCGGTGCGCGGGATGACCGGCTGGAACTGGAACGGCAAGGACGATTGCTTCCGAATTGATCCTTCCCAATTCGGCGGCATTGAATTCCACCCCGATGCGCTGACCGATTGCGGTTGGGAAGCAACCAAACGCATGACGGTGCAGACCGGCCTCAAAAGTGGCATCTATGCAGTGCGGCTGCGGATTGGACCCGGCACCGGCATCGCCGAGGAATATATCGTGTTCGTTGTGCGGCCAACGACTGAGAGCGGAAAACTCTGTTTTCTCGTCCCTACGGCAAGCTACCTCGCCTACGCCAACGAATCCTTGAGTTTCGACGCTCAAATCATCCAGCCGATGACCGGACAGCCACCCGTCGTCACCGATCTCGACGTCGAAACTTACGAACACCGCGAATACGGTTTATCCACCTACGATCATTACGAAGACGACGCCGGAGTCTGTTTCTCCTCTTATCTGCGTCCCATCATCAACATGCGACCAAAATACCGCATGTCGAGCATGAACATCACGTGGCAATTTCCCGCCGATCTTTCGATCGTGGCCTGGATCGACCATATGGGCTACGACTGCGACTTCATCACCGATGAGGATCTGCATCGGGAAGGCCTGGATCTGCTTCGTCCTTATCTCTGCGTCATCACCGGCACCCATCCCGAATACGTATCGGAAAAAATGCTCGACGCGCAGGAAGATTACGTGGCCGGGGGGGGACGCCTCATCTACATGGGCGGCAATGGTTACTATTGGGTCATTGGCTTCGATTCCGAAATGCCGGCATGCATGGAGGTCCGCAAGCTCGATTCCGGCATGCGCGCCTGGGCGGCCAAGCCGGGCGAACATTATTTGCAGACCACCGGAGAAAGGAGCGGGCTTTGGCGTAACCGCGGTCGCGCGCCGCAGAAGCTGACCGGCGTCGGCTTTATCGCCGAGGGCTTCGAGACCTCGGCTCCCTATCGCAAAATGCCCGATGCCTGGCACCGCACAGTATCCTGGATCACCGAGGGCATCGAGGGCGAGGTCTTTGGAGACAAGGGCCTTGCCTACAATGCCGCCGCCGGAGTCGAACTCGATCGTTACGACCTCAGCCTCGGCACGCCACCCCACACCAAAATCATCGCCTCTTCTGGCGGACATTCCGATAATTATGTGCTGGTGACCGAAGAGCTGCTCTATGCGTATGCGGGTCTTACCGGTTCCCTCGACTATCGCATCCGTGCCGACATGACATATTTCACGGCCCCCAACGACGGCGCAGTCTTTTCGACCGGTTCGATTGCTTACGGTCAGGCGCTTCCGGCGAATGGCTTCGACAATTCTGCGGCGCGTGTGCTCGCCAATGTCGTCAACGCCTTTTTGAAGCCCGGCAGCCTGCCTGGCGGCAATTGGACGATCGAAGAAAAGCAGTGGCGATAAAAATGTGAATCGCTCTTGCTTTGCCTGATCCCCGTCAGCGATCCGCCATAACGGCGAACCCGAACTCGGACGCACTTTCCTCGATGAAATGCCACAGGCTGCGCGCGAGACTGCGGAACACGGCGATTTCGTACACCGGATGGTCGTTTTCATTCTCGATCCGCCAGAGCATGATGCCGAGGTGAGCACAACTGGTCACCGCTGCCGAGCCCGTCAGAAATACACCGTCGTGCAAATCGATCGAAACGCCCTTCTCCAGCAGGGCAGCCGCGCGCGGGCCTATCAACCTCAGGGTCGCATAGCCATCCGACTGATCCGTCACGGCGGCCGCATCGCCAATTGCCTCGGAAAGCTCCGCTGCCAAAGGCCGACCTGCCTCGCGTTGAAAAAGCCAGGCTCGCGGACCGAGACCGATTACCGCCAACGCGCCATTCGCCACGCGCCGCGGACCATCAGGCAACGCCAGACCGTAGTGGGCTTCCAATCGAGCAGACACATCGGGGCGACGCCCCTTGTAAACAATCATCGTCGCCAATTGCGGATTCCGTTCGCGGACGAGAACACCCGCGCGGCTTGGTTCCACGGATCCCCGCAATTCGGGAAATGCACTTGCCGCTTTCAACATTCTAGGGGAACTCTCAACCATGCAGCCGTACTCCCTCCGGGTCGACGGCAATGGGTGAGACGATCTCGATCTCGACGTCGCCGTTTCGGACCGGATCAAAAGCACGCATGCGTATTCCGATGCGGGTCGCTCCACGTTTGACCAGAGCCAGCCCGATCCAGGATTCCACGCTGGGCGAATAAACAACGGACGTCACGTAGCCTTCGTCATTGTCGGCGGTCGGCGCAGCTCCAAGCGCCAGAACGTGTGCCCCCGCGCGGATGCGTTGGCTTGGGTCAGCAGGTCGTACACCAACCAGCATGGGGCGATCGCCGCCCATCAACGCCGGGCGTCGGGCCATGATCCGGCCGACATAGTCCTTTTCAGCAGATGCCATTCGTCCCAGGCCCAGATCGCTAGCGACCGTCTGACCATTCAGCTCATTGCCTGCGACATGGCCCTTTTCGACGCGCATGACGCCAAGAGCTTCCGTGCCATAGACGCAACCGCCAAGCGCGATGGCCTCGCGCGCGAGCTCATCGAGCAGGCTCTCGCCGTAGCGTGCGGGAACAGCGATCTCATAGGCCAATTCGCCGGAGAACGATAACCGGAAGAGCCGGGTCGGAATGTCTCCCAGGGGGATGTCGCGGCAGGCAAGATACGGAAAGGCTGCATTGGAAATATCGGCTGCCGTTCCATAGATGGCCTGGATCACCTCGCGGGAGCGAGGTCCGGCCACCGAATATTGCGTCCAGTGCTCGGTCACCGACACGATGGCGACATCGAGCTCTGGCCACACCACCTGGTGGTAGAACTCAAGATGCTGCATCACTTTCGCGGCGTTCGCTGTGGTGGTCGACACGACATAGTGCTGTGGCCCCAGACGCGCCGCGGTGCCGTCGTCCATCACAAAGCCATCCTCGCGCAGCATGACGCCGTAGCGCGTCTTGCCGACAGGCAGCGTGGAAAACTTGTTGATGTAGATCCGGTCCAGAAAGATGCCGGCATCAGCGCCTTTGACGTCGATCTTGCCGAGCGTTGAAACGTCGCATACCCCGACCGCCGAGCGGGTGGTCTTCACCTCGCGGATGACGCTGGCAAGCCAGTCCGTCTCGCCCGGTGCGGAGAACCATTGTGGCCGGAGCCACTGGCCGGCATCGACCATGGTCGCGCCCTGGCGGAGGGCCCAGTCATGTCCGGACGGATATCGGGTCGACTTGAAGTGTCGGCCGCGATGCCGACCGGCAAATGCCCCGATTGCAACAGGAAGATGCGGTGGGCGCATGACGCTTGTGCCGGTCTCCTCCATGGAGCGGCCTGTCAGCTCGGCCATGATGGCGTGGCCAATGATGTTGCCGGTCTTGCCCTGGTCGGTCGCCATCCCCAACGTCGTGTACCGCTTGAGATGTTCAACCGCGCGGAAGCCTTCGCGCCATGCGATTTCAATATCCGCGACAGTGACATCGTTCTGCTGGTCCACGAACGATTTTCCGCGCCCGCTGGCCACATGCCAAAGCGGTGCGACTGCAACTGCTTCATCCTGTGAGCGCGGGATTTCCAGTGTTGTCCCGGTAAATCCACAGTCTTCGGCTGCCGCAGCTCCCGCCGCGCTCCCCGCTTGCAAGCAGGCCGACGATCCGTAGTCACCTGACACGGCGCCCGCGATGCTCATGCCTTCGGGCAGTGATGATGGCACGAACGCAGACACCTCGGGCGACCAGCGCGGACGCCCGCCTTTGTGGGTCGTCAAGGCGATTTGCGGATTCCATCCTCCCGACACGGCAAGGCCATCTGTCTCGATCCTGAACACCGAGCGATCTTGCACAATCTCGACGGCCTTCAAGCCTCCAGATCCACCATAGGCCCTGGTGACCTTGGCGCCGAGCAACAAGCGGACACCCAGGCGGTCAAGCGGCAACGAGAGCGAGGCAGGAACCTCAGCGCGCGGATCGACAACGGCAATTACCTCGGTCCCCGCGGCGGAGAGATCCAGGGCTGTCCGCCACCCGTCGTCCGAAGTCGTGAAGACGATCGTACGGCGCGCCGCAACGGCTGCAAACCGGTTGAGATAGGTCCTGACTGCCGACGCCAACATGATGCCGGGTCGGTCATTGTCAGCAAAAGCGATCGGTCGTTCGACCGCGCCCATCGCGTTGATGCAACGCTTCGCCACAAAATGCCACAGCCGCTGGCGAGGAAGACCTCTTGGTGGCGTTGGCAAATGATCAGCAACCCGCTCCAGCGCACCGTAAGTTCCGCCATCGTAGGCGCCGAATACCTGTGTTCGCCTGAAGATGCGCACGTCGGGCATCGCGGTCAGTTCACCCTCCACCGATCTGGCGAACTCGGCACCGGGTCGGCCATCGATTTCGTCGCGTTCGGCAAGGAGACGACCACCGAGACTAAAATCATCCTCACACAAGATGACGCGCGCCCCGGCCCGCGCCGCCGTCCGCGCCGCCATCAGACCTGCTGGACCGGAGCCGATCACGAGCACATCGCAGAAGGCGGTGGCCCTCTCATAAGCATCGGGATCCGGCAAGCCGCTCGCGCGACCCAGGCCCGCGGCACGGCGGATGAGCGGCTCGTAGATTTTTTCCCAGAAGGACGCTGGCCACATGAAGGTCTTGTAGTAGAAGCCGGCGACGAACAGCGGCGAGAAGAGCTGGTTCAGGGCGAGAATGTCGAAGGCAAGCGATGGCCAGCGGTTCTGGCTCGATGCGACCAGACCATCGAAAAGCTCAGTCGTCGTCGTACGCGTGTTCGGCTCGCGCCGTCCCTGCGTACGAAGCTCGACAAGCGCATTCGGCTCCTCGCTCCCAGCAGTTAGGAGGCCGCGCGGACGATGATATTTGAACGAGCGGCCGACGAGCTTGACGTCGTTTGCAACGAGAGCGGACGCAAGCGTATCACCGGCAAATCCCGCATAGGAATGCCCGTCGAACGTAAACTTCAACAATCGGTCGCGGTCGACGAGCCCCCCAGCCTGCAATCGACTCATGGCATAGCTTCCGTCGCGAGTATCGCCCCCGCAATGATATGGGTGCGCGTATCGCGGGCCACGTTGAGCCAGGAGCGACATCCGCTCGCGTGATACCAGAGCTCCTGGATGGGTCCAGCCGGGTTCTCCCGCAGATAGACATAGTTGTAGTGGAGCTCTGATGCGTTCTCCGCTGACCGATCGGGGCGCTTCGGCTTGGCGTCGCCGTGGTAGATGAACTCGGACAAATCTCGCGAGCCGCAATAGGGACACGGGATGCGCATTGGGTTGCCTCAGTGAAGATTGGGTTGGGCGCCTACGCCCTTCTCGTCGATCAGTGCGCCAAGTGCGAAACGATCCAGACAAAAGGCAACCGCAGCCGGATGCGGAGCGTCCTGCGCAATCAAATGCGCAAAGCACAGGCCCGAAGCAGGTGTCGCTTTGAAACCGCCATAGCACCAGCCGCAGTTGAGATAGAGCCCGTCGATCGAAGAGCGATCGATGATTGGCGAGCCATCCATGGACATGTCGAGGAGCCCGCCCCAATTGCGCAGCACTCTGATCCGCCCGATCATCGGCATCAAGGCCATACCACCTTCGCACACGTCCTCGACAACCGGCAGGTTGCCCCGCTGGGCGTAGGAATTGTAGCCGTCGATATCGCCACCGAACACCAATCCACCCTTGTCCGACTGGCTGACGTAGAAATGGCCTGCGCCGAACGTTATCACGCCGGGAATGAGCGGCTTGATTGCCTCCGACACAAAGGCCTGGATGACATGGCTCTCGATCGGCAGCGTGAGCCCGGCCATGGTCGCCACGCGTGACGTCGAACCCGCGACCGCCACGGCAACCTTCCGCGCTCGGATCGGTCCCCGGCTGGTCCGCACTCCAGTGATCCGGCCCTGCAGGATCTCCATGCCTGTGACCTCACAATTCTGGATGATATCAACCCCGCTACCTGAGGCGGCACGGGCATAGCCCCAGGCCACCGCGTCGTGTCGCACTGTTCCCCCACGGCGCTGCAGCAGCCCTCCCTGGATCGGGAACCGAGCGTCATCAAAGTTGAGAAACGGAGCAATAGCTTTGACGCCATCGAGATCCAGCAGTTCGGCGTCAACGCCGTGCAGGCGCATGGCGTTGCCACGCCGCGCATAAGCGTCCCGCTGCTGATCGGAATGGTAGAGGTTCAACACGCCGCGCTGGCTCACCATCGCGTTATAGTTGAAGTCCTGCTCCAATCCTTCCCAGAGCTTCATGGAGAGTTCGTAGAATGGGATATTGCCCGGCAAAAGATAGTTCGACCGCACGATCGTGGTATTGCGGCCAACGTTGCCGCTGCCGATCCAGGCCTTCTCGAGGACGGCGACGTTCCTGATCCCGTACTGCTTGGCCAAATAATAGGCTGTGGCCAGTCCGTGACCGCCGCCTCCGATCACCACCACATCGTAAGCGGATTGCGGAGTTGCTTCACGCCACTGCGGAAGCCAGCCGCGGTTGCCGCTCAACGCCTCTTTTGCAAGCGTCAACAGAGAAAAGCACTTCATGCGTTCATCGCCTCGTTGACCCGCTTGGGCCACGACTCACCGTGTGCCGGTCGGTGGATTCCTTCTTGACTGAAAGAGACAAGAGCCTGCTCCTGGCAGACCTTGGGGGCAAGACCAGCGAAGCAGCAGATATTTTCCTGACTTTCATCCCGGCCCGAGCGCGCTCGCGGACCATGCAAAAATCAAAACCACAATTTTTCCTGTAAGGAAACTTTTATTCTCGGTGGTTGATTTCTGCTTTGGCTCTGCCTAGTCTTTCAGCCTGAAGAAGGCGGAGAACTCCAAATGTGCGGCATCGTCGGATTGTTCCTCAAGGACCGGCGGTTGGACTCCAGCCTTGGGAGCCTGCTGTCGGACATGCTGGTGACGATGTCGGACCGGGGACCTGACTCGGCGGGGATTGCAGTCTACGGCAAGCCAACCCTCGGGCAAATCAAGGTCACCGTTCAATCGCCGCAGGCTGAGCAGGACCTCCGTTCGCTCGCCAGTGATCTGGAAAAGGCGGGTCTGAAATCCTCCGTCGAAATCAAGAATACGCATGCCGTCATCGACACCACCGCTGACCTGGCGATGGTACGGATATTTCTGGCCTCGCGCTATCCTCAGGTGCGCATCATGAGTGCCGGCGAAAGCATCGAGATTTACAAGGAAATCGGCCTCCCGAAGAGTGTCGTCGACCGCTTTGGCATCAGGCAGGTGTCCGGGACACACGGGATCGGCCACACCAGGATGGCAACGGAATCCGCGGTGACGACGCTGGGCGCGCATCCGTTTTCGACCGGCCTCGACCAGTGCCTCGTGCACAACGGGTCGCTCTCCAACCACAACAACCTGCGGCGAGAACTTGTCCGCGAGGGCATCACCTTCGAGACCGAGAACGATACCGAGGTCGCAGCTGCTTATCTCACTGCCGAGATGGCAAAGGGAAAGAATCTCCGTGAAGCGCTTGCCGGCGCATTGGACGATCTCGATGGTTTCTTCACCTTCGTCGTCGGTACGAAATCGGGGTTTGGAGTGCTGAGGGATCCGATCGCCTGCAAGCCGGCGATCATGGCCGAGACTGATAGCTACGTCGCCTTCGGCTCGGAATACCGGGTTCTCGTCGGACTGCCGGACATTGAACGCGCGCGGGTGTGGGAACCTGAACCGGCGACCGTATATTTTTGGGACCACGCGGCGGCAGCCTGAAATTGCCAGCGCCTGGCCGCCACCCATTCTCGGGGACTTGACGCGCAATGCCGACGTTCGATTTGTCGATCAGCTCCCTGCGGGAGTTAAACACTGCCCTGCACCAGGTCGAGGAGGGAAATAACGATATCCATTTCGACATTCTCAACCCGCGCGGCCATCATGCCGTGGCAGTTGGCATCGCGGCTCACCTGACCGTCGATATCAAGGGCTCGGTTGGATATTATTGTGCCGGCATGAACGATGGGGCCGATATCGTCATCCACGGCTCGGCGGGCCCTGGCGTAGCCGAGAACATCATGTCGGGGACGGTCGTTGTTGAAGGCGACGCAAGCCAATACGCCGGAGCGACCGGTCACGGCGGCCTGCTCGTGATCCGCGGCAACGCCTCCTCGCGCTGTGGCATCTCGATGAAAGGCCTTGATATCGTTGTACAAGGCAATATTGGACACATGTCTGCCTTCATGGCCCAGGCCGGCAATCTTGTCGTGCTTGGCAATGCCGGCGATGCGTTGGGCGACTCGATTTACGAAGCCCGCCTGTTCGTGCGCGGCCGGGTCGAGAGCCTCGGATCCGATTGCGTCGAGAAGGAAATGCGCGCCGAACATCACGAGATTGTCGCGGATCTATTGAGGCGGGCAGGTATCTCGAACGTCGATACTGCCGAGTTCAGGCGTTATGGATCGGCTCGCAAACTCTACAATTTTCATGTCGACAATGCCGACGCGTATTGAGAGCCCGCATTAATGAGCTATGTCAATCCGCCCACCCCGCCGCGCAAGTCCGCAACGTTTGACGATGCGACACTTGCCGAGATACGTCGCGCAGCAGCCACAGGGATCTACGACATACGAGGCGGCGGCACCAAACGTAAAATGCCAAACTTTGACGATCTGTTGTTTCTTGGGGCTTCGATGTCGCGGTACCCGCTCGAGGGCTATCGCGAGAAGTGCGAAACGAATGTCGTACTCGGCACGAGGTATGCGAAAAAACCGATCAAGCTCAAGATCCCCATCACGATTGCCGGCATGAGTTTTGGCTCGCTGTCAGCCCCGGCAAAGGAAGCTCTTGGCCGTGGCGCAACGCTCGCCGGCACCTCGACCACAACGGGCGATGGCGGCATGACGGATGAGGAAAGGGCTCATAGCCAGACCCTTGTCTATCAATACCTTCCCTCGCGTTATGGCATGAATCCTCGCGATCTGCGGCGAGCCGACGCGATCGAGGTTGTCATCGGACAAGGTGCCAAACCCGGCGGTGGCGGCATGCTGCTTGGGCAGAAGATCTCGGACCGTGTCGCGGAGATGCGCACCCTGCCCAAGGGCATTGATCAGCGATCTGCGTGCCGTCATCCCGACTGGACCGGACCAGACGATCTTGAGATCAAGATCATCGAATTGCGGGAGATCACCGACTGGGAGAAGCCGATCTATGTGAAGGTTGGCGGCGCCCGCCCCTACTATGACACGGCCCTGGCCGTTAAGTCAGGCGCGGATGTGATTGTCATCGACGGAATGCAAGGAGGAACGGCGGCGACCCAGGACGTCTTCATCGAGCATGTCGGCCTCCCGACCCTTGCGTGCATACGTCCGGCGGTAAAGGCTCTCCAGGACCTTGGCATGCATCGCAAGGTCCAGCTCATCGTCTCGGGGGGGATCCGATCGGGCGCCGACGTCGCCAAGGCTTTGGCCTTGGGGGCGGATGCGGTTTCCATCGGAACCGCCGCGCTGGTCGCGCTGGGCGACAACGACCCTCAATGGGAGGAAGAATATCGAAAGCTCGGGACAACGGCGGGCGCCTATGACGATTGGCATGAGGGTAAGGATCCCGCCGGTATCACCACGCAAGACCCACTGCTCGCGGCGCGTCTCGATCCCATATCAGGCGGTCGGCGGCTTGCAAATTATTTGGCGGTCATGACTCTTGAGGCTCAGACGATTGCGCGCGCCTGCGGCAAAAGCCACCTGCATAATCTCGAACCCGAGGACATCTGCGCGCTGACGCTCGAGGCGGCCGCCATGGCGCAAGTGCCGCTCGCGGGCACGAGCTGGTTTCCTGGCAAGGGGACTTTCTGATGAGCGCAAATATGACCTTCAATTCCAGAGTCCACCGCAGCGTGGACGCCTAACACAGCAACGAAATTCTCAGCGGGCTTGGGGAACGACATGGCAACCGATCTTTCGAAATATGCTGCAGATCAAGGCATCAAGTATTTCATGATCAGCTACACTGACCTGTTTGGTGCACAACGCGCCAAACTGGTTCCAGCGGCGGCCATTTCGGATATGCAGCGAGACGGTGCGGGCTTCGCCGGATTCGCGACATGGCTGGATTTCAGTCCCGCACACCCCGACATGTTCGCGATACCCGACGCCGATTCAGTCATCAAGCTGCCCTGGAAACCCGATGTTGCGTGGGTCCCTGCAGATTGCATGATGGACGGCACGCCGGTGGCGCAAGCGCCCCGGGTGGTTCTCAAGAAGCTCGTCGAAACCGCCAGGGCGCTAGGCCTGCGCGTCAAGACTGGAGTCGAAGCTGAATTCTTCCTGCTCACTGCCGACGGCGGTGCGATTTCCGACGTTTATGACGCAGCGGAGAAACCCTGCTACGATCAGCAGGCGCTGATGCGGCGCTACGACGTGATTGCCGAGATCTGCGATGCCATGCAGGCACTCGGCTGGAAACCATATCAGAATGACCACGAGGATGCGAA
>Ga0137404_10002122_pt1 | contig 13072 bp, 9 predicted proteins | sample CZOMad2_1_16fung_FD_108285 | JGI IMG/M metagenome (GOLD analysis project Ga0137404, IMG submission 108285) | Vadose zone soil fungal communities from Angelo Coast Range Reserve, California, USA - CZOMad2_1_16fungal (Illumina Assembly) | ecosystem: Environmental > Terrestrial > Soil > Vadose zone...
AGTCTTCCCGTGCAACTGCGGCGGGCGCCGCGGCCGCTCGACCTGGCGGAGTAGTAGCGCACGTTGTTAGCTTGCGATTTCCTACGCCTAACAAGAACGCAAGTTAACAACTTGCGCTACACTGTCTTGACAATCGCGGTGCGCAGCTTAGAATAACTTCTCGATACAGCTCGGGAGATGTGGCCGAGTGGCTGAAGGCGGCGGTTTGCTAAACCGTTAAGGGTCAAAAGCCCTTCACAGGTTCGAATCCTGTCATCTCCGCCAGAAAGGCAGGGGTCAGGGGTCGGGGATCGGAGGTCAGCAAAGAGCGCACTCGTTCTTTACTGACTCCTGTCCCCCGGCCTCTGACCCCAATTTCTATGGTTCGCGTTCGTTTTGCTCCATCACCTACTGGCTATCTGCACATTGGCGCGGCGCGAGCGGCGCTGTTCAACTGGTTGTTCGCTCGCAAAGTCGGCGGCAAGTTCCTGTTGCGCATCGAAGACACCGATCTGCAACGCTCCACAGACGAATCGACCCGTTCGATCATCGAGGGACTGGAATGGCTCGGACTTGATTACGACGAAGATTTGATCTTTCAGTCTGACAATGCTGACAAGCATCGCGCTGCCGCGAAGAAACTGGTTGAAGAAGGCCAGGCCTATCGCGACTTTACGCCGAAAGAACAACGCGAAGATAAGTCGGTCAAGCAGGGCATCGTCGATCGCGCGCGCGCGCATGCCGCCGAAGGCGTTGACCATCGCAGCAATCCTTATCGCGATCTCTCGAAAGAAGAGTCCGAGAGCCGCGCCGCCGCCGGAGAGCCCTTTGCGATTCGTTTGAAAGTCGCGCCCGGCGGCGTGTCGCATTTTGCAGACATCGTCTATAGCGATCAAGAGCGGGCCCATTCCGAGATCGAAGACCTGGTGCTGCTCCGTTCAGACGGTCATCCCCTTTACAACCTCTCTGTCGTGCTCGACGATATTGAGATGGGCATAACGCACGTCATTCGCGGCCAGGATCACCTGACGAACACACACAAACAAATTCTGCTCTACCGGGCCTTTGGCGCCGGCGTTCCGCAATTCGCGCACCTGCCGCTCATCCTCGCGCCGAACAAAGCGAAACTTTCCAAACGCAAGCACGGCGAAGTGGTCTCGCTCACTACTTACCGCGATCGTGGGTTCGTGCCCGCGGCGTTTCGCAATTTTCTGGCGCTGCTCGGCTGGTCGCCGCCCGAGGGCAAAGAGCTTTTGTCGCGTGATGAACTGATTGCAGAGTTTTCGCTGGAAGGAATCGGCCGGGCAAACGCGGTCTTCAACTTTCAGGAAAACGATCCGCGCCATTGGACCGACGACAAGGCCCTCTGGATGAATGCTGAATATATCCGGACGATGCCGATCGCTGAGTTGCTGCCGATGGTGAAGGCGGAACTAAGATCTGAGAAGCTCTGGCGCGAAGAATACGATGACGATGAAGCTGTCTGGTTTGAGAAAGCCGTCACCGTGATTCGGCAGCGCTTCTTTACCTTGAAAGATTTTTCGTCGCAGGGCCGCGCATACTTCTCGGAAGATTTTGATTTCGATGAGGGGGCGGTGCGCAAGAACATCTTGAAGGAGCCGAAGTTGAGGGAACTGCTGCCGGCGCTGGCCGATCGTATCGAAGCAATCGAGTCATTCGACGCAGTTTCGGCAGAAGCAGCACTGCGGGCTTTCAGTGATGAGGCCCAGGTTAAAGCTGGACTTTTGATCAATGCTTCGCGCACCATGTTGACCGGACAAGCCGTGGGACCGTCGATGTTTGAGGTCTTTGAGATACTCGGCCGCGAGCGTTCGGCGATGCGACTGCGCAGCCAACGCCCCTGGCACGAATTTTCGGAAGCCACAGGAGGCTGACTATGTGGAAAAGATTTCTCGTGATCGTTTCAATTGTGCTGGCAAGCGCCACTCTGTTAATCGCGCAGAATACAAATTCATCAACCACACGGCCGCGCGCAGTCGCGCCCAAGCCTTCGCCCACGCCACGGCCGGCGTCCAAATCAACTGACACCGAATCCTCAACAGCGAAGCCCAAGAGCAACCAGGCTGCCGGCCAGGTTGCTCCGTCAAGCTCGGTGCTCGCAGCTTTCAATAGCCTGCTTGACGGCATCCGGCACGCCGATGTGAAGGCGGCCACCGGCGCTTATCAAAACACTCCGCGCCTCGTTCTCTTCAACTACAACGGCACGGTCACCAGAGGTTGGGACCAGCTAAAGCAGAATCGTGAAGGCTCCTACCCGGAGATGAAAGACGTCAAACTCGACGTAAAAGATCTTCGCGTCACCATGCTGGGACGCGACGCGGCCTTGATTACCTGCCAGTGGACGCAATCGATGACTTTCCGGGGCACGCCCGAAACCGACAGCGGTCGCATGACGATTGTCTTCCGCAAGATCGGAACCGCCTGGAAGGCAATTCATTTGCACACGTCTCCGGACCGTCCGGATCCGTCGCGCATTCCGGCATCCGAGCAAACAAATCCACCTGACGCTGCGAAGAATAAACCATAACTACCTTCTGTTGCTTCGATGGGTCAGGACAACTTCACGACGGAAGTCTCTTCGCAATCAACTTTCTTTGGCGGATCTATTCTACCGGCGATCTGTCTGGCGCTATTAGTCGCGACAGCGATCGTCATGCCGATGTGTTTTCTCGGCAATGCTTCTGGTCACGACTTCCTGCCACACGTCGCTTCCTGGGTTGAAGCAAACAATCAATGGCATCAGGGCATTTTCTTTCCGAACTGGGCCGCGGGAGCAAATTCCGGGTTCGGCGAGCCGCGATTTATTTTCTATCCGCCGGGATCGTGGATGCTGGGATCTGCGCTTGGGTCCGCTTTGCCCTGGCGAATGGTTCCGGGCGCTTTCGTTTGGCTCTGCATTTTCCTCGCCGGCATTTCGATGTGGAAGCTGGCCCGCGAATGGCTTCCCGCGCCGCAAGCGCGCGCGGCGGCGATCCTCTTCGCGGCAAATCCTTATCACCTGACCCTGGTTTACTACCGCAGCGATTTCGCTGAACTGCTCGCCAGCGCAATTTTTCCGTTGCTGCTTGCCGGGGCCTTTGGCCTTCTGCGCGATGGCTGGCGGCGCGTGCCGTTACTGTCGTTTGCGTTCGCGGCTATCTGGTTATCAAACGCACCCGCCGGAGTGGTGGCCACCTACTCGTTGGCGTTGATTCTGGTACTCGCCTGGATTGTCGCCCGCAGCGTGAAGCCGCTGCTCTTCGGCGCATTGGCAATGCTAGCAGGATTCGGGCTAGCGGCTTTTTACCTGTTGCCTGCCTGGCGCGAACAACGCTGGGTGCAGATCGCGCAAGCGGTGTCGACTACGTACGAACCCACGCGCAACTTTCTCTTCACGCGCATAAACGATCCAGACTTCGTTCAGTTCAATTGGAAAATGTCGGCGCTGGCAGTTGGGCTGATGATCTTAACCGCTCTCGGAATCGCATTCAGTTTCCGTCAACGCCGAGAGTGGTCGAGGGCCTGGTGGCTGCTGCTCGCGCTTACAGCCACCAGTATTCTCTTGATGCTGCCGCCCAGCGCGATCCTCTGGCGCCATCTTCCGGAGTTGAAGTTTCTTCAGTTTCCGTGGCGATGGCTCCTGGTGCTCAGCCTGGCCTTCGCGTTTTTCGCCGCCGCCGTGCGCAGTCAAAGATGGCAATGGGTCTGGGGTCTGACACTGGTGTGCGCGCTTGGGGCGACGGCTGCGACGATCGCCGGCGATACGTCGTGGGACAGTGAAGATGTGCCGACACTCGTCGAACACATCCGCGCTGGCCAGGGATATGAGGGCATCGAGGGCTTCCAACCTCGCGATGCAAAGACTGATGAATTGGATGATGAGAGTCCGCTGGTAGGCGAAGTCGATCCCGAGTCAGGCGATGTCGACGCGCCAGAGGACACGAAGGTCGACATTCAGACCTGGACTGCGGAGCGCAAAGCTTTTACCGCGCAAACTGACGAGCCGGCAACGCTGGCGCTAAGACTCTTGAACTATCCGGCTTGGGAACTACGAGTCGACGGCAAAATCACGACCGCCGATACCGCTCCTCAAACCGGCCAAATCGTCGTTCATCTTGATCAGGGAACACACCAGATTGAACTTCAATTTCGACGCACGCGCGACCGGACGATCGGCTGGATTATCTCAGCTCTGTTTGCTTTGGGTCTGCTCGCGCTAATAGCCGGAACTCTGTTGGATCGGTTAAGAACTGCTCAAGTTCTGTACCGAACCGCGCCCAGCCAACTGTGACGATCGGCAAATGATCAAGCGAGTCAACTCAAGGTCTGTCTCAAACCTTTCGCTTCCAAACACGGCCAATCGCAATTCCGCCGAGTGCCGCCAGGAAGGGAAAGAACACCACCACGTAACGCGGTTCGGGACTGACGATGGTCGAGAATAACGCGAGCCTACTGACAATGATCAAGCCAACCAGCAGCACCCAGGCTCGCGCATAACCGTTCGCCGTACCGAGCAGAACGAATCCACCTGCGACACCCATGAGCGAATAAACGCCGACCAGCGCCGCGAACAGCGGGAGCCAGATTTGCTGGTGGGTGCTGTGATCCAGATCATCCCAGGGCAGAAGCGTGCCCTCAAACGGATAAAAATCAGAGTGCGTATTGAACCATAACGCGTGCATCCTCAGCGCCGGCAGCGCCACGTAATAGCGCAGTCGGTTACGCGCGATCCGTTCAGCAGCGATTTGGCCAAACGCCGCATCGAGAGCCGGAGTCATTTCCACCGGCGTGTGCTCATCTGGGTTTGACTGATCGGAGTTGTCTTTCTCGTCACTTTGATCGCCGCTGTTATCGTTCTGATCGTTCTCATCATTGCTGTCATCAGAATCATCCGCGTTTGAGTTTGCTTTCTTTTGCTGGTCGCTCTTCGGACTTGGGCTGGCGGTAGCGCCGGTGGACTTTGCCGGTCCCGGTGTTGGTGTTGGCTTGGCGCCAGGCGTCGGGCTGGCCTGTTCGCGTAACAGAGGTTGCGGGGCATCAGCGTCTGGCTCGCGTTTTGGATGATTATATTGGTCGAACAGCTCAGAGACGCGATCACGCTCGGCATCGGAATCGAACGCTTCGTCGGGCAGATCGTCGGCGGACATCGGCTGGATGTTGAGCTCCCACCAGAAAGGATCGATGTATTGCTGATCGTCCAACCAGGTCTTCAGCCAGCGTATGTATCCGCGCGGCACAAACTCATCGGGCATCTCTGCATAGACCGGCGCCAGCGGTTGGAAAAGGTGGAAGACACGCCAGTTGCGTATCGTCCACGGCGCTAAGACCAGCATGAAGCCAACGCAAAAAATAGCGAGCGAGAAAACTGACGCGCGCCATCGCGCTTTGAATCGAACCAGCGCCGTGATGACCAAAGTCAGAGCAATCACGGCAAAGAAAAGCCCGCTGTCCGGACGAAACATCGCGCCCAATCCGGCAAACAATCCGGCGACGCCCCACCACTTCAATGATCCTTTTGCATCCGCGGCGCGAAAGGCTTTGGTCGCCGCGACGCAGGCAGCGAGCGCGAGAAAGATCGTGGGCACTTCAGTGAGAATGGTGGCTGAGTAAATCGTGGTGAACGGATTCACGGCCGCGAGCGCTAAAGCGCCAATCGCAGTAATGCGCTTTCGCTTTTCATCCGGCTGCCAATAGAACGCGAGCAACGCCACCAATCCACAACTGGCAGTATCGACCAACGCCTGGACGATGCGAACCGCGCCGTTATTTGTATGGCCAAAGACTGAATAGATCGAGGCGAGGAATAGCGGGTAACCGGGAAGCCGAATGAACGAAGGATCGAAAGGCGCTTCGGTCTCGTGCGAGTAGACGTGCTGCTCGAGCACGTTGCGCGCAATCTGCGCGTAGACCTTGCCGTCATCCGGCAAGTCGTTGGGCCAGCGGTGCGCGACTTCGATGCGAAACGCGCCGGCAAGGAGAATCAAAACCACAAAGACCCAGAGTTCTCGTCGTCGAAAGAATTGCGATAGAGAAAACATTTAGCTTCGATGACTCACAAGAGGTAGAAACAGAATGCAGTTTATCATGAATGCAAATCATCATTGACGGCCCGGATTATCGAGAGTATAAGGCGGGATATAGCGCGTTCATCAATGGCAACTCTCTCCAGGCCCTTGGGTCTAACGCAAGAGGAGGCTCCCGATGTTATCCCCCAAAGTAATCAAATTGGTTTTGGTTGTGGCTCTAGTCATATCACTCCTTGCAGTTTTGGGTGTGACGGTGAATCCCGGGCGAACCGCTTCTACCGAGCCTTTAACAGGAAAGCTACTTCGTCGGCACGACAAGAAGAAACTCAGGCCTAACGCAAGGGAATCGGACCTACTCCGAAAACAGACCTTCCAACACGAACCTCATGAAAGATTGGTCGGCAACACGATACCGGAACGTGTACCGATCAGGGTCAAGCTCAAAGCTGAGAAAGAAGCGAAATTCAAGGACCTAAATAACTCGGATTGGGTCCGAGACTTTGAACTCGAAGTTACAAACAAGTCCGATAAGCCGATCTATTTTCTGGAACTCTGGCTCCTGTTGCCAGACACCAAGAGTGAGAATGACAATCCAATTGCCTTTTCGCTCCGATATGGCAGGATTGATTTTATTCACTTCAACACCCGGCCTATTGCTAGCGATGTACCAATCCAACCAGGAGAGACTCACACCTTTACAATCCCTGAGGGAAAGCAGCAAGGGTGGCGCGAGTTTAAGCGTAGAAGAAATATACCTGATCCACGCGCCGTCAAAATCGAGCTCCTCCACCTAAGTTTTGGAGACGGTACCGGCTTTGATGGCGGTGGAGAGTCTTATCCGTACAAGCGTGGACCTTCGGCGGAGAAATCGGAATTCATTCGCAAAGAAGGTCAACCAAACGAATGAGAGGTTAATCGTGCTCGCTCCATAATGGCTGAACAACAGTCCATACCGGTAATCATTGACGGTCCAATTTATTGAGAGTATAAGGCGTGGTATTGAACTGCCCGCGGTTCCTGAGGCCGCATTATTCTTTTGACTCTCTCTGGTTCGGTCGATGCGCAAAAAGAGACTTGCGATGCTGTCCACCAAAACAATCAAGTTTTTTTTAGCTGCAATCGCTGTTGTGGGACTGATCGTTGTCGTAGGTGCGACACTAAACCAAGGCACAAGCGCAGCGCCACCAGCTCCAATTACTCGGCAAATAATACGGCGCAAGGACAAGAGCAAACTGCCGGCTACGGCAAATGAAATCGCGGAGCTGCGGAGAAAAGCGCAGGACAAAGAGAAGAGAACCCTCAAAACACAAGAATTCAAGGACATGCCCTTGAAGTTTCACGCCATTCGCAACGTGGAATCAGAGACCTGGTACAAGGATTTGCAGATCGAAGTTAAGAACATCGGGACGAAGCCAATTTACTTTATCCTCGCCTACCTCGAGTTTCCGGATCACAAACCAGGAGGCCGCGATATTGGATTTGATCTAACATTTGGCGACCTAAAGTACGTTGACATAGCCGTCCTTGCCGACCCGCAGGCTCCTCACATCGACCCCGGCCAAACCTATGTGTTGACGATTCCGCCGAAATACGCAAAGTCGTTGGGGAGAAAACATGGAAAGGCGCCGGAAGAATTTAAAAAGTTGAACTTCCATATTGACATTATCAGCTTCGGCGACGGCACAGGCTTCGAGGTAGAGCGATTCACAGACTCTCGGATCAAAAACCCGAACTAACCTGTTATTTTCATCGTGTTGTTTTCGTCAACCAGTTTAGCATTGACCCGACCGATTCATTGGAGTATAAGCCTTTATGTTAAAGCTTCTGCGGTTCCTCAGACCGCACAATGGGATCATTTCCTTAACGTCTCTTAACCCTAAGGAGGCCACTGATGTTATCCCGCCAGCGCGTTAATTTGATACTCGCCGCGACCCTCGTCATTTCATTGCTGATTCTTATCGGTGCAACTTACAACATGGGAGAGGTGACTGCCTCAACTAATCCGTTGATTGCAAAAATACTTCGTCGGCACGATAAGAGGAAGCTAAAGCCCACAAGACAGGAATTAGACGCACTTCGCGCTCAAGTCCCCGCAAAAGAAGAGCGAGTGCTTGAGAACTTGATTCCAAAGCATGTTCCGCTCGGCATTAGAATAAGAAAAGAGAAGGAAAAGGAATTCAAGGACTTGAAAAATGAGAACTGGGCTCACGACTTTGAGCTCGAGGTCACGAATACGGGAAATAAGCCTATCTACGAGTTCTACTTGCTGCTGGTAACCGACGTGAAAGCAAATGCCGGCTTTCGGATAGTAGCGCCGGTGTATTACGGAAGGAAAGAACTTGGTACGATCAGCACCCTGGCTACGCCTGACGACATTCCTCTTAAGCCACGCGAGTCGGTAATCCTTAAGATTCACCCAGGTCAATTGCAGGCTTGGGACTACATACGAAGGACCGAGAATCGGCCGCATCCAAAAAAGATTCAGGTAAAGCTCGAAGGACTTAGTTTCGGCGATGGAACAGGATACGGAGGCGAGGATGGAGTTGCGCTTCCTCGTAAGCTTGAACAATCGAACCTGGATCGTTGCATACCGCAACAGAACAAAAGCAGCCCTCAATCACTGGAGCGGCTTGCCAATGCACGACAGAGGTCCTACGGTTGTACTTCTACCGTTGCCTTCCGTTCCAGCTTGCCCCAGCCCACCACGGCGCCACGCACGGCGGTTTGGACTGACTTAACCATCACGTAGTACATCACCTGGCGATAGCAGAAGCGCTGGAGGAACAGCCACCACAGCAAACTCCAACGTTCCTTCCGTTCCAGCACGAAAGCAAAGCAGGCCGCGCTCCAGTCAACCGCCAGAAACAGCGCGTAGTAAAAAAGCACCTGGCGCAGGTTGGTAAACGAGTAACCCACCGGCTGCTGCAAACGATCGAGCGCGTTCGAAATCAGGGTATAGATCAGGATCAAATCCATCGCCGGCGAGATCAGCGGAAACAGGATCTGGAATATCCAAACGTTCGGCAGCGAAACAAACCCGAGGGCGCCATAACGCGGGCGGAAGAGCACATCACTATGCTTCCACAAACACTGCAGAGTGCCATATGCCCAGCGAAACCTCTGGCGCGCCAGCATCTTCAAGCTATGCGGCGCTTCCGTCCAGCCAATGGCTCTCTCTTCGTAACCGATCTTGTAACCAAGTTTGCGTATGCGCAGCGTCAGGTCCTGGTCCTCAGCCAGAGTATCGGCAGTGAATCCGCCGCAGTGCTCGATCAACTCGCGCCGCCACGCGCCGACCGATCCCGGCACCACCGTGATGCAGTTCAGGCTGGCGAACGCGCGGCGATCCATGTTTTGTGAGGTGATGTACTCCAGCGCCTGCCACCGCGTCACGATATTTATCCGGTTGCCGACCTTTGCGTTACCAGCGACAGCGCCAATCTGTGGATCCACAAAGCGGCGCGCCAGCATCCGAATTGTCTCGCCCGGAAACTGCGTATCGGCATCCAGCGCGACGATCACGTCGCCTTTCGCATGGCGCAAGCCAAGATTGAGGGCGGCCGCCTTGCCGGCGTTGGGCTCAGTGTACAACTTGACCAAAGGCTGTTCGCTGAAATGTTTGCGCACAACTTCACTGGTGCCGTCCTGTGAACCGTCATCAACCACGACAATTTCAAAGTTGTCATAGTCGGAATTCAGCAGACTGCGAATCGTCGCTTCGATGACGCGCTCTTCGTTAAAGGCAGGCACGATAATCGAAACGAAGGGTTCGAACTCTTCGCCGGAGTGTAGCCGGTCGCGGCGCCGTGAACGCACCCATTGCGCAAACGCCAGGGCCCCGATCACCGCCAGTCTCCCCAATCCCAACACGATGCCAATGATAAAGGCCCACTGCAAGAGCCAGCCGCCGGTGGAAAGAAACAGAAACGCCAATGCGTCGGTGCGCGTGAAAACACTTTGGCTGGGAGGCAGCACCGGCATCACTTGATCGCGAGTCCAACCGCCGAGCGTAGAAACCGGTACGAACGTAAATCCGCGCGCCCGCAGTTCATGAATTATGCGCGGCAGGGCTTCGATCGTCGCCTGGCGGTCGCCGCCTGAGTCATGCAGCAGCACCACCTGGCCACGCGTTTCAGGGTTAGCATCCATCGCCCGGTCGATTGTCTTCTGCACAATCTCGTCGGCAGTCTTGCCCGGTTCCCAATCGCCCGGATCGATTCGCAAACCGACAATTATGTAGCCTAGTCTTTCCGCGCGAATCGCCGGCTCGACTTCTTCCGGCTTGTCAGCTTCGGCATCGCCAAAATAGGGAGGCCGGAAGAGCACCGTCGAGCGGCCGGTGATCGATTCGATCAGCCGCTGAGTGGCGTTCAACTCGAGGTCCGTAATCCTTCCCGGAATTTCGCCGAGGTTCGGGTGCGTGAAAGTATGATTGCCGACTTCGTGGCCTTCGTTGACGATGCGCCGCAGCAAGTCCGGATGCGCCTGGCCATTTTTGCCAATCACAAAGAATGTGCCCGGCGCGTTTTCCTGTTTCAGGATGTTCAGAATCGCCGGTGTCCAATCGGGATCGGGACCATCGTCAAAGGTTAAGGCAATCATCCCCGGATGATCTCCGGTGCGTTCGATCACATACGAGGACGGGATCTTTTCATTGTCATAGGTCTCTGAAGTAATGAATCCCGTTTTCTGATCGATATTCAGCCCGCGCTCGCCGTCATGCGGGCTGGCTTGAACTCGCAACAGCTCGCCGGTGCCTTCAAAGTCCACTTCGTAGCCATAGAGAATCTTCTTGAGGGCATCGGCCGGGGGGTTCGGCGCGTCAGTTCCAAAAATTTCCCAGATGGATGGATCTTCCGAGCCCAGCCGCCACAGCGCGAAGCCGGCCGGATTGTAACCACTAGCGGCCCGCATCTGGTTGAAGGCAGTCACGCCGTCAAGGAACCAGACTCTGTGATGAGAGCCATCCTCTTCGTCGTACTCGTAATGCGGATTGCGTGTGGCCGGATCAAATTCGATCTGAGCTTCAGAGTCTTTGGCATCAATGACCGCCTCTTGAAAACTCACTTCCTTCGCATCAGCACCTTCAGTCCAGTCGTAACCATAGTTGCCCAGCGCCACGATCGTCTTTGCGGGAGACAACTCGCGCATCCGGCTGGCCAGGGTGTTTTCATACCAGTCCTGCGAAGCCACGGAGCCGGCCGTTTTTCCGGCCCAGTGCTCGTCATAGGCCATTAGCATGAGATAGTCAGTAGCGGCGGAATATTCGCGGTAGTTCCATTCCGCATCGTCAAAGGGCACTGCCTGCACGACTACCCAGTTATGAAGTTGAAACGCGGCGTGCAGTTCCTGCATGAACTTGAGCAGGTTCGGCTGGATCTCGTTCGTAGGCTCTTCAAAATCCACGCAAATTCCGGCGAACCTGTTCTGCTCGACAAACTGCGACAGGGCCGCGACTAATCTCTGTCGGGAATCTTCGTCGCCCACCGCCCGTGCAAGCACCGCGTTCTCCCACTTTTCATCTGACAGGTTTTGCACCATCGGAATGATCGAGGTTTGCGGCCGTCGCTCGCGAATCAGGTTCAGGGCCTTCGCGTCGAGCTCGATGCCGAGCGGGCTGCTGCCGTTCTGTGAATCAACCAGATGCGTCCACTGCGCCACGACCCAGTCGAGGTGATCGAGATTTCGCTCGAGCGAAGCGTAGCTGGATTCGTCCCAGTTGATATAGAAACCGATCGCCAACTGCTTCGAATTAAAGCTGGCTGGCGCCGGCAGCGGCGTGGTTGCAGGCGGCGGCACAATGGGCGTCAACTCCGAACGCCGCGCCGGTATTACACGTGTCTTAGCCAGCTCCTTCTGCAAAAGGTCCTGCGCTTTTTTCGCCTGGCCTTCGCGAGCGTTCAGCAAAATTGGCGGTGGTTGCGGTTTGATGCGATACGTCTGCGGCAGATTTTGGAGCTGGCGCAGGTTCAGACGCGGCAGCAAAGGATTGGCCAGCACGCTGGCGATAAATACCGCGGTGATGGCCGTGACGGCTATGCCCAGAGCGAGATAAGTGCGGCGCACACGTCGCCAACGGCGGCCGCGCGGGTCGTAAAACACGGGGGCACTTGGCAAAGGCTTTTCAGACACTTACACGCTCTTTCCGGCAACCAGGAGAAGCTTTTGAGTTGCGGATGGTATTTGATGTCTATAACGATGCGCAGGTTGATAGTCAAGCAGAGAGACGTGTCGGGGCAGTAGCCCGACCGTGAGGGAGGGCGTCAGGTGAGCGCTCCACGCCCTCCCTTACGGTCGGGCTACTGCCCCGACACAGAAGAAAGCCGCTCGCGACTATTCACGAGCGGCTCTCCGGTGAACTGTAGGGATTGACCTGTGGCCGTGACCGCTTCCGAAAAGAAGGTGTCACAGTGACTGCTTCAGGATGACAACCCAAACAATTGCTGATTATCAAACCTGAGGCTAGGTCTCAGCCACCTCACTGTGATTAGAACTCATAAATTTTTCGATCACCTCCTTTCCAGTGTTAAGGAGATAATAAAAGACCAGGGCTGTCTCGTCAATCGAAATATTTCTCAAGGTGGTTTGCAGGTTCTGTGTTGAGAGCGCCAGTGATTCTCTCAACCACCGCCGCAAGAGAAGCGCCGGGGCAGTAGCCCGACCGTGAAGGAGGGCGTCAGGCGAGAGCTCCACGCCCTCCTTCATAGTCGGGCTACTGCCCCGCCTCGATCAAACGCCAACCGGCCCGATGCATAGACGCGCCACGGATGCTCGATCCCAAAAAAGTACGCCAGCTCGCGATAGTCCGACGCATCGTGAATCGCGAAATCGGCGCGCTTTCCTTTTTCAAGCGATCCTATCTCATCACCACGGCCGAGCGAGTAAGCCGCGTTAATCGTCGCCGCGGCCACGGCCTCGGCGGGAGTCATTTTCATCTGCGTGCACGCGAGCGAAAGGACCATCGGCATCGAGGGAGTCGGCGAAGATCCCGGATTGAAGTCAGTGGCCAAAACCACTGCGAGTCCCGCGTCGATCATTTGCCGCGCCGCCGGATACTGATTCGAGCC
>Ga0137404_10002125_pt1 | contig 13066 bp, 13 predicted proteins | sample CZOMad2_1_16fung_FD_108285 | JGI IMG/M metagenome (GOLD analysis project Ga0137404, IMG submission 108285) | Vadose zone soil fungal communities from Angelo Coast Range Reserve, California, USA - CZOMad2_1_16fungal (Illumina Assembly) | ecosystem: Environmental > Terrestrial > Soil > Vadose...
TAAAAGGGGGTATTTGTCGCCATTTGGGTCGCTTTGTGGCGTAAAAAGCAAGGCTTTGGCTTTGTGATTGAAATCTCGTACGTCCCAGTTGGAGATGCCGGCGGGAAAGGACACGCGAAGCAGGGAGATGACGTTCCTGACATCGGCAGAAGAACTATGTTTTGCTACTTCATCGAGCAGTTCGTTTCGTTTTTCAGGAGGAAGCGTCGCCAGAAACTTCAGTCGAAAAAGGAAGCTAAGCCCCAGCGTGGAATAATAAGGTATCCGAGCCGCATAGCACAAAACGCGTACCGAAGCGTTCGCCAGGACCACGCAGGTGATGGCAACTATGACAGCAATTGTAGCTTCTTTGAAGGCCGACTTTACGTTTAGCCAGCGCCGCTCTCGAAACGCCTGGGTTCGAGTGAAAAGGAGCACGATGAAGTAATAGGTCCCCAAAAAAAAGAAGGCCGCTGGCAGCAGTACGGCCAGTAGAGCGTTGATGTGCCTTGTGAGAATGCAAGACCAAAGAAGAATACCAAACACAAGCCAGGCTTTCCGGCGAACCTCCCGGGAACTTTGGACTATTCTCAGCCCGGTTGCGCCAAGGAGAAGAACCAGAACCATGCTGAGTGCTTCAGAGCCGACAGTGTGGGCAAAGGTATAAAAAAGCGGATTAAGTGCCCAGGCGACGGCCAGCATAAGCCGAACCCAGAACAAGCGGCTTGCTGAAATGATCAAATAATATGTCGAGCAACAAAGTGCCAGATGCTGCGAAATTAAGAGCGTAAAGACACCCGAATCAGTCAAAATTGGACGGCAAAAAAAGTAAAGCCCTGGCAACGGACCGCCCGCCTTCAAAGAATGTATGGCGTAGCCCACATAGAGTGGAATGCGCGCCGCGAAACAGTAGAGCGGACCATATAGCAAAATTGTTCCCGGCCCGAAGGGCTGTGTTACTTCTCCATAGGCGTCGATGTCTCTCCAAAGCGGCGGGATGACGCTCAGCATCCAGACCGATGGTATCAGTAGCACCGCAAAGAGAACCGCTGACGCACCAAACGTCACCAGACCAGCTCTTGCGCAAATCCAACTCCTGAAACGAAAGAATGCTTGCATCAATATCGAGGTCTGAGATCGCTCACTCTTTCCCATCAGGTTATCTCCGCCCATAATACTTCCCATCGGTTGCTGCGCAGACGAACGTCGAACGCACCGCCTGGCAGATTTCCGTTTGCGACATCTTTCGGTCGATCTTGAAATCAAGACAATGTTTTGATTTTGGAGGGAGTTCGAATCGCGCTCCAGCCAAAGCCGTGTTCCCGGCTTGCTTTTTTTCGAGGTCTGGGAAAAAATGCCGATGTGCGTTTGGCTTGGCCATTCAAATCTCGGATCGATAACGGTCACGATGAAGAAGAGCATGACTGTTCCACCGGCGATGCGTGCCCGGATTTCTTGTGCGTGGGCGCGCAGAAAGCGGGAACCTCATGGGTTTATCAGCAACTCGAGCCACATCCCGATTTTTGGATGCCTCCGGTCAAGGAACTGCATTACCTGGACACTTTGAATAGAGTGAGGCGGTTCCATCCTCCGCGCTCCAGAGATGGATGCGATGTTTGCTTCCTGGAGAGCATGAAAAACCTGAGTGACCAATCGTACATCGACCTTGAGAATTACGGGCAGTTGTTCCGACATAAAGGAGCGCGTGTGTCAGGTGATATTTCGCCAGCCTATTCGGCCCTCAACGATGAAATCATTGAGCGAGTGGTTAATCACTTCCCCAATTTGAAAGTGATCTTTCTGGCACGCGATCCTGTCGAAAGAGCCTGGTCGCAGCTGTCCATGGGCGTGCGTCTCGGAATGATCAGTCGGTTTGACGCAACGGATGCCGACGAGGTGATTCGGAATTTGCTAAATCCCGGCGTGCTGGCCCGCTCGCATCCCAGTAAGACCGTCGCACGTTGGAAGCGCTATGTTCGCCCTGAACACTTCCGCGTTTATTTCTTCGATGATCTGGAAAAAAATCCGGCCGAGCTGCGACGCAAAATTCTTCATTTTCTGGGTGGTGACCCGAACAAACCAAGTGGCCACTTGAAGCCGGAGGACAATAATGATGCCGGCAGGGAGAAACTTCGGCTCACCACTAAGGTGCGCGCGCGTATGGCTCAGTTTTTCGAACAGGAACTTAAAGCCTGCGCCTCACAACTGGGTGGAGCTGCAAAGAATTGGCCGACGCGATATGGCTTTTCGGTAGTCTGTTTCTTCTGGCAGTTGGCGGATTATTTCGATCTCTTTGTGTGGCTTGATTTGGATTGCCTGACACTCTGATCGGTTGGACAAGTGATTTCAGGCGACGACAAGTGTCAATCAGCCCGAACGCTATCCGCGTCTACCGTCTTTGACCGTGCCCGATTCGCTTGAAGCTCTGCCAAATGTTTTTCCGACCACCGGCAAAGGCCCTGTAATGGCTCGATCAAGGTGCGGCCCAATTTTGTAAGCGAGTATTCTACCTTCGGCGGCACGACGGGATGGACGACGCGTCGCACCAAGCCGTCGCGCTCGAGGCTGCGCAACGTTTGAGTAAGCATCTTCTGCGAAACTCCGCCAATCGCGCGTTGCAGTTCGGCATAACGCATCGTTCCGCTAGCCAGGATCTGAATAACGAGCGCCGTCCATTTGTCGGCAATCCGGTCGAGCACAAGTCGTGATGGGCATTGCGGTTCCAAAACCGAAGGAGGAGAAGCCGTTTTAGCCATGCATTCTTTTAATCCAAGCACCACCGGAGAGCAACATTCCAGATGGTCTGTATAGGCTGGATCGGGCTGTAGTTGACGAATGGATTGGCCTGTCGAAATTTTGAGTATGACAATGACGAGCTTCAGACGGGTTGCGCAACCGGACCTTTTACTTGGCGAAGCCAACCCGGAACATTCCTCGCGTAATGAGACGACAACGGGAGCGACTGACACGGCGCTTCTGGATGAGTACTCGCGCGCGGTGGTGAGGGCAGTTGAGCGTGTCGCGCCTTCCGTGGTGAATATCGAAGTCCAACAACGGAGCCAAAATCAGCCGCGCGAGGTTGCGGGAAACGGCTCGGGATTTGTGATCACACCCGACGGTTTTATTTTGACCAACAGCCACGTCGTACACGCTGCGACTCGAATTGTGGTAAATCTTGCGGCCGGACATGATTACCCGGCACAGCTCATTGGCGACGACCCAGAAACCGACCTGGCAGTGATCCGGATCGATGCACCGCAACTAGTTCATGTGCGGCTGGCCGATTCCGAAAACTTGCGGGTCGGCCAACTGGCGATTGCAATTGGAAATCCCTTTGGGTTCCAAGCAAGCGTAACTGCGGGCGTGATTAGCGCGCTCGGTCGTTCGATGCATTCGCAATCCGGTCGCTTGATCGACAACATTATCCAGACCGACGCGGCATTGAATCCTGGCAACTCCGGCGGGCCACTTGTTAACTCCGCGGGCGAAGTAATCGGCGTGAACACGGCCATGATTCGCCCGGCCCAGGGCATCTGCTTTGCCATTGCGAGCAACACAGCCAGGCTCGTCGCCGGATGGCTGATACGGGACGGAAAGATCCGGCGCAGCTACATTGGCGTAGCCGGTCAAAATGTGCCGCTGCATCGTCGCGTGGTCCGATTTTATGATTTGCCGGTCGAAACCGGTGTACTCGTTGTGTCAGTAGAGAAAAACAGTCCTGCCGAACACGCGAGATTGCGGGAGGGCGATCTGATTATTGCGTTCAATAGCCAGCCCATTGGGAGCGTGCACGATTTGCACAAGGTTTTGGTCGGCGAACAAATCGGGGTCAGCGCCAGTCTCACCGTTATTCGGCATACCGAGAAATTAGAGTTGCCGATTCTACCCGCTGAATCACGCTGATCAGACTTTGAGTGAAGCGGAGGCGTTTCGCCTGCTATTTCGAGTGCTTTGCAGCCGACACAGCTGCCTCTACAGTGCCGCTGCGATTGTTTGAGATGAAGATTTTAGTCGTTGGCAGCGGCGGCCGCGAACATGCGCTTGCATGGAAATTGCGGCAATCTCCCCATGCGGAGCACATTTTTTGCGCACCCGGAAACGCGGGCACCGCCGACATTGGCGAGAATGTTGCGATTCCCGCGGCTGATTTGGGGGCGCTCGTTCGGTTTGCAAAGCAAAATCGAACCGATTTAACCGTAGTCGGTCCGGACGACCCGCTCGCGGCGGGAATTGTCGACCTGTTTGCGGCTGAAAAATTGCGCGCTTTTGGTCCGACGAAATCGGCCGCCCGCATTGAAGCGTCCAAAGTTTTTGCAAAAGAACTAATGCGTGCACAGAAAATTCCCACAGCGGAAGCGAGCATATTTTCCGATAGCGGCGAAGCACTGCAGTATTGTGAGCGAGCGAAATTTCCCGTGGTGATCAAAGCGGACGGCCTGGCGCTTGGCAAAGGCGTAATTATTGCAACTGACGCTGCCACGGCACGATCGGCCATCGACGAGATGATGAATCAACGTCGCTTCGGCGACGCAGGCCGGCGTATTGTGATCGAGGAAGTTCTAGACGGGACGGAATGTTCGTTGCATGCCCTCGTAGACGGAAAAAATTATCTTCTGTTGGAATCGGCGCGCGATCACAAGCGCGCGTTAGACGGCGACCAGGGGCCGAACACGGGCGGGATGGGCGCATTCAGTCCTGCGAACAATTGGAACACTAAATTGAAAGCTCAGTTCGAGGCGAAAATAATGCGGCCGCTAATGCGGGGTCTCCTGGAAGAGGGAATCAAATTTCAGGGACTTCTTTATCCTGGCTTGATGATTACCAGCGAAGGTTCGCGTGTTTTGGAGTTTAACTGCCGTTTCGGTGACCCGGAGACGCAGGCGTTGTTGCCACGGATGAAATCGGATCTGTTGCCGCTGTTGGAAGCGACGATTGATGGAAAGATCGACACGTGTGCAATTGAATGGGATACGCGCGCTACGGTCACGGTCGTGCTGACGTCTGGCGGGTATCCTGGAAAATACGAAACCGGAAAATCGATCTCGGGACTGGAGGACGCAGCAAAGCTCGAAGACGTCCGGATCTTCCATGCCGGCACGAAACGCGCCGACGGCCAAATCAAAACTGCGGGGGGCCGCGTTCTGACGGTCACTGCGCTCGGGTTAAGTGTCGAAGACGCGCGGGAACGCGCATATGACGCCGTCTCCCGGATTCATTTCGAGAGTTGTCATTACAGGCGCGACATTGCCCTGAGTGCCATTGCGGCTAACGTCAGCGACTTATCGTGATGTCTCGACTCTTGCTGGCGGCATTCGCCCTCTCAATCTTCACTGCGACTCTCGCCGCGCAATCGCCGACGCCAAAATTACCTCCGCAAACTCCACGGGGCACGGCACCCCAGACTGCCTCGAAATCATCTGCAGCGCCAGCGAGTTCGCCGTCCGCATCTCCGACTACAGAAGACGTGGTCAATTCGTTAGGCCCGGCTGATCTACAGACCTTTATCACGCTACTGAAAAGTAATTTCGTAGATCCGGACGCAATCACTGATACGGAGTTGAATCGCGCAACTGTTGAGGGCCTGACAGTGCGGCTGCCGCGCGGCGTAATGCTTTTGCCTGGTAAAGAGAACGTGCCGGCCGTCCCGCCAAGCACCCTTTATAGCGAGATTATCGCAGGACACATCGGGTACATACGCCCCGGGTCGTTGAACAGCGCTAACCTTCAGGCCCTGGACAAGGCTCTTGGCGGTTTTAGTGGGAAAAAAGTGAATGCTCTCATCCTCGATCTTCGCGCTAGTGGAATGACAAGTGATTCGGCGTTGGCTGCGGAATTCGCAAAGCGGTTTTGCCCCAGAGGTAAAATGATATTCACCTTGCGCAAACCGGCGGGACGTCAGGATCGAGTATTCAATTCCGATCGGGACCCGGCGTTTCGCGGTCTGGTGATGGTGCTCGCCGATAGCGAGACAGCCGGCGCAGCAGAAGCAATCGCCGCTGCACTGCGGTTTCATGACAAAGCTCTCGTTATCGGACAACCGACTGCTGGCCGCGCGGCCGAATACTCCGACTTGCCATTGCCAAATGGCAAAATTCTGCGCCTTGCGGTTGCTGAGATGATTTCGCCCGAGGGCCGCTCGTTATTTGCGGACGGGGTAAAGCCAGATTTACCCGTTGAGATGTCACCAGCAGACAAGCGGCAGATTTTTCAGGCAAGCGGCGACAAGGGAATGGGCCCGTTTATTTACGAAGCGGGTCGGCCTCATATGAATGAAGCAGCGCTGTTGGCCGGAACCAATCCCGAAGTGGAGGCAGCAGAAGCAGCGCAGCAGCGGCGCGGCCGGGCACCGGAAAAGCCGCCGCCGCACGACCCAGTTTTGCAACGAGCACTGGATGTGATCACTTCGCTTGAAGTTTATCAAAGCCGATAACGCGCGCCGCTTTGTCGGCGAAATCTTTTTGCGTCGGGTTGGCTGATCCCGAGCCTTGTCCTCCATGAGCCAACTGTAGTAATCTGCGAGTTTGGTGAGGTTGAGAGGGATGTGATACCGCTCGAAGAACGCATCGGCTACAAATTCCGCAATTCGCTGTTACTGGCGGAAGCATTAACCCACCCCAGCCTTGGGCATGAGGCCCAACGTCATCATTTTGATTATCAACGCCTGGAGTTTTTGGGCGATGCCGTTCTACAGCTCGTCATCACCGAATATTTGTTTCGCAATTTTCGAATAGAAGCCGAAGGACAACTAACCAAGCTGCGTTCGCGGCTGGTTTCTCGCGAAGCATTGAAGATGCATGCGGCCACGCTCGACCTCGGACGTTACATCATGATGGGGCGGGGCGAAGAAGCCAGTGGCGGCCGGGAGCGAACCTCTACATTGGCGGACGCTTTCGAAGCGCTCATTGGCGCGCTTTACCTCGATGGAGGCCTGGAGGTAGCCAAGAAGTTCATTTTGACGCAGACTCGCGCGGATCTCGACGAGCTCGCCGAAAAACCGGTGGACATTAATCCCAAAGGGGATCTTCAGGAGTTGTTACAAAGCATTTCGCCGCAGAGTCCGGTCTACGAATTGATTTCGCAGAGTGGCCCTGAACATGAAAAGATGTTCATCTCACAAGTCACTTGGGAGGGAATTGTTCTTGGTCAGGGTAGCGGCCGCAGCAAGAAACAGGCAGAAACCGCAGCTGCGCTCGAAGCGATGCAGTTGAAACTTTGGGAGAAGAAGCGAGAAAAAGAGGGCGCGTGAACTCCATTGTGTGGAGACGAGTCGCCGTGCCGACCGTTCCGCGCTGCGGCGCCCGGCGGTGGCACCTGCCAATTCAGATCGAATGGTTCAGCGCGTGAAGGTTGCCCCAATGAAAATGATTACGAATCGATTGGGTGACAAACTTCTTGGCCCGTCTGATCGCCTCTTCCAGCGAAAGGCGGCACGCAAGCCCAGCCGTAATCGCTGCTGAATACGTACAGCCAGTGCCATGCGTTGAGACCCCGCGGACAAACGGCGACGAAAACTCGGTAACCTGTCCGTCGGCAAACAAGAGATCAACAGCGTCAGGTCCGGGAAGATGACCGCCTTTGAGAAGGATTGCAGTTCCAAATTCTCTCTCGAGTCCTTTGCCGGCACGATGCATTGATTCTCGATTTTTGATTTCTGTTCCGAGGAAGCGTTCTGCTTCGTAGAGATTTGGCGTCACCAGGCTTGCGAGTGGGAACAATTGCTCTTCGTACGCTTCGATAGCTGCCGGCTCCAGAAGCGGATCGCCGCTGGTGGCGACAATCACCGGGTCGACTACAAGTGGAGCCCGAACGTCGCGTATCGCCTTGGCCACGGTGGAAATGATGTCCGCGGAGCAAAGCAGACCGGTCTTGATCGCACCAATCTGGAAATTTCTAAGAAGCACTTCGATTTGTTCTTGAACAATTCTCGCGCTGACCGGCTCAATCCGCGAAACTTTCCCGGGAACTTCCGCGACGATGCAGGTCACGGCGGTCAACCCATACACACCGAGCGCGGAAAACGTTTTCAGGTCCGCCTGAACACCGGCTCCAGCGCTGCTGTCCGACCCTGCAATAGTTAGCGCGACAGGCGGTTCGCTGATAGCTGATGGCTTTTGGCCTTTGGCCGATGCCGGCGTTTTTGACCGCTTCAACGGTTCAACGATATAACGAACTCTACGCGCCGTCGTTACCGATCGCTTCGACTGGGCAGCCTTCCATCGCTTCTTTGCAGAGTCCCTCTTCCTCAGGCGTTTCTGGCTGTTTATAGACGTAGGAATGGCCGCCGTCGTCGTTCCGCTTGAAGTTCGCCGGCGCTGTTTCGCGGCACAAATCGCAGTCGATGCATTGGTCATCGACGTAGAATTTACCGGGTACGTTTTCGGCGTATTTGTTTGCGGCATCGGCCATGGTTTTTCCCGTAAAAATGAAATGGAATGTTAGAAAGAAACGTTCTCGGTGCAATTACTTTGGCCGTTGATGAGTGTGCGCGCAACCGTCACAACCCCTTGGCGCGCTAAATCGTTGAATCCTCAAGGCCGGCAGCCCATTATCGTCCGAATCACCGATGATTGAACGGCGCCGCGGTTGTACCAAGTCAGCCTGAATGAAACAGCAAGCTGCGAAAAGTCTCCGAGCCTTTGCCATTGAGCTGGCGGTCTATGCGGTTCTTGTCGTCATCTACTTCTTTCTGGTTCTCCATCTGCTTGGTGATTGGCTGTACCGGCTCGAATCGCACCATCGTTACGTTTATGCCGGGGTCGCCCTTTTGCTCATCGCTGGCCAGGCCGTTGTTCTCGATTCGGTAACGACGCTTTTGTTTCGCGTCCTGCGGGGCCGCTGGAAATAACCATGTATTTCCCGATCTCCCACACGGACATCAACCCGATATATCTGGTTGTTATCGGTTTTATCATTGGAATTTTGGGTGGGTTTTTTGGAGTCGGCGGAAGTTTTATTGCGGGCCCAGCGCTGCGCCTGATGGGAGTAGATTGGAACTACGCCGTTGGCACAGACCTGGCGCATATTGTCGGCAAATCGATCGTAGCAGCCAGACACCACCGCACGCTGGGCAATGTCGATCTTAAGTTGGGACTGATCATGGCATTGGGAACAATCGCTGGCGCCGAGGGCGGCGCGCAGTTGATTCAGGCGCTAAAACGCTCGGGCAACGTGAACAGTGTTGTGAGCTTTGTCGCGATTGTCGTCTATGTCAGTATTTCAGCCTTCATGCTGTGGGAAAGCCGGAAAACGCTGCAGTCAGAAAAAAAAACATCGAAGTCCGGGCTTGTGAAGGGCGTGGCGTCCAAAAAAGACCACTCTGCATTTGGTCCTGTCACTCGAAGCATTCAACGGTTGAAAATTTGGCCAATGATCTCGCTGCCCACTTCAGGCATACAAATTTCACTCTGGACGATTCTTCTCGTTGCCTTTGTTGGCGGACTCTTCAGCGGTTTTCTTGGCGGTGGCGCAGGTTACATTCGGATGCCCTCGATGGTTTACGTGCTGGGGGTCCCCACGCATCTGGCAGTGGGAACCGATCTTTTTGAGATCGTGATTTCAGCCAGTTACGGAACGATTACCCACGCAATCAAAGGCAATGTGGACATCCTGATCGCGCTCGTCATGCACACCGGCGCAGTCGTCGGTGCGCAGATCGGCGTGGTCGCTACACAATATTTCGCGGGACCGAAAATTCGGCTGGCGTTTGTTCCGTTGCCGTTGATCGGCGCAGCTATCGTCATTTACACGCTCCTCACCGGTCACAAGCTCTAGCAATGAAAATCTTGATTTGCAGCGACGGAACGACAGCAGCGGAAACAGCAATTTACGTTGGAGGGTTATTGGGCGCAGCACTGAAGGCTGAAATTGCGCTGCTTGGAATTGCCGAAATATCAAGTGACGAGGATCCTTTGCGCGAGGCCCTCCAGAAGCAGGCGGCATCGCTCCGGGGACGTGGCATACCGGCAAATATCATCGTCCAATCCGGTGAACCCGTGCTGCAAATTGCGGATGAAACATCCAAGACCAGCTATGATTTGGCTGTCATCGGTGCGCGATGGATTGGCGCGACGGGGCGTTACTGGCGTTCAGAAAAGACTTACGAAGTGATCAAGTCAATTCAGCCACCGGTTTTGGTCGCCATCGGTGAATGTAAACAATTGAAGCGTTTTCTGGTTTGCACAGGCGGAAAAGAATTCATTGATCAAGCCGTGCAACTCACCGGTAAGCTGGCCGCCGCAGTAAACGCTTCAGTTACTTTACTGCACGTGATGGCTGAGCCACCTGCTTTGTACGCCGACCTCGTCCGCTTGGAAGAGAATGTCGACCAGTTACTGGAATCGAAATCAGAGCTCGGGACGAATCTGCGCCGGCAAAAAAGGGAACTCGAACGTCTCGGTGTTCGCGCTGAAGTGCGTCTTCGACACGGCATCGTATTAGATCAAGTTTTCGAAGAAGCGCGCGAGGGCGATTACGATATGATCGTCACCGGAACGTCGAAAGCGCGCGGACTGCTTCGCCACTACATCATGGGCGATCTCACCCGCAGCATTCTAAATCACGCGAACTGTCCAGTACTTGTCGCTCGCGCGGGCAAACCGCAACCAGGTATGACTCTCTGGCGAGCTGTCAGGGGAGTATTTGGCCAGCGCTGACACGGTGGGCTGGTTGGCGGTTTGCGGTAATCAGGGCAGTCAAGCTCATTAAAAAAACAGCAATCAATCGCAGCAGCTTGTTATGTTCGATTCTCATAAACTCCTTCACCTGCCAAAATCTGAGCGTGTTGATCTGAAAACGTTAGTAATTTGTTCTCTTTGGTGACTGCGTCCACGCTCCAGAGCGGGAAGGCACCTGAACAACCAACGCTGCCTAGTTCGCGAGTGCGGCGCTGGCTTGGCCATCTTTTCCGCGAATGGACGATCGAAAGCTGGCGGCCGATGGCGTCGGCCTTGGCCAAGCCCACGCCTGCAACGTGGAGCGATGCGCAGGTCACGCTCGCGTGGCTTGGTCATGCCACAGTGCTTATCAATTTTTTCGGGATCAAGATTCTCACTGATCCGGCGCTGTTTCCGCGCGTCGGAATTCGTCTGCCAGGCTTCACCATCGGCCCAAAAAGATTGACCGCACCCGCGCTTCAATTTCATGAACTGCCCAAGATCGATCTTATTCTTCTTTCGCATGCGCACTTTGATCATCTTGATCTGCGAACGCTCCGTTGTTTTGATCAAAACACGCGCGTGATCACTGCTCGCGCTACGAGGGACTTATTGAGACGAACACGCTTTCGTGACATCACCGAACTCGGCTGGGGCGAAACCAGGAGTCTTCAGACTGTTGCCGGCAAGATCGATGTTACTGCTTTCGCTGTGAACCACTGGGGCGCGCGAAAACGGCGGGATACTTATCGCGGTTATAACGGTTATCTGCTCGAGCGAAACGGGCGCCGCATCATTTTCGGTGGTGATACCGCAATGACGGACAACAACTTCGCAGAACTGCGACGACACGGCGAAATCGATGTCGCCATTATGTCCATCGGCGCTTACAACCCATGGATCCATGCTCATTGCTCGCCCGAGCAGGCCGTGGAAATGGCAAATGCCGCAGGCGCGCGGTTCATCGTGCCGGTGCATCATCAAACGTTTCGGCTTAGCTTTGAGCCGTTTCGTGAGCCGATCGAGCGCTTCGAAGCCGCGCTGGGTGACGCGCCCGAACGCATTGCGCTCCGGGAAATCGGGGAAACTTTTGGCTTACCGATGTAGTCGCCCGGCGCACACTTCGAGACAGGCAGGCCAAACTTTTGCAGCTGCCCCATGTTTCTCCCACGCTTCGCGCAGCGAAGTGGCTGCAGCAGAGCGCTTGTGCCAAGCGCGGGCGGATGCAATGTTTGCGCGCTTCGCGCCGACGTAGCTCAGCTGGTAGAGCAGCGGTTTCGTAAACCGCAGGTCACGGGTTCGAATCCCGTCGTCGGCTGAGCTGCGATTGATTTGTGTTCGATCATTGAACGTTGAGCGTTGAATGTTCGCGATTTCAGAAAGACACTGCATGACAGATCCTTCCGCGCGCGCGCAATCCGTCTCGATCATTGTTCCAACATTGAACGAAGAGGAAAATGTCGCGCCTCTGGTGTCGCAAATTACCGCGTGCGCTGCTCCTTTTCGGGAAATTCTTTTTGTTGACGATCATTCAACGGACGGGACCCGGGCCAAGATCCGCACTCTCCAAGGAACTCACCCAATCCGCTTGATCGAACAAAACGCCACAGACGTCGGATTGGCCGGCGCAATTATGACCGGCGCCCGCGCCGCTGAAGGAGAAATTCTTCTCGTGATGGACGCAGACCTGAGCCATCCGCCCGATCGGATCAATGATCTGCTGGCGCCCCTATTTGCCGGCACCGCCGACTTGGTAGTGGGGAGCCGTTATACCACAGGCGGATCGACACAGGGCTGGCCAATGTGGCGTCGGATCGTGTCGCGAGGAGGTGCGGCGCTCGCCTACCCGCTAACTGGCCTTCATGATTCAATGTGCGGCTTTTTTGCCATCGGGCGTTCCCGGTTGTTGGAATTGGCACCGGAGACGAGCGGCTTCAAAATTGTCTTCGAAACCGTCGTGCGTGCCAATGGCACATTGCGTGTGCGCGAAATCCCGATCGCTTTCCGAGAACGCATGCGGGGAAAATCGAAAATGTCATTCGGCATCGCAGTGCGGTTTTTTTTCCACTGGTTGCAGGCGATGTTCCAGCACCTTTTCCGCGGCGTTGGTCACCGACACAAACGCGGAAAGCTGGCTCGCCCGCCGGACAGCTTACAACAAGAGGCCCCAGGAAAGTAGCGCGGACGCATCGCGCCAGACACGGCTGGAGCTGTCACCCAACACGACAACGATCACGTCTTTGCCGGCAAGCGTGCCGCTTGCGATCAAACATTTGCCGGCGGCGTCGGTGTAACCGGTCTTCATCCCGTTGCAGTAGGGAAGTCTTCTGAGAAGCTTGTTCGTGTTTTCAAGTTCGCGCGTCCTGCCATTGGCGTAGCGAAAGACAAGCTGCGGAAGACAAACGATGGATCGGATCGTCGGATTTGCGTAGGCA
>Ga0137404_10002129_pt1 | contig 13050 bp, 14 predicted proteins | sample CZOMad2_1_16fung_FD_108285 | JGI IMG/M metagenome (GOLD analysis project Ga0137404, IMG submission 108285) | Vadose zone soil fungal communities from Angelo Coast Range Reserve, California, USA - CZOMad2_1_16fungal (Illumina Assembly) | ecosystem: Environmental > Terrestrial > Soil > Vadose...
GAGGCCTGCTAAGACCAGGATGACGGTAGCCATATAGATTTTGTTTATACGCCTGGATGTTCCAAAACGGGTGCCTGATGTAGTGCAGAACAGCTGAAAGTGGGCGAATGCAGGATGGGCGCATCTTTCCTTGGATTGGCTACAGCCTGGGTGATCGGGGCGGGGGCTGCTGCCCTTCCAAAATGGAAAAGCGGCATGTCGAAATGGAAGGTTGGTGCGCGCGATGGGGCGTTCCGGCGGGGCGGTGCAGTGCGCACTGCCGGCGCTTCCAAGATCAGCCAGTGGGCAACCAGCCCTTAAGATCAGCCGCACCCTCGTGCGTCTTCTCCTCGCGTGTCTTCTCCCCCAATTTTGCAAACTTTAGGAGGAATTTTTGCAACTAATTCATTTTCAACCCCCTTTTTTAAATTCCTCCATAAGTTGAGGTTTTTCCGGGTTCTTTCAGAGGCAAGTGAAGGCAGCCTCCAGCACACCGGACATTTTGGATCGCCGGGGTCTTATGCCTCGTAGCTGAGATGATATTCTTCGAGTTTGCGGTAGAGTGTAGTGAGCCCGATATTGAGGAGACGCGCCGCCTCCGTTTTATTTCCGTGAGTATGGTTGAGAACACGCTGGATATGCAGTTTTTCCACGCTGGCCATATCGAAGGCGGATAAGGGGCCGTTGGAGCGGAAACTGGTCACTTGCAGATCGGGGGGCAGGTGCTCGACGCCGAGTTCGGAACTGTCAGCCAGGATGACGGCGCGTTCGATGATATTCTTCAGCTCGCGGATATTGCCCTTCCATTCATGCTGTCCGAGGCGTTCAAGGAATGCCGCGTTCATGCCTTCGATGCGCTTGTTACTCTTCAGATTGAAGAGGCGAAGATAGAATTTCGCCAGGGCAGGGATATCTTCTTTACGGCTGCGGAGGGGTGGCAGGGAGATCGTGAACACGTTGAGGCGATAGAAGAGATCTTCCCTGAATTTGCCTTCGGCCGCCTCGCCCTGGAGGTCCCGGTTGGTGGCGGCGATGATGCGGACATTTACCCGGGTAGACCGGGTATCTCCTATTTTGATGAATTCGCTGGTCTCCAGCACGCGGAGGAGCTTGGCCTGGAGGTCGATATGCATTTCGCCGATCTCGTCGAGGAAGAGGGTGCCCTGGTCGGCCTCTTCGATCAGCCCCTTTTTGTCTTTGGCGGCGCCGGTGAAGGAGCCGGCCCTGTGACCGAAGAGCTCACTCTCCAGCAGCTCTTTGCTGAAGGCGCTGCAGTTCAGCGCCAGGAAGGCCTTAGTCGCCCGCTTGCTGGCCTGGTGGATCGCCTGGGCGAATACTTCCTTACCCGTGCCAGTCTCCCCGAGCAGGAGTACGTTGGCATCCGTAGGCGCGACCTTGCGGGCGAGAACAACGGCCTCTTTTATGAGTGGCGAGTCCCCGATGATCTCATCGAAGGTATAGCGTTTGCTGACCTGGCGTTCAAGCTGCACTACCCTTTTCTGTAGCTGCACTCTCTCAAAGGCCCGGGCCAGGAGGGGGATGATCTTATCATTGTCATCGCCCTTGGTGATATAGTCGAATGCACCGTTTTTCATAGCCTGGACACCATCGGCAATATTGCCATAAGCGGTAAGGAGGATGGACTCCACGTAGGGGTGGCGCGCGCGGATATCCTTTACAAAATCCACCCCGTTGCCATCGGGAAGCTTTACGTCGCAGAGAACCAGGTCGATATCCTCTTTTTCAAGCAGCCGGCCGGCTGCCTTCAGGTTCTCTGCCTCCAGTACCACATATCCTTCGAGCCGGATGATCCTGGCAAGGAGGGCGCGGAGCTTCTCTTCATCATCGATAATTAAAACTATCCCTGCGGACATCTTATTGAATTTACCGGGCAAAACTATTGAATTTAAAATTATTAGTATCTTGCCGGTTCAAATTAACCGACCGGAGAGATGGCAGAGCGGTCGATTGTGGCAGTCTCGAAAACTGTTGAGGGTCACACCTCCGGGGGTTCGAATCCCTCTCTCTCCGCAAGTCTTAATGCAATGCTACCCCCGCCATAGGCGGGGGTTATTTTTTGGCCCTGGGACGCGGGACGAGCGGAACTATCGGAATTGCGATTAAGCAAAACAATATGAAAATGTTCGAATGTTGTTCCCTCCTCTCCGCAATTTCGATATGAACAAATACCCTCGTCAAAGACGAGGGTATTTGTTCCCGGACGTGGAACGAATAGAATTATAGAGCTTGTATAAGGAAAAGAAGATTTCTAAAAGGTTTCGTTTAAACTTATTTATTTAAAATCATTCGACAGTTTACCTGTCTTTACATACAGTCTATATTCCTTCTCTGGAACTTCTTTTCCTTGAACTAAACAGGGATACTGTCTTTTATGAAAATTTGCCCCACCCTGCCGGAATTTATTATCTAATTTTTCGAATTCCCTTTTAAATTTATATAGATCGGTTTTATGTCGAACCTCCTTCATGAATATACTTATCTGCTCCTTACTCATAGCAGATTGTATTTCACTATAAAAAATTACTTTATATTCCCAATCAAATCTAAAATGTTCAATGTAATTCCTGGCAATCTGTTCGCTCCTGACTACCTTTTCACTACCCTTGTCTTTATCATCTTTGATTTCAATAAGAAAGGCACGATGGTCTTCCCATCGCCGGATTAAAAGATCTGGAATATAATGAGGAGGGTGTTGGCCCAAGTTACCAACAGGCATTAAATTTTTTTTATCATAAAAGATCGTGACTGGCTCCCGGATATAACTACATTCGTTCTCTATCTGTATTACGTATTTAGCTTCCTGAAGACTATCATATTCCTGCCCTTTATATTCACATTGGCTTGCCTTTATTGTGTTAGAATACTGTTGCATCGTATAATTTTTATTGACATGTGAAATTAACCATGGCCTATAACTATTTTCTTCCAAAATCCGCTGGATTTTCACCCCAGGCTCTGGTTTCCCATTTCAATATTTGATTAGGGTACTGGGTTTCATTCAGCCATTTGATTGCCCTGCCAATCATTGCAAAAAGTTTCTTATTTTTTTCGTTGGGTTCATGACTTGTTCTTGCTTCTTTGTCTTTGACCCACCCGATGGCATTCCGACTGTCAGAATAAATAGGTAATGTTAACTTATGTTCTTTGCAATAGGCTAATGCATGAACAATGGCTAAGAACTCTCCGATATTGTTTGTGCCATCTTCAAATGGACCTTGATGAAAAAGTAGTTTTTGGGTCCTTAAATCTATTCCCTGGTACTCTACTTTTCCAGTGACATTGTTCCATGCCGCATCTACTACAACGCTATCCAGAATGGGGTTTCCAATTAGCTTTAGTTGTTCTTCGGTTAATTCAGATTCAAAAATATCTTTCCCGATGAAATCAGCGCTTCTATTCTTGAACGCCTCCTCAGCCATTTTCCTTGTTTTGAATGCTTTAAATTCCGCGCCGGCAAATCCATTTGTCTGTTTGCTGCATTCCTCCCAACTATCATAAACGCCTGGAGCCCTTCCCTTCCATACGGTATAATGCCTTCCCATTTCTTCATTTATTTAAAGTTTTTTAAAATCCTTTGTTTGTCCTCATTTTCTTTGTCATTCTTATGATAGAGCTCAATAAAAATGATCTTTCCTTCTTCTTTAAAATGTGCATAGATCAATCGCAATCCCGAATTCACTCCTCGGCCTTTTAGGCTTCGGCAGGCAATCTTTTTAACCTTAATTACACACGTGGACAGCCCTAAACCTTCAATTCGAAAACTAAACGGAGGTCGCTCGTCCGGCGAAACATTCAGCACTTTCTTTACAACTGCCAGATCTTCCGTCAGCGTCCGGAATTTTTTCAGTAGTATCTTTAAATCTTTTGTAAACTCCGGTAATTCTTCGAAAATCATTGCTCTTCCATTTCATTGTCATAATTCCTTGCAGAAAAAGGAGGCTCTCTATAGAAAGCCAGCTCATAATCAATGAATTCCCCCTCTTTAGAAGCCACCCAAGGTATATCCTTATGCGAATAGGTACTAATGGCAGAGGCAGACCAATCCGACATTTGCTGAATTACTTTATCAATAGTCTCCTTTTCGCTTGCTTTCAATTGAGTCAAATCAGTCTTTACCAAGGGTAGGTAACGTGTCTGAGGGAACCCGTGATATTCTGCTTTTACGCGCTGTAGCTGCCCATCTTCAATCATCTTATTAATAATAGCATCCAGTTTCTGAGGGACAGGCCCGAATGGCAGCTTTCGGTATTGGGCGCCAGTGAGATGTTCCTCATAAATTTCGTAATAATTAAAGTCGGCAAAATATAGTAGTTTATAAAGTACAGTTTCCCCTACATTGGGTTTGCCAGCGCAGCGCTCCAGAATATACAGTAGAATATTCTTAAACTTTGGGATATATAAGGCCGGGACGGAAACACGAATATCTTCTTTCTTCTGAATGCTGCCAGTATCTTCCTCTAAAGCATCCTGTAAGATGAAATCTTTGGACATAAAATCATCCAAAGAAAACCCCAGCATTTCGGAAAGCTTCTGAAGCTCCAGGATATCAATGCTCCTGTTACCCAACTCTATTTGGACAACAGACGACCGGGACATCTTTAGGTTTTTAGCCAGATCCTCCTGGGATAGGCCTTTCTTTTTACGCAGTCCTAAAATGCGTTGGCCAATTTGCTTTTGTGTCAATTTGTAAATCATTTTGCTTATATAGGGCAAAGCTAGGAATGTTTCAATATCAAACAAAATAAAGTTCTAAATATGAACATTTTTAAAACCGCTTTAAGATTCGCCTCTTTCATGTTAACCTTGCAGCAATCTTATATTCAATAATTAAGTCATTGGTTTTCAATAAGTCTTTAATAAAAATGTTCGAAATTTGTCCCCTCCAGTCCGCCAGCACAAGAACAATACTACCCTCGCCTGGTGCGAGGGTTATTTTTAGATTACACTGTAAACGATGGCTCTACTGCTATGAAATGGTTTCTCTAATGCTTGGGGACGGCTACAGGTTCTCTATTATATCCCTGTAACCTCTGCCAATGGGAATCGATACTCCATTCACCTCGACCATTTCTGCCGTATAGGATTCGATCTTGCCCATGGAAACGATAAAAGACCGGTGAATCCGTTTAAAGAGATTTGCAGGCAACAGAGCCTCTATTTCATGGGTACCCATTTTTGAGACATATTCCGCTTTTGTCGTAGTAATTTTGATGTACTCCCGCTGGCTTTCAATATAAAGGATCTCTGAGAACAGGATTTTGACCTTCTTTTTTTGCATATTCAGGAATATAAAATCCTTCGCCTCCTGGATTTCATTCGGTCTTTCTCTCTGGGCAGTTTTGACCTTATTTACTGCAATTAAAAAGCGTTCGAATTCGAATGGTTTTAACAGGTAATCCGTTACGTTTAAATCAAAGCCTTCGACTGCGTATTGATGGTAAGCGGTTGTAATGATTACAGCCGGAGGGGTGGTAAGTGTTTTTAAAAAGGCCATGCCTTTTAATTTGGGCAGATGAATATCTAAAAAGATGAGATCGGTATTATTGTCCCTCAGGAAGTCAGTTGCCCGGATCGCGTCTTTAAATGTTCCCTGCAATTCCAGGAACGGCACCTGCAAGATATAATCGGACAGCACTTTTACGGCTAACGGTTCATCTTCGATTATTATGGCTTTAATTTTAGACATGGCTCGCTAAATTAATTTTTAAAGTAGCTGAAAACACTGACCCGCGTTGCTGAACGGATAGATTGTAATCCGTATAAAGCAATTCCAGTTGACGTCGCAGGTTTGAAAGACCTATATTTTCCTTTAAATCCCCTTCTCCCGGGAGTTCTCCGGTGGAGTTATTCACAAAAAACTCTAACTGCCGCTTGTTAACCGAAAGATGAATGTCGACAAATGGCTGATTTCTCGTCTCGGAAACACCGTGTTTGAACGCATTTTCAACCAATGGCATCAGCAGTAATGGTGGCAAGGCCTGTTTCATATCCTCAATATCATAGTTGAAATTGATCCGCAAAGAATCGTCGTAGCGCAATTTTTCCAGCTCGATATAATCACCGATAATTTTAAGATCCTGCTCGATCGCTATATACGACCCACCGGCTTCATACAGCATGTAACGCAGTATTTTCGACAGGCGCAAGATCGATTCCGGGGCCAGGTCGGACTTATCCCTTGCCAACGAATAGATGTTATTTAGCGTGTTAAATAAAAAATGCGGGTTGGTTTGCGACTTAAGATAGTTCAATTCCGCCTGCTGCTTTTCAATACGAAGCTGCTGCGCGGATTGTTTTAATTTTATATGGATATAAATATGCCTGATAATTCCAAAAAAGAAGATCGACGCCATGCCATATCCCATCTGTTCACTAACCGCGTGTTGCCGGGAGGGAAATGCCATTGCGGCAGGGTACAGGTGTAACCCCACTCCGATCCTCCTCCATGAATACAAGCCAAAGGAATATAAAAAGATATGGGCCAATATACGTAAAAGGGATCTCCCAAATTTCTTCCAACTCAGCCTGGGCAAGGTATATTCAAACAGGAAATAATTGAGAATGATGAGATAAATAGCCGCCCAGAGATTATCCAAACCTGTTTCCAGGAACGCCTTCGGTCCCGGCTGTTCGTGTAAATCGACGATTAGCCCTAAAATAAAAGCAGCAAGTCCGATCCACAGATAGAGTTTAAACCGTTTTATATCGATCAGCTTTTTCATAAATTCATTTGCCAAGATAAATATAGGCAAATCTTATAGACCTTCCTTCGCAGTTTGTTTACGATAACCCGCTGTTTATTGACTGCGCTTTGAATGCTGGCCCTAAATAGATATTCTTGCATAGGGTATCAATTTGCTCATTCTATCTCAACTCATAAAACCAACCGAAATGAAAAAGATAAGACAATTTGGAGAAAATGTTGAAGGGTACGACATTCCTGTTTTGAATGAAAGAGAAATAAGGGCATCGGCAGGATTACTTTTCTTGGGGATCCTCATCTCTTTGATGCTGATCTTCTCTAACGACAACTTTTTGCCAATAAAATATTTTATAATTTTTTTCCTCAGCGATTTCATCATACGCGTATTTGTTAACCCTAAATATTCGCCTTCCCTGATCATCGGTCGCCTGATCGTCAGGAACCAGGTGCCCGAATATGTGGGGGCGCAACAAAAAAAATTTGCATGGGTAATTGGCCTGATCCTCTCGGCTATCATGTTCATTTTCCTGGTTGTAGTCAACGCCTATAGTCCGATAACGGGCGTTATCTGCCTTATTTGCCTCCTGTTCCTGTTCTTTGAGTCGGCATTCGGTATTTGCCTGGGATGTAAATTTTATTCGCTGTTTTACAAAGAGAAGGCACAGTATTGCCCCGGCGAGGTTTGTGATAAAAAATCAAAACAGGACATTCAGAAGACATCCTTAGTTCAGGTACTTATTGTTTTTGCATTTATCGCATACCTTGTACTTGCGGCGCTTTATTTTAATGGTCATTTTAGCAAACATCCTTATGACCTGTTTGGCCTGAATGGGACGGCACAATCTAAATAACTGAGCCATGCAGGTCCAAACCAACACGCTGGAAAGCCATTTCTCCGCCATCCGAGGGAACATCATCGGCGATCGACACATTTTCGAATCTCCTTTTGGAAAACAAAGGATAATTTATGCGGACTGGACGGCCAGCGGCAGAGCTTACCGGCCCATTGAAGAATGCATACAAAAAAAGATCATGCCTCTTGTCGCCAATACCCATACGGAAACCACCATTACCGGGACATCCATGTCCATGGCTTATGAAGAGGCTAAGGTTATTGTTAAGGAACATGTTAACGCAAACAGCGACGATGTATTGATTTTTTGCGGCAGCGGAATGACAGGCGCTGTAAATAAACTGCAAAGGATATTGGGATTGAGAATGCCTGAACAGCTCATGAATTACGTCGACCTGCATTTGGACGAGCTAATGAAGCCCGTAGTTTTTGTGACCCACATGGAGCACCATAGCAACCAGATCAGCTGGCTGGAGACCCTCGCAACTGTTGAAATAATTCAGGCCGATGAGAATGGGAACGTCGACCTGGAGCATTTCAGCAGCTTATTGGAACAATTTAAGCATAGGAAAAATAAAATAGCTGCGGTTACCGCTTGTTCCAATGTAACGGGGATCCAGACACCCTATCATGAAATTGCAAAGGCAATCCATGAATATGGTGGCCTATGTTTTGTTGACTTTGCCTGTTCGGCCCCTTATGTCGACATCGATATGCACCCGGGCGAAAAGGGCTCGCATTTAGACGCTATTTATTTTTCGCCACATAAATTCCTGGGCGGCCCGGGAACACCGGGGGTTTTGATCTTCCATAAAAAAATCTACAAGAATACGATCCCCGATCAGCCGGGTGGAGGTACTGTAGTGTACAGTAACCCCTGGAAGGTTCACGAATATGTTAAAAATATTGAACAAAGGGAAGATGGAGGCACCCCGCCTTTTCTGGGAGGGATAAAGGTGGCGATGTGTGTTCGTTTGAAGGAAAAAATGGGGGTTGAGAATATGCTAAAGAGGGAAGAAGAAATGCTGCTGGTAATTTTCAACAGGTTTTCGAAAATGAAGAATGTTGAAATATTGGAAGGCGCCATTAAAAAAAGGTTGGGCGTAATTTCATTTATTATACCCGGGGCACATTATAATCTGGTGGTTAAAATGCTGAATGACCGGTTTGGTATTCAGACAAGGGGCGGCTGCTCCTGCGCAGGAACCTATGGACACAAGCTGCTACAGGTTGATGAGCGCAGATCCTATGAAATATTGAATTTGATACAGTCAGGTGATTTGTTGTGCAAACCAGGGTGGATCCGATTGTCTGTCCATCCGACAATGACCGACGCAGAGGTTGATTTTATCATGGATGCTATTGAATTGACGGCATTCCATTTTCAGGATTGGAAGAAAGACTATATATATGATCCAAAATCCGATAAATATTCTTTCAAAGATATTGAGTCAAAGGAGCAGGTCAGGATTGAAGATTGGTTTATCTTATGATTCAAAATAATTTTCGTCACATTTGTCCTGATTTACCATTATCGATTGTTATACCAGGAAAATTGGACTGATGAAAGAAATCAAGACCTTATTATCCGGCTTGGGATTCGGTGAATCGCCCCGCTGGCACGACAACCGCCTTTGGTTCTCGAACTGGGTTGTCCAGGAGGTTGTCGCGGTTGATATAAATGGGGAAAGTGAAGTTATAGCCCATATGCCTTCATTTCCGTTCAGCATCGACTGGATGCCCGATGGGCGCCTGCTGATCGTATCCGGGCGTGAGCAGCGGCTGAAACGTATGGAACCTGATGGATCCTTGGTTACCCATGCGGACTTAAGGGGCCTGGGCGAATTCGGGTATAACGAAATTGTGGTCGATGGCCGCGGTAACGCCTATGTCAATGGGGGTGGTTTTGGCCCCGGGGCGCCCGGTATCATTGCCCTGATCACACCGGACGGGTCAGCGAGGCTGGTTGCAGAAGATATCGCCTTCCCGAATGGTATGGCCATAACGCCGGACAATACAACGCTGATCATTGCGGAATCACATGGCAAAAAACTGAGCGCTTTCGACATCGCGCCAGATGGCGGCTTAGCCAACCGCCGGGTGTGGGCTGATCTGGGCAATGGCACGCCTGACGGCATTTGTCTGGACGAAGAAGGTGCAATATGGTACGCCGATGTGCCCAACAAGCGTTGTGTACGTGTCCGTGAAGGAGGCGATATCCTGCAAACAATTGATATCGACCGCGGCTGCTTTGCCTGTATGCTTGGCGGGCCGGCTGGGAATACCCTGTTCATCATGGCGGCGGAATGGCATGGGTTTGAAAAAATGAATGACGGGCCGCGGACAGGCCAGGTGTTGGCCGTGGAGGTTACAGTAAAGGGGATTCCCCGAGACACGTCGAGAATTACATAATCGTCGTTCATACGGCTTAAAAAATATCCGGTCGCAAGGCCAGCCTGGCCCCCGCCGATTATTATGGTATCCCACATGTCCTTATTCAGGAGAGTTTTTTTATCAGTCATGGCATTAAACAGATTATTTTCCAGGATCAAATATATTAAGATGCAAATTTCCCCATTAAACAGGGCATGAACAATCAATGAATACCGTGATTTATTGTAATTTTACCGGCTTATGATAAAAATCGATCGGCCGAACATCAACGATGCTCCATCCTGGTACCCTTATTTTTTCAATTTAGCCCCCGGAGACGATCTGATCATGGCTTTAAAAAGTAGCAAGCAGTACACGGTCGACCTGATCAGTTCCATTCCTTCTTCCGCAGAGGATTTTAAATACGCTGAAAATAAATGGACGACAAAACAGGTCTTTATTCACCTGGCCGATGAGGAACGATATTATGCTTACAAAGCCGTATGTTACTCGAGGCAAATGGACGTCAATCTGGAGATCCCGATGGGAGAGAGCTATACCAAAGACTTCAATGCGGCAAACCGCAGATTAAAGGATATATGCGAAGAGTTCGTGACGGTGAGAGATGCCACGATCAGCCTTTTCAGGAGCATGACGAACGACATGCTGGATTTTAAAGATTTCCCGAAAGTGCCGGTTTACACGGCGCGAAGCATCGGCTGGTTCACAGTAGGGCACAACCTGCATCATTGCAACCTTGTAAAAGAGAAATATCTTGTATGAACGCTAAAAGATCACCGACCCTGCGACCCTGGAAGAGGTAAAGGGGGTGATCTCCGCAATGACAAGGCTTTTCGCTCCTGAATATCACAAATAGCTCAGCCACCACTTTGTCGCCTGGTGACTCCGCTTGTAACGGTCGTACCACTTGCAGAACGGGTATAGTGTGAGGACTAACCCGATCCATATGATGTAGACGGTCGGCAGGTTGAAGCCATACCCCTTCAGATCCGGGGAGGAATTGACCATACCGTTCAAGATCATATCCGTCCAGCGATAGCCCGATAGCTGCGCCGCGATGAGGGCCAGAAAATGTATCAGGAAGACATGCGCCAGGTAATAGAACATTGGCACCCTCCCATAGATGGCAATCCTTGCCGTCCAGGCATTCAGTGGCCGCTCCGAAAGAGCAAGGAAGATCAGGGCAGGGCCCAATGTCATCAATATATAGAGAAGGGACGGAGGATACTTGGTAACATTTAAAAAGGACAGGAAACTGAATATGGGATTTTTCTGAACCGACCAATAGGCGGCATCCCCATAGAAATTACCGGATCGCAGCAGGATAAAAAGAAGGATCGCCCCCGATCCAATGGCAAACAGCATCTTCCTTCTCCTGGCAGGATCATATCCCGGCAGGTACAGGCTGCCAAAACAAAATCCAACGGCCATTATCCCGATCCATGGCAATAAAGGATAGAACACGTGGAAGGTCACGGGGCCAAAAGTGAAAAATCCATGGTCATGCAGGAGGGCCCAGAGAAAGGAAGCCATGCCTGTTCCCGGCACATGCACCTTATCCAGCAGGTTGTGCCCTGCGATCAGCAGGAGCCCCGTGAACAGGATCACGCGCCTGTCCATCCATACCAGGGCCGACAGGACGATCATGCTGATGCCGATGGCCCAGATCACCTGCAGAGTAATAAAAGTAAAGTGGGGATTGAAGCTCCGCTCCAACGCAATGACGGTAAATTCCAGCAGCACCAGCCAGATCCCCCGGGTCAGCAGGAATACAGACAATTCTTTGCGGGTCCGCCTGGCCCCGTATAAATGTGCGGCGACTCCCGCAAGGAATACGAAGACGGGAGCGCAATAATGCGTGATCAGCCGCGTAAAAAAAAGGAATACGCTGGTACGCCCCAGATCCGTCGGACTGTAGACGAATGCGTCGCCATGAAAAAAATCCCGCACATGATCAAGTGCCATGATGATCATTATTGCGCCTCTCAACAGGTCGATAGACTCGACTCGTCTTGAGGCAAGAACGGGACGGGGGGCCTGAAAGGCCACACTTGGACCGAGATTATTTACGAGTGTTTTCATTTAATATTTAACGATTTTTAGCATTTTCAGATCCAGGTTCTCGAACACGATGAAATAGGCGCCCGCTTCATAGCTGTTCATATCCCAGGATATCAGGTTCCTGCCTTCATAGCAACGCATTTTTTTTTGCTGCAGCACCGTACCCGACAGATCGATCAGGGTCATCATAAGATCTCTCCGATCGTTGCTCATCAGCTCCACGTTGAAGCTATTCCGCGAAGGATTGGGGTATACCTGCGCGATGATCCTTTCCGCAGATCCGTTCTTTGACTGTTGCATCCTATTATTCCTTTTTTTCAAATGTATCCTTCATCCCTTCCTCGACGGCCGACGAAAAAAGGGTAGTATAGGTACACATGCTGATCGCCCAGCCGCAGGCAAAACAGACCAGGCAGATCAGCAAGGCGACGGCGTAAACATAGAAAGGCTCCAGTAAACCCCGATCCCTGACCACCACTGTATTGTTATTCATTTCCGGCTCGGAGAACCCGCCCTCCGTTATTTTCATTTCCGGCTTGCCCTGACCGGATGTGGAAACATTATCGCGCTTACCACAGGCGCCGTTATAGAAAATTATGGCCGCAAGAATAATGATCCATTTCATGCTGTACTATTTTATTTTTTGGACCGGGATCTTCCTTTCCCCAGTTCCCCCAGCTCGATATTCACGCGGGTGAATAAAAAACGCCCGTTGAAGCCGAACTGGTTAGGGCTGAACAGATTGCGGCCACGGTTGGACGCATCCCTGCCCGCGTTATAGCCCGTCGTGCTCTTTGCAGCCGCAGGTACGGAGGAAGGGCCCGTAGGATCGGCATATACCGCCTTTGGATCGTTCCTGGGATCAATGAAGATCCTGTCCGGATAAACGTCAAAAATATTATTGGCGCCGGCGGAGAGCATCACTCCCGGGAAGAACTTATAGGAGATCACCAGGTCGGTGACGATCTTAGAGCCAAATGTCTGATCGGTGCCGAGACCAAGATCATTGAAGTAGAAATTATCGCTTTTTCTCCGGGAA
>Ga0137404_10002130_pt1 | contig 13042 bp, 11 predicted proteins | sample CZOMad2_1_16fung_FD_108285 | JGI IMG/M metagenome (GOLD analysis project Ga0137404, IMG submission 108285) | Vadose zone soil fungal communities from Angelo Coast Range Reserve, California, USA - CZOMad2_1_16fungal (Illumina Assembly) | ecosystem: Environmental > Terrestrial > Soil > Vadose...
AGGCGACGTACGAAGGGTGGTGCAAGAAGGAACACGTCCAGATCGACTGGCAGAAGCCCATCCAGGCCATCTGGAACCTCATCCGCGGTGCGGATCCTCAACCGGGTGCGTGGACCACGTACGAGGGAACGACCGTGCAGCTCCTCGACGCCAAGAAGCTCGTGGGCGCCACGCCCGGGCGGCCCGGAGAAGTGATCGCCGTCGAGGATGCGGGGTTGACGGTCGCCGCGACCGGCGGCCAGATCCTGGTGACCCGCGTGCGGCCCGAAGGCGGTCAGAAAGTCAACGCGGCGGCGTTTGCCAAGAGCGCGGGGTTACGCCCCGGCGTGCGGCTGGGAGCGACGTGACCGGGCCGACATTGTCGACATGGGGTAGCATCGCAGCGATATGACGGCTCCGGACGGCCCCCACGGTCTGGCGCGCGGCCTCACCAACTACGGCGACGCGGACTTCGCGCTCTATCTGCGCCGCTCCTTCGCGACCTCGATGGGGTACTCGAAGACGATGCTGGCGCGGCCGGTGGTCGGCATCGCCCAGTCGGCGAGCGGCTTCAACAACTGCCACCGCCACTTCCCGGAGCTGATCGAGGCCGTGAAGCGGGGTGTGCTGGCCGCCGGCGGGCTGCCGATCGACTTCCCGACGATCTCGCTCGGCGAGGTGTTCCTCTCCCCGACCAGCATGATGTTCCGCAACCTCATGGCCATCGACGTCGAGGAGATGATCCGCGCGCAGCCGATGGACGCCGTGGTGCTGGTGGGCGGCTGCGACAAGACGGTGCCGGCCCAGCTCATGGGCGCCGCGTCGGCCGACGTGCCCGCGGTCCAGCTCCTCGCCGGACCGATGATGCCGATGGCCTACCGCGGCGAGCGCCTCGGCGCGTGCACGGATTGCCGGCGCTTCTGGGCCAAGTACCGCGCCGGCGGGGTCACGCCGGCGGAGATCGAGCGCATCGAGGAGAACCTGGCGACGACGGCGGGTACCTGCGCCGTCATGGGCACCGCCAGCACGATGGCCTCGATCGCGGAGGCGCTCGGCATGGCGCTGCCGGGGACGGCCGCGATTCCGGCCGTCCACGCCGACCGACTGCGCGCGGCCGAGGCCAGCGGGCGACAGGCGGTGGCGCTGGCGACGACACGTCTCCGGCCGAGCCAGATCATCACGCACCACTCGGTCGAGAACGCGCTGCGCGTGCTCCTGGCGATCGGCGGCTCGACGAATGCCATCATCCATCTCACCGCGGTGGCCGGTCGCGTGGGCGTCGAGGTATCGCTGCGGCGCCTCAACGCGCTGAGCGACGAGACCCCGGTCCTGGTGGATCTCAAGCCGACCGGCCAGCACTACATGTCGGATCTGAACGCCGCCGGCGGCCTCGGCGCGGTGCTGCGGGAGCTCTCTCCCCTGCTCAACCTCGACTGTCTCACCGTGACGGGCCAGACGCTCGGCCAGCGGCTCGCCGCCGAGGACGCCTGGGTGGATCGAGACGTCGTGCGCCCACTCGCCGAGCCGTACCAGAAGGTCGGCGGGCTCGTCGCCCTCTTCGGCAGCCTGGCGCCCGGCGGCGCCATTCTCAAGCGCTCGGCCGCCGATCCGGCGCTCTTCGAGCGCGAGGGCCGGGTGTTGGTCTTCGCCTCGCTCGACGACCTCGCGGCGCGGATCGACGCGCCGGATCTCGACGTGCGGCCTGACGACTTCCTCGTGCTCCAGAACGCCGGACCGAAGAGCGGCTACGCGATGCCGGAGGCCGGGTATCTGCCGATCCCGGCGAAGCTGGCGCGCGCCGGTGTCAAGGACATGGTGCGGATCTCCGACGCCCGCATGAGCGGGACGGCGTACGGCACGATCGTCCTTCACGTCTCGCCCGAGGCCGCCATCGGCGGGCCGCTCGCGCTGGTGCGCGACGGCGACCGCATCCGCCTGAGCGTCGCCGAGCGCCGCCTCGACCTCCTGGTCGCCGCCGCCGAGCTCACGCGCCGGCGCGTCGGCCTTCCGCGCCCCGCCGCGCCGCCGGCTCGCGGGTACGCGAAGCTCTACATGGACCACGTGCTCCAGGCCGAGCACGGCTGCGACTTCGACTTCCTGCGAAAGGCGTGACGCCGTCGACCATGAAGTCGGTGAACCGCTTCTGGTTCGAGAGTCAGACGTGCGCCGCGACGGTCAACCGCGCGATGCCGCCGCGCGCACCCGGCGCCAGAGACGCTCGCGCGTGAGCGGCATCTCGGTCACCTCCACGCCCAGCGGGCGAAGCGCGTCGGCCACCGCGTTGGCGATGGCGGCGGGCGCCGGCAGCGTCCCGCCTTCGCCCGCGCCCTTGACGCCGAGCGGATTCAGCGGCGAGGGCGTCACGACGTGGTGCACCTCGAGCGGCGGCACGTCGGCCGCGCGCGGCAGCGCGTAGTCCATCAGCGTGCCGGTCACGAGCTGTCCGGCTCCGTCGTAGACGATCTCCTCGAGCAGGGCGTTGCCGATGCCGTGGGCGATGCCGCCGTGGATCTGGCCCTCGACCACCATCGGATTGATCATCGTGCCGCAGTCGTCGACGGCGACGTAGCGGAGAACCCGCACGGTGCCGGTCTCGGGGTCGACCTCGACGACCGCCGCGTGGGCGCCGCTCGAGTAGGTCGACTGCGGCACGTGGACGTAGCCCGAGGCCTCGAGCCCGGGGTCCATCCCGCCGGGCAGCGCGTAGCCGGGCCGGGGCGCCGTCGCGATCGCCGCCACGTCGCCGAGCGCGAGCCCGCGCCCCGGCATCCCCCGCACGGTGATGCGGCCGTCCTCGAGCGTGAGATCCTCCGGCGCCGCCTCGAGGTGGTCGGCGGCGACCGCGAGCGCCTTCTTGCGCACCTCGGCGGCGGCGTGGGCCGCGGAGGTGCCCGCGAGCACGCCCACCCGGCTCGCGAACGTCCCGACGCCGTAGGGGATGCCCGCCGTATCGCCAGGCACGACCGTGATCTGCTCGATCGGTACCGAGAGCCCGTCGGCGACGACCTGGGCCAGCGTGGTCTCGTGCGCCTGCCCCTGGCTGGACGTGCCGGAGAACACGAACACCCGGCCGACCGGATCGACGCGCACCCTGATGCCCTCGTACGGGCCGAGGCCCGTGTCCTCGACGAAGAGCGCGAAGCCCAGGCCGATCGCGTGCCCCGCGGCGCGCGCCCGCTCGCGCTCGGCGGCGAACCCATCCGCGCCCACGGCCTCGGCGGCTCGCCGCAGGCATTCGGGATAGTTCCCGCTGTCGTAGCGGCGCGGGCTGTTGTCGCGGGAGATCAGGCCGACGTCGTATGGAAACTCGTTCGGCTGGATCAGGTTGCGTGCGCGGAGCGCGACCCGGTCGATCCCGAGGCGCTCGGCCGCGAGGTCGAGCATTCGCTCCATCACGAACACCGCCTGGGGCCGTCCCGCGCCGCGCACCGGAGTGACCGGCACCCGATTGGTGTAGAGGGCGGTGAGCGTCACCTCGTAGTTCGGGACCCGATAGGGCCCGGGCACGCTGACCGAGGTGAGGATCGGCACGATGACGCCCCACGAGACGAACGCGCCGCAGTCGTGGACGAACGCGTCGCGGACCGCCACGATTCGGCCCTCGCGCGTGAGCCCCAGCTCGACGTCGTGCCACTGGTCGCGCTCCTGCGTGACCGCCAGGAGGTGCTCGCGGCGCGTCTCGACGAACTGCACGGCGCGCCCGAGAACGCGCGCCAGGAACGGCACCAGGATGTCCTCGGCGTAGATGATCGCCTTGGGCCCGAAGCCACCGCCGATGTCCTGCGTGACGACGCGCACGGAATGCTCGGGGAGCGCCAGATAGCGCGCGAGCAGCCGGCGCAGGATCTGGGGCGCCTGCGTCGTCGACCAGACGATGACCTGGCCGAGACCGCCGTCCCAGCGGGCGGCGATCGCGCGCGTCTCCATGGCCATGCCGGCGCCGCGGTGCAGGTGGAACCGCTCGCGCAGCACGACGGGAGCCCGCGCGAGCTCGCCCGCCGCGTCGCCCACGCGCTGGGTGAATCGCGACGCCACGTTGCCGCCCGGATGCGCGCGCGGCCCGTCGGCTCGCAGCGCATCGTCGAGCGACGCGACGGCCGGCAGCGGATCGTATTCCACGTGGAGCGCGCCGAGCGCGTCCTCGGCCTCCGCCGCGCTCTCGGCCACGACGAGGGCTACCGCCTGCCCGGCGTACGAGACGATTTCTTGCGGCAGGATCTCCGGGCAGGCCGGCGCGACGAGGCTCGCGTGCGGGACGAGCAGGGGCAGACGTCCGAGCGCGGCGACGTCCGAGGGCACGAGGACGTGGACGACACCGGGCCGGCGCCGCGCCGGCGCGGCGTCGACGCGGACGATGCGCGCGTGCGCGTGCGGGCTCCGGTGGACCGCGACGTGAAGCAGGCCCGCGTGCGCCACGTCGGCGACGTAGCACCCGCGGCCCGTGACCAGTCGCGCGTCCTCGCGGCGGCGCACCCGCGCGCCGAACAAGCGCTCGCCCATCGCGCCGGCTCAGCGACCGAAGCGCGCGACGTAGAGCGAGTTCGCGGGATCGACCCGCTCGAACAGCTGCACGTCGGTGAAGCCGGCCTCGCGCAGCATGCGGGTGGCGACCTGGTGCCCCCACGCCGTCCCGAGCCCGGGGCCGCCGGCCGCGAGCGACACGCTCATGCAGTGCATCGTGCTGATGGTGTAGAGGTACGGCGCCATCGGGACGCCGACGTTGTCGGCGAGCTCGCTCGACGCCCAGACGTCGAGCATCAGGAAGGTGCCGGCCGCGGCCAGCGCCGCGCGGATCCGGCGCATCACGCCGGCGGGATCGGCCTGGTCGTGGATCGCGTCGAACGCGGTGACGAGGTCGAAGGGCGCGGGCGCCTCGAGCCGGGCGATGTCCTGCACGACGAACGACGCGTTGGCGAGCCCGCGCGCCGCGGCGCGGGCGTCGGCGATGCCCTCCTCGGATATGTCGTACCCGACGAACGTGCTCTTGGGGAAGCGCCGGGCCATCAGCGTGAGGCAGTGCCCCGTGCCGCACCCCACGTCGGCGACGCGGATGCCGGCCTCGAGGCGCGGGATGAGGCCTTCCGGCTTCGCGAGGTAGGCGGCGAACAGGAGCTCGTCGAAGCGGGGACGGCTCCGCCGGTCCATGAGGCCCGTGAAGTCCGGCTGGTATGCGCTGTACGGCACGCCCAGGCCCGTGCGGAACGCATCGGCGACGTCGGGGATGACCCGGTTCATGAGCGGGAACATCTCCGCCATGCCCGTGAGGTTTCGGCTGGACGCGCCGGTGAGACCGGCGGCGTGCTCGCGCGGGAGCCGATAGGTGCGGTCACCCGCCGTGTACTCGACGATGCCGCCGCAAACCATGGCCGCCAGCCACTCCCGCACGTATCGCTCGCTGAGACCGGTCTTCTCGGCGACCTCGGCGCTGGTGGCTGCGCCCAGCTTCGCCATCGCCTCGAACAGGCCGACGCGCCGACCGACCTCCATCATGAGGGAGACGGCGGCGCCCTCGAGGTGGCGGACCATGAGCTGCGTGAACGCCTTCGCCTTCGCCTTGTCGAACTCCGCCTCGGCCATTGCGCTCTCCTCAGACCGCGAGGTAGCCGCCGTCGACGACCAGCTCGGTGCCGGTGATGTACGAGGCCTCGTCCGAGGCGAGGAAGAGCACGGCGTGGGCGACCTCTTCCACGCGTCCCTCTCGCTTCATCGGCACCGCCCTGAGCGACTTCTCACGCCAGGCCGGGTCCGCCGACGCCTTGGAGGTTCGCATCGGGGGCAGAATACCCGGGTGCACGGAGTTGACCCGAATGCCGTGCTGGGCAAACTGCACGGCGGCCGTCTTGGTCATGATCCGCACGGCGCCCTTCGACGCGTTGTAGCCCATGTGGATCCGATCCTGCCCGACGAAGCCCGAGATCGACGAGATGTTGACGATGGCGCCGCCGCCCGCCTCGCGCATGGCGGGCACCGCGTGCTTCATGCCGAGGAAGACGCCCTTCGCGTTCACGTTCATGAGGGTGTCCCAGGCCGTCGTGCTGGTCGTGTCCGGATCGAACGTGCCGCTGATCCCCGCGTTGTTCACCAGGAGATCGAGCTTGCCGAACGCGGTCACGGTCGTCTTGACCGCCTCCTGCCAGTCCGCTTCGCTCGTCACGTCGAGCCTCACGAACCGTGCCTGGCCGCCGGCCGCGGCGATCTTCTCGACCACCTGACGCGCCTCGAACTCGAGCACGTCGGCGACGACGACCCGCGCGCCTTCCCGGGCGAAGATCGAAGCTTCGCTCTGGCCCATGCCGCTCGCACCACCGGTGATGAGCGCGACCTTCCCCGCAAGCCTCATACGCCTCTCCTTGTCGATCGCTCGCCTCGAACGGGGGGCCCCAGCCCCACGATGTCCGCGGCTCGCACGACCCTCGTCTTCTGGCTCACGACCTATGGGACCGACTCTCCGCGGCGGTAGTGTCTCAGTTTCCGCGGATCAGCGGTCGAGAATGCAAGCACCGTCCATGACTTGTCCAGGCGTGACGACATCCCGACGCTACCTCAGCTCGAGCGGGCCAGGCCAGCCACCGCCGCGCGCCGAGTATCGCAGAGGGCCCCCCACCGTGTACACTGCGGGTCGCCGCTTCGGCGAGTGCCCCGATACCCCGCCGGCCGAGGCGCGCACACAAGGAGCGACCATGGCGACGTACGTGTTGGTTCACGGCGCGTATCAAGGAAGCTGGATCTGGAAGCCGGTCGCGGACCGCCTGCGCGCCGCCGGGCACCGGGTCTACTCACCGACGCTCGACGGCTGTGCCGAGCGCCACCACCTGGTACGGCCCGGCATCACCGTCGCCACGCACGCACAGGAAGTCGCTCAGCTCCTGTTCTACGAGGACCTCGACCAGGTCGTCCTCGTGGGGACGAGCTCGGGCGGCATGGTGATCTGCAAGGCCGCCGAGCTGGCCCGCGACCGCATCGCGCGGCTCGTGTTCGTCGACGCGCTGGCGTTGATGTCGGGTGAGCGGGTCGGCGACATCGTCAAGCGCGTGTCGGCCAACGAGACGACCGCGATCACGACCGGACCGACCCGGGCCGACGTGGAGAAGCGCCTGTTCGGGGACCTCGACGCCGACACGCGAGCCTGGGCTCTCGCGCGCTACACGCCGCATCCGGTCGCGGCGCTCGAGGCGCCCGTGGAGCTCGGCGGCTTCTGGAGCCAGGCGTGGCCCACGACCGTCATCCGCTGTCGCCGCGCCATGAATCCGCCCGAGACGCACCAGCGCCGCACGGCCGAGCGGCTGAAGGGCGCCTGGCACGAGCTCGACACCGGCCACTATCCGATGCTCAGCCAGCCTGACGAGCTGACGCGGCTGCTCCTGGCGCCGTAGTGCCTCACGTCCCTGCCGGTTTCTTGACAGGGTCGCGGCCGCGTTGCACAGTGCCACGCGAGGCCCGATGACATGAACGGCATCCACGATATGGGCGGCATGCACGGCTTCGGGCGCGTCGAGCGCGAGAAAGACGAGCCGGTCTTCCACGCGGCCTGGGAAGGCCGGGTCCTCGGAATCAGCCGCGCGTGCAGCGCGCAGCAGCTCTTCAACATCGACGAGAGCCGCCACGCCATCGAACGGATGGCGCCGCTCGACTACCTGGGCTCGAGCTACTACGAGCGCTGGCTCGACCGAAACGTGCGGCTGCTCGTCGAGAAGGGCGTGATCACGCGCGAGGAGCTGCAGCGCCGCATGGCCCAGCTGGCCGGCGGGCCCGATCCGGCACCGCCCCACAGGGATCCCAAGCTGCTCGATCGCATGCTGCGGGCGACGAAGGAGTGCACCCCCTACCGCCAGCCCGGGCCGCCGCCCCGCTTCGAGACCGGCGAGCGCGTCCTCACGCGCAGCGACGCGCCGGTGGGACACACGCGGCTGCCGCGCTACGCGCGCGGCAAGCCCGGCGTCATCGCCCGGGTGCACGGGTCCTTCATCTTTCCGGACACCAACGCCCACGGGCAGGGCGAGCAGCCCCACGCGCTCTACAGCGTCCGCTTCGACGCCGCCGAGCTGTGGGGCGCCTCGGCCGAGCCGCGGGCGCCCGTCCACCTCGATCTCTGGGAGCGCTATCTCGGGCCGGCCGCTCCCGCAAGGAGCACGACATGAGCGGCGCTCACGACGAACACGGCCACCATCACCACGAGCCGGAATCGGTCCTGTCGCTGCGCGTCCGCGCGCTCGAGTCACTGCTCGTCGAGAAGAAGCTCGTCTCGAGCGAGGCCGTCGACCGCATCGTCGGCGCCTACGAGGAGGACATCGGGCCGCACAACGGCGCCAAGGTCGTCGCGCGCGCCTGGGTCGACCCGAGCTACCGGCAGCGGCTCCTCGCGGACGGGACGACCGCCATCGAAGAGCTGGGCTTCGGCGGGGTCGACCTCCGGGTGGTCGAGAACACGTCCCGCGTGCACAACCTCGTCGTCTGCACGCTCTGCTCCTGCTATCCGCACGCCCTCATCGGGCTGCCGCCGGTCTGGTACAAGTCGTTCGAGTACCGCTCGCGGGCGGTGCGCGAGCCGCGCGTGGTCCTGCACGAGTTCGGCGTCGACCTGCCCGAGAGCGTGGAGATCCGCATCTGGGACTCGAGCGCCGAGCTTCGCTACCTGGTGCTCCCCGAGCGGCCCGCCGGAACGGAAGGCCTGAGCGAGGCCGCGCTGGCCGAGCTGGTCACGCGTGACGCGATGATCGGCGTGGCGGTGGTGCGGCCCCCCGCGGCCGCGGCCCGCTGACCCGGAGGCCGATCGATGGATCCCGTCCCGAGCCGCGAGATCGCCGACATGACCGGCGCGGCGGCGTTGCCGAGAAAGAACGGCGAGCTGGTCTTCGACGAGGCGTGGCAGGGCCGCATTTTCGGCATGACCGTGGCGATGAGCCACGAGGCCAGTTTCGAGTGGCGCGAGTTCCAGGCCAAGCTCATCGCCGAGATCGCGCACGCCGAGCGCGAAGGCGAGTCCTCGAGCTACTACGCGCGCTGGCTTCTTGCCTTCGAGCGCCTGCTCGCCGACAAGGGCCTGCTCGACGCGGACGCCCTCGCCGAGCGCACCCACGACTTCGAGACCGGCCGCCGCGACGACGTGTTCTAGCCTGCCGCAATATCCCGCAAAGGAGAGCGCCATGGCCCTCGATCCCCAGGCCCGGGAAGTGATCGACCTCGTCATCAAATCGGGGCGCCCGGCCTATCACACGCTGTCGCCCAAGGACGCCCGCCAGCTGTTCCGCGAGACGCGTCCGGCCTCGACACCCACGCCGCCGGAGATCGGCGCGATCCGGAACATCACGGCCGACGGCCCCGGCGGGCCGATTCCGCTGCGCGTCTACCGACCCGCGGGCGCGACGGCCGGCACGCCGCTTCCGGCGCTCGTCTATTTCCACGGCGGCGGGTGGGTGATCGGTGACCTCGACACGCACGACGTGCAATGCCGGCAGCTCACGGCCGAGGCGGGGATCACCGTCGTCGCCGTCGACTACCGCCTGGCACCCGAGCACAAGTTCCCGGCGGCCGTCGACGACGCCTGGGCGGCGACGCGCTGGGTGGCCGAGCACGGGAGCGAGCTCGGGGTCGACGCCCGGCGCCTCGCGGTCGCCGGCGACAGTGCGGGCGGCAACCTCGCCGCCGTCGTCGCGTTGCTGGCGCGTGACGCGGGAGCTCCGGCCATCGCGCTCCAGGTGCTCGTCTATCCCGTGACGGACATCGGCGCCGAGACGAGGTCGTATCGCGACTTCGCCGACGGCTACCTCCTCACACGCGAGAGCATGCGGTGGTTCACGAACCACTACGTGAAGTCGCCGAGCGAGGCCCAGGACTGGCGCGTCTCGCCGCTGCGCGCGGCGTCGCTCGCGGGGCTCCCGCCGGCGCTCGTCATCACCGCGGGGTTCGATCCCCTGCGCGACGAGGGTGCGGCCTACGCGGCGCGGCTCGTGGACGCCGGCGGGCGGGTGGACTACGTCAGCTACGGCGGGATGATCCACGGCTTCATGCCGATGGGCCGGCTCATCGACACCGGCAACCGCGCCATCTCCCACGTCGCGGCATCGCTGCGCCAGGAGCTTTCAAGACCATGAACATCGGCATCTCCGTTCCGCTGCCCGCGTATCACGTCGACGTCGGCTTCATGGCCAGGAAGGCCGAGGAGCTCGGCTTCGAGTCCTTCTGGTGCGCCGAGCACCCGTTCATCCCCGTGCATTCGACGAGCCGCTTTCCGGGCTCCGAAGACGGCGTCATCCCGGAGAGCTACTCGCACTTCATCGATCCGTTCGTCGCGCTGGCGCGTGCCTCGGGCACCACGCAGACGATCAAGCTCGCGACCGGGATCGTGCTCGTCCCCGAGCGCCACCCGCTGCTGCTGGCCAAGGAGATCTCGACGCTCGATCTCTTCAGCGGCGGCCGGTTCCTGTTCGGCATCGGGGCGGGCTGGCTCAGGGAAGAGACCCAGATCATGGGCGGCGACTTCGAGCATCGCTGGACGCAGACGCGCGAGTCGATCCTGGCCATGAAGGAGCTGTGGACCAAGCCCGCGGCCGAGTTCCACGGCAAGTACTACGACTTCCCGCTCGTGAAGTCGTTCCCCAAGCCCCTGCAGAAGCCGCACCCACCGGTGCTGCTCGGCGGGGGCGCGAAGAACGTGTTGCAGAGGGTCGTGGCCTGGGGCGACGGCTGGCTGCCGAATCGCATCACGCCCGAGCAGCTCCGCGAGAGCCGCGGGACGCTCGATCGGCTGGCCAAGGACGCGGGGCGCGATCCGTCGAAGATCACCATCTCCGTCCACGGACAACCCGCCGACCGCGACCTGCTGCGGCGCCTGCACGATGCCGGCGCCACGCGCGTCATCGTCCGGCCGCCCGTGGCCAAGACCGAGGCGGAGATGGGCGCGGCGATGTCGCGCATCGCCGACGCGGTGCTGAAGTAGCCGAGGGCGGCCGACGGCCCGCCCCGGACGCGAGCTACTCGGGCAGCGTGAGCCGAACGACGTCGTCGACCGACTCGGCCTTGTCCAGGCTCGCCACCGCGGCAACGAAGCGATCGTAGCGCGCCGCCGCGATCGGTAAGCCCGGCACGAAGCGCCGGAGCACCTCGGCATCACGCGCGAAATCCCACATCAGCTCGCGGCCGTGGTATTCGCCGGTGACGCGCCGGCCGTCCCGCAGCGCGAACGTCAAGCGCGGCGCGAAGCACTCGCGGCCGACCGCGCCGACGATCTCGACCCGTCGCTGGAGCGCGGCCACGCGCGCGGCGAGCTCCGCGCCGGCCGACACGCCGGCGTCGCGGGGGTCTTCGACGTTCGCCTCCAGCACCGGATAGTCGCCGGCGATCACCGTGTACGCCAGCATGTAGGCCGTGCGGCCGAAGCCGCTGCCGTCCGGGGCCGGCGGGCGGGGAAACCTGGGCGAGGGATAGAGCGTCTCCAGGTGATTCATCTCGAGCGTGATGTGCTCGATCTCGTCCGCCGCGAGCTTGTGCCGCGCCGCCATCTCGCTGGCCAGCCAGACGACGGGCTGATTGAAGCCCGGTGTCGGATAGATCTTGAACTTGACGTCCAGGACTTCCCAGCGCCGGCCAAGGTCCGCGACGATCTGGCCGAGGTCGGCCTTGGGCGGCCCGGTGAAGGTGTAGGCCAGATCGCCCTTGTTGCTTCCCGTGAATGCGTAGTAGAACCCGCCTTCACCCTCCAGCGCCGTCGGCGCGCCCTGAAAGCCCTGGGCGGCGAGGCTGGCCGCCCACATGCCGCTGCGCGCCGCCTGAGCCTCGGCGAAGTCGGCGTCGCGCGCGCCGGTGCGCTGGCCCTCGATGAGGCTCCCGGCAAAGCTCGCGGCCAGCGCGATGGCATTGCCGACGCCCCGCGCGTCGAGGCCGAGTAGGCGCGCCGTCGTCGCGGCGCAGCCGAGAATGCCGTAGACCGGGCTGGCGCGAAAGCCGTGCGCCGGGGTCGACGGAATGAAATCGCGCGCGCATCGGCACTGCACCTCGTAACCGGCGACGAGGGCCGTCAGGAGCTCGCGGCCGGACTTCCCTCCCCCTTCAGCGGTCGCCAGACCGGCCGGGACGATGAGGACGCCGGGATGCGTGAGCATGTGATAGGAGTCGCACTGATTGTTCACCGCCACCGCGACGCCGTTGGCGAAGGCGGCGCCCGCGCGCGTCACGCGCGTGCCATCGACCCACAAGGTGGCGCCCTGACCGGCCCCGACGCGCCGCGCGCCGAGCCCCTCGTGCTCGAGCACGGCGCGACGGGCCGCCATCGTGCGCGGGCTGCCCGAGCCCGCCATCCCGACGGTGACGGCGTGGTTCACGAACGCCTTCGCTTTGTCGACGACGGTCGCCGGCAGCTCTTCGAAACCGAGCCGGGCGACGAACTCCCCGAGCTGTACCGCGAGGGGCGTCTTTTCCACGGCTGGAGCATAATACGGCGCATGCGACCTCGTGAGGAGACGATCTCGGTCGGCGGCGTCGGCGTGCACACCTGGATCGGGGGGCAGGGCGACCCCCTGCTGGTGCTCCACGGCGCCGGCGGCAACCGCGGCTGGACCCGGTGGCTCGCGCAGGTCGCTGAGCGCTTCACGGTGTGGGCGCCCACGCACCCGGGCTTCGGGCGCTCGGACGACGCCGACTGGATGGACGGCATCGACGACCTCGCGCGATTTCATCTCTGGTTCATCGCCGCTGCCGGGCTCGGCCGACCGCACGTGCTGGGCCATTCGATCGGCGGGTGGACCGCGGCGGAGATGGCGACGATGAGCCCGGGCTCGATCGCCCGGCTCGTGCTGGTCGCGCCGGTCGGTCTCAAGCCGGAGACCGGGGAGATCCTCGACGTCTTCTATTATTCGCCGCCGCAACTGCTCACCATGACCGTCCACGATCCGAAGACGGTCCCGGAGTGGAACGAGCTCTACGGCCGCCCGCCCACGCCCGCGGAGGTCGAGATCGCGACGCGCAACCGGGAGATGGCCGCGCGCCTGACCTGGAAGCCCTACATGCACGACCCCCGGCTGCCGCACTTCCTGCCACGGGTGACGAACCCGACCTTGATCGTCTGGGG
>Ga0137404_10002134_pt1 | contig 13034 bp, 9 predicted proteins | sample CZOMad2_1_16fung_FD_108285 | JGI IMG/M metagenome (GOLD analysis project Ga0137404, IMG submission 108285) | Vadose zone soil fungal communities from Angelo Coast Range Reserve, California, USA - CZOMad2_1_16fungal (Illumina Assembly) | ecosystem: Environmental > Terrestrial > Soil > Vadose zone...
ACCGGGGATGATGTCAAGGTCTTCCCGAGCCTGAATGCGGCACTTCGCTATGCCTTGACGCCGCGCTTCTCGTTGACCCTGACCGATACGTTCATCCGGAACGATACTCCGACGACCGACCAGTTCGGTCTTCGGCGAGGGCGACAGACCTACAATCAGAATTCAGCGGGCCTCAGCGCCGACTGGCTCTTGGACCAGTTCGCCCTGCAGGGTTACTACCGCAATGTCCTGTTCTTCAACGAGAGCTCCACCAGCGGTTCAAATACCACCGGGACAAACGGTAACGACCGAGATTCGGTCACACATATTCTGGGCCTGAATGCCAGCACTCGGATCGCGATCGACTATCTGATCCGTGTCGGGTATGAGATTGCCCGAACCGATTCGACGGGTGGGAACAACGACGGCTCGACCGGGACCGATAACAACGGGAACCGAGGTGGAGACGGAACGACCCATACGGGGTTCGCCCAGGTCTCGCGCCAGTTCGGGCTGTACACGAACGGGGGAGTTCAGACCTCTTACTCGTACCAGACGGACCAGAACACCAAGATCTGGAACGCGTCCCTCTTCGGCGCTTACGGTCTGCCGTCGGGGATATCGCTGTCCGGCTCGGTCGGGTACAGCCTCCTCAATAGCGATGTCGAAAGCAATGACGGCACCGTCTCCGCCAGCCTTCGGGCCAGCTACACCTTCACCCGGGCGGTGATTTCGGTGGGTGTGTTCCGCGACTTCAGGCAGACCGCTCAGTCGGGCGAGAACTTCGGCACGGTCGCGACCACCTCGTATTTCGGTAGCTTCCTCTACCAGCTCACGCCGTTCATCAACCTCACGCTCCAGGTTCAGTACAACGAGAACGAGCCCACCGGGACCGGGAACAATCAGAATGACAACCGCCAACAGAAGACCTTGACGTACGGTGCGTCTGCGAACTGGCAGATCGTTCGGTGGTTGTCCGCGAACCTGGCGTACAACTACACGCGACAGACGGGCGACAGCGCCTTCAACGGCGGAACCGGTGCCACCGGCACCTTCGCCGAGAACCGCGTGTCCCTGAGCCTCTTCTCAACGTTCTAGGCGCCGTCCCGTCGTGCTGGCGCCCCGCCGGCGCGATGCAAACGTTGCATCAGTAGTCGACTCCAGCTAAGCGCTTGTTCTAGTAAGTATTTCGACCTTCCCGCAGGGTTACCGCAAAACGCCCACGCAGATTTCCGAATCAATCGGTACTGCTTTGCCCAATCAGAGAAGAGAAAGTCGTCACAAGCGAGGGCCACCGGCCTTTCGAATCAACAGGTTACGGGCCAAGGCGAGCTGCTCTGCTGGCACTGGGCTTGCTCCTATGAGTCGGCAAGGCACTCAATGTTCAGAATATTTCGCCACTACGTATCCGGCTTGGCCCTGGTCCTGTTTCTTGGGGATCTCGCGGTCCTCCTCGGCGCCTTCTATGTGACCGAGCTGTCTACGTCCTGGCCCGGCTACGGCCCCTTTGCCGCACGCTTCCTCGAGGTGGCCGGGGTCGTGGCGCTCATGCTCTACCTCGGCGATCTCTATCATCCGCGTCAGGCCTTGGCGCGGCGTGAGCTCATTGCCCGGGTACTCGTTTCCCAGGCGGGGGCCGCCCTCGCGATTGCCGCGATCGGATTCGCGGTTCCCCTGCTCCGTCTAGCCCGCTTGGCCCTCCTGGAGATCGTCGTCCTGGGGACCCTGGGCTTGATCGTCTGGCGCGCAGTGCTGCTGGCCGGCTGGTCCCGGCAACAGATGACCGTCCGTGTCCTCGTGCTCGGGACGGGCCAGGTCGCCAGGCTGATCGCCGGTCTGCTGCCGACGAGCGCCCGGCCCTTCAGCATCATCGGCTTCCTGGACGATGCTCCTGGCGCGGCCGACATGGTGCCGGACGGGTACTCCCTCCTGGGGAAGATCCAGGACCTCGGCAGCCTGGTCGAGGAAACACGCCCGGACATCGTCGTCATCGCCCAGATGGACAGGCGAGGATGCTTTCCGACGAAGGAGCTGCTGGAGTGCCGCTTGCGGGGGATCCGGGTCGAGGACTGGCCAACCTTCTACGAGAAGGCCGAAGGCAAGATCCTGGTGACCGCGGTGCGGCCGAGCTGGCTGATCTTTTCTGATGGTTTTGTCAAGACACCGCGCACCGAGATCATCAAGCGTCTCTTCGACATTGGCGCCTCGGTGGCCGGCCTGGTTCTCTCCCTGCCCCTCATGCTTCTCGCGGCTCTGGCGATCAAGCTGGAGTCGCCCGGGCCTCTCCTGTATCGCCAGGCCCGGCTGGGCCAGAACGGCTGCGTCTTCATTCTGAACAAGTTCCGATCGATGCGGCCCGACGCGGAGAAGGACACGGGGCCCGTCTGGAGCGCTCAGCAGGACCCTCGGATCACCCGTGTCGGCTCCTTCCTCCGGCGGACCCGGCTCGACGAGCTGCCCCAGCTGTACAACGTGCTCGTCGGCCACATGAGCTTCATCGGGCCTCGTCCCGAGCGTCCGGAGTTTGTCGCCGAGCTCCAGAAGCAGATTCCCTACTACATCGAACGGCTTGCGGTGAAGCCCGGTCTCACGGGATGGGCGCAGGTCAAGTACCAGTACGGGTCGTCCGTCGAGGATGCGGTCGAAAAGCTCCAGTACGACCTCTACTACATCAAGAACCTCTCGCTGTTTCTCGATCTACTCATCGTTCTGAATACGGTCCAGGTAGTGCTGTTCGCTCGAGGAGGGCGCTGAAGCATGACTAAGCCTACACAACCAAGCCAAGGAGAAGGCCGCTTGATGGACAATGCGACCGTCGTCAAACAGGTAGCGATCTCGCTCTTCGCTCGGCGCAAGAAGTGGGTCGCCTTGACGACTCTCACCGCGTTGGTGCTTCTCGTGCCGACCGCGCACCGGCTCTCGAAGGAGCCGCCCCGCTATCGGACCGCGGCGACCGTGCTGATCGAGAACAAGGCCGGGCGTGAGCCGCTGTTCCAGGAGTTCTCCCCCAACCGACCGCTGCCGGTTCAGCTGGCCATTCTCCAGAGCCGGGTACTGGCCGCCTCGGTGGTCGAGGCCCTGCCGAAGAATACCCTGGAGGATCTCCTCCACAATCCGTACGGCCGGGACTATATCCGCGACATGACCGACTGGGTGGAGCGTCTCCGGGGCAACCAGCCCGCCTCGTCGACGCCGCAATCGCGAGCGGTGAGCGAGCTTCGGCGCGATCGGGTCAAGTTCGTCAATCAGGCCGGGACTTCCGGGATCGTCGAGATCCAGGCGGAAGCCACCGAACCCCAGTTTGCGCTCGACATCGCCAACACCTATATCGAGGTGCTCCTGGCCCGGACCCGCTCCTTCAACGTGGATGACGCGAAGAGCACCCGCGAGTACCTCGCCCAACAGACCGTGCAGATCTCCGACTCGCTCGCGAGGAGCGAAGCGGCATTGCGGACCTTCACCACCGCTCGGGGCGGAATCCAGATCCCGATGAAGAGCACGGAAACCGCCCAGCGCCTGTCTCAGCTGGAGACCACCCTGGCCGAGGTTCAGGCCAACCGGAGTATCAGCCAGGCCCGCCTGGCTACCCTGAAGCAGAAGGTCGAGTCCTCGCCGGCCGGTTCTTCCCGGGCCGTCGCGGCGGCCCCGGCGGCGGCCCCGGTACCGGTGGTGAGTGCTGTGAATGCCCCCAGGCTGCGCGCCAAGCTGTCGAGCCTGGAGGCTCAGATGGTCGAGGCCCGGACCCGCTACACCGACGAACACCCGCGGGTCCGGTCGCTGTCCCAGCAGATCGGGGACGTGCAGCGGGAGCTCGGAGACGCGGTGAAGGAAGTTGCGATCGCCATGCCCGGTGTCGGGACCGCGGTGGCGGCTGACGAGCGTGATGCATTCGCCGATATGGTCGCAAGCCTCGAGACATCGGTCGTCTCACTGACCGCGCAGGAGGCGGCGTTGAAGGAGCAGGCCGCCGCGGCGCGGCGCGATCTCTCGGGGCTCTCGAAGGACGAGCTGGAGTACCGGCGCCTGGCCTCCGACGTGGAGACCAACCGGAAGCTGAGCACGCTGCTGTCGGACAAGCTGGGAGCGGCTCGGATCCGCGAGCAGGGTGAGATGAACGTGGTCAAGGTCATCGACCCCCCGGGACTTCCGGTTCCCGCGCCCAATCAGCGCCGGATGCAGTTTCTCGCGCTGGCGGTGGTTCTGGCCCTGGTGATCGGAGTCGGCGCGCCGGCGACCGCCGAGTACTTCAACCGCCCGATCATGGGCGAAGCTGACGTGAAGCAATTGACCGGTCTGCCGATCCTCACGGCGGTGCCGCAGGTGGCTTCGGAAAAGGTGGTGTTCGGATCGGCGGAGAGCGAGGCGGGGCCGAAGGAAGAGTATCACCTGTTCGTGGACGCGTTCCGGCGCCTCCGGGTGGAGCTCCAGATGATCGGGGACGACCGGCCGCTCCGCAAGATCCTCGTCGCCAGCTGTTTGCCGTTCGAAGGGAAGTCGACGGTGGTGTTCAACCTCGGGCTGGCGTTCGGCGAAGTCGGGAAGCGCGTGATCGTGGCCGACGCGGACTTCCACCGGCCGACGTTGCACCGGATCGCGAATTCCGCAGTTCGAAAGGGCTTTACCGACCTCCTGGCCGGGACGAGCCAGCTCACGGATACGATGACGCCGATCACCGACAACGTTCAGCTCGCGCCTCGGGGTGGCGCGCTGACGCCGTCGGCGCGAAATGGCCTGGGTACTGATCGGTTGGCGCGCGTTCTCGAGAGCATGTCGGATGAAGCCGACTACGTGCTCCTGGATTCCTCCCCGATCCTCCTGATTCCCGACAACCTGTACATGGCCGCCGCGGCGGACGGCATCGTCCTGGTGGTGGCGGTGGGCCAGACGCGGCCGAGGGACATCGTCAAGACGCAGCTCCTCCTGGAGCGGGCCGGCACCCCGATCATCGGGGTGGTGCTGAATCGGACCCCGGTGAAGCAGCTGAACTCCTATTACAAGCAATACAGCGGCTACTACGGCGCCTAGTGAATCTCTTGTCGGAAGGGAGCCCTCACGACGTGTGGACGAAAGTGCTTCAGGAGAAGTTCGAGAGCGGCAGTGCGCGCGTGTGCATCATCGGCCTCGGGTACGTCGGGCTCAGCCTGGCCGTGGAGCTGGCCAAGGCGGGGCTCGCGGTACGGGGAGTCGATCTGGATCTAGAGCGGGTGGCCCGACTGAACCGGGGAGAGTCGTATCTCGTTGACGTGCCCACCGCCTCCCTGGCACCGCTGGTGGGAGCCGGGCTCTTGACCGCCTCGACCGAGTTCGACGGGGCGGCCGGCACGGACGCGGTGGTCATCTGCGTGCCGACACCTCTGGGCAAGAGCAAGGAACCGGACATCTCCTTCATCCTGGCCGCGGTGGAGAGTCTTCTGCCTCACCTGCGAGCGGGCCAGCTGATGGTCCTGGAGAGCACCACATATCCCGGCACCACCGAAGAGGTCGTCCAGCCGAAGCTCGAGGCGAACGGCTTCGTGATCGGCCGCGACTTCTTTCTCGCCTTCTCCCCCGAGCGAGTGGATCCGGGCAACAAGAAGTTCACGACCGCCAACATTCCCAAGGTGGTCGGGGGCGTGACCGCGGCGTGTACGCGGCTCGCCGCCGCGATGTATCGGAAGGTGACCTCGAGCGTGTTCGAGGTGTCGAGTCCGCGCGTCGCCGAGACCTCCAAGCTCCTGGAGAACACGTTCCGGAGCGTGAACATCGCGCTGGCAAACGAGTTCGCGTTTGTCTGTCGCAAGATCGGGGTGGATCCGTGGGAAGTGATCGAGGCGGCCGCGACCAAGCCCTTCGGGTTCATGCCGTTCTACCCGGGACCCGGAATCGGGGGGCATTGCATCCCGGTCGATCCCCTCTACCTCTCCTGGAAGGTGCGGCTGACCGGTTATGAGGCCCAGTTCATCGGTCTGGCGGACCAGGTCAACCGGGCCATGCCGGAGCACGTGGTGAACCTCGTGATGGATGCGCTGAACGATCGGGGGCGGGCGCTTCGAGGGGCGTCGATCCTGGTGCTCGGCGTGACGTACAAGGCGGACGTCAACGACGTGCGGGAGTCGCCCGCGCTCGAGATCATCGAGATGCTGACCCACAAGGGGGCGGCCGTCTCGTACGCCGACCCGTTCATTCCGCAGGTGGCGGTGGGAGGTCTGAAGCTGACCGCCGTCGAGGCGACGCCGGACAGCCTGGCTTCGGCCGACTGCGTGCTGTTGCTCAGCAACCATGCCTGCTTCGATGGCAAGGTCATCGCGGACAACTCTCGGCTGGTAGTAGACACGCGGAACGCGCTCAAGGCCCATCGACACTCGCGGTCCACGATCGTGACGCTCTGAGGAGCTGTGCATGAGGACTGTTCTAGTCACCGGTGGCGCCGGATTCATCGGTTCTCATCTCGTCGACCAGCTCCTCGAGAGCGGGACGGCGGTGCGGGTGCTGGACAACTTGTCGACGGGCTCCTTGTCCAATCTCCAGACCGCGGCTGACCAGCCCCTGCGGACCGACGGGCCCGCCCGGGGCCGCCTCGAGGTGATGGTCGGCGATGTCCGGGACCGCGAGGTATTGCGACACGCACTCCGGGGCGTTCGATACGTGTTCCATCTGGCGGCCCTCCCGCCGAGCTCGGGATCCGTCAGTGATTCGGGGGACGTCCACGCCGTGAATGTGGAGGGGACGCTGAACGTGCTGCACGGCGCCCTCACCGAGGGGGTCTGGCGGGTGGTGCTGGGTTCGTGCGCGTCGGTGTACGGGACGCCGGGGACGATCCCGGTGCGGGAGGACGCCCTTCTTCAACCGGAGAGCCTCTTCGCCGCCTCGAAGGTCGCGGCGGAGACCTACTGCCGGGCATTCTATGTTCGGCACCAGCTCGATATCGTGATGCTGCGCTACTTCACCGTGTACGGGCCTCGTCAGAAATGGGCGCGGACCGGCGCCCTCGTACCGAATCTGATCGAGGCGGTTCGCGAGCACCGATACTCGGCGCCCCTCGACGAGCGGTGCGCCGAGGACTTCATCTTCGTGGAGGATGCGGTGGCCGCGACGCTCGCGGCGGCCCAGGTGCCGGGCGTGGCCGGCCGGGCGATCAATGTCGGATCGGGCCAGATGGTGAGCATCGGCGATCTGGTGGGGATGCTGGCCTCGCTGCTGGGGATCTCGGTGCGGCCCACGTTCCGATCCGAAGCGGGGTCCACCGTGCACCAGATGTCGGCCGAGATGTCTCTCGCCACGGAGCTCCTGGATGTGTCACCGCGGGTGTCTCTGGCGACCGGGCTGGCGCGGCTGATCCGGATGTCGGCGGAGACGGACCAGCCGGGCGTCCGGGCGTTCGCTCCGGTGGGAATGGACGAGTGATGGGCGAGATGGTGAATGCGTTGACGTTCGACGTCGAGGAGTACTTTCACGCGGAAGCGTTCGCGGGGGTGATCCGTCGTGAAGAGTGGCCGTCGCTCGAGAGCCGGGTCGCGAGGGCGACCGAACGATTGCTCGAGGTGCTGAGCGACGCGAAGAGGTCGGCCACGTTCTTTGTACTGGCCTGGGTGGCCGAACGGCATCCGGGCCTGATTCGGGCGATCCGGGCGCAGGGTCACGAGGTGGCCTGCCACGGATATGGGCACCAGATGATCACGCGGCTCAGCCGGCCCCAGTTCGCCGAGGACATTCGGCGGGCAAAAGGAACGATCGAGGACGCGGCCGGCGCGGAGGTGATCGGGTATCGAGCCCCGACGTTTTCGGTGGTGCGGGAGACGCTCTGGAGTCTCGAGAGCCTGGCCGAGGCGGGGTTCCGGTATGACTCCAGCATCTTTCCGATCGTCCACGATCGGTATGGGATTCCGGACGCAATGCGGTTCCCTCACCTGCTCGCGGCCGGATCTGGCCGCGTGATCGCGGAGTTCCCGCTGTCCACGGTCGGATGGGGCGGGTGGCGCTTTCCGGTCGCGGGGGGTGGGTATCTGCGGCTGCTGCCGTATGCGGTGACCAGGTGGGCGGTGAATCGCCTCAACCGGGAGGGCCAAGCGGCGATCGTCTACCTCCATCCGTGGGAGATCGATCCGGGTCAACCGCGCTTGCCGGCCGGCCCCGTGACGCGCTTCCGGCATTCGGTCAATACGCACACCACGGAGGGCAAGCTCCGCCGCCTGCTGCGGGATTTCCATTTCGCGCCGGTGCGGGATGTGCTGGCCGGAGTCGGTATTCTGCCGATGGCGACGTCGGCGTGAGGCGGGCCGCCCGATGAAGATCCTCATGCTGGGTCGCTGGGTCCCTCCCCCGCGGCGTCCAATCCGGGCGACGCGGGAGTATCAGTTCGCTCGACAGCTGGCGCGCCACCACCAGCTGACGCTCGCCTTCGTCGTGGACAGTGCCGACGCCACCGGATCGATCTCGGTCCTCCGGAACGAGTTCGGCGATCTGGAATTCGCGGCGGTACCGCGGGCCTGGAAATCGCTCGCGGGGGCCATCCGACTGGTCTCGGGAGACTCGTGCACGCTGTTCTACGCCCGCTCCGAGGCTCTCCGGACCCGGCTGGCGGAGCGGCTCCGCCGTACGCGCTTTGACCTCGTCTTCGTGTCGTCGTCCAGCATGATCCCGTACGGTCTGGAGGTCGATCCGACGATTCCGGTGGTGGCCGATTTCGGGTCGGTGGACTCGGAATGGTGGTCGAGGCGGGGCGTGCGGGGAGCCGGCGGCACGGCGCGCTTCTGCAGAACGGAGGCCATTCGGCTACGCGCTGCCGAGCAGGAGATGGCGCGGCGAGCCGCGCGCTGTGTGGTGGAGACGCCGGAAGCGGGACAGCTCATCAGGTCCCTCGTCCCCGAGACGGTGCCGACCGTCATCCCGAGCGGGATCGACGTGGATGCCTTCGGGCTCGGGCGGCTGGTCGGGATGACGCCGACCGTCGTCCTCATGGCGTCTTCCCGGAGCGACGGGGAGATCCCGGAGCTCGCCGAGTTCTGCCGAGGGGTCGTCCCCGCGGTGAAGGCCCGGGTCCCGCATGCCCGAGTCGTCGTGGCCTGCCGTGAGCCCATGGCCAGGGATCGGGTGCTGGAGCAGCTCGGAGTGGAGCTCGCCGCGCCGATCGCCGATCTGCGGTCTCTTTTCCACAGCAAGACGGTGGCGGTGGCACCGCTGCAGACCTGCGCGGATCTACAGGCGACCGCGCTGGAGCCCATGGCGGCGGGGATTCCGATGGTCACCTCGATGAGCATCCGCGACCAGCTGGGCGCGCAGGCTGGCCGGGACGTGCAGGCCGCCGACGGGCGGGGTGATTTCGCTCTCCGGATCGTCGGGCTGCTGGAGAGCACGTCGCGGCGCGAGGAGCTGGGCGCCCAGGGCCGGGACTTCGTTCGAACGAACTTCTCATGGGAGATCTTTGCTTCGCGGCTTGGTGGTCTCGTCGAGGGCCTGGGGGTGGTACCCGGCGCTCCGGGATCCGCGGCAGAGCCCGCTCCCATCCATACGACGCTGTAGCGCGTCTGAGCCAGAGAGGACACCCTATGTGCGGCATCGTCGGATATGTGGGACCGCGGCAGGCAGCTCCGATCATCGTCGGCGGTCTGAGGCGGCTCGAGTACCGCGGCTATGACTCGGCCGGGGTAGCGGTCCTTCACGGGGACAGCGTGGAGCTGAGGCGCTCGGTCGGCAAGATCGGCAATCTGGAGAGCCGGCTGGGCGAGCAGCCGGCGCCCGGATCGGTCGGGATCGGCCACACGCGCTGGGCGACGCACGGGCGTCCGTCGGAGACCAACGCCCATCCGCACGCCGACTGCGGCGACTCCCTCGTGGTGGTGCACAACGGCATCATCGAGAACTACCTGGCGCTCAAGGAGCGCCTCCTGGCGGAGGGGCACCGCTTCCGGTCTGAGACCGATACCGAGGTCATCGCCCATCTGATCGAGTCCCATCTGAGCCTGCACCTCACCCTGCCCGCGGCGGTGCGCGCCACGCTGCGTGACCTCCGCGGCGCGTACGCGATCGGGGTTCTGGCCCGCAGCGCGCCCGACCAGCTGATCGTGGCCAAGCATGGCGCGGGCGGCGTCGTCATCGGCCTCGGCGACGGCGAGACCCACGTGGCTTCCGACATTCCGGCCCTCCTGCCTCACACGCGGGACGTCGTCCTTCTCGAGGACGGCGAGATGGCGGTCGTGACTTGTGACGGCGCCCAGATCTCGACCCTGGACGGGCGCCTGGTTCACCGCCTGCCGACCCGGATCGATTGGGACGCCTCCATGGCGGAGAAGGGCGGGTACCGGCACTTCATGCTCAAGGAGATCTACGAGCAGCCGCGCGCGGTTGCCGACACCATTCGCGGCCGGGTCGTGCCGGGCGAGGGCTCGGTGAGCATCCCGGAAGCCAACCTGGACCGGGAGCAGATCGGCCGCGTCCGCCGGGTCGTCCTCGTGGCGTGCGGAACGTCCTACCATGCCGCGCTGGTCGGACGGGGCATGATCGAGCGCCTGGCCGGCCTTCCCGCCGAGGTCGGAGTGGCTTCGGAGTTTCGGTATTCGGACCTGATCCTGGGGCCGGACACGCTCGTGGTCGCCATCTCCCAGTCGGGAGAGACCGCGGATACGCTGGGCGCGGTCAAGGCGGCGCGCGAGCGCCATGCTCACGTGGTCGCCATCACCAACGTGGTGGGCTCGGCCATCGCCCGCGAATCGAGCGGGGTGATGTACACCCACGCCGGTCCCGAGATCGGCGTGGCCTCGAGCAAGACGTTCACCGCCACTCTCACCGCCTGCTACCTGCTCGCCCTGGCGCTGGGCCGCGGGCGGGACTATCTCACGGACGTGGACGGCCGGAAGCGCCTCGAGGACCTGCTGGAGATTCCCCGGCTGATGGAGGAGGCGCTGTCGCTGGACGCCGCCACCGCGGCCCTGGCCCGCAAGCTCGCCGACTACCAGCACGTGCTCTACCTCGGCCGGGGTCCGCACTATCCGGTCGCGCTCGAAGGGGCGCTGAAGCTCAAGGAGATCTCCTACATTCACGCCGAAGGCTATGCGGCCGGGGAAATGAAGCACGGCCCCATCGCCCTCATCGATGAGCGGATGCCCGTGATTGCGCTGGCCCCTCGGGATCCCTCCTACGACCGCATGGTCGGGAATATCGAGGAAGTTCGCGCCCGGGATGGTCGCGTGATCGCGGTCTGCCACGCCGGTGATACGGAAATCGCCCGACGGGCCCACGACGTGCTCGCGGTGCCCGCGGCTCCCGATCTGCTCGCACCCCTGGTGACCGTGATTCCGCTCCAGCTCCTGGCCTACCACATCGCGGTCCTGCGTGGGCTCGACGTCGATCAGCCACGGAACCTCGCGAAGAGCGTGACGGTCGAATAGGCCCCGCACCCCGGGCCCGCCGGTGTAGAGGCCGGCGGGCCGCTCCTCCCATGCCGCCCCGTGCTAGACTTCGGTCGATACCATGACCGAGGAAATCGACTCGCCGATTCGCATCTTCTCCGACGCGGAAACGCGGCACCTGCTGGCTCGGGAGGTGCAGCGCTGTACCCGCTACCAGGACTTTCTGTCTCTGTGCCTGGTAACCGCCTCCTATCCCGGAGCGCCGCGGGCCGAGATCGACACCGCCATCACGCGGCGCATCGCCGCGATGCTTCGCGCCACCGATATCGTGGGCGTCGTCGGCCGGAACATAGCGGTGCTCCTCGTTCATACGCCTGACGTGGACGCCGCCGTGATCGCGGATCGCATCCGCGAGCGGGTCCAGAGCGACAGCGTCGAGCCGGGACAGCCGTCGGAGTGGCCGGGTCCGGTGACGCTCAGCATGGGCCTGGCCTCGTTCCCCGGGGATGCCACCCGAGACGATCTCCTGCTCGCGCACGCCCAGGCGCAGCTTCAATCCGTCTCGCGGACGGGGCGGCCGCCGTCGTAGACGCGGGCGGCTTGAGATGACGGCGCGGATGCGCTAACATCGCCGCGCTTCTGGGGAGGCAGGCATGGCGCTTTTCGTCGTCGAACGCGACCTGAGCAATACCTCGCCTGAGCAGCTGCGTCTCGAGCAACGGAGTCTCGGATCAGCCTGCATCCGCCTCAAGGCACAGGGGCGCCGCATCCGCTATATCAGTAGCGCGGTCGTACCCGCCGACGGCAGCGCACTGGATCTCTTCGGAGCCGACGGGGCCGAGCTGGTGAAGGAGGCTCACGGAGCGGCCGGGGTTCAGTACTCGCGCATCCGGGAGATTCTGGACGTGACGCCGACCTTCCTGTCGCGAGGTACTTCGAGGTCGAGGCGCTCCCTGCCGCGGGTCGTCGGGCATGCCGTTCATGTGGACAGAGAGAAAGGAACGCGGCCCACGATGACTGCGAACTCAGCCCCCGAACTGACGCGATGGCTGACCGAAGGCCAGCGACTCTTCGGTGTGTGCCTCGAGGCACTCGAACAGTTCGAGCGGCTTCGGGCGCGCAACCAGACCCTGGAGGCCGAGAACGAGATGCTCCGCGAGGAGGTGGCCCGGCTCCGGCAAAGGGCTGACGTGCTCCAGGGAGACCGGTCGGAGATGATCGCCGCCTTCAATGACCTGGCCGGGCACGTGACTCAGGTTATCGACCATATTCTTCAGAAGTCGGAGGACGGCGAGAACTCGAAGTAAGTACATATGGCAGATGTAAAAGTTACCAGCCAGTGTCGGTAAGTTCTTCTGAACGGCTGGACGAGCAGCCGCCGTCACTGATGACGCAAGTCCCTGAAAATGATCCTTCTTCCCGGAGTTCCCCATTTGAGGCCGCTTCGCGTCAAGAACAGGTAGTTTGCCAGTTCGGGAGCGGTATGTGCAAATCAGGTGTGCATACCACCCTACCGCATCCCGGTTCGTATTGAATGCCAGGTCTCAGCATTGAGCCATAACATGGCTGTTCTATTTGATTTAGCGGTCCTTGAACCCAAGCCAAGCTCTCCAATCCACAAACGATGAACCGCCAGGCAGGTGACTCATCCCGCACAATTCCTTCGTACTCTGTGCAACACTTGCAAGAGCGTCAATGTCGGTTAACTATTTGACTTAACGGATATATTTA
>Ga0137404_10002135_pt1 | contig 13033 bp, 10 predicted proteins | sample CZOMad2_1_16fung_FD_108285 | JGI IMG/M metagenome (GOLD analysis project Ga0137404, IMG submission 108285) | Vadose zone soil fungal communities from Angelo Coast Range Reserve, California, USA - CZOMad2_1_16fungal (Illumina Assembly) | ecosystem: Environmental > Terrestrial > Soil > Vadose...
CGATTTGCCTTATTCGCTGCCCTCCATGCACGAAGTTGTATTCAGCGACGCTTTGCAGAAGAAAAACGGCGTGAGCACGATGGACATCGCCAAACGGCTGATCGACTACGGCTTTCATCCATACACGACGGCGTTCCCGCTGATCGTTCCCGGCGCGCTGATGATTGAGCCGACCGAGTCCGAATCGAAAGAGGAGTGCGACCTCTTTATTGACGCCATGCGCTCGATTGCCGAGGAAGCGGCAAAAACTCCAGATGTTGTGAAGACCGCGCCGCACACCACGCGCGTGCGGCGACTGGACGAAGTCGGTGCTGCCCGCAAGCCGATACTACGATGGAAGCCTTCCGACTCGCGCAGCGAAGCCGCCGACTAACCTAACGTCGATTGCCGCACTGGTTCCGTTCGAGGCACACGATCGCGACCGGACCTCCGGTTCCCTGCTATTCTGAAAAACAAGATGCTTCCGCCCGGAGCCAGTTGAAGCCGACATGACACCCGCGCTCGCCGAATGGATGCCGAAGTCAGTCTTGCTGCTGCGCGATTACGATCGCCATAAGTTCCTCTCCGATCTGATTGCCGGGATTACCGTTGGGCTGGTGGCGCTTCCCCTGGCGATGGCTTTTGCGATTTCTTCCGGAGTGCCGCCGCAGGCCGGGTTGTATTGCGCCATCGTCACGGGCTTCATCATCTCCGCGCTAGGCGGGTCAAAGACGCAGATTGGCGGCCCGACCGGCGCGTTCGTCGTGGTGGTTGCGGGCATCATCGCGAAGTATGGTATGGACGGCCTGCTCACCTGCACGATGATGGCGGGCGTACTGCTGGTTCTGCTCGGGGTGACCGGACTGGGCAGCGCGGTCAAATATTTTCCGCGTCCGGTGATCATCGGCTTCACGAACGGAATCGCCATTCTAATCGTCAGCACGCAGATCCGCGACTTCTTCGGATTGCGTATGGATCATGTACCCGGCGATTTTTTCCATCGTATGAAGGCTTACGCGCAGGCTTGGAACACCATCTCCATTCCCGCGACGTTGCTGTCGGTGTTTGCCCTGGCGGTGATGGTTTTGTGCTTAAAATACGCGCGAAGGATTCCGGGAGCCATTCTGGTGACTTTTGGAGCAACGGCAGCGGTAGCCCTGTTTCACCTGCCGCTGGAAACCATTGGCACGCGCTTCGGCGGAATCCCGATCGGATTTCCGGCGATCGCGGTTCCCACGCTGCGCTATGAAGTGCTGCGCCAATTGCTGTCGCCAGCGTTCACCGTGGCCATGCTGGGCGCGATCGAGTCGCTGATGTCCGCCGTCGTCTCGGACCGCATGAGCAACGACAAACACAATCCCAACGTGGAACTGGTGGCGCAAGGCGTGGCCAACATTGTTTCGCCACTCTTCGGCGGATTGCCGGCGACGGGTGCCATTGCCCGAACGGCCACCAACGTTCGTTCCGGGGCCAAAACGCCGGTCGCAGGCATCATCCACGCGATGACGTTGCTGGCGATCGTGCTGTTCGCGGCGCCGCTGGTAAAGAACGTTCCGCTGGCGGCGCTGGCAGCCATTCTGGTGATCGTCGCGTACAACATGGGCGAGTGGCGGGAAATTCCCGAAATTCTGAAACTGTCGAAAGCCGATATCGCGGTATGGCTGATAACCATGACGCTGACCGTGGTTACCGACCTCACGTTCGCCGTGGAGGTCGGCATGATGCTAGCGGTGTTGATGTTCATCCGTAAGGTGTCTCGCACCACCACGGTCACACGCGTGACTAACGATTATGTGGAGGACGGGCGCGTCCACGTCTTGCAGGGCAAGGATATTCCGGAGTATGCGACGGTGTTCCGCATTCACGGCCCATTCCTCTTCGGCGCCACGGACAAGTTCGCGGAGATTTTGGAGCGCATCGAAACGCTGCCCCCGATCGTCATCTTGCGGCTTCGCAATATGACAGCCATCGATGCTACCGGCCTCGGCGCCATCCGCGATCTCGCCGACACTCTGCATGATTGCGGCCGCTCGCTACTGCTGTGCGGCGCGCGAGAACAGCCGTCAGCGCTGATGAAGCAGGCCGAGTTCGAGCGGCACGTTGGCGCCGAAAACATCTGCGGAAGCATCGCCGAAGCGCTAAGCCGCGCCGAAGCGGTCTATCGCCAACGGAGCGCCGAGTTACATGACGCAAAACACTCCATAGCCCCGGAAACCGTACCCTCGCGCTAACTGTCATCTCCAAGCCTGAAAATTCCTTAAGATTCCACCCTTGCGTTTCACCTCGGATACATCCGCCATTCTCCGTCTCGTAACACACACCACCTAACCTCCCTAGCTCGGGACGCTGTCTGCCCGGTTACCGGCAAAGGAGAATCGAAGTGATAAAAAGCACAATCGGTTTAGCGATGAGTTTGCTGCTTTTGGGCGGCACACTCCCGCCGCAAGCGCAGGCCAACGACGAACTTGGCAGAGGGCGCAAGATCAAACACGTTTTGCTGATTAGCGTGGACGGCTTGCACGCCTTGGATGTGGCCAACTATGTCGCAACACACGAAAATTCCGCCCTGGACGAACTCGCCGAGCATGGCATTACCTATTCCAACGCCCGGACGCCCGCAAATTCGGATTCCTTCCCCGGCCTTCTCGCACTGGTCACCGGCGGCTCCCCGATCAGCCACGGGCTCTTCTACGACGTCAGCTACGACCGGACGTTTTTCGATCCAACCAACACGACATGCTCCGGCCAAGCTGGCAACATGATGATCTTCGACGAAAGCATCGACGTCTATAACTCCGCCAATGTCTCGCAGAACGTCATCGACCCAACCAAGCTGCCCCGCCGCATCAATGAACACGGTAAATGCGTGCCCGTGTTTCCGCACGACGCTATTCGCACCAACACCATCTTCGAAGTCGTGAAGGCATCGGGCGGACTAACAGCATGGGCGGATAAGCATCCGGCCTACGATTTGGTAAATGGTCCCTCGGGCAAGGGCGTAGACGATCTGTTTACGCCGGAGATCACGAATGTCGGCGGGTTGGACAACACGGTCAGCGTCGTCTGCACCGTCGCAAATGACGAACTCAAAGTTAGAGCCATCATCAACCAGATTCATGGATTGACGCACGACGGCAAGCCCGCTCACGGAGTTCCGGGAGTGTTCGGGATGAATTTCCAAGCGGTGAGCGTCGGGCAGAAGCTCGCGAAGGACAACAGCGACGGCAGTTGCACCGACGATACCCAATTCACCGGGCAGGCCGGCGGTTACAAGGACGGTGCCGGAACCCCGACGGACGTGCTGGCCTTCGGACTCAAGAAAACCGATGACGCCCTAGGGCGGATGATCAACGCTCTCAAAGAGCAACACATCTACGAATCCACTTTGATCGTTGTCACCTCGAAGCACGGTCAGTCGCCGATCAATCCGGCGAAGGTCAATAAGCCCGGTCACTTCGCGGATTTGGTTTTCGCCCTGGACAACAACAACGCGAACGGGATCATCATCAACAATGCCGGAAACAACTGCCCGACCGGGCCTTGCGGCTTCGTGCAGGACGATGACATCGCGCTGATTTGGCTGCCGGATCAAAGCAAGACGGCCGCGGTTGCCAACTACCTGAACAGCAACGCGAAAGCCCTGTTCATCGACGAAGTGCTGGCCGGCGCGGAGATCAAGCTCAAGTTCAGAAATCCGCTCCACGACAGCCGCACGCCAGACATCCTGGTGCAACCGGTATACGGCACGATTTACACCACTTCCGGCAAGAAAAACGCCGAGCACGGCGGCTTCAGCTTCGGCGATACGAATGTTGGACTCATCGTTTCCAATCCCGGACTGGATGGCCGCGTGGTTAAGACTCCGGTGCTCACGTCACAAGTCGCGGCTTCCATCCTGGAAGCGCTAGGCATCGATCCCAGCGAACTCAACGCAGTGCGCAAGGAAGGCACCAGCGTCCTGCCGTTTCTTTTTAGCGACGGTGATCGAGACGACGAAAACTAACCCGGCTCCGCCGAATCCGGGCGGCTAGCAGAAAAAGGCGTTCCACCGGTCCGGAACGCCTTTTTCTTTTTTTCAAGTTCCCTGTGCCATGCGCGACTCGGTTTAGTTCAAGAACGTCATCAATATCAGCGTGAAATTGCCAGAAAGCGCCGGAACCGGCCCAGCCAAGGCATTCCCGCCCGCAGCCTCCGGCGCCGAACTCTTTTTCACAACCGGCAGCGCCAGCACCTCGCGCTTAATCGCCTCAAATTCCGGCGAGTCGCGTTTTGCGTTGGCTGGCACGCCACCGAGCTTCTGAATTTCCTCGTCAACTCGCTCGACGCGATGCTCGGGATTCGGGTGATCGGAAAAAAACTCCGGCGGATTCTTTCCTTTCGTTTCCGCTTCGAGCTTCTCGAAAAATTGTGACAGCGCCCGCGGATCGTAGCCCGAATCATAGAGCACCTGCGTCCCCATCACGTCCGCCTGGGACTCCGCCGAACGCGAGTAGCGCAGGAGCACGCCGCCGGCGACGAACGCTCCCATTCCAGCAATCAAAGTGCCCCCGGTCGAGTCACCGAAGATCCCTCCTGCCAGGCTGAGAACTCCCTGAGTCCACTGTGCCTTGGTCGCCTGGTTGGTGCCATGCCGCAACGCCACGTGGGAAAGCTCGTGCGCCATCACGCCCGCCAGTTGCGATTCGTTGTTCGCCGACTCAATCGCCCCGCGGTTGACGAAGACATATCCCCCCGGCAAGGCAAACGCGTTGATAGCCTTGTCGTTCACGCAGTGAAATTCCCAGGGATACTGCGGGCCACCGGCTGGCAACTTTGCCGCCAAGCGCGTGCCCAATTCCGTGAGGTACGCGTCAATCGCGGGGCTGTTGCACAGCGGCAATTTCTTCTGAGCATCCGCGGCGGCCCGCTTGCCGACCTCGATGTCCTGCGCGGGAGAAAACATGTTCCACCCGGGCTTGAGCGAAGTCCGTTGCGCACCGGCCCGCGGCGCCATGACTCCCCAGCAAGCAGCTATAACAGCGGCAGCCTTTGCACTGCTGCGCATAACAACCCCCCAAAGCAAATCACTTCGCGCCAGTCCCTATGTCCCTTATGTCAAGCCTTATGTGAAGCCTCATGCGAAGCCTCATGCGAAGCCATATGTAAAGACATTTTATACCCGAGGGTCTGCAAAAGAAAAAAGCCCGAGCGATCCAGCGCCCGGGCCAATCCGAGGAAAGAATGGCGAAGAATTATCGCGACATGCGCGGCGTCGGCTCCGGCGAGTTCGCCGCCGTCGGCGTATCCACCGCCTTGCCGCTCTTGGCTTGCGCTGTTCGCGGTGCCGCAACAGGTTCCGCTTTGCGCGCCGGCAGCGCAAGGTTTTCGCCTTCGCGCACGAAGGTCAGCCGGTCCTGCTCCTTATTCCAATCGATGCAAACCATATCGCCCAGGTGCACCTGTTCCGTGGCCAGCAGATTCGCCAGCGGATAAACCACATGCCGCTCAATCGCGCGCTTCAAGTGCCGCGCTCCATAGCGCTGGTCCGTGCCTTCCTGCAGCAGAAAATCCTTACCCGGATCGGTCACGCGAAACAGGAACTGCCCCTTCGCCGTTTCCAACACCCGCTGTTGCACTTGTCCCAACTCGATCTGCAGCACTTCTTCTAATTGCTCGCGCCTTAGCGGATGGAAGACCACCACTTTGTCCAGCCGGTTCATGAATTCCGGCGAGAACTTCCGGCGCGCCGCTTCCACCGCCGTCCGTTCCACCTTCTCGTCCATCCCAGCGACCGGCTTGTCCTTCGGCTGGATAAAGCCCATACCGCCGGTCATCAATTCCGTAATTTCGCCGCCGCCCAGGTTGGAGGTCAGAAAAATCACGGTCTGCGAAAGGTCCACGCGCCGGTTGTCACCCAGCGTCAACGTCGCTTTGTCCAACATCCCCAGCAGCAACTGCCACAAAGAATCGGAAGCCTTCTCAATTTCGTCGAACAGCAAAAAGCTCAGCTTCAGCTTGTCGGTATGACTGGCAGCCAGCGCCTCTTGCGTAATCAGGGGATGGGTCTCGCGATGCCCCAAATACCCCGGCGGCGAACCAATCAATTTGGCAATCTCGTGCGAGTGCTGAAATTCCGCGCAATCAACCTTGATCACCGATCGTGCGTCGCCAAACAAAATCTCCGCAGCCGCCTCCACGATCCGCGTCTTTCCCGAGCCGGTCGGCCCCAGAAAGAGCAAGTTGCCTACAGGACGGCCCGGCGAATTCAGCCCGGCGCAGAACACCTGGTACATGTCCACCAGCGCCTGCAGGCCTTCCGCTTGCCCGACAATCTTGGCCCGCAGCGAACTCTCGAAATCGCGGGTATCCGTGCTCCGAATGCTTGGGTCCAATTGATGACGAACGGCGGGTTTCATCGATCTTTCCTCCGCGCCCAGCCCCCTAGGCGCTGTGCGTCTCATCGCGCACATCGGAGTTGTTATTGCATGGTAGGGGCCACTCCCCGGCGGGCCCCATCATTGCCCAAACGCTCGCCCGTCAACGACATACAACTGTTTCAGTTCTGGAAACTGTCTCATCGCATGAGACGCTGTTTCATTCGCGACCATATTGAGAGAAACGAAACAGTTTAGGTCATCGCCAAAACGACAAAAACGGGCGCAGCCGATGCCGCGCCCGCCCAGGTAACGCCGATATTCAAGTAGAACTTTAAGTTCTTGCAGCCGCTAGCGGTCCGGTTTCTTTCGCGCTTGCGGCACCGGTGCCGGCGCCGCCGCCGGACCCGTAGGCTGACTCTTCCGCGCATTCGCTACGGTCTCCGCTGGAACGTCAACACTCTTGCCGCCGCTAACTTCCGCCGCCGCAGCCCTGGCTTCCACTGTCTCCGCCTGCGGCGCCACCAACGCGCCCTCTCCTTCGCGCACAAAGGTCAGCGCCGCGTGCTGGCCATCCCAATCGATGCGCACCAAATCCCCGAGGTGCACCTGATCCGTAGCCAGCAAGTTCGCCAGTGGATAGACCACGTGTCGCTCGATCGCGCGCTTCAAATGCCGCGCGCCGTAACGCTGGTCCGTGCCCTCCTGCAGCAAGAAGTCCCGCCCTGCATCCGTCACCCGAAACAGAAACTGGCCTTTAGCCGTCTCCAGCACGCGTTCCTGCACGTCGCCCAGTTCGATGTTCAGCACTTCCTGCAATTGGCCGCGTCCCAGTGGATGGAACACCACTACTTTATCCAGCCGGTTCATGAACTCCGGCGAAAACTTCCGGCGCGCCGCTTCCATCGCGGTTCGCTCTACCTTTTCATCAAGTCCCGTTGCCGGCTTGTCTTTCGGTTGGATGAAACCCATCCCACCAGTCATCAATTCCATGATTTCGCCGCCGCCCAGGTTGGAGGTCAGGAAAATCACCGTATGCGAAAGGTCCACTTTGCGGTTGTCGCCCAGCGTCAGCGTCGCTTTGTCGAGCATGCCCAGGAGCAATTGCCACAGCGCGTCAGAAGCCTTCTCGATTTCGTCGAACAACAGAAAGCTCAGCTTCAGATGGTCGGTATGCGAAGCCGCCAGGGATTCCTGCGTGATGAGCGGATGGGTCTCCCGGTGCCCCAGATATCCGGGAGGCGAGCCAATCAACTTGGCAATTTCATGCGAGTGCTGGAACTCCGCGCAATCCACTTTCACGACGGATCGCGCGTCGCCGAACAAAATCTCCGCGGCGGCTTCGACAATCCGGGTCTTTCCCGAGCCGGTCGGCCCGAGAAACAGCAAATTTCCCACCGGACGCCCCGGGGAATTCAAGCCGGCGCTGAACACCTGGTACATGTCCACCAGCGCCTGCACCGCTTCTTCTTGTCCCACGATTTTCGAACGCAACGACGACTGAAAATCCATCGTTCCGCTGCTGCGTCTGCTTGGATCCAGAGGAAGAATCGTTTCCACCATGACCGCCTCCTAGCGACCCTGCCGAAGCGAGGCCGCACCACCAAATCGCCGTCCTTCACGATCAAACTCACCGAGCTTGACCTGGATCGTCGATTGCAGCAGCCGCAACTGCATCAGCAGCTCCCGCGCGACGATAGGCGATTCAGAAATTTGCAGGACGGGCGGAAAGAAATCCGCCAGATCGAGGTTGAGTGCCCGCAGCGTGGACACCAGCCTTTGCACCGCGGGTGAGTCAGCGTCGGCCAGATTGATCTGCCCGTTGAGCTGCTCCCGCAGCAACTTCCAGTTCAACTCCACGAAGGGATGCTTTTTGGAAACTTCCCGGACCACTTTTTCGGTAATTCGCGCGCGCTCCCCAAGCCGGGCCAGGTGCAGCTGGCGGACCTTTCCGGCGCGGCGCACGTTGTGCACCAGGTAGAACGAATTGCCTTTGCGACGGATGAAAGCCATAGCGTTACTCCCTGCTCTCGCCTTCTTGTAGTGTACTCGCCTTCCACTACGCCCATTATATTAGACGCTGGATTTTTCTTTTAGTTGCATCCAATCGGTAACGCAGCACAATCTAGCGCCTCTGGTTCGAACGCTCTCATCACTTTTTTTGCTGCGTTCCATTTGCTTGTCCTCTTACCGCGCTCGCCCACACTTGTTAAACCCGACGCCAGCCGTTTTCTCTTGTCTCGCGCGGCGCTGCGCGGCTAGCATGTCGCGCCAGCGTTTCGCAGTCAGTTGTGGTAGCGGAGAAGTGAGCCGAGGAGCGCTAAGGATGTCCTGGGAGCCCGTTTATCGCCTGGTGAAACAAATTCCCCGTGGCCGGGTTATTACCTATGGTGACGTTGCTCGATCCTTGCGCCTGCCAGGTGGCGCGCGAACGGCGGGTCGGGCAATGGCTGCTTCTCCGCAAGGCAAAGGCATTCCGTGGCACCGCGTGGTCGGCGCTGGCGGTAAACTGCTGATCCGCGAACCTTACGCCAGCCTGCAGCGCAAGCTACTCGAATCCGAACAAGTCACGATGACTGAACGCCGCGTCAATATGAAAATTCACCACTGGAAGATCTCTCGGAAGGTTAAGCCTCGCTCGCCCTCCAAACGCCACTCCTGACGAGCGCGGTGCCGCAGCATCAAACTCAACCAAAGCGTCTGAAGCTCTTCCAAAACTCCGGCCACGTCTTCTTCAAATTCCGGCACAGCAAAATGTCCGGATGCTCCTTCGACTCCTCATTCACCACGAGATACCGATTCACATTCTGCGCCGCCACAGCACAGCTCTCGAACAACTTCTGCCCTTCCTCGAGATCGAACCCCACAAGCACCACGGTTTGCGGTTGCCGCGCGTCATAACCGCGATACCAGAACGAGTTCGTGCCGCTCATGGCGTGTGGCAGCCCATGTTGCGGCCCGTAGAGATTCAGCGCTCCGCCTTCGCCATAGTTGCCGGTCAGAATCCCGGTTCGCGCCCGTTCCTCCTCCGGCAGCGACGCAAACACTCCTGCTACGCTCTCCACCAATTCTGGCCAGCCGATTTCTTCCCGGAACTGATCGTGCAACCTGCTGGTCACGCGCCAAAGGTGCGATCCAATCGGCGCTACCGGCACCACCAACAGCGTGAACACCACGCCGCCAACCAATAATCCCGCCCATTGCAGTCCTTCTACGAACCGGGCCCAGCCGGGACGCAATCCGTCCAGCCACCTCCCGAACACCACACTGCCCGCCGCCAGCAACATCGGATATAGCGCCATCGTGTAATACGAGCGCGCGTGCGCCAGATAGAACAGCGCGAACGTCACGACAAACGTCCAGCCCAGCACCCGATATCGCTTCCCTTCCTTTTGCACCAGAAAGAACCACAAACCGAGCGGCGCCAGTGGAACCGTGAAAATATTCAGGCAGATCCACGCTTGCTGTAGCAGGAATCCACCTGCGCGTCCTTGTCGCATGTCTCGCGCGTGAATGTGCGACAGAAAGTCCAGCGAAATAAAATGATGCTGCCATTGCCACACAATATTTGGCAGAAAAAACAGGACGGAAACGGCTACGCCAGCCCACAGCCATTTGCCGAGCAAGTGGCGCCGTGCCGGCGTCAAAAGCACTCCGCCGACAATTCCCAGCGCCAGAAACCCCATGGTGTAGCGCGTCTCCATCCCCAATCCGAGCGCCGCGCCAATAGCCACCCACCACCGCGGATCCTCGGACTTCACCAGGCGCACCGCGAAATACGTCACCAGCACGCCCCACAAATAATCGAACGACACGTACTGCATCACCGCGCCCTGTACCAGCGACACCGGCGCGATCCCCACCGCAACCGCCGCCAGCAACTGGTCCCGCCGTCCGCCTCCCAACTCCTTGGCGATCCAGCCAGCCACCACCATCACGAAACTGACCGCCACCGCCGCAAAAAATCGAAACCCCACCAGCGACGTCCCAAACAGCATCAACTCCGCCCGGCCAATCAACGGCGTAATCGGCGGATACGCCACGAACCCCCAATCCAGATGCCGCGCGTCGTCCAGCGTCTGCAATTCGTCCCGATGAAACCCATACTGCCCGTTGCTCAAGGTGTGCAGCGCCACCCGCACCACCGCCAGCGTCATCAACACGCCGGTATCGCTCTTCACCCATTGCACCGCTCGGTTGCTCATCGTCCCTGCCGTCGCCCCTATCGTCCTTTGCGTCGCATCCTACATGGAGGCGCCGAATGCCAGCGCAGTGTACATTCGACGGCCAAATTATTTCTCCGTATATTTGTGATCAGCCGAGCGAAAATCGATGAAGACTCGCGACTGCCGAACCTTGTTGCCAACCCTATTCCTTGGCGTTTTGTATTTCCTTGCCGCGGCTTGCCTGCAGTTCCCTTCTGTCGTTCACGCTCAGCAGACTTTTGCCACTGCCGATCCCTGGTGGAAGCACACCGTCATCTATGAAATCTATCCGCGCAGCTTTCAGGACTCGAACGGCGACGGCCTGGGCGACATCGCAGGTATCATCTCGCGCCTCGACTACCTCAAGGACTTGGGCATCGGCGCCATCTGGTTGACGCCTATGTACCCCTCGCCGCAAGTGGACTACGGCTACGACATTTCGGATTACACCTCCATCGACCCCGCCTACGGCAGCATGGCCGACTTCGAGCGCCTCGTGCTCGAAGCAAAGAAGAGAGACATCCGCGTCATCATGGATTTCGTCGCGAATCATACGTCGGACCAGCACGCTTGGTTCAAGGAATCGCGCTCCTCTCGCGAGAATCCCAAGCGGAATTGGTACATCTGGCGCGATGGCAAACCTTCGGGCGGTCCGCCGAACAACTGGCTCTCCTGGTTTGGCCATTCGGCTTGGACACTCGACCCGAAGACCAATCAGTATTACTACCACTACTTCTATGCGCAGCAACCCGACCTCAACTGGCGCAATCCCGAAGTTCAGAAAGCCATGTTCGACGTGATCCGTTTCTGGCTTGACCGCGGTGTCTCCGGGTTTCGCATCGACGCGGTTTCCCGCCTCTTCGAGGATCCTGGCCTGCGCGACGACCCACTCCTCCCCGGCAAGAACGCCTACGGCGATCCCAACATTCAGCACAAATACACGGACAATCTTCCCGAAGTTCACGAGGTATTGCGCGAACTTCGCAGGGTTGTGGATAGCTATCCGGGTGACCCGGTGCTCATCAGCGAAGCCGACGAACCAACCATCGCCGAACTCACGAAAATATACGGCAGCAAGAACGACGAAGTTCAACTGCCCATGGACTTCCAAATCGCGGATGTGAACCGGCTGTCCGCTCCCGAATTTCGCAAACTGCTGGACGAAGTGGAACATAATTCCGCCGGAGGCCAGCCGCACTTCTTCTTTAGCAATCACGACCAGCCGCGCCAGTGGGACCGCTACGGCGATGGAGCGCACAACGATCAGATCGCCAAACTTATGGCCGCGCTCCTGCTGACCACGCGCGCCACTCCGCAGATGTACTACGGCGAAGAAATCGGCATGCGGACCACGGACCCGGCGCGCAAGGAAGACGTGCACGACCCCATAGGCAAACTCGGCTGGCCAAAAGAAAAGGGGCGTGATGGCGAACGCACGCCCATGCAGTGGGACGCCTCGAAAAACGCTGGCTTCACCACGGCACGGAAGCCGTGGCTTCCCATCCCGCCCAGTGCTGATCGCTATAACGTAGCCGCCGAATCGAACGACCGGGAGTCTATCCTGAATTTCTACAAGCGCTTGCTAGCGCTGCGTCAAGGCAACCCGGCGCTGCGCGATGGCCCCTACATTTCGCTCAATCCGACCGATCCCAACGTTCTCAGCTTCCTCCGCAAGACCCCAAGTGGAGACTCGGTTCTAGTGGTCCTGAACATGAGCGCGCAAACGCAGAGGGTTGCCTTCGACCTCCGCGCGCAAAACATTGCAGGTAAGACGCTCCAGCCCTTGCTCACCGCTCCCCAGTCGCTCTCTTCCCAATGGTCGCTGAGTGCCATCGCACTACCGCCGTTCGGCGTCCTGATCGCAGCGATTCAATAGTTGTCCACCCGCCGTCCACCCAAGGACATGTGAAATATTCCTGCCGACGCCTGCCTAAGAAAAGCTAAGCCGGTCCGGCGCACAGGTTTCTTCTGGAATCGAGAGCTGAGGTACTCTATAACCGTTCTTTCCATGATCAATTCCATTTTGCAAGTTGAAAATCTCGTTAAACGCTACGGCGACGTGGAAGCTGTGCGTGGCGTCAGCTTCAGTGTTGAAGAAGGCGAAGTCTTTGGCTTGCTCGGCCCAAATGGCGCCGGCAAAACCAGCATTATCGAAATTCTCGAGGGTCTGCGCAATGCCGACGGCGGCCGCGTTAGCGTCTGCGGCTTCGATCCACAGGTCAGCCCCAACGAGTTGAAGCACGAAATCGGCGCTACCCTGCAGTCCACTTCCCTGCCGGACAAGCTCCGCGTCATGGAAGCGCTTCGTCTCTTCGCCAGTTTCTACAAGCGCCGCCGTAATCCCGAAGAACTACTCAAGCGCTTCGGCCTCGAGGAAAAGCGCAACGCTTTCTACAGCCAACTCTCCGGCGGTCAAAAACAGCGCCTCGCCCTGGCCATGGCTCTGGTCAACGATCCCAAAGTCCTCTTCCTCGACGAACCCACCGCCGGGCTCGA
>Ga0137404_10002146_pt1 | contig 13008 bp, 8 predicted proteins | sample CZOMad2_1_16fung_FD_108285 | JGI IMG/M metagenome (GOLD analysis project Ga0137404, IMG submission 108285) | Vadose zone soil fungal communities from Angelo Coast Range Reserve, California, USA - CZOMad2_1_16fungal (Illumina Assembly) | ecosystem: Environmental > Terrestrial > Soil > Vadose zone...
GTAGTTGGAGCTGCCTTCGATATCCGTGGCGGTGACGGAGATCAAGCCATCCTCGATGGCGGCGAAAATCATGTCTTCGGAATCGACCAGCAACAGGCGTTGCTGAGACTTGACCAGCATCTTCACCGGCTGCGTGGTGGCCGGTTTGCCGCCGTTGCCAAGCTGATTCACCAATTGCTCGAGCCGCTCCGCAGGACTTGTATGTGCCTCAATCTCGCGCCGCGCGCGTTGAATGGCCTTGGCGATACGCGCCTTGTCAAACGGCTTCAGCACGTAGTCCACGGCGTTCACGCCGAAGGCTTGCACCGCGAAATGGTCGAACGCCGTGGCAAATACTATGTGCGGAACTTTCATTTTGCGCTCGACGAGCTTTTTGAGGACGCCGAAGCCGTCCAGGCCGGGCATTTTTACGTCGAGAAACACCAAATCCGGCGTGTGCTCCTTGATCAGCGAAACCGCTTCCAAGCCGTTCTTACCCAACCCAATCACATTGATCTCAGGAAAGCCTTTGAGCAGAAATGCCAGCTCCTCGCGAGCCGGCTTTTCGTCGTCGACGATAATGGTGTTGATGGACATGGGCGTGGGCGTCTTCGGCTGCACTACCAGCAACAATCAAGGATAGCCGAGTATAGGCGTGGACCGCTCTGGCTGGCAATTGTGGCAAGCTACGCTATCATGCGCTTGGGAGAGTTCTGGACACCATGCCTAAGGCCGCCAAGCCATCCGAGACCAGCCAAATCCTGAGCAGCGAGACTATCTACGAAGGGCCGATTTTCGGCGTGCGCCGGGACCAGGTGCTCGAACCCGGCGGCTTGCGCACCACGCGCGAAGTTATCACTCACCCTGGCTCCGTCGTGGTCCTCCCGCTGCTGCCGGACGGCCGCATCCTGCTGATCCGCCAGTATCGCCACGCGACGCGGCAATACTTGTGGGAACTGGTGGCCGGCCGCATGGATCCCGGCGAAACGCCGCAGCAAGCCGCCGCTCGCGAAATGATCGAAGAGACCGGCTATCGCGTAAAGAAACTGAAGATCTTTCTCGACCTGTTCCCTACTCCGGGCTTTCTCGAAGAGCGCATGTACATTCTGCTCGCAGAAGGACTAACACCCGGCGAAGCGCACCCCGAAGAAGACGAAAAGATCACCGCTAAGGCGTACACGCGCACGCAGATCGAATCGATGATTCGCACCGGGAAGCTGCGCGACGCCAAAACCATCGCCGGCTTGCTGTACTACCTGCGCTTCCTCGCGGGCAAAAAGAAAGCGCGCCGATAGTAGCGCCGGGTGATTTGAATCGATTTTGTAGGATAAATATCTATTCATGTTGGCGGTTAAACCTACTGCCCAAGTCTATTGACTCGCCGTTCCGTTCTGGTACACTCCGCGCGATTTCTCTTCGCCCAGCCCTTGGCGTGTCCCACCACTGGCTCGGCTATCTCTGATTTCCCGCCAGGAGGGCAATCGCAGTGCAAGGAACTGTAAAGTGGTTCAATAATTCCAAAGGCTTCGGCTTCATCGGGCGCGATGATGGGCCGGACGTGTTCGTGCATTATTCGGCTATTACCGGAGACGGATATCGCACCCTGCAGGAAGGAGACCCCGTCGACTTTGAGATCGTCCAGGGACCGAAAGGCCCCCAGGCGGCGAATGTTTCAAAGCCTACCGGATAATCGTTAGCACTTATTTTGGCCGGCAGAGTGCGCCCGCTCTGCCGGCTTTTTATTTTGTGCGTCAAAGTCGCCTTCCACCATCTTTGCTTCCCCTGCCCGAGGATTTGTATTTTTGTGTAGGCCCCTAGCCCAGCCGAGTACTCCGGTACTTCGCTTTCGCGAGCCTGGCTTATAATCGGACACCATGGACAACAAAAGCATCGCGCGCATCCTTCGCGAAACCGCCGAACTCCTGCAAATCGATGGCGCCATCATCGGGCGCTACCGCAGCTACGAAAAGGCGGCGGAACTCATTGCCGGCATGCCGGAATCGATCGAGCAGATGGCCCAAGATCCGGACAGGCTGCAGGAACTGCCGGGAATCGGCGAGCGCATGGCCGAGCATGTCCAGGAGATCTTAAAGACTGGTGACTATTCGCTGCGCAAGAAGCTGTTGAAGAAATTCCCGGCAACTCTGCTTGACGTGCTCACGCTGCAGGGCCTTGGGCCAAAGAAGGTTGCTTTCCTGTGGTCCAACTTCAAGGCGGCTACAGTCGCGGACGTGGAGAAGCTGGCGCGAGAGGAAAAACTGCGCGACGTGCCGGGCTTCGGCGAAAAGACCGAGCAGAACATTCTCAAGGCCGTGGAAACGTTCCGGCGCGCGACCGGGCGCTTCCGCATCGATCAGGCTGAATCCGCGGCTGCGGGCGTGATCGCGCACATTCAGAAGGCTGGCGAAGCGGTGGCCTCGATTACGCCGGCGGGTTCGCTGCGCCGCGGTCGCGAAACCGTCGGCGATCTCGATCTGCTCGTGACTCTCGCGGAAGGGCACACGTCGCAGAAGAAGATCGATGCACTGGCGGAGCACATTCTGAAATATCCGCGCATCGATCAGGTGCTGGCGCATGGCGAGAATAAGGTTAGCTTTACGCTGGATAACGGGCTGCAGGTGGATGTGCGGCTGCTGGAGAAAGAGAATTTTGGCGCCGCACTGCTGTATTTCACTGGATCGAAGGAACACAACGTGGCTCTGCGCGGTCGAGCCAATGACATGGGTTACACCCTGAACGAATATGCGCTGGCTACGCTGAAAGACGAGCGGCGGATCGCCGGGCGGACCGAGGAGGAAATTTACGGCAAGCTGAAACTCGACTACATCCCACCCGAGATCCGCGAGAACACTGGTGAGATTGCCGCCGCCGAAGTTCACAAACTGCCGCATCTAGTCGAGTTGAAAGACATTAAGGGCGATTTGCAGATGCACTCGACGGCCAGCGATGGCAAGAACTCGATCGAGGAAATGGCCGAAGCCGCGCGCGCGCTGGGTCACGAATACATCGCAATCACGGACCATTCGAAAGCGGTGACCGTGGCCAATGGTTTGGACGAAAAGCGCGTGGCCGAGCACATCAAGAAGCTGCACGCTGCAAATGCGAAGAAGCTGGGCATTCGCGTGCTCGCCGGCTCCGAAGTGGACATTCTCAAGGACGGCGCGCTGGACTACTCGGACGAAATTCTTGCACAGCTGGAAGTGGTGGTGTGCTCGATTCACTCGTACTTCAATCTTGACCGCGCCGCTATGACCGAACGCTATCTCGCAGCCATCGAGAATCCGTACACGCAGATTATCGGGCATCCCACTGGCCGGCTGATTTTGCGCCGCGACGAGCTGGCCTACGATATGGAAAAGATTCTCGACGCTTGCGCCAAACATGGCGTGGCGATGGAGTGCAACTCCTATCCCGACAGGTTGGATTTGCGCGATGTGTATTTAAGGATGTGCAAGCAGCGCGGGGTGAAGGTGGTCATTTCGACGGATTCGCATAGCGCGGAAAATCTGTCGTTCATTCGGCACGGCGTGACCATGGCTCGGCGGGGCTGGCTGGAAAAGCGCGATGTGATTAATACATTGCCGACGGCGGAGTTTTTGGCGGCGCTTCGGCCTAAGCCTGGGGCGGCCAAGCGCGGGGCGCAATCGCGGAAGGCGGGACGGTAGAGGACCGCTTAGGCTGCGCGGCGACGGGCACGGGGCACCGACCATTCTGGCGCAGCATGCTGGGCCTCTACAAAGAGGCTCTTACGCCCGACGACACGGCAGTCCAACGGAACCTTTTTACCCGGGGTGTCGTATATTCAGCAGAACGCCTAAGTAGGCTCGGGCCTATATACGGAGGAATTGAACGTGCGCCAATCCACTCGTTTTCTGGCTCAGATTGCCGTTGCCACTACTGCCCTGCTGGCTGTCAGCGCAACTCCCGCGCGCTCGGACGAAGTGCCGACCAAGACCTATACGGTTAGTGGGCGCCCGACGGTGAGAATTGACACCAATGACGGCAGCGTCCACATTTCCACATCTCCGGATTCCAAGACTGTTGAAGTTCGCGTCGAATACCAAGGCTTCGAGTTGAACAAGAACTTGCACGTGGAATCGCGCCAAGAAGGCGACCGCATAGAAGTGGTCGCGCGCATCACTGGCCATTGGGGCTTCTCGATCGGCTGGGGGCACAATTCGAAGCGGCTGCACATTGAAGTGCGTATGCCCAAGGATGGCGACGTGGATGTGCAATCCGGGGATGGCGCCATTCAGACACAAGCGTTGAGCGGCAGGTTGAACGTGCGCACCGGCGACGGTTCGGTACGAGCCGAAGCGGTGAACGGCGACGTCGACATCTACACCGGCGATGGCAGCATCACGCTCGAAGGCGCCAAGGGCAACATCAAGCTACACACGGGAGACGGACACATTGAAGCCCACCAGCTGGACGGGCGTGTGGATGCCAACTCGGGCGACGGGCACATCCGGCTCGATGGTCGCTTCGATAGCCTGAGCATTAAGACCGGGGACGGCGGCATCGATGCCAAAGCGCAGGCCGGATCGAAAGTCGCTTCCAGTTGGACCATTCGCACCGGCGACGGCAGCGTGGATATTTCCCTGCCCGCCGACTTGCAGGCCGATATTGACGCCAGCACGCATGACGGGCACATCAGCCTGGGCATTCCTGTGACGGTCGAGGGCAGCTTCAGCAAGTCACAGATTCACGGCAAGATGAATGGGGGCGGCCAGGCGCTGACGATCCACACTGGCGACGGTTCGATCCGGCTGAACAAATCCTAGGTCGGGGGGAAAATCAAGGCCCTTGCAGGAAGTCTGCTCAGTACTCTCAGTACTGCAAGGGCTTGCGCTTATTTGCCAACACTGTTGCTCTCTTCGGACACTTCGCAAACCCCTCATTTCGGATAACACCAACTATTTCAATGACTTGGCTTCTGGCAAGACCCGTGCCCTTGTTTCAGTGCATAGGCGGAGGCCCTCTTGATCATCCTGGTTCTGCTCGCAGCCGTGCTCGCTCTAGTGGCCGTGACATTTGTCAGCGGCATCGTCAGCCCTTCCCGTCGGCGCTAGCGATTCGCGTTCGTATTTGTTCCCGCTGTGGCTCACTTCCTGTCCGTACCTGCCACAATTGATTCTCGCCGAACGGTCACCGGCGCGATTCGAACGTATCAGAGTCAGCCTAAGCGGTCAGCCTAAGCGCTTGCGTGACCCGAGCCGAGTACCTAGACCGCTCTCAACCGCGTCCAAGCTACAGAATTTTCACGAGAGCCAATATGGCGATCATGGTGGCCGCGGAGGAGCACTACAAGGCCCGCGCAGACTGCGGGCGGCCGCTACAAAGTCACCCGGGGAGGCCGTGTGCAGGCATTTTCTTGTAGGCAGAGACTCTTGCTTTCGCTACACTACCCATCGGTTTTGCCTCAGCCTAATCGTTGCGCGTACGAGGCGTGCACAGGACGGTACCCATGTTTGGCCCGAAAATGACCGTCATCGTTAGCTGACCTGCAGCAGTTGCGGGTCCCCCGCTTCCTCGTTTCGATCTGAATAACCTTCTTCCGCCGCGTAAGCGCCGCCATTTTTTCGCGCGCTCCGGCAGATCGCGCAGACTTATATGAGTGTCATTGAAATTCAGCCGTCTGACCCTATCACATCGGTTCCACATCCATCGCTGTGGAGTTCGATCCGCGAATCGATCCGAGGCTCGCACCAGGACTACACCAAAGGCAGCCTCAATCGCGCCATTCTTCTCCTCGCCATCCCCATGGTTCTGGAGATGGTGCTGGAGTCACTTTTCGCCGTGGTTGATGTCTTCTGGGTTGGCCGCCTGGGCGCCGATGCCGTCGCGACAATTGGACTCACCGAGTCGTTGATGAGCCTGGTTTTTGCCGTCGGCCTGGGCTTGTCTCTTTCCACCACGGCGATGGTCGCGCGCCGCATCGGCGAGAAGGATCCCGAGGGTGCTGCCGTAGCGGGAGTGCAAGCCATCATCATTGGCCTGGCCTTCGCCGTCCTGGTAGGCATTCCCTGTTTCCTCTACGGACCTGATCTTCTTCGCCTGATGGGCGCATCGCCGCAAATTGTAGCGACCGGCGGCGGCTATGCGCGTATCGCGCTCGGCGGCAGCGGCGCGATCATGATGCTTTTCCTCAACAACGCTATCTTCCGGGGCGCAGGCGACGCCGCCATCGCCATGCGGCTGCTTTGGGTGTCCAACATCATCAATCTCATTCTTGACCCCTGCCTGATTTTCGGCTGGGGGCCATTTCCAAAGCTGGGCGTTACCGGAGCCGCCTTGGCCACGCTGACCGGGCGCAGCATCGGCGTGCTGTACCAGTTCTATCGCCTCATGCGCGGCACGGAACGCATCCGTATCCTTAGCCGCCAAGTTCACGTGAATCTGCAAGTGCTGCTGCGACTGCTGCGCGTGTCGCTGACCGGCATTCTGCAATTTGCCATTGCGCACACCAGTTGGATTGGCCTGGTGCGCATCATCAGCATCTTCGGGTCAGCTGCGCTAGCCGGCTACACCATCGCTATCCGCATTGTAATTTTTATCCTGCTGCCGTCGTGGGGACTGAGCAACGCCGCCGCCACACTGGTCGGCCAAAATCTCGGCGCCAAGCAACCCGAGCGCGCCGAAACTTCCGTGTGGCGCACCGGTTTTTACAACATGATCTTTCTCGGCGCGATTGGCGTTTTCTTCCTGATCTTCGCTTCGCCGGTCGTCCGCCTTTTCACGCATGATCCCGCGGTCCTGCCGCTAGCCGTAACCTGCCTGCGCATCATCAGCACGGGCAATATCGGCTACGCCTATGGCATGGTCATGCTGCAAGCGTTTAACGGCGCCGGCGATACCGTAACGCCGACCATCGTGCACTTCTTCGGCTTCTGGCTACTGGAGATTCCGCTGGCGTATGCCCTGGCTATTCCCTTCGGCATGCGGGCCAACGGCGCTTACATCGCGATCGTGGTGGCTGAATGCGCGATCGCCGCAGCGGGCATCATCTTGTTCCGCCAGGGGCGTTGGAAGCGCCAGCAAATCTGAGCGCGTCGGGGGAAGGGTAGCGGGTGCCGCTCAGGGCAAACGGAACTGCGGCGAGCGCTGCGGGAGTCACGAGCGGTGTCTGGTGTCTATGGTTGAGCGCTCGCAGAACTCTGTAGTAGCAGGAAGGGTCTCTCTACATGACATGCGGCCCGGTGAAGCCTTCGCAAAGAACGAGGCCAAACGTCGGCGCAACGCCTTACATCTCAACGCGCGAGAATATGGCGACGCGTGGCGAAAGTCGTGGAAGCGATTCGACTAGCAGGAATCGAAAGCATCACTTTCTTGACGGAAAACGGCGTTCAGTTTTAAGCGGTGTGATGAATCTGGGATCTGTCCGAACGACAAAGAACGCCGGACGCCTGATGGGCGACGCCAGACTGAGCACCCGCAAAAGAGGGGTGGCGAATCGCTTGAAACGGTTTAATATGGGCAATCCGTAAGGTGTGCGGAAACCGCGGGGTAGACTTTTCTTGCCGCTAAGGGAGCGCCATGCAGGATGAACGAAGGTATTTACCGGTCTTGGCGGTGGCTGCTGCCAGCGTACTCTTGCTGGGAGCCTCCTTTTGTCAAGCGCAGGCCACGGTCGAGGACCGGACCTATCTGCACAAGGATTGGCGGCTGCAAACGGCGTGCGAAGTGAAAGCCAAGGGCGAGGAAATCTCGAAGGCGGGATTCGACGTGAGCGGCTGGCACAAAACTGATGTGCCTGCCACGGTGGTCGGCGCGCTGATTACCGACAAAACGTATCCCGACCCGAATTACGGTACGAATCTGCGGGATTTTCCTGGAATGAACTATTCCAGTAAGAGTTTGTTTGCGAATCAGGATTTCCCGAGAGGCAGTCCGTTTGCTTGCGCTTGGTGGTTCCGGACGGAATTCAATGTGGGGGCGAGCGACAGCGATAAGAACCGGTGGCTACATTTTCTGGGCATCAACTATCGCGCGAATATCTGGGTGAACGGGCAGCGCATCGCGAATGCTGACGACGTGGCGGGAACGTATCGCAGCTACGAATTTGATGCGACGAAAGTGCTCGTGCCGGGAAAGGTGAACGCGCTGGCGGTGGAAGTATCCGCGCCGCGGAAGAACGATCTGGGGATTACCTGGGTGGACTGGAACCCGACGCCACCGGACAAGAACATGGGCATCTGGAAGGAAGTGTTCTTGAGCGAGAGCGGACCGGTGTCGGTGCGGAATCCTTTTGTATCGTCGCAAGTAAGCGCGGATCTTAGCTCGGCAAGTCTTACGGTCGGGGCGGATTTGCGCAATGCGTCGGGGCAGCAGGTGCAAGGCGTGCTCAAGGCGGATTTGGATGGGATTAAGGTCAGCCAGCCGGTGACGCTGGCCGCCGGAGAGACGAAGACGGTCCATTTCTCGCCAGATAGTTTTCAGGAGTTGCGGCTGACCAAGCCGCGGCTGTGGTGGCCATACACGATGGGCGAGCCGGTGCTGAACACGGCGAAAGTGACGTATGAAATTGGCGGACAGCTGAGCGATATGGCGAGAACTTCGTTCGGCATTCGGCAAGTCACTTCGGAGATGACGCCGGATGGGCACCTGCTGTTCAAGATTAATGGACGCAATATTTTGATCCGGGGAGCTGCTTGGGCTCCGGATTTGTTTTTCCGGTGGTCTTCGGAGCGGCTCGACGCGGATTTGGCGTACGTGAAAGACATGGGCATGAACGCGATTCGCCTGGAGGGACGGCTGGACCGCGAGGAGCTTTACGAGAAGGCGGATCGCCTGGGCATTTTGGTGATGCCGGGCTGGACGTGCTGCGATGCATGGGAGAAATGGAGCAACTGGAAAGACGAACAGCATCGCATTGCCGGCGAATCGTTGAAGAGCCAGATGCGGATTCTGCGCAAGCACCCGAGCGTGTTTGCGTGGCTGAACGGCAGCGATAATCCTCCGCCAGCCGTTGTAGAGAAGGCCTACCTAGCGATCGAGAAAGAGCTGGATTGGCCGAATCCGGTGATTTCGTCGGCGAGCGAGACGGCGACGACGGTCACCGGCAAATCCGGCGTGAAAATGACCGGCCCGTACGAATATGTTCCGCCGGTCTACTGGCTTGCGGATCAGCACTACGGCGGCGCGCATGGCTACAACACGGAGACGAGTCCCGGGCCGGCGATTCCACCGCGCGAGAGCCTCGAGAAATTCATTCCCAAGGAACATTTGTGGCCGATCGACGACGTGTGGAACTATCACGCCGGCGGCGAGCGATTTACCAACGTGAATATCTTCACAGACGGTCTCGAACGTCGCTATGGCAAGGCCTCTTCGCTCGACGATTACTTGCGCAAGGCACAGGCGATGACTTACGACGGACAACGCGCGATGTTCGAAGCCTACGCGCGCAACAAGTACCGGTCGACCGGGGTGATTCAATGGATGCTCGACAACGGATGGCCTTCGCTGATCTGGCATCTGTACGACTACTATCTGGCGCCCGCGGGCGGGTACTTCGGCACCAAGAAAGCTTGCCAGCCGGTGCACGTGCAATATTCCTACGACGACAATTCGGTTGCGGTGATCAACGGCACGTACGAAGCGCTGAAGGGCATGCACGTGACCGCCAAGGTGTACAACCTTGACGCGACAGAAAAAGCCAGCAAGGACGCCACGCTGGACCTCGCGGCAGACAGCAGCACGAAAGCGCTTGCTCTGCCCAAAATCGATGGGCTGACACCCACTTACTTTCTGCGGCTGCAACTGCGCAACGCCGGCGGCAAGCTGGTCAGCGATAATTTTTATTGGTTGTCAACGAAGCTGGACACTCTAGCCTGGGATAAACGCAACGATACGGTGTACACACCGCAAAAAGACTTCGCCGATTTGACCGGACTGACGACGCTGCCAACCGTAAAACTCGACGCGAGTACAATTCGAGGCACGGATGGAGCAGTCCGCGTCGCGGTAAAGAACTCGAGCAACAGTGTCGCCTTCATGGTGCATCTGCGCGTCACGGGCGGAAAAGACGGCGACGACATCACTCCCATTTTATGGGACGACAACTATTTCTCGCTGCTGCCCGGAGAATCGCGGGAGATTTCGGCTCACTACCATACTGCAATGACCAACGGTAAAGATCCGGTGGTAGAACTCGATGGGTTCAACGTAAGCCCGCTTACTCTTTCCGTCACTCAGTAGCTCTCAATCGGCGGCGGAATTAGTCGCCAGTGCTGGCCATGCGAAGCTTCTCGCGCCGGTCGCTCGACACATCGACTGGCGAAGCGCTCTTGTCACACAGCAGCTCCCGCGTCACAGCCGAGTCGATTTCTCGAGCCACGTCGGATTGGACTACCAGAGCATCACCCAAATCACGATCGAAAGTCCCGGACCAGAGATGGGTTTGATCGGTGGCATCGATGAGTTGAGCAGTGATGCGCAAGGTCTCACCGGAGCGACGCACCGAGCCTTCTAGAATGGTGTTCACGCGCAACTCCGCGGCGATCTCGAGAATCGATTTCTGCGTACGCTTGTACTGAATGGAGGTGGTGCGGGCGATCACGCCGAGACGCCGGGCGTCGATCTGGCCGAGGCGCGAGATGATCTCTTCCGTCAAGCCGTCGGCGAAGTGCTCTTGCTCCCGGCTGGAGCTGAGATTCTCGAATGGCAGCACAGCAAGTTTCTTAGCGGTGGGAGGAACGGTATTTTCCGCGATAGCGCAAACAAAGCGATAGCCAAGGCGGGGAATCGTTTCGATGTAGCGTGGATTCTGCGCGGTGTCGCCAAGCATTTCACGTAGCGTATTGACTGCGGTGTTCAAGCTGTGTTCGTAACCGACATGGGTGTCGGGCCAGAGTTTGTCGCGAAGGGCCTTGCGGGTAACCACGCCGCCGGCATGTTCGAGAAGCAGTTCCAGAATTTGGAAGGGCTTCTCCGCTAAACGGATGCGCACTCCATGTTTACGTAGCTCACGCGACCGCAAATCGACTTCGAAGTTTCCGAAGCGCGCTTTGGACTTTGCCAGATCGCGTTCCACGGTGACACGCTCGAGTTGGTGAACGGGATTCCCGCGTTGTGCTGGCGCCGCAGCCGGAACTTTCGCAACCAAGCTGTGCATCATTGCATGCCTCCATTTGTCTTTTTCTTTACAGAGACTTGTCTCGAGCCTGATTTATTCCCGACCTGACGCAGCCATCTAAGTAGGCAGCATGTCGCTGCATGGGGATGCCTGGCGGCAACGCTGCTGGTTGGGGCGAGGCGGAAACTCAGGCGCTTACGGCAGGCGAATGCCGAATCGAAATAACAGGATGAATCACAAGAGGAGCATGACAATGAAAGATGCGGGAAATGTGTTCAAGAGTGGCACAAGCCGGCGGACGTTCCTGAAAAGCGGAACAGCGGCGGTAGGAGTAGCCACAGCAGCAGGAATGGTGATACCGGGGAAGCTGTTTGCCCGGGAAGACGATGGCGACGGCGCGCGGCTAACGGGCGGCGATATCGCGATCCTTCGGCTGCTTTCGGCGGCCGAGCAAATCGAAGCCGACCTGTGGCAGCAGTACTCGGAACTGGGTGGAACGCAGGACGATGAAGTCTCGGGCATCAACGGCGGCAACCCAATTTACACCGGGGCGCTCGAGCTTCTCGACGGAGACATGGCGCAATACGTGCACGACAACACGGATGACGAGATTTCCCACCACGCGTTTCTGAACAATTATCTCGCTTCCAAAGGAGCGGACCCGGTGGACTTATCGCACTTTGCCACCCTGCCCAGCAGCAAGGCGACCGGGGCCAGGCAGGTGGGGCGTTTGACCAACCTGACTCAACTCACGGTGGACACGACCTGGTGGACGCGCTACCGGAGCACCACGAACCCGGATTTGGGCGCAACCTTCAAGAACGCGGTGCCGAGCCTCGCCAAGGGACAATTCACCGCGATTCCCCGAACCGACGATGACCTGGGCGGCAGCTTTTTGAGCGATGACAACTCAAAGTCGATAACCGATCGCCTCAAGGCCATCGCGTTCACCGCCGGGTTTCACTTTGCGTTCATCGAGCAAGGCGGAACGAGCCTATACGCCACGCTGGCGCAGCAAGTTACCAGCCTCGAAGTCCTCCGCATTCTGCTGAGTATCGGCGGATCGGAAATCATGCACTTCCAAACCTGGCAGGATAAGGCAGGCAACGCCACTCCGCTGACGTTTACCGATCCCGTGAACAAGTCGACGGCGACGTTCGTGGACTTGACGCAGAACCAGCCCGAAGAACTGCAATCGAATCTGATCATGCCCGAGCCAGTGGAATTTCTGCACAAGAGCTTGGGTCCGGTCTCCATCATCCGGCCAACGACACGGCGCAATGGGGGCGCGGTGGCGGCCATTCAGAGCTTTGTCGACGACGGGCTGTTCATCGGCCAGAAAGACCAGCAGTTTCTCAGGATCGTGTTTGGCCTTGCAGAGGAGGCTGACGAGGCACACCGCAGGCTGGACTAGCGGGCCGCGTGTACCGCACCACAATCAATTCCAACCATCGTGAAGGCTCAGATGCGCACGCGTTTGAGCCTTTGCGTTTTCCAAGAATCGCGGAGAGCTACCAGGGCGCAACCATTGGCGACGGGCAGCCATCCAAATAAGATAGAATCGGGCATACGGCCGTTCACCAGGGAAAACGGCGGCGCCAGAACTGGGCGCTGTGAGAGGGACGAAATGAACAAATGGAATCGATTTTTGTTCGTAGCCGCACTGGGCGCGGTGCTGGCAGCCGCGGCCTCTGCCGACACATTGGAACTGAAGGACGGGCGAATCCTCCAAGGGAGATATCTTGGCGGGACTCGTGCGGTGCTGCGCTTCGAAGTCGACGGCGCGGTGCAGACCTTCAGCACCAACGATATTCTGGCGGTGACCTTCACCAACAACTCTGGAAACAGCGCTGCTCCTCCGCCACAAGATTCCGGGCCGGCTAATCCACCACCCCCATCCTCTCCTCAGAACACGGCGCCTTCCGCTCAGTCCTCCAGCTCGGACAGCGTGA
>Ga0137404_10002148_pt1 | contig 13000 bp, 10 predicted proteins | sample CZOMad2_1_16fung_FD_108285 | JGI IMG/M metagenome (GOLD analysis project Ga0137404, IMG submission 108285) | Vadose zone soil fungal communities from Angelo Coast Range Reserve, California, USA - CZOMad2_1_16fungal (Illumina Assembly) | ecosystem: Environmental > Terrestrial > Soil > Vadose...
GCGCGACGATTCCTCGTTCAGCGGAATGCGGATCTGGCCGTCCGGCGCCGTCATGGCCTTGGAGGTCAGGCCGGTGTACTCGCCCTTGATGTCGAAGTAGCGGATCTCGCGGAAGCCGAACAGCCGCTCGTAGAACGCCGCCCAATGCGCCATGCGGCCGCGGTAGACGTTGTGCGTCAGATGGTCGATCAGCTTCAGCCCCGCGCCCTTCGGGTGGCGCTCGACGCCGTCGATGAACTCGAAGTCGATGTCGTAGATCGACGTGCCGTCGCCATGGCGGTCGATCAGGTAGAGCGGCGCGCCGCCGATGCCCTTGATCGCCGGCAGCCGCAGCTCCATCGGTCCGGTCGGGATCTCGATCGGCTGCGCGCCCAGCGCCAGTGCACGCGCATAGGCCAGATGGGCATTCTTGACACGAAACGCCATGCCGCAGGCCGAAGGGCCGTGTTCGGCGGCGAAATAGGCGGCCGCACTGTGCGGTTCGCTGTTGACGATGAAGTTGATCGCGCCCTGCCGGTACAGCACGACCCGCTTGGAACGGTGCGTGGCCACCTTGCTGAACCCCATGAGTTCGAACACCGGTTCAAGGACGTTCGGCGTCGGCGAGGAAAACTCGACGAATTCAAAGCCCATCAAGCCCATCGGGTTCTCAAACAGATCGGACATGGTGCGGCTCCTGCGTCAGAGTGTGAGAGGCCAGTCAGAGAGAAAAAAAGGATAGTGCACCTTTGAGCCCTCATTGAGAGGAAGAGGGACGGGAAGTTCGATGTCGGCAGATCGCACGGCGGTCGAACCCATTGGATTCAACTCGCCCAGCGAGTTTCCAGAACCAGTGTGAAGCGTGAAGCGCGGCGCGAGCCATCAGTTCTCACAGGTTAAACCCTTGAGCCGGAAATATGATTTCGTACTTTTCCATGGCTTCTTGCAGGCACATGGGCGTGCCTCAAACCCGCGCATGCATCTGCTCACGGGTGGGCAAGGCATCGAGCAATTCGTGCACTTGCGCTGGACTGATGTGCGCGCCGACTCGATCACCACCTGTGACGCCAAAGGCCGGCCCGGACAAGCCGCGCGCAGGCACACCCGTGCCGATCATCAAGGCCGCGCATGACGCGGCGGCGCCTGTGCGACCTGCCCGCCTCTTCCAAGCGGGCGCCAACCCAAGGTCAACTGTTTAATAGATTTGACACATCGACGGTGGCAGCAATCGGCCCTACGCCACATGCTGGCGCGACTGGTAAGATGACGCAAAGCACTTTTCTATAAAGTGCTCGATCATCTTCCTAGACATCGTTTCGCGAGGTCCGCCGACATGCAAACACCTGACAAGACCATCGACCACGGCACCCTGCGCCGCTTGGTCGACGCCGGAGCGCAAGTGGACGCCGAGGTGATCGGCGCCGCCACCGGAGGCTGGGGCGTGGTCATCAATTACGGGCGTGCCAGCCAGACGCTGTCGGCTACGCGCGGGCAACCGCGCACCTGGCGCCAGTTCGAAACGCTGGCCGGCTACCTCAAGGACCTCGGCATCACCGAGGTCCGTGTCAACACCGCCGAGTTCCAGCCCGGGCCCACCACCGGCAAGCAGGACAAGCGCAGCACCACCGCGTCGGATCGAATGAAGCGTGCCCACCAGGCTGCGGCCTACGACACGTGGCTGCGGCAACAGGTGCAAGCATCGATCGACGACCCGCGTCCCAGCATCGACGACGACCAGGCACGCAAACAGTTCGCTGCCAAACGAGCCGCCCTGGCCAAGCGCGCGGCACCGAAGAAGGCAGCCTCGCATTGAACCGGCTCCAATGGCGGCCGCTGTCCCTCGCCGATCGCGACGCGATCATGGAGTACATCGCCCAGGACAACCCGTCAGCGGCGATCGGCCTGGATCTCGATTTCGAGGCCAAGGCCGAGAACGCCAGACGGCGGCCGAAGCTGTACAAGCCCGGCCGCATGAAGGGCACGCGCGAGATCGTGGTGCGACCGAACTATGTCATGGTCTACCGCGTCACCGGCGAGCTGGTCGAGATCCTGCGGGTGCTGCACGCGGCGCAGCAGTGGCCCTGACCCATGGCGCCCGCGCGCGCGTTGCGCTCAGAGTTGGAGGCAATCGCCGGGAAACTGGCACCAGACTGGCACCAGCGAGAGCGAGCCAAATAAGTCAGCTGTCGCCATCGTTAAAACGCCAGTAAAACTGGTAGGCCGTGTTGGACTTGAACCAACGACCAAAGGATTATGAGTCCTCTGCTCTAACCAGCTGAGCTAACGGCCCGAAGCAGCGCATTGTAGGCAGCGCTGCGGGCTCTCTACTTGGTGCTGAGGGCATTGCTGACCAGCCTGGACGTGATGTCGACGATCTGGATCATTCGCTCATAGGCCATGCGGGTGGGACCGATGACGCCGAGCGTGCCGACGATCTTGCCGTTGACTTCGTACGGCGCCGAGACGACCGAGAGTTCTTCAAACGGCACCACCATGCTTTCGCCGCCGATGTAGATGCGAACGCCTTCGGCTCGGCTGCTGACGTCGAGCAGCCGCATCAGCTGGGTCTTTTGCTCGAACAGATCGAACAGCTTGCGCAGCGAGCCCATGTCGCTGGAAAAATCCTGCACGGCGAGAAGGTTTCGTTCACCGGAAACGACGATCTGCTCGTCGCCTTCGGCCATCGCGTCGGTCCCTGTCTGCACGGCAGCTTGCATCAACGCGGCGATTTCGCCGCGCAGTGCGTCGACCTCGGTTTTCAGTCGCTCGCGGACTTCTTCGATGGTCAGGCCTGCGTATTGGGCCGTGAGGTAGTTGCTGGCTTCGACAAGCTGGCTCTGGGTGTAATCCTGGGCCGTCACGATGACGCGGTTCTGCACGTCGCCGTCGGGTGCCACCAGGATCACCAGAATGCGCCGCGCGGACAAACGCAGGAACTCGATGTGGTGCAGGACACCGGCCTTGCGCGGCGCAACCACCACGCCGACAAAACTCGAAAGGCTGGACAGCAATTGCGCGGCATTGGCGATCACGCGTTGCGGCTGGTCGGGTTGCAGCTGGCTCTCGAGCGGCGCCGACGCAGCGCCTACATCGAACGGCTGCGATGTCAGCATGGTGTCGACAAACAAGCGATAGCCGCGCGCCGTGGGAATGCGGCCCGCGCTGGTGTGCGGGCTGGCGATCAGGCCCAGATCTTCGAGATCGGCCATCACGTTGCGGATGGTGGCCGGCGACAGGTCCAGGCCGGAGGCCCGCGAAAGCGTGCGCGAACCCACGGGCTGGCCGTCGGCGATGTAGCGCTCTACCAGCGCCTTCAGCAGTGTTCTCGCTCGCTCGTCCAGCATGGCTTTCATTGTAGGCGGCAGGTCATTTTCGCCTCGGCGCAACGAGGTCGCTGTGGTGTAATCCCGCGCATGCCATCACGCTTCAAGCATGCCGCGCTCATAGGTAAATACCAGGCCCAAGGGATCCGCGGCTTGCTGGAAGAGGTTGCACAGTTTCTGGTGCGGCAGGGACTCAAGGTCTCGCTCGAACAAGCCACCGCGCTGAACACGAAGATCACCGACTACAACGCGCTGACGCCGACCGAAATGGGCGAGCAATGCGATTTCGCCGTGGTGGTCGGCGGCGACGGCACCATGCTCGCGATTGCACGCCAGCTGGCGCGCTTTGATTTGCCGTTGATCGGCATCAACCAGGGCCGCCTGGGCTTCATCACCGACATCTCGGTGGGCCAGTTCGCCGAAGCGCTGCAGCCCATGATCGCGGGCGACTACGAAGAAGAACGTCGCATGGTCCTTGAAGGCGGCGTGCAGCGCAACGGCCAAACCATCTTTGACGGCATCGCCATGAACGACGTGGTGGTGAGCCGCAGCGCCACCGCCAGCATGGTGGAAGTGAAGGTCGACATCGGTGGCGAATTCGTCGCCAACCTGCGCGCCGATGGCCTGATCGTCGCGTCCCCTACCGGTTCAACGGCTTATGCCTTGTCGGCTGGCGGGCCGATTCTTCATCCCGGCATTGCCGGCTGGTTGCTCGTCCCCATTGCGCCGCACGACTTGTCGAACCGGCCCATCGTGTTGCCCGATACCGGCGAGATCACGATCGAGGTGGTCAGCAGCCACGAGGCCAGCGTGAACTTCGACATGCAAAGCCTGGCTCACCTGTTGCCCGGCGACCGCATCTGCGTGCGCCGCTCGGAACACCAAGTGCGCTTTCTGCATCCGCTTGGCTGGAGCTACTACGCCACGCTGCGCCGCAAGCTGCACTGGAATGCCGGAGCCAACTGAGATGTGCAGCCGCCTGGCGCAAACCCTCGGGAGGCACGGTGCTTAAGCGGCTGTCCCTGCGCGACTTCGTCATTGTTCCGTCGCTGGAAATCGAGCTGAACGGTGGCTTTTCGGTGTTGACCGGCGAGACCGGCGCGGGCAAATCGATCTTGATCGATGCGCTTCAGCTGGCGCTGGGCAGCCGCGGCGATGCAGGGGTGGTGCGCGAAGGCGCCAGCCGCGCAGAAATTACAGCCGAATTCGACACCCCGCCAAGCCTGCTGCCCTGGCTTGAAGAGGCCGGTTTCGAACCGGGCGACACGCTGCTGCTGCGCCGCGTGATCGACGCGCAAGGCAAGAGCCGTGCGTGGGTCAACGGCAGTGCGGCCACGGTGTCGCAACTGCGCGAAGCCGCCGATTACCTGGTCGACATCCACGGCCAGCACGCCTGGCAAAGCCTGACCCGCAGCGCATCGGTCAGGTCGCTGTTGGATGCCTATGCCGGCGTAGACACGGCGCCGCTGGCGGCCGCCTGGGCGCACTGGAAGGCTGCCGGCGAAGCGCTGGAACAGGCTCATGCCCGCCAGGCAGAGCACGCGCGCGAACGCGAACGGTTGGCATGGCAGGTGGGCGAGGTGGACAAGCTGGCGCCGCAGGTCGACGAGTGGCAAGCACTCAATGCCGACCACCAGCGCTTGTCGAATGCCCAGGCGCTGATGGACGCCGCACAAACAGCGCTCGACGCCATCAGCGAGGCCGACGCCAGCGCCGACGTGCTGACCGACCGCGCCGTGGGTGCATTGCAGGCGGTCTCATCGTTCGACGCGCGGCTGGCCAGCGTGGCCGAAGTGCTGCAAAGCGCTCAGGCCCAGTTGCAGGACGCAGCGCACAGCCTCAGCAGCTATCTGCACCATGCCGAACTCGAGCCCGAACGGCTGCAGGCGCTGGACGAACGCCTGTCCGCCTGGATGGGTTTGGCCAAACGCTATCGTTGCGCGCCGGCGGATCTGCCGGCACGGCTCACGCAGTGGCAAGACGAGTTGCGCACGCTGGACGCTGCCGCCGATCTTGACCAGCTGCAGGCCAGCCTGAAAGAAGCGCTCGGAGCGTACCTGGCCGAGGCACGGCGTGTGTCCGGCGCACGCAAGAGCGCGGCGCCACGACTGGCATCGACCGTCACGCAGCTGATGCAGCAATTGGGCATGGGCGGCGGCCGCTTCGAGGTGACGTTCATCGCGCAAGGCGCTCCCCAGTCGTTCGGCACCGAGTCGGCCGAGTTTCTGGTCGCGGGCCATGCCGGCAGCACGCCGCGGCCGATGGCCAAGGTGGCTTCGGGCGGCGAGCTGTCGCGCATCTCGCTGGCCATTGCCGTCACGACGAGCCAACTGGCGCAGGCCGGCGCTGCGGCTGCCGGCACGCTGATTTTTGACGAAGTGGACGCAGGCGTCGGTGGCGCAGTGGCGGACACCGTGGGCCGCCTGATGAAGCAGCTGGGTGGTGGTGGGCAAGTGATGGCAGTGACCCACCTGCCGCAAGTGGCAGCCTGCGCGGACTACCATTTCGTGGTGTCCAAACTGTCACGCGATGGGGTCACCCGCAGCGATGTGAATGCCGTTCAAGGCGAAGCCCGTGTGGCAGAAATTGCCCGCATGCTGGGTGGCGAGCGCCTTTCGGGCACCACACTTGCTCATGCACAGGAGCTGCTCGCCATGGCTTCCGAAACATCCGCTGGATCCACGCCACCGATCAGCGCACGCAAGCGCAAACTCTCATGACGTCTTGTCAGTCCATTGCCAGCCACAACGCGCCATGAACACCCTGTCATCTGTCCTGCCAGCGGACCCCCACAAGCCGCATGAGGTGGTGCTGGTCACGGGCATCTCGGGTTCCGGCAAGTCGGTGGCACTGCACGCGCTGGAAGACGCCGGGTTCTTTTGCGTCGACAACCTGCCGCCCGAACTTCTGCGTGAATTCTTGCGGCTGGAGCACGAGCGGCAGCAGCGCCGCGTCGCGATTGCCGTGGACGTGCGCAGCGCCGGCTCGCTGCCGCATCTGTTGCCGCTGATCGAACAGTTTCGCGCCGAGGGCGTGGTCATCCGCTCTATTTTTCTCGACGCGAACACCGACGCACTGGTTCGCCGCTTTTCCGAGTCGCGCCGCCCTCACCCGCTGACCAAGCATGCGACCGGGCAGACCTTCGGACGCCGCAAAGACGACCAGTTCACCGAGGGCCACCGCGCCCTCACCGAGGCCATCGAGCTCGAGCGCGAACTGCTCGCCGAACTGCGCGAGGTGTCCACGGTCGTCGACACCAGCCAGTTGCGCCCGGCGCAGTTGCGTGTCTGGATGGGCGACTTGGTCGAGGCCGGCGCGAACAAGCTGGCCTTGGTTTTCGAGTCGTTCGCCTTCAAGCACGGCGTGCCGCTGGACGCCGACTTCGTGTTCGACGTGCGGGTGTTGCCCAACCCGCACTACATCCGCGAACTGCGCGCGCTGACAGGACGCGACGCCAGCGTGGCCAGCTATCTTGAAGAGCAGCCCGAGGTTGTCGAAATGCTGATCCAGATCGGCGACTTCATCGCCCGCTGGTTGCCCGCCTTCGAGAACGACCAGCGCAGCTACCTGACGGTGGCCATCGGCTGCACCGGCGGACAGCACCGCTCCGTGTACTTTGTCGAGGCGCTGTCACGGCGCTTTTCCCGCCGTGGCGCTTCGTTGATTCGCCACCGCGAGCTGGATGCCCGCGACTGACACTTCTTTTCTGTGCCGCCGTAATTGGTAAGCAGTTGATGGCTTCCGAATCCGCACTTGTCGACGTGCCGCTGTTCCCTTTGCAGGCCGTGCTGTTCCCCGGCGGCTTGTTGAGCCTGAAGGTCTTCGAGGCACGCTATCTCGATCTGATCAGCACCTGCATGCGAGAGAGCACTCCCTTTGGCGTGGTGGGTCTGCGCCAGGGAACCGAGGTGCACAAGGCCGACGCAGCGGTGATGCTGGAACCCTGGGGCGTGATGTCGGAACTCATCGACGTCGATGCGGCGCGGTCCGGCATCCTGCAAGTTCGCTGTCGAGGCGCAAAGCGCTTCCAGGTTCAGTCGACCCGGCAACAAAGCGACGGGCTGTGGCTGGCGCAAGTTCAGTTGCAGGACGACGACGACATGGTGGCGCCGACCGAAGCGTTGATGGACACGGTGCGTGGCTTGGCCAACGCCATTGCCACCCTGAAGCAGCAAGGATCAGAGCCGTTCTTGAAGCCGTTTCAATTCGACAGGGCAGGCTGGGTGGCCAACCGCTGGTGCGAAATTCTGCCGATCTCGCTCGCGGCCAAGCAAAAGCTGATGGAACTGCCCGACCCGCTGGTTCGGCTTCAGCTGGTGGATGAGTTTCTGCGCACCAAGGGCGTGGTCAAGTAGCGGCTCACGTTGCGAGCAGCTGCAACTCGGGCCCGCGCAACAGCAGCTTGCGCAGAGGCGCCGGCAGGCCCAGGGCCAAGGCTTCCTCCAGCGGGACCCAGCATCCCTTTGGCAAGGCGCTAGTGATTTGTTCGACGTGATGCGGCGTTGCACCGGACGGCAGCACCCAATGCACCGGGTGCAGCGTCCAGTCCAGATGCGTCAGCACATGGGTGAAGCTCGGCAATGCGCTGCCTTCACCCGGCCAGGCGTGGCTGACCTCCCGCAGCGCTGCAGGCGAAGCGAATTCCGGCAGGCTGCGCAAGCCGGCCCAGACACCGGCGTTCGGGCGCTCGCACAGCCACAGCCGCGCGCCCCACTGCAGCCACAGCCAGGCGCTGTCGCGTGCGCTGCGCTTGAGCTTGCGCGTCTTGACCGGGTATTTGTCGGGCTCGCCCGACTGGCGCGCCCGGCAGTTCAGAGCCACGGGACACAACAGGCACAGCGGCGCGCGCGCCAGGCACACCGTGGCACCCAGGTCCATCAAGCCCTGCGTGTACGACTCGATGCCCGCGCACGGCAACAGGCCTTCGGCGGCAGACCAGAGCGCGCGTTCTTGCGCAGCCACCGCCAGATCGCCGTCAAAGGCCAGAAAGCGCGACACCACGCGTTTGACGTTTCCGTCCAGGATCGCGACGCGCTCGCCGAAGCAGAACGCCGCGATGGCGGCAGCCGTCGAACGGCCAATGCCCGGCAGGGTTTGCAGAGCGGCGCTGCTGGTTGGAAAACGGCCGCCGTGCTGCGCCACCACGGTTTGGGCACACGCATGCAGGTTGCGCGCACGGCTGTAGTAGCCCAGGCCGCTCCACATCGCCATGACCTGGTCTTGCGACGCGGCAGCCAGTGCGTGAACGTCCGCGAAGCGTTGCAGGAAACGCGCGTAGTAGACGAGCACCGTGCTCACCTGGGTCTGCTGCAACATGATTTCGGACAGCCAGACACGGTAGGGGTCTGTGCTGCATTGCCAGGGCAGGCCGTGGCGGCCGTGCTGCCGTTGCCACGCGATCAGGGGCGTGGCGAAGATCTCTTGTTCAGAAACGGCTGCCAAGACGCTGCGGATCAGGCCTGCGCTGCAAACTGCAGTACCGGCTCGTTGGGTACAGGCTGATCGGCGTACGGACTCGACTGCGCATGTTCCTTCAGCTTGCGGGCCAGTTCCGCATTGCGTGACTGCAGTTGCTGAAGCTGGGAATCCTGGGCTTCCAGTTCGTTGATGCGCTGCTCAAGATCGCCGGCCGCCACCTGGATGCGCTCCAGGGCTTCGCGGCGGCGGCGAAAACCGCGGCGCCGCTCGCGCAGCTGCGAATCGACCTGGGCCGATGCCATCTTGTTCCACAGCTCCACTTCGCCGCTGGTGTTCTCGAACACCACACGCAATTTGGACACCAGCATGCGGCGAAACTGTTCCATGAACTTGGGTTGCGACAAACGCAGTGCCTGCGTCAGGCCCAGGTACTGCACATAGTTGCGCTGGATCAGCATCAGGTCGAGCTTGAAACGTTCGAGTTCCAGCGGCGTGCTGACGGCCAAACCAAAGCCGAACTCGGCATTCAGCATGCCGAACGACGCGCCAAGCATGTCGTGGATTTCGTTGGTTCGGACCTGCGTGGCTTCAAGCACCTCGCGCAGGCGGCTGCACAGCGCGACAAAGGCCTTCTTGGCGCCCAGATTGAGCAGCAATGCATTCATGGCCGCCTGCATCTCAGTCACTTCTTCGCGCAGGCGGTCACTGCTCAGATCGACCAGCGCGTTCTTCAGCATCCGGTTGTGCACCATGCGCACGGCCTGCAATCGGGTAATGCATTGTTCGAACTCGGCAGTTTCTGCGTCCACACGTTCGAGCATCAAACGGGTCTTGGCCCCGCTCTTGCCACGCAGCCCGCGCAGCTCAAGCATTTGCTCGGCCAGTTGACGGCGCCGGTCGCCCACGTGACGCGACACCTGAGACTCCATGCGTTGCGCGGTTTCGAGAACCGCTTCTTCCAGGGCCTCGCGGCGTTGCGGCAGCAATTGCGCGCCGAGTGCGGCCTCGAGTTCCGGCAGGCGGCTTTCAAGCAGCATCTGCGCATCGCCATCGATGCGCGCAGCCAATGCCTGGCGCGCCGAAATGGGAAAAACGCGCTCGATCGGAGAACCCAGCGTGCGAGCCGTGGCGATCTGTTGTTGTTCGATCTGCTCACGCACTTGCTCGACGGTCGCCAGCGGGTCAGCCAGCGCGTCGATCTTGTTGAGCACCACGAACGCAGTGCTCGCCGGCGAGCCCAGATGGTCGCGCCAGATCGTCATGTCGGATTTGGTGACGCCGGTGTCCGCACCCAGAATGAACACCGCCGCATGCGCCGATGGCAGCAAGCCGAGCGTCAGCTCCGGCTCGGCACCGATGGCGTTGAGCCCCGGCGTGTCGAGCACCACCAGCCCGCGCTTGAGCAAGGGATGCGGGTAGTTGATCAGCGCATGCCGCCAAGCGGGCACCTCGACCCGGCCTTCGTCATCGACGGGCGGGTTGTCTTCGGTGTCGTCGTCGTCCCAAAAGCCCAGGGCGCGGGCGTCGTTCACGCTGACCCACTGGGTGCGGGTGACTTCGAGCAAGGCTTCGGACAGGCGCTCCGCGGACGTCACATCCAGCGTCACATGCGTCCAGGCCTGCATTTGGCCGCGCAACTCGGCCAAGGACAAGCCTTCAAGACGCGTGGCAATGGGCAGCAGCGCCAGCGCCGGCGCCTCTTCGGGCTCATACCCGAGTTCCACCGGGCACATGGTCGTGCGCCCTGGCGTGGCCGGCAAAATGCGGCGGCCGGTGTCGGAAAAAAAGATCGCGTTGATCAGCTCGGACTTGCCGCGAGAAAACTCCGCGACGAACGCGACGACGAGTTTTTCGCCGACCAGACGGCGACGCAGATTGTCCAGCGATTCGCGGGCGGATTCATCTGCAACGTCGTACCCGCTCAGAAAGCGGCTGTATTCGTCGAGACGCTGCCCCAGAGCGGCGCGCCACTCGGCCAGCTCGTCGAGACTGCTTGCAAAGGATGTCGCCATGAAGGGTGGGGTCGGCCGGCAAATGAAGCGTCAGTCATGGTAGCTCAAGCGACTTTGAATGCATGTCGCCGGAAACATCTGGTCACCCCTGTTCATGTGCGCTATTGCTCATCTGCGCTGGCAGTTCGGACAGAAGAAAGTGGATCGCTGACCCTGGACGATGCGACGCACCGGCGTACCGCACACGTGACAGGGCAGACCTTCGCGGCCATAGACGCAGGCCGCGTGCTGAAACTCGCCCGACAAGCCATGTGCGTCACGAAAATCCCGCAACGTGGAACCGCCCAAGGCCAGCGCACGCGCCAGGGTCTGCCGAATGGCCACGGCCAAACGCTGGCTGCGAGGGCGGCTGAGCTTGTCACCGCGCAGACGCGGATCGATACCGGCTGCAAACAGTGCCTCGCAGGCATAGATGTTGCCCGCGCCCACGACGATGCCGCCCGCCAACAGGGCCTGCTTGACGCTCACTTTTCGCCGCCGCAGGGCGGCATGCAAAAAATCGCCGTCAAAAGCGGGGTCGAACGGTTCCAGCCCCAGGCTGGCGAGCAGCTTGCCGGCCACACCTTCGTTCTGGCCGGGCGACCACACCACGGCACCAAAACGCCGAGGATCGGTAAGCCTCAGCGTGCCACGGGTGGTGGCCAGATCGAAATGATCGTGCAGGCCGTGCACGATCATCGTTTCTCGGAACGCCAGCGACCCGGACATGCCCAGGTGCATGAGCAAGCCCCCGTTCGACAGCGGCAGCCACAGGTATTTGCCTCGTCGCGTGGCCTCGCCAACGGTCAGGGCGAGCAACGCATCCGGTGCGCAGCCCAAGGGCCAGCGCAGCGGCTTGCCCAGCCTCACGCCGGTGATGCGGGCGCCGGCAATGCGCTCGGCAAAACTCTGTCGGGTGACTTCGACTTCCGGAAGTTCTGGCATTCGGGAATTATCGCGACACGATCGGGTCGTACCCGTTCATTGACAGCTTCCGTCAGGGGGCCGCCGCTAGAATCAAACCCGGTTTCAGGAGCCTCCATGCCAGCCAAATTCCCTTTGAGCCACGCCGTACGCGCCACGGCGGCCGTGGCCTGCGCACTGGCCATGGCGCCAAGCGCCTGGGCTCAGTCGGAATCCGCCGCCCCGTTCGAGAATTCGGCGCTGGACGCGCCGATGTTCTATGAGTTGCTGATCGGCGAACTGGAATTTCGCTCCGGCGAGGTCGGCACCGCGTTTCAGGTGCTGCTGGATGCCGCGCGCAAAACCAAAGATGAAGCGCTGTTTCGCCGCGCCACCGAAATCGCGCTGCAGGCGCGGGCCGGCGATCAGGCGCTGACGGCCGCTCAGGCCTGGCGTACCGCCCTCCCCGATTCGCTGGATGCCTTGCGGTATCAAATCCAACTGCTGATCGCGCTGAACCGGCAAGCCGACACGGTCGAGCCGTTGCGTTCGATGTTGCAGCTGACACCCCTGCCCGAACGCCCCGGAATGATTGCGTCGCTTCCGCGCCTGTTCGTGCGCAGCGGCGACCGGCAGCAGTCCGTCAAGTTGCTTGAGAAGGTCTTGCAGCCGTCGCTGGCAGCGCCCGAAACGCGGGTCGCTGCGCAGGTGGCACTGGGCCGGGCTTCACTCGCAGCAGGAGACGCGCCGCGCGCCCTGGAATTGGCACAAAGCGCCTACACGCTGGACCCGGCGGCGGAGGCCCCGGCATTGCTGGCCTTGGAGCTGTTGTCCAGCATGCCGGCCGCCGAGGCCATCGTGACCGGCCATCTCCAGGCCAAGCCCGCCAGCACGCCGATCCGGCTGACCTACGCACGCGTGCTGGCCGGCGCCCAGCGCTATGGCGACGCCATCCCGCAACTTGAGGCCGTGACGCACACAGAACCCCAGTTGGCCGCGCCTTGGTTGACCTTGGGCGCGCTTCAGCTGGAACTCGACCGCCCGGCCGAGGCCACCGCCGTGCTGACGCAATACGTGCGGCAAGCGCAAAACAATCCGGTCGCGGCACTGGTGCTGCCAGACGCGTCGCCGGAAGACGACGAAGATGACAACGATCCTCCGACCGCCGACCAGGGCTTGACGCAGGCCTATCTGCTGTTGGCGCAAGCGGCCGAGCGGCAGCGTGACTATGCCGGCGCCGAAGCCTGGCTCGCCAAGGTCACCAACCCGCAACGCGCGCTGGACGTGCAATCGCGGCGCGCGTCCATGCTGGCCAAGCAGGGCAAGATCAAGGAAGCACGCGAACTGATTCGCCGCTCGCCGGAAAAGAACAGCGAAGACGCCCGC
>Ga0137404_10002153_pt1 | contig 12988 bp, 10 predicted proteins | sample CZOMad2_1_16fung_FD_108285 | JGI IMG/M metagenome (GOLD analysis project Ga0137404, IMG submission 108285) | Vadose zone soil fungal communities from Angelo Coast Range Reserve, California, USA - CZOMad2_1_16fungal (Illumina Assembly) | ecosystem: Environmental > Terrestrial > Soil > Vadose...
AAACCATACAAACCAGGATTAATGATGATCGGCTGCCTTCATGGCGCGAGGTGTTCCTCTACTTTTTGTTTCTCGGCATTGTGAACGTCGGTGGTCCGGTCGCGCAGATCACCATGATGTACAACCACATGGTCGAGCGCCGCTGCTGGCTATCAAAGGAACGCTTTATAAGCATCATGAGTTTCTGTCACATGCTTCCCGGGCCCGAGGCATTGCAGTTAGCAATCTATGTCGGCTATCTGAAGCGGAGAGCTTGGGGTGGCGTGCTTGCGGGCCTGACGTTCATAGTTCCCGGTGCAATATTGATGATTGTCCTGTCCTGGCTTTATGTAAGTTACGGGCGCCTGCCGCAGGTAAATGCATTTCTTTTCATTCTGAAACCGGCCATTTTGGGAATCATCATGGCGGGCGCCGTCAAGCTGGGGGCGGCCGCCATTCGCAATTTTCTGCTGGCCGCAATTCTCGTCGGCTCGTTTGCGGCCCTGAGCCTTTCGCAGTACAACCTTCTTCTGATCCTGTTCCTGGCTGGTCTGGCTAATCTTGCGATTTCAGAAGGATTGCCGAGGCTACAAAAGCGCTCGATGCAAGCTCGGATCGTCGTGATCTCGTTACTCGGCTTTGCATTTCCTTTTATCCACCCGCATTGGTTGCGTCTGGGCTGGTTGTTTCTCAAGACAGGCCTCTTTAGTTTTGGCGGGGCGTATGCTTCGCTCGCCTTTCTGCAACAGGGGGCGGTTGAACAGTATCACTGGATATCGGCCGGGCAGTTGCTGGATGGTGTAGCACTAAGCGTGGCCACTCCCGGACCGTTTATGTTGTTCTCTACCTTTGTCGGCTATCTTGCCGGCGGTCCGGTGGGCGCGATACTGGCTACGGTGTCTGTCTTTCTACCTTCGTTTGTATTCGTCATCGCGGGAGCTCCGTACATCGAGAAGGTGCGGGACAATCGAGCGCTCCAGGCTTTTCTCGCGGGCATCAGTGCGGCAGTGGTCGGTGTAATTATCGCGGTTACCTTCGAACTTGCTCCCGGTGCGCTGGTTGGCAAGCCGAGCGCAGCAATTGCCGTTGCGGCATTCCTGGCAATTATTCTGTTAAAGATTGATGTAACGCTCGTTGCTCTGGCCGCAATGCTGGGCGGATTTGCTTACCTGTTCTTGCATGGTGTGTGATAGCTCTGCGAGGATCGGCACCGTGTCCTCCGTGCCTCCGTGGTAAGCGTTTCCTCGTCATGTTCCACCACGGAGACACGGAGGACACGGAGTACCGGCAGGGAACCAAATACCTAAAAGAGTCATGAACGAGTCTCAAGAACTGTAGTACTATAGCCGTCGCGGCGCCTCTCCCTGAGACTTCAAGCCGCAAGGGGCCGGAGGTAATGCATAATTCCCTCGCACGACAGATCAGCGGCGTTTTGATCGTTCAACTGTTGCTTGCAACTTCGCCACTCCTGGCGCAACAGCAGTCTCGCGAAGAGAATCGTCCGCGACGCGTCATATCGGATTGGAACCCAACCCCGGCCGCAATCGGCGGCGAAATCACCAGCACAAAGATCCCTGCAATCGGTCCCGAGCCGAAAATACGCGTAGCGCTTGCGACTGATGCGCGCTCCGCGGTCATCTCGACAACCGGGCGGCTGATGAACGCCAGCGGCGAAGGAACCACGCTCGTGGCGCTCGAGACGTCACGCGTTCGGGTCGAGCCGCGCCTGCTTTCACCTTACCCGGTGAACCTGAACCAGGATGTGTTTCAGCTCGCTGTAGGTCCGGCTGAAACGCGTGAAGAAGCAGAACAGGCAGCTCGTGAAGTCAAGAAGCTCACCGGTGAAGAAACAAAAATCACCTTCGACGCCGAATCAAAGAGTTGGGGGTTGCTGGTTGGCGGCAGACATTCACGCGATGAAGCAGAAGAACTGCGGGCACGATTGGAAGACTCAGGTCTAGATGCCTCGATTACTTCGCTTTCGCAAAAGGCAGTTCCGGCGACAGAACCAAACCAGACCGGCGGTAGCCCTTCGCAAAGCATCGCCAACACAAAGATCCGCCTCGCTTCCCGCCCCGGTTTCCCTTCCCGCGAGGTGGTTGCATCAGCCGCAAACAGCCGGCTATTCAGTTCCAGCGCCCCCGTGAGCTTTGCCTCGGAAAACGAGACGAGCAATCCCGTTCGTTATAACGACCGAGCTTACCGGGGACAGATTGAAGTGTTCGCGAATCTGCGCGGAACACTGACCGTCGTAAATGAGCTGGGCCTGGAGGACTACGTACGTGGTGTGGTTGCTAATGAATTGTCACCGGGAGGATATCCGGCGCTCGAGGCTTTGAAAGCTCAGGCAGTCGCTGCCCGCACCTACGCTCTGAAAAACCGCGGGCAGTTTATGGCCCAGGGGTTTGATCTATTACCGACTACGAGATCCCAGGTATATCGCGGGCTGACGTCCGAGAACCCGCTTTCGACTCGCGCAGTGGACGAGACGCGCGGAATGATTGCGACTTATAACGGCGAACCAATCAATGCCCTCTACACCTCAACCTGCGGCGGCCGCACAGAAGATTCCGAAAATATTTTCAACGATGCGGTTCCTTACCTGCGCGGCCGTGAATGCGCAATCGAAGGCAAAGGAGCTCTGGCTCAATTCACGATCAAGACTTCACGCGAGCCCGCCGACGTGCGTGACGATAAGAATATCTCTGCGACGAGGGATGTGGCGCTACTCGCAGTCCAGAACTTTGCTTCGCTCCGCGCGCGCGTTTCCGACTCGTGGCTGGCTGCCACTGCCTCGGTGGGTGAGATCCGCAGCTGGCTTTCTTCGGTTGCGCGGGTCGCTCACCAGATCGCGCCGGCAGTAACTGAAGAGGTAAATCGTCCGGGGCCGTTTGCAACCGCCCTTAATGCTTCTGTCTTTGGTGAAAGCCGGGCCGGCACACTACTCGACAATGCTGATGTTGAATACTACCTGGCAATCCGAGACGCCATGGACGTGCCGCAGGTGAACCGCGCCGATGTTGCCCTGCTTTTACGCGAAGGCTATCTATCCGTTCATCCGGACGCGACTCTGCGTCCGCAAGAGCCGCTCTCGCGCGGACGTGCACTGCACACAATTGCTCGGATCCTGGAAGCTCGCAGTCTGCTGCAAACGCAAAAGGCGACTGCACGTCCGGCTTCCGGAGACCAGTTGGTGCTTCGACCCGGTAAGGGAAAGGACCAGGCATTCAGGGTCAGTGCTGATGCCTTCTTGTTCCGGCAGATCGGAGATGGACTCTTGCCGGTTCGTTCAGTCGTGCTGGTCGGCGGCGAGCCGGTGATGTTTCACACGAATGCGAGTGGCGAAGTGGATTACCTTGAGGTACGCCCGGCGACAAATGGCGCGGCTGCGGATCGGTTCTCGCCATTCTCTAACTGGACAAAAGAAATGTCGTTGGGACAGGTTCAAGCACGCCTGGGCCGCGCTGCAAACGGCATTGGACCAATCTTAGATCTACGAGTAGCCACCCGGGGGACGTCGCGGCGAGCCACCGATCTGGAAATCTTAGGTGCGAATGGCACCGGCCATGTTCGTGGTGGTCGCATCAGGTCCGCACTCGGCCTGCGCGAACAACTCTTTGTAATCGACCGACGATACGACGACAGTGGACGCGTAGTTGGGTTTAGTTTTATTGGGCGCGGGTGGGGTCACGGAGTCGGCATGTGCCAGGTGGGTGCGTACGGCCTGGCGCGTCAGGGGTGGAGCTACGAACAGATCCTTAAGGCTTACTACACGGGGATAGAAGTTACCCGGATCTATTAAAAAATCTTTTGACAGCGACTACGAACAACTCACCCTATCGGCACAACCAAATGTCCGACATGCTTCAGCTTGTCGTCAACATGGGGAACTCTCAATGTACGACGTTATGGGTAATATCATTGCTGGAGTGTCGCCAATCTCGTGGACAAGCTGAAGCATGTCGGACATTTGGTTTCGCGTTTTTCAAAACGGACCACGAACAACTAAAAACGGACCAATGACTCAGCGCCAAATGACAAATGATCAATGTCAAACGACCAATGTCAAATAGTTTTTTCAACACATATGTGAATGGCATTTGTCTGTGGTAGGATTTGCGCTCAAATCATCCAAATAAGGAACTCACTATGGCCTCAGAGATCGAGCACTTCATAACGGTTACCGAACTCGAAACCTTACCCGATGACGGCAATAGATATGAACTGATCGAGGGAGAACTATTTGTGTCTCGTGCACCAGGAATACCTCACCAACTCGTGCTTCAGAATCTCCAGATTGAACTGGCTAACTATCTAAGGCGAAATCCCATAGGGAAGCTTGTGCCTGGAGCAGGCGCGGTGTTCAGCAACTTCGATTTCAATGTATAGAGTCTGTAAACATTCTCCATGCGTTTCTCACGCGCGCAAATCATCGGTGGCTTGATCCTCCTCGCGCTTATCTGGGCCGCGATTCTTTTACGCATGCTATCCTCTCATGCGTGAGTGATTCGCACGATAATCCGGTCATCGCCGTAGTCGGACCCACGGCCTCTGGAAAAAGCGACCTCGGCATCAGCCTGGCCCTTCAACTGAATGGGGAGATCATTAATTGCGATTCCGTCCAGGTCTACCAACAAATCGAAATCGCAACGGCAAAGGTCCCCATCGAAGAGCGACAAGGCGTGCCTCACCATCTGATCGATTTTGTTCCACCCGGCGTGAACTACACTGCCGGCGAGTGGGCCCGTGCGGCGGCCCAGCAAATCGAGGAAATTGAAAGCAGAGGCCGCCTGCCGTTGTTGGTCGGCGGTACTGGGTTTTATTTACGCGCACTGCGCAGACCGTTCTTTGCCAGCGCGCAAACTGATGAACTTCTGCGTCGTCGTTTAAATGTCATTCGCGAAAAACAGGGGCCCGAACATCTTCATCGCGTTCTGAGCCGGCTTGACCCTGATAGCGCGCGGGTTCTTTTTCCTCGCGACTGGCCTCGTGTGCAACGGGCTATTGAAGTCTTTTTCCAAACCGGCCGGCCAATTTCGGAGCAAAAGGGCGCCCGACCCGAACCGCACGAGAGCTCGCACCGGCTGCGTATATTCGCCCTCAACCCGCCGCGCCAGGAACTCTACCGACGGATCAATGAACGGACCGACCTCCACTTTTCAGCCGGCCTGGTCGATGAGGTGCGGACGTTGCTGGCCCATGGGGTGCCGGCGGAATCTAATGCGTTAGGCGCCCATGGTTACCGTAGGGTGGTTGAGTACCTGGCCGGCAAACGCGATTTACCGAGCGCGATCGAGCAGACAAAGCTGGACGTCCGTCACTATGCCAAGCGACAGTTGACCTGGTTTCGACGGGAGCCTGACGTCGATTGGGTGGACGGTTTTGGGAATGAAAGGGCAATCCAGCAAGGGGTTTTGGCAAGTATCAAGGCTCAAAGTTAGTCGAAAAGATAAAGTTTCCGTGGCGCATACCGTAAATTCTTGTCAGCAGATCAGCGGTGTTGTAATCTGATGACAGGGGCTAAGCACTCTTTAAACCAGTCAAGGTGGGTTATGTCAGACGGGAAGCAAGCGCCACAGAACATTCAGGATGCCTTCCTAAACACAGTCAGGCGAGAAAAGACCGCCGTCACGATCTATCTCCTGAATGGCGCAAAACTGAGTGGCCGCATCCGCAGTTTCGACAAGTTTTCAGTGCTACTGGATTCGGGCTCGCTGGAACAACTTATCTTCAAGCACGCAATTTCCACTATCTCACTCACCCGAAGATCCGCGGGAGACATTCGTTCCCCGGTGTCAACCGAAGTTCAATCGGCCACACCCACACCGCCGCAACTTGTCGATTCGCCTGAATCATGACATTCGTTTAAACTCTCGACGCGTTTGCTCGTACCTTGGAGATCTTGTAAACGCGCCTGAGACGGCGGATATTTTTGTCCATTTTTGTCCGCGGCCCCAGCATGTCTGGGTCTCAGCACTTTTAGATAAAATGAGAGGATCTGTGACGGGAACCTTCATCACGTTCGAAGGGATCGACGGGAGCGGGAAGTCCACCCAACTGCGCCTGCTCGCAAACTTTCTGCGAGCACAAGAGTGCGACATCGTTGTGACTCGCGAACCAGGTGGCACGCCACTCGGCTTGCGTCTAAGAGCAGCCTTACTAGACGCCCAGGAACAAGTCGACCCTTTGACCGAGTTGCTCGTATTTGCGGCTGATCGCGCGCAACATGTGCGACGCCTGCTGCGACCAGCACTGCAAGGGGGCAAAATCGTGCTCTCCGATCGCTACGCGGACGCAACGGTTGCTTATCAGGGCGCCGGTCGCGGCTTTTCGCCTGAGCTAATTGCCAAGATCGTGCAGCTGGCAACCGAGGGACTCAAACCGGATCTTACATTGCTTTTCGATCAATCAGTCGAGGCTTGTCTCGAGCGCACTCGACGGAGAACAGAAGGAAAGCTCAAAGGTGACCGGTTGGACGCGGAGGACCCAGCTTTTCACGCGCGGGTACGCAAAGAATACTTGCGAATTGCGCGAGCCGAGCCCAATCGAGTAAAGCTGGTCGACACCAGCGGATCTGTCGAAGAAACCCATACCCAGGTGAAAAGGCTGGTCGTGTCGTTCCTGAAAGAGAGAGGCTATGACTCTCGCCAACCATTGGACCGCCCTTCCCCAGCCGCAGTGAGGAGAGGGCATTGCTAGAATCGATATGTTTCATCAACTAACCGGCAACGAACGAGTAAAACAGATTCTTCAGCGGATGCTCGAGTCAGGACGGCTGCCGGGCGCGTTGTTGTTCAGCGGCGAAGAAGGTGTAGGCAAAAAACTTTTCGCCCTGGAGGTCGCCCGGGCACTCAACTGTCGCTCGCCCCGCGGCGTTGAGGGTTGTGGTGAATGCCCGGCCTGCAAGCGCATTGGGAAATTCAACTATCCTCAATCAGATGACAGTGATGACTGGAAGAGCATTATTTGGACTGATCACGGTGATGTCGGGATGGTAGTTGCGCCGAAACGATTGTTGCTGGTAGACCAGATGCGCCAAATCGAACGGGAGGCGAACTACCGGCCTTTTGAGGGCCGGGCTCGCGTCTTTTTGGTCGACGACGCTGACAAGTTGAACGAGCCTTCGGCCAACGCGCTTTTGAAAATCCTGGAAGAACCACCGCCTACATCTCATGTGATTCTGCTTACCTCGAGACCGTCCATGTTGTTGCCCACGATCCGATCACGCTGTCAGGCGATTCGCTTTTCCCCGCTCACTTCGCAGGAAATTGAAGAATACCTATTGAAAAACCGCATCGGATCAGAATCAGAAGCGAGCCTTCGCGCGCGCGTGGCTGGAGGAAGTCTTAGCCGGGCACTCGCCGGCGAATTGGCGGAACTTATTGAGCAGCGCGCCGCAATGCTCAAGGTCCTGGAGGCCGTGGCGGGGAGTGGCAATCGAGTTCAGCTTTTACGATCGTCAGAGCAACTGAACGAGGCAGCCTACAAAGACCAATATGAAACCAAACTAGAAGTTCTCGAAACGCTGATACGTGATGCACTGGCACTGTCGCTCGGAGCGCCAGACGACCAGATCGTCAATATAGACTTGCTTAATGAATTGAGGGAGATTGGGAAGAAAGTGACCGGCACTCGGGCCGCCGCCTGGCTTTCTCAGATCGAAGAGCTGCGCGAGCAGCTTATAGTTAATATCAATCGCAAGCCTGCCACTGACGCCCTGTTTCTCTCAATGGCTTCAGTGTGAAACTGCTTTGCCAAAAGGTTGTTCGCCGTGTTCCCTATTTTATTGTGACTAGTTCCCCTTCGGTCTCAGGTTTGGCTGCTTGACCTTCAGCGAGCAGCTTTTCGGTCTCCAGCACAAACGCTTCCACGATGTCTTCGCCGGCGACTTTGCGCATCGGCACGCCGTTCTTAAAAATCATGCCGACCCCGCGGCCAAACGTCACTCCCAATTGCGAGTCATGAGCTTCTCCTGGTCCATTCACGGCGCAACCCATAATCGATAGATGCAGAGGCTCTTCGACGTGAGCCAGGCGACGTTCGATTTCAGTAACGATCTCGACAAAGTTGTCAACGTCGAGCCGGCCACAAGTTGGACAAGCCACAACCGTTACCCCGCGCGTTCGCAGCGACAGCGACTTGAGGATCTCCCAGGCCACCCGGACCTCTTCCTGAGGTTCGGCAGCCAGCGAGACGCGAATCGTGTCTCCGATTCCCTCATGAAGCAGTATGCCCAAACCGATTGAAGATTTTACAGTACCGGTGAAGGCAGTTCCTGCTTCCGTTACGCCCAGATGAAATGGATAGTCGACCTTTTCCCCGAGCAAACGATAAGCGGCTACCGTGCGATGAACATCCGATGCTTTCAACGAGATAATGGTGTCAGTAAATCCGAGGTCTTCGAGGATCAGAATGTGACGCAAGGCGGATTCGACCATTGCTTCAGGAGTCGCTGTTCCATATTTTGCGAGCAGGTCTTTTTCCAGCGATCCTCCATTGACACCGATGCGGATTGGGACCCTCTGTGTCTGGGCAGCGCGCACTACTTCGCGAATGCGTTCGTGCTTGCCAATGTTTCCGGGATTCAGGCGGAGCTTGTCGATCCCGGCGTCCAAAGCCATCAATGCCAGCTTGTAATGGAAATGAATATCGGCAACCAGCGGAACGTCAGGCACGCGTTTGCGAATATCTTTCAGCGCCAGGGCTGCATCCTGATCAGGTACGGCCAGACGCACAATCTCGCATCCGGCGCGCACCATCTCTTCGATCTGAGCCACTGTGGCTTCGACATCCGCCGTGTCAGTCTTGGTCATTGACTGCACGACAACCGGCGCGCCACCGCCGATCTGCACGTTTTTGACTTGAACTGCTCTTGACTTACGCATAACGGTAATTAAGTTTCAAGTTTTAAGTTTCAAGTTTCAAGTTTCAAGTTCCAGGTTTCAAGTTCCAGGTTTCAAGTTTCAAGTTCCAGTTCCTATTGTTAACGAACTTGAACCTTGGAACCTTGAAACCTGAAACTTGAAACTTGAAACTTCATTTGGCTTGAAACTTGAAACTTCATTTGGCACCTGAAACTTGAAACTTGAAACTCTACTTGGCAGTTGCAGGCGGTTTTTCGTCGCTTGAACTACGCGAAAACGTCTTCAACACGTCGTTGGTAATCACGAAGACCATCAGCAGAATCACCATCACAAAACCGACCTGCTGAATGCGCTCGCGCACGGTTGTTGAGATTGAAAGCCCGATGAGGGCCAGCAGTCCTTCGATCAAGAGCAAAAAGATAGCGCCGCCGTCGAGCACCGGTATCGGCAGCAAGTTAAAGACACCCAGGTTCAAACTGAGAAATGCCAGCGTTTGAAACAGACCGCCCCAGCCAAATCTCTGCACTGAAGTAGAAGCTGCCTTGTAAATCCCCACCGGTCCGGAAAGGGTGTTGCGCACCGAGCGCTGGCCAGTGAAAAGTTGGCCGAGCGCTTTTCCTGTCAACCTGAGAATCTCGAAATTTGTACGGACTGCGTATGCGCCTGCCAGACCAAGATTCGCCTTCTGAAAGGGAATTTCTTCACCGGTCTCGATCCCCAGCCGGTCCCGGCCGTCAGCCAATCGGCGGCTCTGCGTTGTAAGTTCCGTAGTTTGACCATGTCGGTTGATCGTAAGCTTTATCGGCTGACCCCTGTGATCGCGGATGTACTGAGTTACCTGTTCCGCGCTACGCACTTGCTCACCATTGATCGCAACGATGCGGTCGCCGATTTGTAATCCCGCTTCGGCAGCTGGAGAGTTAGGTGTTACGTCACGAATGGTGACCGGAAGCCCGCCATAGTCAGGAATGAAATCAAGCGTTCCCGCTGTTTCGCCATCCTCGGTGCGCGGCGTAGGCTTAATTGAAAGATTCAACGGTTGACCGCCTCGATCAACAGTGAGGGGCAGCGGTTGACCTGGAGACAGCAAAGCGTCTCCACGAATCAAATCCCAGCGAGGATTTTCAGTCCCATTGAATGAAATGATGCGATCACCAGGCTGTAGGCCGGCTGCTTCCGCGGCCCCACCTCTCACGACATAGCTAACGACCGGAGAAGGTGTCGCCGGCACGCCGTACATCACCGCTCCGATAAACGGGATTGCCAGCGCGGTAAGAACATTCATCACCGGACCAGCGAGAGCCACGAGTATCCGTTGCCAGCGCGGCCTCAAGTTAAACATCTCGTGAGGCGGAATATCTTTGGCTCCTTCGCCTTCGAGCGGAGCGTTAGATTCGTCGCCGCCAAGCTTTACGTAGCCACCAAGAGGGATCGCCGAAACCCGGTAATCGGTGTTGCCCCACTTTCGGCCAAAAAGACGCGGCCCGAAACCGACTGAGAAGGTCTCAACCCGAATCCCAAGCAGTTTTGCCACCAGAAAATGACCAAATTCGTGCAAAACGACTGCGGCGCCGAGAACGAAAATAAACGCCGCAATACTAATCAAAACGCCCATCAAGCTACTCTCTTTTCTTCATTCCGACACATTAGCTTCGTATGTTTGCAAAACCGAAGCCCGGGTTGCACAACCGAGTGTACGCGTCGCGTTAGCTCGCCGTCAAACGGTCTTTTCCGCGAGGATCCTGTTGTTTTTCGCAAGTTTTTCGATTATCTCTATGGCCGCAAGACGGCCCTGTCGGTCGGCTTCGAGAACGATCTCGATAGAGGTGACGGGCTTTGTCTGGTGTGCTTCCATAACTGCCTGAATCACCTGCGGAATATCAGTCAGACAAATCTGCATTTCGATGAACGCCCGCACTGCTTCTTCGTTAGCGGCATTCATCGCAGCCGGGAGTGTACCTCCCGCGCGGAGCGCCCTGTACGCAAGTCCAATACAGGGGAAGCGGTCGTGGTCCGGAGGTTCAAAATGCAGCGCCGAGAGTGCGGTCAGATCCAGGGGCGGTAAATCGCAAGCATGTCGCTCGGGGTAAGTCAGAGCATACTGAATAGCGTGACGCATATCTGTTACTCCCAACTGCGCCATCACAGAGCCGTCAACGAGTTCAATCATTGAGTGGACCACTGATTCCGGATGAACGAGGATGTCTATCTGATCCGGCCCAAAACCGAAGAGCCAGTGCGCCTCGATCACCTCCAGGCCTTTGTTCATCAGAGTGGCCGAATCGATCGTGATCTTGGCGCCCATGTTCCAGGTGGGATGACGTAGAGCCTCGGACACCGTAGCGTCCTTCATTTCCGTTTTCTTTTTAGTCCGAAAAGGTCCGCCCGAAGCCGTCAGAATAATCCGGCGAACTTCCCTATGCTGCTCGCCACGCAGGCATTGGTGCAGGGCATTATGCTCAGAGTCGACCGGAAGTAACTCGGCCCCTGCCTTGCTGGCGGCGCGGGTCATTAGTTCGCCCGCCATGACGAGCGTTTCCTTGTTTGCCAGTGCCACTCGCTTCCCTGCTTCGAGCGCGCGCAAGGTAGGCACGAAACCAACGGCGCCAACCGTTGCGGAAACAACACAGCCGGCCTGCGGGTGCGTCGCCACTTCCACCAAACCTGATTCGCCGATCACGATTCGAGGCAAGTCTACATCGCGCGCAAATAGCATCGCTCGCAAGTCGTGGGCGGTCTCTTCGTTTTCCACCGAAACGACTTCCGGTAGATGAGTGGCTACTTGATCGGCAAGCAACTCAAAATTTTGCCCGGCGCCAAGCGCCACTACGCGGAAACGCTTGCTGCCGAGCGACTCGATGACACGCAAGGTGTTGCAGCCGATCGAGCCGGTCGAGCCGAGTATTGCTACTCCCTTAGGATTCATGCTGGCCGACAGACTAACGGGGGGATTTGTAGAAAAGAATTGTAGTGGTTAAGCAGATCGACCGTCTGGTCGCCTTTATCTTTGTATGAAGACATTCTGTTCGTACTCATGAAGCGCGCGCACGGATCTAGCTGCCAAGATAACGTTCGAAGTAGAGCTTGCCGAAATAGTAGATGAGCGGTGCATTGAAGAGCAAGCTATCCAATCGATCAAGCAATCCTCCGTGTCCCGGAAGGATATTAGCTGCGTCTTTGGCGCCAGCTCCTCGCTTGAGCGCACTTTCCGTCAAGTCTCCTAATACTCCCACCACCGTCATGACAACTGCCAACGGCAAGGCCCACTTAAGAGGCAAATCGGGAAAAAACCAGTAGTGGGAGACTACGGCCATTGCGGGACCGGCGATTAACCCGCCAATTACGCCTTCCCAGGTTTTCCCGGGGCTGATGTTCGGCGCCAGCTTGTGCTTACCGAAACCTCTGCCAACGTAGTATGCGGCGGTATCCGCGCTCATCACAACCAGAAAGAAGTAAGACAGCAGATGCGTGGACAGTGTGGGCTCGAATCCTGTGCGCATAGCCACAAGATGGCTGCCGAGAAGAACAACGTACAGGACTCCGAGAATCGTCGCTCCTGTGTTTGCAATTATCCGCTCGAAAGGAGGACCTTTCACGGTCGCAGCTATTAAAGTGGCAATCGTGAGAATGATCAGAATGAACTGGATCATCAGGAGGTCAGGCATACGACCCGGCTCGTTGAAACACAACACTGTGAAGAGGGCGCCACCGGCGAGGTAGCCGGCGGCAATGTTAGGTTTGATGTCACGCTGCCTGGCCAGCAGGTAGAACTCGTACAGACCAAGCACCAGTGCGGCCGCGGCAAGTATTATGAAAACCAGTTGTAACCTGGTGAGAAGGATTGAGGCGATAAGAAACGGCAGGAGGATGGCCGCCGTAATCACTCGAGGCATTGTGGGTTTTTGATTTTTGATTTGAGATTTCAGGTTATTTCAGATCACTACTATCCCAACGTTAATCGAACATGATCAGCCGCTTGGCAGCAAAAGTATATTGGGTTTGTTGAACTTTTGGCTAAAGAACTCCCAAGCATTACTTTGCATTGGCAACCAGCTTGAGCCCACCAAACCGCCGGTCGCGCCCCTGGTAATCAATAATCGCCTCTAGCAGGTGCACTCGACGGAAATCGGGCCAGAGAGTTTCAG
>Ga0137404_10002155_pt1 | contig 12978 bp, 8 predicted proteins | sample CZOMad2_1_16fung_FD_108285 | JGI IMG/M metagenome (GOLD analysis project Ga0137404, IMG submission 108285) | Vadose zone soil fungal communities from Angelo Coast Range Reserve, California, USA - CZOMad2_1_16fungal (Illumina Assembly) | ecosystem: Environmental > Terrestrial > Soil > Vadose zone...
GGAGGCAGATTTAATTCTTCGGTGGTGCGAATTTTTGTGGGAATTACGCGCAGGACCATGCCGACGTTGCCGCGCTGCTGGAAGACGTTGACGCGGAAGCGGCCCAGACCGGCTACGCCATAGGCCATATCGAGCTCGGCGGTTTCCTTGAATTTTTGCTTTTGGCGGTTGGTCATCATGCTGAACGCCATGGAAAGCATTTCTTCCGGCGTTATGCGCGGGACGTCGGTGAGCGGAGTCAGCAGGCCGTCGATGCGGAGGTACGGGTGGTTGCCGACTTTCAGGTGCAAATCGGACGCCTTACTTTCTACGGCGCGGCGTAGGAGATCGTCGATGTTCAATGCCATGAAATGTAGGCTCCGCGATAATGGCGCAATAAAACGAAGTTAGCATTCGAGCAGAGGGCGGGCAAGAAATGCAGAACGCTACGTCGCGCGGTAGTTAACTGCGCGGGTGGGCAGCCAGGGCCTGGAACGGACCCCTGCGCCGAACTTCGGCCTTGTGCGCGTCGCGTCGGATCTAGACCCCGCCCTCGCGGCCCTTCGAGGCTCAGGGTAAACGAGGGCGGCTACAGGGTGGCGGCTCGTTCGATCTGTTACACCTTTTTGAGGTAGAGGGAGTCGTAGAGCAGGCCTGCCAGGAAGCCGCCGGCCAGGGGGCCGACCCAGTAGACGCCCCAGTTGGCCCAGTGACTGGAGGCTAGGGCTGGACCGAAGGCTCGGGCTGGATTTAGGGCGCCACCGGTGAAGGGTCCGGCGACCATGATGCCCAGCATGATGGAGACACCGATACCGAAACCAGCGATGGCGCGGAAGGTCCCCTTTTCGTCGACAGCGGTGGCGAAGACCGTCAGCACCAGGAAGAAGGTGGTGACGGCTTCGAGGATCATGGCGGAAAGACGAGGTAGATCGCGAACGAGTTCAGGGGTGCCAAGAGCAACGGCGCGCCAGGTGTCTTCAGGGATGATGGCTTTGAGGAGGAAAGCGGCGGCCGTGGCGCCGGCGAGTTGCGCGGCCCAATAGAACGCGACATCGAGTGTGCTGAAGCGCTTGGTCACCCAGAAGCCGATGGTGATCGCGGGGTTGAAGTGACCGCCAGAGATGTGTCCTAACGCCGAGACCATGATGGCGATGGCGAGACCGTGGGCCGCGGCGATGCCGAAGAGGCCGAGACCTCCTGCGCCGTGGAGGAATTGGTCGGCACAGATGGCGCCTTCGCCGAAGAAGACGAGAGCGAAGGTGCCTAAAAATTCGGCCGTTAGCTTCTGCGGGATGTTGTACATCCAGAGTCCTCCCAGCCGGGAAAGGGAAGATGAGCCCGGGGACGAGAGGGATTCTAACTGGAACACGGTTGTCGTGCCATAGCACAGTCATGGCGAAGGAAGTACTGCGCGACTATTTTGAACGGAGAAGATCCAGAGCATCCGATCTCACCCTGAGCGCAGTGAAGGATCTCGGCCGCCTGACCGGTTGAGATCCTTTCCGGCCCGGCCGGAGTCCGAGATCGGGCAGCGTCGTCGGATGCCCTCAGGATGGCAGCTTGGGTGGTGCGGTGCAAAAGACTGACTAAGGAGCGCGGTTAGCGGGTTGTCGTGGCTACCGGGGCGTTTACTGGGGTGAGCCAGTTGTGGTGATCGGGCTTGTTGCCGCTGGTTATGGCGAAGAATTCTTCCTGGAGGCGGCGGGTGATGGGGCCGGCAACGCCCTTGCCCACCTGGATGTGATCGACCGACCGTATGGGCGTGATTTCTACCGCGGTGCCGACGAAGAAGACTTCGTCGACGATGTAGAGCATTTCGCGGGGGACCACCGATTCCCTCACCGGGATCTTGAGGTCTTCGGCGATTTTCACGACCGAGTCGCGGGTGATGCCTGGGAGGATGCTGGTGGCAAGCGGCGGCGTGTAGAGTACGCCGTCATTCACCAGGAAAATGTTCATGCCGGAACCTTCGCTGACGTGGCCGTCGGTGTCCAGGGCGACGCCCTCGGCGTAGCCGTTGAACGAGGCTTCCATGCGGATGAGCTGGGAGTTCATGTAGTTGGCGGCGGCTTTGGACATGGCGGGCAGCGTGTTGGGGGCGATGCGGGTCCAGGAGCTTACGCCGATGTCTACGCCTTTCGTCAGAGCTTCCGGTCCGAGATAGGCGCCCCAGGTCCAGCAGGCCATGTAGCAATCGATCGGGGAACTGAGCGGGTTGACGCCGACTTCGCCGTAGCCGCGGAGGACGATGGGCTTGACGTAACAGGAATTGAGTTTGTTTTGGCGGACGAGTTCGGTGGCGGTGTTGCTGAATTGATCGACGGAGAAGGGCAGGTCCATGCGATAGATTTTGGCGGAGTTGATCAGACGCTGCATGTGTTCGCGGAGGCGGAAAATGGCGGGACCTTGCTTGGTGTCGTAGCAGCGGATGCCTTCGAAGACCGCGGAGCCGTAGCTGACCACATGGGAAAGGACGTGCAGGGTGGCGTCGTCCCAGTTGATCCAGTTTCCGTTGAACCAGATTTTTTCGGTCTTGGTGACTGGCATGATCGAGGCTCCCTTAGTGTACAAAGACGCTGGCCAAAGTGATTTTCAGAATACGGTAGCGGGTTGCGAAGCGTCAATGCAGAGCGGGAGTGGATGAGGCGTGGAAGAAAACCAATTTGGCGGGGTTTGCCGGGTGGGAGTTGGAAGTGAGCATACCGGCACGAGTAAGAGAAAGGCAGCAACGGTCGCGCCAAAGCGCGCCGCTACATTGGTTCGTCCCTTGGGTTCGTACGTACGTTGGTGCACAGGTTTTTGTGCGGGCTATTTGTCGTTCGAAGTCGATGGCGCTTTGGATGGCTGTTCGGTTTTGGCGGGGTGATCCATGGAGTGGAGGGCTGCTTTGGATTGCAGCAGGATTGTTCCGCTGTGATTCTCCCAAATTCCGAGGAGCAGGAAGGGAAGCGCGGTTGCGGCGGCCCACAATTTTGCTTTACGCGGAATTTTGGACTCGGGCTCCCAGCGAAAAAGCTGCGCGGCTACGAAGAACGTGAGCAGCGCCCATCCGAAAAGCGAGAGGGCTTCTTTCCAGAGATTCCAGATGGGCGCGGACAAATAGATGGCGTCCTGCAGACCCCAGACGAGATACGTGGCGGGAAGAAAAACGCCGAAAGCCTGAGCGGCTTTAGGGAGTTCGCCCAAGGGAACCGTTGCGCCGGAAAGAAAAATGAGCGCGAACCAGATGAGCTGATTGAGAACTTGGGTCTCCTGCATGGTGTTGGTGACGCTGGCGATGACTAATCCCATGGAGCCGAAAGAAATCACCCCCACAGTGACCATAATGAAAAGAGAAAACAGGTCGCCGAATTCGGTTACGTGGAAGATGAATTTAGCAAGGAGCAGTTCAATGATGATCGTGGGGAGAATCAGGAGGTAGTTTGCGACGATGCTGGACGCCAGCATGTCGGCGGAGGTGACCGGGGTCACGTGGAAGCGGCGCAAGATTCCTTGCTCACGAAAGGTCACGAGAGCGACGCTGAGTCCCCAGAACGCGCCCATAACCGCCAGAGAGATTACCGGTCCGAGCAAAAAGCGAACGGCGTGAGGGTCGCCCTTCGCGAAGACGCCCGCGAAGAGGAAGAAAAAACCGAAGGGCATGATCAAGCCAAAAAACAAGAATGTTTTATTGCGCAGGGTGAGGCGCATGCGCATGTTCGTGAGCGTGAGAAAGTGCTTCAATCGCGGAGTCTCCTGCCGGTGAGTTCGATGAAGACGTCCTCGAGAGATGGAGTGGCGATTTCCAGGCTTACGAGTTCGTTGCCTTGCGCTTCGAGATGTTTGACGAGGGCGACGATGGCTTGCGGCGGGCGCTGACAATGCAAGGCATAGCCTCCATTGAGATTGCGGCAGTCGGAGACGCCATCGAGTTTCGTCAGGACGGCTTCGGATTCGGGGCGGGCGAGGCGGACTTCGATGCGCGTCTTGTCGGCGGAACTTGCTTTGAGTTCGCGGGGCGTTCCGAGGGCAATGACTTTGCCGTGATCCACGATGGCGACGCGATCGCAGAGGTGTTCGGCTTCTTCGATGTAGTGGGTGGTCATGACGATGGTTTTTTTCTCGCGACGGAGTTCGTCGATGATGTCGTAGATTTCGCGGCGGACTTGGGGGTCGAGGCCGGCGGTGGGTTCGTCGAAGAAGAGCACGCGCGGGTTGTTAACCAGAGCCATGGCGAGCGCGAGGCGTTGTTTTTGGCCGCCGGAGAGCTTGCTGTAGAAGGTGTCGCGTTTTTCGGTGAGGCCGAAACGCTTGAGGAGTTCTTCTGGATCGCGGCGGCGAGAGTAGAAACCGGCGAAGAGTTTGAGGGCTTCGAAAACTTTTAACTTGTCGGGCAGGGAAGTGGATTGCAGGGCGGCACCGATTTCATTTTTTAGCTGGTCGGAGTCGCGCTGGGGGTCGAGACCGCAGACCGCGACGCGGCCGCTGTCGAGGGTACGCAGGCCTTCGAGAATTTCTACTGTGGTGGTCTTGCCGGCGCCGTTCGGGCCCAGCAGGCCGAAGACTTCGCCTTCTTCTACGGTGAAACTTACGCCGCGGACGGCTTCGACGTCGCCGTAGCGTTTGACTAGATTTTCTACCTGGATTACGGGTTGTGGCATGAGTTTGCGTTACGGCCGAGCGTGCCGCTGTTCGATCCATTTTTTTAGAGAGCGTATAGCATACCGCAGATGGAGGCTGTTGCCTTAGCGAACAGTCAGAGTTCTAGATCGTCTAAGACCGGGCGTTTGGGGCGCAGCAGTGCTGTGCCCGCACACACACTCGTTGGTTGCGGGGTGGCACGGGTCACTTGGGAGTACGTTTGCGAGTTGGTTTTTCTTTCTCGGACTCTTTCGCTTTGCGGCGAGGTGTCCAGAGATGGCGTTTCAGATCAACTCGCGATTCGATTACCGTGATGCCTTCGCTTTCGAGGAGTTTCTTCTGGAGTGAGGCGTACGGCTCGCGGATCAGGAGCTTGCCGCCTGCGCCGAGGACGCGGTGCCAGGGGATGCCTTTTCCAGAGGGCGTGGCGGCCATGGCGCGGCCTGCGCTGCGCGCGCCGCCGCTGAGGCGTAGAAGCTTCGCGAGTGCCCCATAGGATAGAACCCGCCCGCGGGGAATTTGTTTCACCACACGATAGACCGGATCCCAGGATGACATCGCAAATTCCCCAGTCGATGACTTGACGCCGCGATAGTAGCGGTACGCGATGGCGGCAACAAGACAAAAACGCGGCACCCGGGTTTAACAGAATGAAGGCTACTGGCCGATGAAGAAATGGAGCGAGACGAAGAAATTACAAGACTGGGACGAAGGACAAACGAAGGGCCCGAAAAAATATAGAGCGAAAGAACGGGCCTCGGCATCTAATCTGAGGGAAGGAAGATCGACGCAGGAAAGAATCGCTGAATCGATAATGTGGAAACACAAATGGAACGGAGCGAAAAAAGTAATGAAGCATTCGAATGGTACGGATGTAATTTGTTGCTATAACGCATTGGAAACATTCGTAGCTGTTTCGTGAATTTTTGGTTGAAGGTGTAGTGGAAGCGCGGTACACTACACGCAGGGTCGAAGATACGAGGCAGAGTCATGGCGTTTGTGCGGCGCAAGGGGAATAAGTTCTACCTAGTGCACAACGTGCGCCGGGGCGAAAAGGTGAAGCAGATTCACCTGGCACGCCTTGGGGAACGCGCGCAAATCACCGAGCGAGTGGTGCGCGAAGTTTCCAAGAAACATCCGTTCGTGGAGCTCAACTGGCAAGCGCTGCGGGAGCAACTCAACGGACGGCAAGTGGACCTCGCGGATTCTGATTCCCCAGTGGTGCAGAAACTGGTGGGGGAATTGCGAGAACTGAATTTAGAGTTAGCGGATCTGTTTCCGCCGATTCTCCGAATTTCCGAATCGTCCGGCGTGGCCGGGGAGTTGCTGCTGCAGTTGCGGCTCCTGCAGTCCACGCTACAGGTCAAGCTGTCGCAGTTCGACCACGGACGCGGACGGTTTGCGTCCTCGCACTCGCGAGGCGCCAGGAGGCGGCCATGAAAGACATCATCCTTCCATTGGATCCCAGTCAACGCAGCACGGATACGCTGGAATTTCAGACAGCGTTAAGCGCGAAGATTGTGGGGCAGGAAGAGGGCGTACAGGCGCTGGTGGATCTATACCAGGTGTTCTGCGCCGGCTTGAACTCGCCCGGGCGCCCCGTGGGGAACTTGTTGTTCCTCGGTCCCACCGGTTCAGGTAAGACACGGATCGTGGAAGCCGCAGCGGAGATTCTGTTTGGGGATGCGCGCGCACTCATCAAGGTGGATTGCGCGGAGTTTCAGCACTCCCATGAAATCGCGAAGTTGATCGGCTCACCTCCGGGGTATTTGGGACACCGAGAAACCCACCCACTGATTACCCAGGAAGAGCTGTCCAAGAGTCACACAGATAAGCTGAAGCTTTCGTTTTTGCTGTTTGACGAGATTGAAAAGGCGTCCGATGCGCTTTGGCAATTGCTGCTGGGCATGTTGGATAAAGCGACGCTGACTTTGGGTGATAACCGCCGGGTGGATTTGTCGCAGACAGTTATTTTTCTTACGTCGAACCTTGGCAGCGGGGAAATTACGGAATTGATGAACGGCGGCATGGGTTTTGTGCAGCCTACGGACAAGACCACCGTAGGACTGGATCAGAAAGTCGAACGGACGGCGGTGGAAGCGGCCCGCAGGAAGTTCTCGCCGGAATTCATGAACCGGTTGGACAAGTTGGTGGTGTTTCACCCGTTAAAGCGCGAGCAGTTGGAAGAGGTTCTGGACATCGAGCTTGGTCAGGTGCAGCGACGCGTGCTGGAAACCGCTAAGGGGCAGTTTCTGTTTCGCGTGACCAATCCGGGCCGGGATTTCCTATTGCAAGAGGGGACGGACCAGCGGTACGGGGCTCGGCACCTGAAACGAGCGATTGAACGGCACGTTGTGTACCCGCTGGCGAATTTGCTGGCAACCGAACAGGTGCACTTGGGTGACCTGGTGCGCATTGATTGGGACGGCGAGCACAAGCAACTCTCGTTTGTTCGCGAGGGCGAGGGAGCGCTGGTTCAGACGGAGCCGGCGGCGATGGAAGCGAAAGCTGCGGCGGCGGAAATGAAGGATGGCCGGGGTGCGGATGCTCCGGCAGAGGCCGTGGCTGAAGCGAAGAAGACACGGGCTGCTTTGCCTGCGGCGGCGCCTGCAGCTGCGCCACAGGCTCGGAAGAAGCCGGAACGGTCTTGAGCGTTAGAGGGTGACGAGTGGGGCGCAACAGCGGGATAGCGCTACGAACCACGTTTGATTTTGCGGCTTCGACGTTGCTCTGGCGTTTAAGCTTCCTCTAAACCCGCGCTCTCGGAGACCGCGGCTACAGGTTCCTGCCGAAGGCGTATCTTTCCTGAAAACGTTTATAATTGAGATTGTCGATGAGCACCGAGCCACAATTCGCTTTGCGCGGGCTTGAGTGGGCGCATCCTCTCATTCGGGAGTGGTTTGTGGGGCGCTTTGGCACTCCCACGGAGCCACAGGAGTACGGTTGGCCGTCGATTGTCGATGGGAAAGCGACGCTGATTTCCGCGCCTACCGGCTCAGGAAAGACGCTGGCTGCATTTCTGGTTTGTATTGATGCTCTGGTGCGAAAAGCGCTACGAGGAGATCTTCAAGATCGCACAGAAGTTCTTTATGTCTCGCCACTGAAGGCCCTTGGCAACGATATTCAGAAAAATTTGGAAGTCCCACTGGGCGAAATCCTGCAGCTTGCGGGAGAACGAGGCATGTTGATGCCGGAGATCCGCACCGCGGTGCGTACTGGCGACACGCTGGCGCACGAGCGACGGGCGATGCTGGTGCGGCCGCCTCATATTTTGGTGACTACGCCGGAATCGCTTTACATCCTTTTGACTGCAGCGAAAAGCCGGGAAGTGTTGAAGACGGTCGAGACGGTGATTGTGGATGAGATCCATGCGATGGCCGACGACAAGCGCGGATCGCATCTGGCCGTGTCGCTGGAGCGTTTGGAACATTTGACTGGAACACCGTTGGCACGTATTGGATTGTCGGCGACGCAGAAGCCGATTGAATTGGTGGCGGCGTTCTTGACAGGAGGCAGCCGGCCTGGGCCCGTCGTGGTGAATGTGGGGCACCGGCGCGAACTGGATCTGGCGGTGGAGGTGCCAGGCAGCGAGCTTGGGCCAGTGGCGTCGAACGAGATGTGGGGCGAGATTTACGATCGCATCACGGCGCTGGCGCGGGAACATCGGTCAACGCTGGTTTTTGTGAACACTCGGCGATTGGCGGAGCGTGTGGCGCACCACTTGGGAGAACGCCTGGGAGCCGATGCGGTGGCGGCGCACCATGGGAGTTTGTCACGCAAGCTGCGGCTGACGGCAGAAAACAAATTGAAAGAGGGAAAGATACGGGCGTTGGTGGCGACGGCGTCGCTGGAACTGGGCATTGATATCGGCAGCGTGGACCTGGTTTGCCAGATTGGCTCGACGCGATCGATTTCCGTGGGCTTGCAGCGCATCGGGCGTGCGGGCCATTGGCGGGGCGCGATTCCCAAAGGCCGGATTTTCGCGACTACGCGGGACGAGTTGGTGGAATGCGCAGCGCTGGTGCGGGCGATACGCAATGGCGAGCTGGATCGGTTGGCGATTCCGGACGCTCCGATGGACATTCTGGCGCAACAGATTGTGGCGATGTGTGCCGCGGAGGATTGGAACGAGCAGGAATTGTTTGACGCGATTCGGCGGGCGTATCCCTATCGCGAGTTGGTGCGTGCGGAGTTCGACAAGATTGTGGAGATGTTGTCGGAGGGAATCGCGGCACGGCGTGGGAGGTACGGGGCGTACGTACATCGCGATCGTGTGAATGGGATTTTGCGAGCGCGGCGAGGTGCGCGGCTGGCGGCGATTACTAGCGGCGGGGCGATTCCGGAGAATGCGCTGTACACGGTGATTGCGCAGCCGGAAGGAACCGTGGTCGGGACGATCCATGAGGACTTTGCTGTGGAGAGCCTTGCCGGCGACGTGTTTCTGCTGGGGAACACTTCGTGGCGGGTGCGGCGGGTGCAGAATTCCGGCAGCGTGCTGGTGGAGGACGCGCAGGGAGCCGCACCTAGCGTGCCGTTCTGGCTGGGTGAGGCGCCCGCACGGACGGCGGAGCTTTCGGAGGAGGTCGCGAACTTGCGGCAGGCGGTCAACCTACTGGTGGAAGGCGTGGCGGTGGGGGCTAACCGGGAGACTTCGGCGGAGATTGCTTCGGCGGTGGAATGGTTGAAGGCGGAATGCGGGCTCGACGATGCGGGCGCGGAACAGATCGTGGAATACATCATCGCCGGGCGAGCGGTGCTGCGGGCGGTGCCGACACAGCAGACCATTGTCGCCGAGAGATTTTTCGATGAAGGCGGCGGGATGCAGTTGGTGATTCACGCGCCGTTCGGCGGCCGGATCAACAAGGCTTGGGGGCTGGCGCTGCGGAAACGGTTTTGCCGGTCGTTCAATTTTGAGCTGCAGGCGGCAGCTACCGACAATGGATTGAATATTTCGCTGGCGGAACAACACAGTTTTCCATTGGGCGATGTTTTTCACTTCTTGCATCCGAATTCGGTGCGGGAGGTTTTGGAGCAGGCAGTGCTGGATTCACCTTTGTTCACGACGCGCTGGCGGTGGGACGCGGGTCGCGCGCTGGCATTGCTGCGCTTTCAGGGTGGGAAGAAGGTGGCGGCGCCCATTCAGCGTATGCGCGCAGACGATTTGCTGGCTTCAGTTTTTCCGGAAGCGCAGGCTTGCCAGGAAAATATCGTTGGAGAGATCAAGATTCCGGACCATCCATTGATCGGCGAGGTGATGAAGGACGTGCTCACCGAGGCGATGGACATCGAGGGCCTGACACAGGTGCTGCGGGACATCGGCGAAGGGCGGATCCAGTACCTGGCGGTGGATACGCCGGTGCCGTCGCAGTTTTCGCACGAGATTCTGAACGCGAATCCATATGCCTACTTGGATGACGCGCCGTTGGAGGAACGCCGGGCGCGTGCCGTGGAAATGCGGCGTGTGCTGCCGGAGGCGGTATTGTCGGAGGTTGGTAGGCTCGATCCAGCGGCGATTGAGGAAGTTTGCGCGGATGCGTGGCCGGATGTGCGCGATGCGGAGGAATTGCATGACGCGCTGCTCAGCCTGATTGCGGTGCCGGTAGCGACGACCGGCGGATTCCTGCCGACCGGCAGGCTCGCGACGAAGTTGCACGAGTCGGTCGCCGCTTGGAATGAATATTTCGAGGAGCTTGCGTCGGAGCGTCGAGCGGGGCGGGTCTCGGCAGGCGATGTGACGTACTGGGTGGCCGCAGAACGCGTGAAGGCGTTCGAACAGATTTTTCCTGAGGCGCGGTTTGAGTCGCGTTTGCCGGAAGTGGATTCCGAGTCGAAATCACGGGAAGACATTGTGTTGGATGTGGCGACCGGGTGGATGCTGCACTCGGGCCCGGTGACAGTCGCGGAGTTAGGAAGCACGCTGAGGTTGCCGGCGGCAGACGCCGAGAAGGTGATGCTGCGGTTGGAAGCCAGTGGCTCTGTTCTGCGTGGGCAGTTCACGGGTCTGGGGGCGGGCGAAACGGAATGGTGCGACCGGAGACTGCTGGCGCGGATTCACCGGTTGACTTTGGGGACCCTCAGGAAACAGGTCGAGTCGGTGACGGCGGCGCAGTTTATGGGCTGGCTGCTGCGCTGGCAGCACGTCGCGCCGAGCAGCCAGGTTTTGGGCGAGCGGGGAACGCTCGAGATTTTGCAGCAGATGCAGGGCTTCGAGGCTCCGGCGAACTCTTGGGAACGGCAGATTCTGGGTCGCCGTGTAGCGAATTACGATCCGAAGGTGCTGGACCAGCTGTGCCTGACCGGGGCGGTGGGTTGGGGCAGGGTATCGCCGCACCCGGCGACACTGGAAACGGTCTCGGCAGAACGGCGTAGGGTGGTGCCGACCAGCGTCGCGCCAATCACCTTTTTCGTGCGCGAGGATGCAGACTGGATGATCCCGCATCGTGAACCCGGCGAGCAGGAGACGCAGGGACTTAGCCCGGACGCCAAGGCGGTGATGCAGTTTTTGCGGCAGCGGGGGGCGTCGTTCTTCGCGGATATCGTGCGTGGAACTGGGAAACTGAAGGCCGAGGTCGAGAGGGCGCTCTGGGAACTCGTAGCGGGCGGTGTGCTGACTGCGGACGGTTTCGACAATTTGCGCGCGCTGATTGACCCCAAACGGCGTTCCGGACACGGGCATGGACGCAGCATTCGACCGCGGCATAGTGCCGGGCGATGGTCGCTGCTTTACGCAGGAGAGCCTCTGGAGCGAGCCCGGGCGCTGGAGGCTACGTGTTGGATGCTGCTGAGGCGTTACGGCATCGTTTTTCGAGAACTGCTGGGCCGGGAGACCATTCTGCCGAAATGGCGCGAGGTGCTGATCGCCCTGAGGCGTTTGGAGGACCGGGGCGAGGTGCGCGGAGGAAGGTTCGTGAGTGGCTTTCTTGGGGAGCAATTCGCCTTGCCCGTTGCGGTGGAGTCGGTGCGCGCGCAGCGAAACCTGCGGGCCAACGGAGAGGTGATCACGGTTTCGGCAGCCGACCCACTCAATCTGGTGGGGATTGTGGTGCCCGGCGAGCGGGTGGCCGCGAATTCAGGACGGGTGGTGGCGTACCGCGATGGCGTGGCGGTGCCGCCGAGTGAGCGTCCGGGGGTAGTGCTGCTGGCGGCAGGATGAGAGTTATCTCACGTAGAGCTTTAAATCGAGGACGTTTCCGTTCTGACCCGATCCGCCGCTTTTTGTCGTTTGCGAACTGACACAAACTGTTTCGGTTCTCTCACTTTGCGCCTGGATGAAACAGTGTCTCACACGCTGAGACAGTTTCCAGAAGTGCAACTCCCGCATGTTATTGACTTTATTCCAGTTTCTGCCGCCCGGAAGATGTGCAGCGGAATGGCATCTCCCATGCACTAACCCAGCCTCGCGGGTTCCTGAGACACGCGGGTTCTGGGAGAGCAAATATGAGGGCCGCCGTTCGACAACAATTGGATCCAACCATACGCAGCACCGAAACGCGCGATTTCCATGGTTCGCTGCGCGCAAAGATCGTCGGGCAAGAAGAAGGTGTGCAGGCGCTGGTGGATATGTACCAGGTGTTCTGCGCTGGGTTGAACTCACCGGGCCGCCCAGTGGGGAATCTGTTGTTCCTCGGGCCGACTGGCTCAGGCAAGACAAGGATTGTTGAGGCTGCGGCGGAAATCCTGTTTGGGGATGCGCGCTCCATTATTAAGGTCGACTGCGCGGAGTTTCAGCACTCCCATGAAATTGCGAAGTTGATCGGTTCACCTCCGGGGTATTTGGGACATCGGGAAACCCATCCGTTGATCACCCAGGAAGAATTGGCGAAGAGCCACACGGATAAGCTAAAGCTTTCGTTTCTGCTGTTTGACGAGATTGAAAAGGCGTCCGACGCCCTTTGGCAGTTGCTGCTGGGCATGTTAGACAAAGCGACGTTGACTCTGGGCGACAACCGCCGCGTGGACTTGTCGCAGACGGTTATTTTCCTGACCTCAAACCTTGGCGGCGGAGAGATCAGCGAGTTAATGAACGGCGGCATGGGCTTCGTGCAACCATCCGACAAGTCGGCCATCGGAATAGACGAGAAGGTTCAACGGACTGCCGTCGAGGCAGCACGCCGGAAGTTCTCGCCGGAATTCATGAACCGGCTGGACAAGGTGGTGGTATTTCATCCGCTGAGGCGCGAGCAGTTGGAAGAAGTGCTGGAAATTGAACTCGGTCAGGTGCAGCAGCGAGTTCTGGAGACGGCTAAAGGCCAATTCTTGTTCCGCGTCACCACTCCGGGCAAAGAGTTTCTCTTGCAAGAAGGTACTGATCAACGGTATGGCGCTCGTCACTTGAAGCGTTCCATCGAGTGGCACGTCGTGTATCCGCTGGCCAACCTA
>Ga0137404_10002161_pt1 | contig 12952 bp, 17 predicted proteins | sample CZOMad2_1_16fung_FD_108285 | JGI IMG/M metagenome (GOLD analysis project Ga0137404, IMG submission 108285) | Vadose zone soil fungal communities from Angelo Coast Range Reserve, California, USA - CZOMad2_1_16fungal (Illumina Assembly) | ecosystem: Environmental > Terrestrial > Soil > Vadose...
CAAAGCGTGGCAAAGCGTGGCAAAGCGTGGCAAATCGTGGCAGAACGCGTATCACTTAGATTTTTTTGCCTCTTGTTACATTTCGTGACAACGACAAGTTACTTTTCTCCCGTGCACTTTCTGTCATGACGGAACTCGTCTTCTCCACGCGCACATTCAAGCACAAAAAAAATTCCGTAAATTTTTCTGTTTACCGTGGCCAGAAGTGTCCCAGCGGGGATGACGGAAAGCTGGGGGATGTATTCTGTGAGGGTGACGAGGTGTGGATGAAGGGAAAGAACGGTTGGGAGAAATATGAGATGAATGAAATAGAAAGACAAAGGGATCGTCATCCGGAATACAAGCAACACGTACTCAACATCAAGGAAGGGCATTGCAGTTGGAAGAGCCTAGCCACATTGAGATCAGTTAGAGCCCGGGAGGAAGGTGCTGGTGAAAAAAATCTGCGTAAGAACAAAATTATGCATGAAAACGCATCTCCTTTGCCCCCTCTGGCATCGTCATCTAGGGAATTGTCATCACTGCTTGATAAAGGTTAGTCTAAAATCCTGTGGTGGAAGATTTTTCTGCTAAAAAATTTGGTTTAGGTCTCCCTCATTCACTCAACGATTGGTTGAAGGTCCTATGCAAACGTTGGACAGAACCTCCACTCGCCTCGTTTCCCCACTCAGCACAAGGTTCACGGATATTCGACGCGCTATTAAGTCTCTCTCACGAGATACCATTATTCCCAACAATGGAAGCAACGCAAGAAATATATTCAGCATTTCGTGTTCCAACCATGGAACACATCATCACGGATATTATAACTCTTCCTCAAGATACTCTTGAAGTCGTTGATGTTGCAGCCGATTCGATCATCCCCGGACTGTCAAAGGCCGCCTTCATAGCAGCCATGATAATGTCCCATTCCGCAGAATGGACCCCATCCTCACGGATGTACAGTATACACTCTCTTCCATGCCAGCCTTCCGGGACGCTCCAATGTCAGCTCAAAATCCCGAATACCTTCAAGGACAGAGCCATAGTGGAGACAGATGGGAGGGTACCTCGTTGGGTTTCGTCCGTGTGTCCTGCAGGGACATTGACCAACATTCACGTCGATTATCATGGCTCAGCACAACTCATGGTAAACGTCACGTGCGACAAGCTCTGGCTCCTATGGCCGCCCACCGAATCAAATCTCCTCTGGTGGAATTCGCGTCACACTCGTGTATCTCACGGCGACACAGTCTGCGACGCTATAGCCCAACTTGAAGGGCTGGAGCTTCTGCATGCAAATGGATCACAATCTTTCGTACTTCCCCCATATCACTTCCATGCCGTCCTGACTTTCGAAGCGAGCGCACATTTGGGAGTGACGCTGTGGGGCTTTCCCTGGTGGGATACATCTCGCAGAGGAGTAGAGTGGGAGATTCAATGGGCTTCAAACCACTCGAAGAACGGATTTTCATCGGAAATGGCAGAAGGAGTTTTGAATGCCATCCAAGATGAAAGTTTGAAGTACTGGACGGAGGTTATAAACCGGTTCCCCAAACACGAGCTCGCGGAAACTGTGAAGAGTTGGCTGATATCCATGAAGGCCAATATACAGGATGTACTGGCTGCCATCCACGCGTCGGTTGAAACTGGGAAACGAAAAAGGTCAGGGCGGACGGAGAGTTCTAAGAAGCGGCGTAATGATTAGATGTATAATAGAATTCAAAAAGTATCAATGTTGAATCAGTTAACCATGTTTGACTTGGGAAGACCAGATCACTGAAAGTCCGTGAATATGGATCACTTGCTAAGTGATATGGCATGACGGATTCACGAAGGACGGAGCCGTGCTCCACCCATGACGCCAATGAGAAAAGTAGGGTGAACCGAGTTCCTGTGAAGCCGAATAAGGTCCAACCAATAACTAGTGAATCAGTGCAGGACTTACTCATCCATAAAACGAGTATGATTAGTTTACGAAGCTAGAGCTGTGTACCATTGGTACAAAAATAGGTGTTGAGTGATTACCAGACAGACCTGCATGGCCATATCCATCAGACACAGCTTGCCCTCCTTCTTCACAGTCAGACCGGAAATCAGAAATTAGTTGTGGCAGTCAGAAATAATATCAGAAATGGGTTGTGTAATAATACCGAATGGCAATCAGAAATGAGTTGTGGCAGTCAGAAATAATTGAACGGGTTCAGGAATAAGATAGTTAGCTACAGGCCAGAATATATTTATACAACGGACATTGATAGAAATACATATGTGGAATACAAAAATCACAGCAGGTATGAGAAAACTAGAAGGAGCATCATAATCATTTGAGCCCCAGTGGTGGCAGTGTTACAGCTGAAGTGCTGACATGTGACATGTGACATAACAGACATCGACGAATGTTCCGTGAAACTTCCTTTCTCACCGTCATCATCCTTTGAGGCCATGGACCGCATCAACAACTTCACCAGCACAGATACGGGTACCAGACTGTACGGCAACGCTACAATCGAAGATATTTTCTGTAAGGAAAATTATTGTATCCTCTTAGTAGTGGTTAACATCGCCACTCATATCCTACGCAGCCTCGAGACGAAAGGACTTATATGACATGATCGAGGCGAAAAATCTACCTGCTTGTATCTATGTTCTGGCTTCCAAAAGAATCCTCTCCAGTACAAGGCTCCCCAGAGAAATACCAGAATTCCTCCGTTTATTGCAAGATTTCGATATGGTTCGCAGGAACCTCGTTGAGATTTCGAAGAAGGCTCTGTATGACCACGAAGCATATATTGACCATAATCAATTCCTAAAACTGGATGATGTTGATGCAATAAAAAATTTGGCTAGTGATGAAGTCGACAAAGCCTACCGGGTTCTGTACGTTGAATTGGTGGCTGGATTTTGCCAACTTGTGAGTTTTTCTCGCACATTCCGCAGTCATGACATAGGCTGAAGTGAATAAGTACATATTTTACCTTTATGATGCACCAGAAGCCCACCTTCTCCCAGTCTGTATGAGTGATTTATATCCTGGACTTCGCTCCGAGCAGCGTGATGTTTTCAGTCCATCCAATGCTTTTGACTGGCAGTTCTCGGACGGAGAGCTGAAACGGTTGGATGTATCCCAGAAAGCATCTCTGAAGTTCATTGAGGATGCAGATAAGTGGGAGTTGAGTCGTCGCAAATACTGGGAGGAACACAAGTACGTAATCCTCGTGATGGAGGTTTCGGATGTATGTCTGACACTTTATGGTAAGTCTTCCACCAGAATCGTTCTTTGGGGGCGAAAAAAACACCACATTCCACGAAGATTTTTCTAGAGCATTCAAACCTCCACGGGACGTGGAACAGCTAATCGAGATAGCCAAGTCAATTGTGAGACAAGTGCGGGAAATGGACGAGACATTAAGACAGGCATTTGGTGGGGAAGAAATCCCTCGAAAATATGTGTTTCTCAGAACACATTAGTCAGATTTCGGGTTATTTTTGATATACATGTGGGCCGCCTCGTAAAACTACAAGGCAGGCAGGAGGCCTGGTGTATCCAGAAGAGCCATAACTTAGGTGGACCAAACCAGCGCCAAAGTGCTTACAAAATCTGTCAAAACAATGGCCTAACAAAACCACTGCACCTTCTAATCAAATTGTCAACTAGGGCATAACTTGAGAGCCATAATGAATAGGTATTGTATTGAACAAAGCCACGCGGCTCTACGGTCCGCCCAGCCACCGTGCGTTCCCGCGATCCTACCTTCTGTCACCACCATCATCATCAATAACGCCAACACAGATGGCCAGCGCCGACATCTCGAATATGAAACGCAGTGGTATCAGCAAGACGATGTTTGAATCCGTCTGGCACGGCAAGGGCGACGAAGAGGAACACGGCAAGTTTTTGGCATCGTTACCTGAACAGAAGGTGAGTAGTTAGTTATCAGGCTGATGACGAACCAAAGTGTGACCATGACATAAAGTGCGGGCAATGCATTGGGCGTGGACAGGTAGTGGAATGCAGGGGGTTTAGCCCACTGGGTTGTCTACCCTGCGCCGAAGCAGGCATCGATGGATGCACTCAGGTGATGGCATTTCGAATCTGGAACACCATGAGCATGTTCAATCTATCGATCTCGGAGGTTGGATACCTGATGGAGAAGTACATTGCTAAGGATGAGGCCAGCAGTATTGAAGGTGAGAGAGACAACGGTGAGCCGCGTGGATCATCCCAGGGGTCCGGGGGTCCGGGGAATGGGGAGGCAGGAAAGAAACCGCTGGCGATCGACGAGATGAAGGATATGCTGGCAAAAAAGGATCAGGAGATAGAGCAGATGCGTCAGCTGTTGGCAGGCTGGGGTGGTTTGGATGGGTTGAGGAAACGCCTGGAAAAAACCAAGGGGCAAATGGGATGGGAAAGGATCAGGAAATTAGAGGATGCACTGAAGAAGCGGGGGGAGGATCTCGATCGCGCGAGGGAGAGATTAGGCGAATACAAATCGACCTTCGAGTCATTACAACAGGAAAGCCTGGAGAGGCTAAGGGCCGTCGAGATGGCAATCACAAAGCTGGACGAATTCATCGCTTACCCCCACCCCGATCGTCCCGAATTTGAGGACAGGGAGATCAAAGTCCTTCGAGGGAAATTTGCGGCCCTTTGGGAGACTGATCGCGAGCAATGGGCCAGTCGGTTGTTGGGGCCGTATTACCCCATAATGTCGCCCAATCACAAACTCGGCGACGGATGCTCTGAGTATCTCTGAGAATCTTGCCCCCCCCCCCTTTCAGCCATCCCTTGAACATACTCATGCTTAGATCAATGCATGTATTTATATCATAGTTGAATGATTCCTGTGTTTTGCGATCCACATAAATTGGGGGGGAAAAACAAAAACATAAGTATAATGATTGAACTCTACACTTCCAATGCTGCCACAAGAACATAAAGGCAGATATCAATAAATAAACAAATAAACATGCAGATCCTTCAGTGTGGCTGTGTCAGACAACCCAGACTCCTGATCGGTTGTTAAAGGACATTCTGTGATGGTGTACGGAGTGATACGCAGGGATTTATTGTACGTTAGATATTTTTCCCATATGGGAGGCAATATACCTCGGAATATAATGTTTACATTGTACAATAACACTCTTGCTGTCAGCACAGCCACAATGAAAGACTCCATATTTCTTTTGCGAGTCATACATCTAGATTACGACACGGGCTTGTATACCAAAAAGATAGCGGCATGCCCACGTATATTGATACACTTTATGTTTTGAATTTACACCACGAACTGAACAACCTGGAGAGTTCGCCGCAGATCCTGTCGCTGCCAGCGACAGGATCTGCGGCGAACTCTGTAACTGACCGAATCCGTTTCCTAAATTCAAAAAATAGAATAAACGGACATACAGGGACATGCCGCAATATTTTTGATCATTTAAGTAAGTCTCCAAGGCCCTTGGTGTCCAAATCATATATTCTGTTCCTTCGTCGCTATTTGCATCTATTTGTACCTTGTGGCGTCAAAGAGCAATGTACAGTTCTGAGGCCTTATAGCCGAATTTTTTATACCACGATGGACAATCGTAATACTACAGAGAACAGATGATCCTCCCGAACAGTCACAAATTTTGTCAACCACCCATACAGTATCTGATGAAATTAACAGGAGGATGAAGATGTGCATATTGAAGAGTACTGAAACGTTCGCCATGCAGCTGATGCTGTGTGAATATGTAAGTGCACGTGTATCGGCAAGACTACGAATTCCACTCTCCCCATAGTGTTATATGCGCCTAAACTCTGTATTTGACAGTCATACTTTGAAGAACCGGGCGTTTTTAACTCTGAGTTTTAACTTCTAACTTTACTTCCACTTCCGACGACATGGACGCGCCAGTCGATAACCCGAAGCTGGACTTACCTCCTGAAATGATACTGACTTCACTCATCAGCAAAAATACAAAAAACTTTCTGCCTTTTTGGGCTTTTCCGGTTGCGAACAAGCTCACAAGTGTGCCGTTTTTCCCAAATCTCAAGATTCTGAAGCCATATGGGGACCACAACTTGGAGCATGACTTACAAATAAGTTCAAGGCACTTATCAGGTAAAACTGTCAGCCCAGAACTTTGTTTAGGCCACTGGACACAACATAAACGTAGAAATGTCGTTGTTGTTGTTAATGACGATGACAACAACAACAGCACACAAATTCTCGCTCATGGTCTTGAGCCATGTTTGGGAAGTATATAAATGAACGTCTGATCATGCAGATAATACATAGTGAGCCTATGAGAGCTTGTCGTGCGAAATGAAACTAAACTTGTGGAAAATTAGACATAGGTCACATAGCTTGTTTTTCTTGCAGACTTCCAACTTTTAGAGCTTGAACAGGCTTGTACAAGCCTGTACAAGTGCCCACAAGAAAATTGTGAGAATACTGATGCTGACTACTGTCTTCCTCCGAAGAGCACCAAACCTCGTCCACTTTATTCCATTCCTACAGCACTTGTCACCCGAGAGACCTGATGCGTCCCCACTGGGACGGACATCATTTTCTCCAGACGCATTTCAGATCGCGGTGGGTTCGATCGTCGAACTAGACACTTCCAAGGTGCTAGCCTTGTCACCTCTACCAACTGGATGCTGACTGAGGAGGTTAGCCCTAGTACTGATAGGGCGACCAGGTCCACCACCACGGGAGTTAAAGAAGTCGAGGGAGGAAGAAACCGGAGACAACATGCAGGGCATTGAATCCCAACAGAATTCGCTTTTTTTGCGAAATCCTCCCGCTAAATCAAATGCCAACTACCTACCCATTTCCAGGAGTGGTCCTAAATGTTCAAGTATGCACGGAAGAGCATATAGATGCCAACGACGATACCATCTGCGTCATCATTCCTTTTGGTCCCCGTGAGGGTGGTGAGCTTGTCCCGCATGAAGCATGCCTAGTCCTGGAGAGGATATCTTTATATTTCCTTCTTATCGTCTAACTCACTTCGACATGCACTTCAAAGGAGTGCATGGCTCTATTGTAATGCACACAGATAAGGAAGTAAAGAGTTGGAATGATAATCGTAATGAATGAGATTCTCACATAGTTACAGTCAAGTGGATAAACTGTGAGCACTCTGCACCTGTAGAAGATGACAAGGGTGGATGAATGGATGTCCTGTATCCCTTCATGGATTACACCGCGTACCAAAAGTCGCAGTAGAATGTATAACCAATATGTGATCATTTTGGCATGGAGTGCGAGCCACCTTTGTCAACAAATTCCAAGGCAGCCTTCACGAGAACTTCCACTGTGGGGTCATGTGGCAGCATTATCTCTGCCTTCGGACGTCGAAAGTGAAGACGTGGAGGCTGGATTTCAAATGGAAAGGTCGGTTTACGACTCGAGGGATAATCTGAAAGATTTAAAGTTGCTAGTAGATTCCAAAAACTGAGGAGAAATTGCACTCACTTTGAAATTTACACCCTTTCTTATCATGCCTGCATCGTTGGCAGCGTTTTCCTGGACGACCACCAGTGCAATCCACACGTTTTTTGATGCAGCGATTGCACCTCAGCTGGTCTGATAAATTAGCTCAATAAATAATAACGCCCTCGTAATATAACACACATTAGGGTTCGGCCGGTATCCAATGTCAGTTAATCCAGAAGAGCTATTGTAATCCAGTGTGGAACTTAACACATCCATCTCCTCTCCTGTATCCTCCTGTGCTTGCTCGTGCAGCAATTCAACATGGCCACCATCTTGCCCCCCACTGCTGGCTGTCGAATGACCAGGGCCATTGACTGAAGTACGGTCCAAAGATGTGCTTAAACAATCTTTAGGTAGCGCTTGCAGAACCTCCGTCTGTATCGGCTCAGAGTTGTCGAGGAGAGAGAAGTACAATGAACAAGCACGCGCACCACCTGTTTTTTAACAGATATCGCCCACTGAACCAATGAGAGGTGGTCACTGGCTCTGTCTTCAAACTCCGCAAGGAGTGAATATATGGACCTGATGGCATCTTCTGTGTTATGTGACATGGTTGGTTTGATCGCGGATAAGATGGCGTGGCAAACTCAAGTGTGGACAAAATTACCCGATTGAACGAATGAACGAACCCAGCAACTTATTCCCACCCACCCTGGCTAATCGTGGCAAATCGTGGCAAAGCGCGGCAAAGACGTTTAAGCGTCTTCCTCGTGGTCAGGAACCTAATTATAATGAGGAACAAGTCCGCATTACAGCAATTTTACACATGACCTTTAATAATTGCACATTGCCCTTGCTAGCTTTTTTCTTGGTAGGTAGGTAGGTAGTTGAGTATATTCCGGTCACGAGTATGATGTATTTACATTTAATAGTCTTCGACTCCTAGATAACGCATGTTACAAAACCAAAGTAGAAAAATTGACTCAAATGTTTAAAGTCACAATCAAGGACACAACAGAAAAATCGTACAGCTACTTGTCCCAACTCTTGGCATATTTTGCTTAAGAAATTCAGGGTAGAAGCTAGTCTAGTTGAATTTATAGTAAGCTGCAAAATTTGATTTGTGTATCACGCTAAATTGACCGGGTGACAAATATATTTTTATATAACTTTCTGTGACAGTCGTTTCAAAAGCCTTGGAGCTCTCCGGAATACACTTACGTACCGACCTATGACAATGCAACGTCTTCGGAGAAAACTAATGTTTAGGGTCTCCTGGGACCCCTCACAAGTTTATTCTTGAGCGTTTCGGCTGTAAATAAATTGATAATCAGTATTAGGGTAATATACAAGATGGAAAAGTGTTGCGTACTGCGGGCTTTCCTTGCAGCATCCTCCGCCATCTCACCAGAGAATTTCACGAGAGAGGGACTCAGCCCTGCCCGTCTGCTTGCAGATCCATGTCCCTGGCTGCGTCTTCCGAGTCTCTCTGTAGAATTTGAATCTGAATGGTGCTGAGTAGATGGCCTTGATGATGAACCTGATGAGACCGCCGGCGCATCTTTCTGTTTCAACCTCTCCAAAAGAGTAGAGCAGCGCTCAAGGTCAAATATGCAGTTCGATTTCTGTGTGTTTGTTGTAATTCCAGGAGGAAACTCCCTAAGGACCATCCGTGCGACCTTTGCTGTAGTGGCTGTGTTGCTATGCAAGGCACTGGAGATGTCGACAACATCCATTGGTGATGGATTGACGAAGTCGTTGGCAGCACGTAGTAGGGCCCCGACAAGGTCGATATGATGAGGGTCTCGGAAAGATGCATATATCTCAGCTGGATGGTCGAACAAGGACCCATAGTGGACAAATTCACGATCGCTCTGGATAATACCTCTGATAGACTGTATCGGAGCTCGCAGGGGTTTCAAGGAAGGCATTTTCGAAAACTCGCACGCCATTTCAACTGTTAGGACAGTCATGGTTTGATAGCATGACGTATTTGGAGTTTTTTCCACCAATGCGCCGTGGATTGAATCGATTGCATGTCGATACCCTGAATTGTGGGGCAGAAGGTCAGATAAGGAAGTGCAATAGATATTATTGATACTATTATATAGGACCATAAGTTACTCACATTTCATTTCAGGCTCATTTGATTCAAGATCTTCAGCCATTTCCCGAAACTCTTCCTCCCCAAGAAACCCATCGGCCCCAATATCTCCTGCAGACATCATAGATACATCCTCTTCCACCAAGCTGATGCCACAATGCGCATTCCCACTTAAATTAGAGACAGGCGTTGTGCTGAGCGGCTCAGCTTCCCCACGTGCATTACCATTATTCTCAAACTCGTCAGTACCGTGGAGTGAGTCATGAGCGTCCTCGATCGGGTTTGTTTCCAATTCGGTGACACTACCACCTGTGCTTAAAAGACGGTTTGTGCACTCGTCTGAATAAAAACCGTTGTCTTCCATTCGCAAGCTTTCATCTGGAACCTGCACAGACACAGCTGACAAATGGGCTGTCTCTTGTGTCAAAGATGCGAAATTTGGGTAGACCTCTTGGATCGATGAATCATTTTCTTCATCTGTCACATCAACTAATATATGAGACAATTGAGAGTGATCAAAGGTTTAGACTCACAAAACTTGTCTTTGCCTTGTCTGATTGCTTGCTTCTCCATGATATTGTTGTCATTGGCGGAGTGTGTCCCGTTCAAAGATGGAAGGGTCGGAATTCGAACAGCACTCAAGTCCAGGGGCCATTCGCTACCTGGTAACAGCCCGTCGTACTTGACCTTCGGTTCCAGCTTATCGTGGCGTTGCTTGTCGGCATTGGCCATCAACCCCTAACATTTAAACGGTCACGCGATAGAAACACAGAATTTAGATATGCCACAGACCTTTCCAATCTCTATTATGCCCCGATGAACACTCGGCAACAGCACGTTATTATCATCCACAGCAAACGGTAACTTGATAATCATGTCAACGGCCTTCTGCCATTTGGCTATATCCTTTTGAACACTCTGACGTCGATCTCCTTCTTTGGTTATGGTGATAAGTGCATTATCCTCTGGGGTTAAAATTGATGGGAGAGGGAGCTGATCCCATGGCAGGACTTCACCACCAGAGTGAGAACCTAAGAAGGTAATAAACCACCTGCGCTCTTCACAATAGGTTGAAGACTTTAGCAGTTGAGATGTTCTTGTGACAACGCGCATCGTATTTTGGATTATGCCTTTTGTTCGTGACACTACTTGTTTTTCCTTGTGTCGTAATGCAGCGGGACGGATGGTGTGAATGCTGCTGGTAATGGCAGCAATTTCTGCACTGGTGATCGAATCATTTGGTAAAATCTTCACGACGTCATCTACATCCCTCTCTCGTGAGCAGATAGTGGTGAGATCGTCCTTTGCCTTATTCCAGCGTATCGAGAACTCCATGTCAGAGTCGCTAGGCTCTATTAACGGAGGTAATTTGTTGTCCACCGCGAGAAACTGAAGGCGAGCCAAGCCGATCGAACGTTTCAATCTAAGATGATTTGCCAGCTGAGTTGATTGAATTAAATGATAATACATTTTTAAAACAATAATGAGAGTAGATACCTCAGTACGAGCTCTCATTCTGTCGGTATCTTCCATGCCTGCTAGCAACCGATCCAAGTGTCGGTGTATAACGACTGTCCCATCGAAAAACCGTTCTTTATGATGAGGGTCCATATCAATTGGATTCCCCCAATGGCCCTCCACAATATGAACATACTGTATGGGCAATGATTAACAAAATAAGCTTTGAGATATAGAGTAAACTAACTAGGCTGATGCCATCTTGAACTTTTGTGAAAAGGGTCGTGAAGTCTCTCATAACGCTATTCGTTAGAATAGGCCAAGGTAGACGAGATTCCGAAATATCTTCCGGTAATAAACGGAGAGTATTTGAATACATCCATGCAGATGCGCGATTGAACGAGGTAGACGTGTTCAGGATCATGCTCTCCTCTCCAAATACGGAGCGGAGAAGACCGGCAATCTGTAATCTATAAGCGCGCCATGCCTGAATAAATGTTTCTGTGCTCTCGCCGTCTTGCGAGACAACAGGACCGATAGTTTTTTTATAGATCTGATCAGCCCGGGTCAGTAGAAAGGTGTTCCATATATCTGGGACCGCCTGTACAGATCTACTGCCTCCCACAACAAACTCGGTGGCGATATCGACCATGCTTCTGAGCATAACAAGAAACATGTGAATTAAAGTCTATTTGTCCGATCAAAAAATAAATTTATGTGCAATGAGAGCATTGGAAAGCATACGCACCCCCGTCACTATACTATATTTACCAGGTTTTGTTCCAACAGGAAGGAATGATTTTAACCACGCGGGGTCGTTGAACAGTGCGCAGTTACGGAGTCCTGGGATGGCATACATCTCTACCATAAAGTCAAGGAACTCTGGGCAGTTAAGGAGAGAGCAGATACGAAGCTTTCGACAGTTAATCAGCAACATTGCCTTTGCCTCTGCGATGCCCTTAGCACTAGTTGCATGAACAACGTGAAACAGTTGTCCGTTGACAATTTCGAGTTCACTTGGTTTGTACGTGTGCTGAACTTCGTTGGATGCAAGTTCCAGACCCAGCTCGTCATCCACCAAATCTTCGCAAATCAGCAGCTGTTGCTTACGAGCAATGATAACTCACCTCTGTCCCACACCGCTATAACCCATTTTCCATTTGTTGCCTTTTTTTTTCGCATGGCCCCAGCTTCTGTTTCTAAGCTGGAAACATCGGCGTTGCCTTCCATCTTGGCACTATCAATCAGACCCTCTAGTCGTTTGATCTGCTTGTCCCATTCTCTGTGCAAAATCTCGAGAGCTGCTTTACGATGCTGGCCGGCCACGGAGTCCAATCGACCTTGGGATATGGCCAGCTCTAGAAGTTTAACCTCGTGAAAAGGCGCTTCTGTAATCTCTTTAGTGAGGCTCTCAAAATCAATCTCGTCAGGGCCTGCAATGATGTTCATTGGCCAAACCATCCAGAGAACGCCTCGGTCTATAAAGTTCTTATAAAGTATTTCGGCCTCCACCACGTCAACCTCGCGGCCATTCCAGTGGTGGTATCCAAAGACAAGTCGGACATGTCCATCTATAAGTTGCAGTGTCCCGAATCCCCTGAAAGCGTGTTTCTTTTTTGATTCAAGTCCAATAGCTTTCTGCTGGCGGTCGTCCAAAAATTGCGGTGTCCCTGCTGGAAATATTGCATCTTCAACCCTCTGAAGTTTGTGGTTTAATTGTTCGAACAGGAGCATACTGAATATGTGGTTACCTACCCTACGTTTTGCACTTTTTGAGTGAGATATTTCATCGTCCTCTGCCTTCGCTCGAATAGTACCAACGTTTGGCTCATTTCCTATTTTCCTTTTCCCCTTGCTTGATTTATTCTTCCCACCATCTTCTACCAGTCCTTGTTGTGGCCTGGTGGTAGATTTAGACTGCTTGGCCCCCTTCGGTTTGGCTGTAATGTCCGAAGACATTTGTTTTCTAAGGAAACACCTGCAG
>Ga0137404_10002172_pt1 | contig 12934 bp, 9 predicted proteins | sample CZOMad2_1_16fung_FD_108285 | JGI IMG/M metagenome (GOLD analysis project Ga0137404, IMG submission 108285) | Vadose zone soil fungal communities from Angelo Coast Range Reserve, California, USA - CZOMad2_1_16fungal (Illumina Assembly) | ecosystem: Environmental > Terrestrial > Soil > Vadose zone...
CGAGGCGATGCTGCCGTTTCTGGGCGAAATTTGGGGAAACCCGTCATCCGTGCATCACGTTGGCAGAAAAGCGCGGGCGTTGCTCGACGACGCGCGCGACCGCACGGCGAAATTTCTCGGCGCAAAACCGAGCGAAATCATTTTCACGGGCGGCGGAACGGAATCAAACAACCTTGCCATTTTCGGAACGGCGCGATTACTCAAATCAAAGGGAAAACATTTAATCACTTCCGCCGTTGAGCACGACGCTGTTTTGCAATCGTTCGACTACTTGGAGAAAAAAGAAGGTTTTGAAGTCACGCGCTTGCCGGTGAATTCCGAAGGTCGCGTTTCGCCGGACGATTTGAAAAAAGCGATCCGCGCGGACACAATTTTGTTTTCAATCATGGCGGCGAACAATGAAATCGGCACAATTCAGCCAATCGCCGATCTTGGCGTGATTTGCCGCGAGCGTGGAATTGTTTTTCACACGGACGCGGTTCAATGGTTTGGCAAAGAGCCGTTTGAAAATGTCGCGCAATTCAACGCGGATTTGATTTCCGTTTGCGCTCACAAGTTTCACGGGCCGAAAGGCGCGGGTTTACTTTACGTTAAGTCGCCGTTGCATCCCAATCCGATTTTGTTCGGCGGTGGACATGAAAATGAACGTCGCGCCGGCACGGAAAATCTGGCTGGAATCATCGGCCTCGTTGCCGCATTGGAAAAATTTGTGAAGCCGTCGGTTTTTGAAAAAGCGAAATTAAAACCGCTCGCGGATAAACTGATTCTTGCAATTGAAAAAATTGACGGCTGCGAAATAATTTCACCAAACCGGCTCGCAGGGACGCTCGCCTCACCAATTTGTATTGCGAATACGGTTTCGTTTGTCGTTCGCAGCGCGGACAGTATTGCGCTTTTGGCGGGTTTGGACGTTGAAGGCATTTGCGCTTCGAGCGGTTCGGCCTGTTCTGCCGGTTCGATTGAGCCGTCTCACGTCATTCTGGCGATTGGGAAAAAGGATTTGGCTAATTCGCTCGTCCGTTTTTCGCTTGGCCGCGATTCGACGGCGGAAGAAGTTAATTTTGTTTGCGCTGCATTGCCGGAAATCATCCGGCGCGCGCGGATTAATAATCGTTAAATTAAAATCTGTTCAACTATTCAATTTTTACAATTCTATAAATTAACAACCCGTCTAACAAGTCACGAATCATGTGTGAACAGCCTGCCAACAATGCGAACAAGTTTCACTTTCAAATTTTATCAGATTCTTTACCCTCACTTCCGCGATGACTCTTGAATCAAAAAATACAATGGTTGGCTTGACGCGCGGAGTTGTTTGCCTTATTCACAGCCCTTAATAATAAGAGTCTTTCTTAAAGAAAATTTAATATTATCCAAACATGAACCTCACGATCACCAAAGAACAAATCCTCGCCGGGCTGCAGGCCGTCCAAAACGTCGTCAGCACGCGCACCACGCTGCCGATTTTGTCCAACGTGCTTTTGCGCGCGGAAAAAGATCGCGTCGAATTCACCGCGACGGATTTGGACGTGACCGTCGCGTGTTCCGTCGAGGCGAAAGTAAAAAAGCCCGGCGCAACGACCGTGCCGGTGAAAAAACTTTTCGGCATCGTGCGCGAATTGAACGGCAGCGAAATTGATTTGGAGACCGACGAAAAAAACGTCACGTCCATCCGCAGCGGCTCGTCGTTCTACAAAATTCATGGACTTGGCTCGGATGAATTTCCGCCGCTGCCGAAATTCAAGGACGACAAAAAAGTCGCGCTCCAGCAGGAAAACGTCCGCGCGATGCTGAAAAAAACGTCCTTCGCCGTTTCCACCGACGAATCCCGCTACGTCCTCAACGGTATTTTCATGAGCCTCAAGGATAACAAAATGACGCTCGTCGCCACCGACGGCCGCCGGCTCGCGCTCGTGGACGAAGAAGTGGACATTTCCGAAAAAAGCAGCGGCGAATTTATTGTTCCGGCAAAAGCGGTCAACGAATTAAATCGCTTGCTTCAAGATAAAGGCGACGTAGAAATCAAATTCGGTGAAAATCAGGCGTCGTTTTCGCTCAAGGACGACAAGGGATTTTCCGTGCTGCTCGTCACGAAATTGATCGAGGGAAATTATCCGAATTACCGGCAGGTCATCCCCGGCGAGCCCAAGGAACGAATCCCGCTCGTGCGCGAGGAATTTTTGCAGGCGCTGCGCCGCGCCGAGATCATGACCAGCGAAAAGGCGAACTCCGTCAAGCTTGCGTTCGGCAAAAACAACCTCGCCATCACCGCCAACTCGCCGGAAGTCGGCGAGGCGCGCGAAACGCTCGCGGTGAATTACAAGGGCAAGGAAATGGCCATCGCCTTCAACCCGCGCTACCTGATTGACGCGCTGGCCGCGCTGGCCGAGGACGAAGTGTTCTTCGAGCTGATTGACGAATTAAGCCCGGGCGTTTTGAAGATCAACGGCCCGTTCCTCTACGTCGTCATGCCGATGCGGTTGAGTTGAGTCAAAATGTTAATATGGGTTACATCAATCCAGCGCGGAAAGTTATCGCTGATGGAAAGCGAATGCTTTCTCGGATTGAATTTATTTTCAAGTGTGTAAAATGTTCGTATAGCCGCGCGGTCAAATTTGATCGTCTAAAAAGAGACGATCTTTTTTGTCCCAATTGCGGAACGAGGCTTGAGCGGCAGAACTTCAATTAATTTTCTAAAGCTACACACATTATCTTGGCTGCAAATATGGCTGGTTATACTTTGCCTCAAACAACATTAGGTTACGATTTCGGTGTTCACATTCTTACTGTTATGCAACGAGCAGCTTTTACTTTTGATTCCGAACAGATTGCCCAGACCAAAAATTAGCATCACATCTGCTCGACGACATCAATTCCGAGAACGTCGAGACCTTGTTTCAAAACGCGCGCCGTCAAATCGCAATCGTAGGAGTCGAGGTGACGAGACTCATTTCAAAGAAAATTAGAGACTCCTCACGTCGTCTCCTACATTTTTCCAGCAAAACTTGTTCGATTTTACCGCCGCGCGCGTCTAATTTCTTCCCGTGTCCGCCGAAGCCCAACTCACTCCCATGATGGCGCAGTATCGCCGTATCAAAGGCGAACTGCCCAAGGACGCGCTGCTGCTTTTTCGTCTCGGCGATTTTTACGAAATGTTTTTTGAAGACGCGCAATCCGGCGCGCAAATCCTCAACCTCGCCCTGACCGCGCGGAATGGAATTCCGATGTGCGGTTTGCCCTTTCACGCAGCGAATTCTTACATCGGAAAAATTCTTCGCGCCGGACGCAAGGTCGCCATCTGTGAACAAATGGAAGATGCGCGTCCCGGCCAGCTCGTCAAACGCGAAGTCACGCAAATCCTTTCGCCCGGCACGCATTTCGACGAGCGGATTCTTGCCGCCGAAAAAAACAATTTTCTCGCCGCGATCTGTCCGGGCGGAAAAATGTTCGGCCTCGCGCTCGTGGATTTGACCACCGGCGATTTTCTGACGACCGAAGTTGAAAATGAAATCACTCTGCTCGCGGAATTGGAACGGTTGCGACCGGCGGAAATTATTTTTCCGGCGGAAAAAACATTCATTCGCGACGCATTGCGCGATTCGTTCAAAATTCTAAATGGTTACGACGACTGGACATTTGCGCCCGAAACAGCCGTGTTCACTGTGCGCGAACATTTCAAAGTCGCATCGCTCGACGGTTTTGGCCTGAAAGAAAAATCGGCGGCGATCGGCGCGGCAGGCGGCGCATTGCATTATTTGACGCAGCATTTGCGGCGCGACGCAAAAAATCTCACGCGCATTTCATTTTATCAGCGCGGCGATTTTCTCGCGCTCGACCAGACGACGTTGCGGCATCTGGAAATTCTCGAACCGCTGCGTCACGATGCGCCGCGAAATTCATCGCTTTACGGCGCGCTGAATCGAACCGTCACACCGATGGGCGCGCGGCTGTTGAGAAATTGGCTTTCGCAACCGCTTTCAAAAGTCGAGCCGATTTTGCAGCGGCAGGAAGTCGTCCAAATTTTTTTGGAAAATAGTTTCAGCCTCGACAGTTTCCGTCAGCAGCTTGCGAGCGTTCGCGATTTGGAACGAACGATTGGCCGCTTGAGTTCCGGCGGCGGCAACGCGCGTGATTTGATCGCGTTGCGCGTTGCGTTGGAGCAAATTCCCGCACTAAAACAAATTCTTTCAACGGTAGGTCCGAGCGATAGCTCGGCCTTGATTAAAGAAGAAAATGAGGCGGCGCAGCAGCACCGCCCTACCTTGATTTCGGAATTGAATTCGCAAATTTCCGAATCGCCCGCGCTCGTTGAATTATTGTCGCGCGCGATTGTGGACGAGCCGCCATTGCCGATAAAAGAAGGTGGAATGATCCGCGACGGCTTTGATTCCGCGCTTGACGAAATTCGTAATGCCACGCGCGGCGGCAAGGATTGGATCGCTAAATTGCAGGCCGATGAAATTGCCAGCACTGGAATTTCGTCGCTCAAAGTGCGGTTCAATTCTGTTTTCGGTTACTACATCGAGATCACGAAATCGAATCTCGACAAAGTTCCGGCGCATTATCATCGCAAGCAAACAATTGCCAACGGCGAGCGTTTCATCACGCCGGAGTTGAAAGAAATGGAAGGCAAAATACTCGGCGCGGAAGAGCGCAGCGTGAAACTGGAATATGAAATTTTCCAGCGCGTGCGCGAAAATGTTTTGGAAAAATTGAAAGAGATTCAGCAGACGGCGGGAGCGCTGGCGCAATTGGACGTGCTGGCATCGTTCGCGGAAATTGCGCGGCTGCACAATTATGTTCGTCCGCAAATTTTCGACGAAGGCATTTTGCAAATCCGCGATGGACGGCATCCAGTTCTGGAACAAAATTTGAACGATGAACGTTTTGTGCCGAACGACACGGGGCTGACGAGCAGCAAGGTTTCTTCTCCCTCTCCGCCGCAGAGCGGGGGAGAGGGCCGGGGTGAGGTGGCACAAATCAAAACCCCTCACCCTGGCCCTCTCCCCGCTTCGGGCGGGGCGAGGGAAAAGAATTTTGCGTTTGCCCAAATCGCGCTGATCACCGGGCCGAACATGGCGGGCAAATCCACCTGCATCCGGCAGGTCGCGCTGATCACATTGCTCGCGCACACGGGGAGTTTTGTTCCCGCCGCTGAAGCGCGGATTGATCTGGTTGACCGGATTTTCACGCGCATCGGGGCGAGCGATGATTTGGCGCGCGGCCAAAGCACGTTCATGGTCGAGATGACCGAGACGGCGAACATTTTGAACAACGCAACGCCGCGCAGCCTCATCGTGCTGGACGAAATCGGACGCGGCACGAGCACGTTCGACGGGCTTTCGCTCGCATGGTCAATCGTCGAGCATTTGCACAATGCCATCGGCGCGAAAACTTTGTTCGCGACGCATTATCATGAATTGACGGAACTGGCCGGACGTTTGCCGCGCATTAAAAATTTCAACGTCGCCGTTCGCGAGTGGCACGACCAAATTGTTTTCTTGCGAAAAATTGTGGAAGGCGGCACGGACAAGAGCTACGGCATCCAGGTCGCGCGGCTGGCTGGCGTGCCGAAAGAAGTTCTGGAACGCGCAAAACAGATTCTTGGCAATCTGGAAGAATCCGAACTGACGCCGGAAGGCAATGTGCGTCCGCAAACGCGTCAGCGCGGCAAACTGCAAAATCTTCCCGTGCCGCCGCAGATGGATTTGTTCAGGTGAAAAGCCCTTTGCCACTTTCTTCTCGACACGAGATTTTTGCGGACGTAAATATTTCCAATGAAAATCTGATTGGCGAATTGAATTAGGAAACGCAAATGGAAACCAACTATATTCTCCAATGGCGTCTTGACGAATCTGAAGGAATCCGCTGGTTTATTCGGGGCATAAAACCAGATGGTTCGTTTTATGGAGAAGTGAGCTATCATAATTCAACCGCTCCGACTCGAAGTTGGTCGACTTTTGTTGATGGCCAGCTATCGCCCGAAGATTTATCGAGATGTAACGCGATTTTTACAGAGTTTTCAAATTCTGAATTTATTAAACCAGAGAAAATATTTGGTGCATTGTCGCGTTGGACAAAAACAATAAGTAAGCCGACGCATTTGTTTTGTTATGAGCAAGGAACGGAAGCAAAAAACCTAAAGGCTCGCCGATTTTTGGAATTGCATGAAATCATTCAGAAGTATGTTAGCGAAACCGAAGAGCGAATGACTCAACTCAGTAGATAATTTTTCACCGCGAACCACGCGAACGGAATTTCTTTCGCGTGGTTCGTGTAGTTCACGGTTGCAATTCCCGCTTTGAAAAATCTCCAAAGCCGTCACGGTTTAAGCCATTTCACGAACCACTCGATCGCCGCGCGTTCGGATTCCGGTTTCACCTGATGGCCGGTGTTTTTCTGGATGATGACGGCAAAATGATTTGTCGCGTTGTCGGCGGCATAAACTTTTTGCGCGGCGTTGGTGCATTCGATGAGGCCCGGCAGGGGATTGTTTTTATCCAAATCGCTGCTGATGACGAGCAACGGACGCGGCGCGATGAGCGGCAAAATTTTCGGCCCGTCAAATTCCGAATAAATTCCCGGCACGACATGGTCGTAAAATTTTTGGACGAACGCGGAATCAGGATTGGTCACGCCGTTTTCCTTCGCAATCGTGTCGAAGGCCGGCTGAATCGTGCCGATGCGCCCCTGCCAGTCGTTGTTTTCCAGCGCCCATTCAAAACTTTGCACGCCGATGAACGGAACGGCGACGGCGATGCGTTTGTCCACCGCCGCCGTGAAACAGGTTTCGATTCCGCCCTTGGAAATTCCGGTGAGGCCGATGCGGTTGGTGTCCACGTCGGCGCGCGTTTCGAGATAATCCACGAGCCGCATCACGTCCCAGACGGTGTCGTAAAAAAACGGATGCTCGCCGCTGCCGTGAAATGCGCGGACAATGGCGTCATCGTAATCAGTCTGGCCTTTGCCGGATTTCCGTCCGCCGTGATACGGCGCGTCAATTGCAACGGCGATGAATCCGCGTTCGGCAAGTTTTCTGCATAGCGCCGCCATGTTCACCATGCTGCCGCCGGTTCCGTGCAATGCGATGACCACAGGCAAGCGGCCTTGCGAATTTTCCAACTTCATCAGAATTCCCGGCACACGATTGCTGGCATCGGCGGCGAATGAGAAATGAAATTGCGCAAGGCCATTTGTATTTGTCATTTCTTCGACTTGCGGTGCAAAGGCGACGTTTGGATGGCTGATGAGTCGTAGAAAATCAGCACGAGGATTTCCGTGAACCCGAATCAACGGATGCTTCATGTTCGGGGATTGCTGTTGGGCAAGGATTTTAACATCGGCAGTTCCTGCGCGTTCGTTTTATGGGACAACCCTGCGGGCGCAATGAGTGATTTGCGCGCGGGCGAAAAGGTCAAGGTCAGTTATCAAAACGCCAACGGCGTGCTGGTGGCGGACCGTATTGAACAAAAAATGATGCGCGAGGAAGGCACTGTCAAAGCCATTGAGCAGGCGGCGCATACCATGACGTTGCATTCGCGCGGCATGGACAAAACATTGCAAATCGCGGACGACTGCAAAGTGATCCTGCGCAACGACCATTCCGGCCAGTTGCCTGACGTGCAGCCGGGCAATTTCGTGACGGTCACTTACGAAACGCCGGACAACAAGCTGACCGCGCTGCAAATCGCGCAAACCAGCGCAAAGTTCAGCGGAACGCTGACGGCGATTGATTTGCAGGACAAAACATTGAAAGCCAAATCCACGTTCGGCACAAAGACGTTCAAGGTGGGTGACAACTGCGAAATTGTCCTCAACGGAAACATGGGCGGACAATTGAGCGACTTGAAGCCGAATGACAAACTCGTCTTCAATTACGACGAAGTGAACGGCGTCAATATCGTCAACCGCATCGCCACCGCGCCGGAACCGAAACCGGAAACAACATCGGTGCAGCCGGGGATGTATCCGTAAAAATAAGTTCGAATTCAAGGCGTGCGTTCCAATTGGATCGCGCGCCGTTTTGTTTTCACAAACTTGATTGCGCATGGTAAGTTTTGCGCTTCTATGCCGTCCAACATCGAACAATTGCGCCACCACGAAATTTCCGGGCGCGTCGCCATTTCAAAAGGCAGCGGCGATTTGCCGAAAATCATCGTCACGACGAATTGCAGCACTGCGGAAATTTATTTGCACGGCGCGCACATCGCGTCCTTTCAAAAAAATGGCGAGCAGCCGCTGATTTTTTTAAGCAAAAAAAGTCATTTTACAAATGGAGAACCGATTCGCGGAGGTGTGCCGATCATTTTTCCGTGGTTCGGTCCGCGTGAAGGTTCGGTGACGCATGGTTTCGCGCGATTGACGGAATGGGAACTCAAGAAAACTTCCGCCGACGCAAATGGAAACGTGAAATTAGTTTTTGCCTTGCCCGACGACGTTTCCGTCAAAGCCAATTGGCCGGTGGCCAAAGTGAATTTCATCGTGACAGTTTCGGACAAACTGACGATGGAACTGGCCGTCGCAAATTTATCGCCCGAGAATTTCACATTTGAAAATTGTCTGCACACCTACTTTGAGGTCGGCAACATCGCGCAGATTTCTATCGCCGGATTGCAAGGCTTGCCGTTCGATGATTTTGCCGCCGGTGCGGGTGGCGCACACAAATCGGAAAATGACGCGGCGTTGCGCATCACGAAAGAAACCAACCGTGTTTATTTTGATTCATCGCACACAGTTGAAATCCGCGATGAAAAATTCAAGCGCATCATTCGCGTTGAAAAATTGAATTCCAAATCCACCGTCGTCTGGAATCCGTGGACGACGCAAAAATTGCCGGACGATTTCGACCTGCTGGAATATAAAAACATGGTCTGTGTGGAATCCGGCAACGTGAAACAGAACAAAATCACGCTCGCGCCAAATCAAACTTCGGATTTGAAAGCCGTCATCAGCAGCAAGCCACTCTAGCCGATGATTTCTGCCGTTGAAAATTTGCCGGTCGGCTCGGATTTAATTTCTCAAGTCAGCGACATTTTTTCGCCGAGCGGAATTCTTTCCAAGGCGAGCAATTTTGAATTTCGCCCGCAGCAACAGGAAATGGCCGTGGCCGTCGCGCGGGCGTTACAGAACCGCGAACATCTTGCGGTCGAAGCGGGCACGGGCGTCGGCAAGTCGCTGGCGTATCTGATTCCGGCAATTCTCTTCGCCATCGCGCAAAAGAAAAAAGCGATTGTCTCCACGCACACGATCAATTTGCAGGAGCAGCTCACCGAAAAGGATTTGCCGATGCTCGCGGGCGTTTTGGTTGCGCTGAATCCGCCGGTTAAATTCAATTTTACGATGCTCAAAGGCCGAGCGAATTATCTCTGCACGCGGCGATTGCAAAAAGCGATGCAGCAGAGCGGAAATCTTTTTACGTCGTCGGAAGCCAAGGAATTGCAGCGCATTTACGAGTGGTCGAAGACGACGAAGGACGGAAGTCTGTCGGATTTTTCCATCGAGCCGGACGGGAAAGTCTGGGCGCAAGTGTGCTCTGAACGCGGTTTGTGTTCGCCGAAAATATGCGGCCATCCGTCTGATTTCGCCAAAGACAACGGCGTCTGTTTTTTTCAACGCGCGCGGAACAAAATTCTTTCGTCCGACGTTTTGGTTTTGAATCATACGCTGTTTTTTACACTGCTCGGCGGAATTGAAGAAGAAATCGAAGGCGGCATTTTGTTCAAAAACGACTTCGTGATTTTTGACGAAGCGCACACGGTCGAGCAAGTCGCGTCGCGACACATCGGCTTGAGCGTTTCGAGCGGGCAAATGCGATATTCGCTGAATCGTCTTTGGAATCCGCGCACGGAAAAAGGTTTGCTCGCGACGTTGCGCAGCGGAAATTCCGTGAAACTGGTCGCGGACATTTTGAGCGAGTCGGATAAATTTTTCGAGAATGTCGAAACCGCCTGCGAAGAAATCCAGAAATCAGTGGGACAGGCTTCCAGCCTGTCTCGACTTGGAAGAGGAATTCCAGGAAAGTCAGAGACAGGCAAGATGCCTGTCCCACGTCGCGCATGGACGGAATTGAGAATTCGCCGCGCAGAACTCGTGAAAGACAACGTGACTTTACCGATTCAACGACTGCGCGAAGCGGTGAGCGAGTTGATAAAATTAAGCGAAGACAAAGATATCGGCCAGGAATTGGTCGAGTGCAATCGCCGTCTCGCCGAGTTGCGCGACGAAGTGAAATTATTTTTGGAGCAAGGCGCGGACGAACACGTTTATTGGGTCGAACGCAGCGGCAAAGCGCACAAAGCCATTTCACTCAACGCCGCGCCGATTGACGTGGCGGATTATTTGCGTCGAAGATTATTTGAAAGTGACACTTCAACTGTGATGACGAGCGCGACGCTCGCGACAAATTCCAAATCGCAGACGGGATTGAATTATTTTTCAAAACGCGTCGGCTGCGAATCCGCGACGATGCTGCAAGTCGGCACGCCGTTCGATTACGCGCGGCAGATGAAATTGTTCGCCGTCAAAAAAATGCCCGACCCGCGCGAGGCCGGTTATCGCGACGCGTTGATCCATTGGATCGGGCATTTCGTGACGCAGACGCACGGCAAGGCGTTCGTGCTGTTCACGAATTACAAGCTCATGCAGGAGGTCGCCGAGTTGATGCAGCAGTTTTTCGACCAGCTCGGTGTCGCGTGTTTTGTGCAAGGCACGGGCACGCCGCGCTCGACGATGCTGGAGAAGTTCAAGGACGACACGGACTCGGTGCTTTTCGGCACGGACAGTTTCTGGCAGGGCGTGGACGTGCCGGGCGAGGCGTTGAGCAACGTCATCATCACGCGGCTGCCGTTCGCCGTGCCGGACCATCCGTTGATCGAGGCGCGCATCGAGGCGATTGAGGCGCGCGGCGGAAATTCCTTCGGCGAATTTTCTTTGCCCGAAGCCATCCTGAAATTCCGTCAAGGCGTCGGGCGCTTGATCCGCACGAAGACAGATACCGGCATCATCGTGGTTTTGGACAACCGGATTTTGACGAAGCAATATGGTCAATCATTTCTGGACGCGCTGCCGAAATGTCCGGTGGAGATTGTTTGAAGAAAATTGGCGCGCGGTTATTCGCTTTTTGAAAAATCAACGCCAACGTTAAATTGCACCAACTCAACCGTTGGTTTTTTCTTGGCTGCTTGCCGAACTTCTTCTCGCAATTTGCGTGCTCCGCCGTGAATTAAAATTCCTCGCGCTTCTTGTCCTTCCTCATCTTTGAACTTGTTGAGATAGTGTTGCAATTGTTGAACATCTTGCACAGTTGGTTGATTTTGTTTGCATTCAACAATTACAGCTTGGCCGAATTTATCCTCGAGCAATATATCAAGCCTTTTGCTGTCAGAAAAAACTCTTTCTCGAACTTTTTTATTCGGATGCGGCAGTAGACCATCTTCCAATCTATATGGATATGCGCTGATATAATCAGATAAAGATTTCTCGTAAGAAAATTCCGAAGCCAATCCTACCCAATTCGCAGAATCGTTCATCGCGGTTTGTAAATTGCCCAATTTCTGCAATGAGATTTTTGCAATAGTTGGCCTGCGCTCACCCGAGGTCAATCGAGTTTCTGGAGGCAGAGCAACAACTAAATCTCGATCTTCTGGTCCGATATTAAAATCCCATCGAACAAAAATTCTTCTGCCCTTTTCTTCGCAATAGATTTTCCAAATTTGTTTAGTCATAGAAATTTTGCAGAAATAATTGCGTTCAAACCTGCGCCCGCAAAAATCCCATGTCGAGAAGAAAGTGGCAAAGAGCATTTGACTGTGACATTCCGCGGCTATGACGCGCACGGAAAAATTTTCAATCATTTCCATGGCACAGGCATCTGACCTGTGGGAGTAATTACTTTTCACAGGCTGGAAACCTGTGCCACTCTTTGCCATGGATTTTCACGAGGTTCTTAGAATCGCCGGCGGCGTGGGCACGCTGGCGATGTTCATCCCGATGGCGATGGAAATCGTCAAGCGCAACGGCGAAGGCCAAAGTTTTGCGACGTGGCTCTTGTGGTCGGCGTTGGATTCGATTTTGGCCATCAGCACGATTTTGAAGCATGGAAATTATCTTTTGCCGCTCGGTTACGCCATCGGCGGCTGGGCGTTGACGGGTTTGCTGCTGGCCAAAGGCCGTTTTGCGTGGACGCGTCTTGATAATGTGATTTTAGTGTTCGTCGTCGGTTGCCTGATTGGCTGGGGACTTGGCGGCGCGCGCATGGCGATCATTTCCGCCACGCTCGCGACGAGTTTGGCCACGATTCCGGGTTTGGTTGAATTATGGCGCAAACCGGTTCGCGCCGTCGGAAATATCTGGGCAGGTTATGCGCTGGCAAATGCGCTTTCATTTTTCGGCGGAACGGCGATGACGATTGAAGAACGTTTCACGCCGGCGATGTTCACGACTTTGTCGTTGTTGATGGTCGGGGCCAGCCGCAAAGAAAGTTTTGTCAAACGGAACAATCCGCCAAAACTCGACAGCGCTGACAGCAATCGGTAACTTGCGCGCATGACGCGCACGGAAAAACTTCTGGCCGAACTCATCGCGCTGCCCAGCGTGAATCCCGCATTTCTGCCGCCACGCCATCCGCACGCCGGAGAAAAAAACATCGCAGATTTTCTCGCCACCGTCGCCGCGCGCGCCGGACTTGAAGTGGAATTTCAAAACGTCTTCGGAGTGCGCGGACACGTCCGCGCTTTGGAAAGCGGCGACAGGTCGTCGCACTCCAAAATTGAACGCCGCAACATTATCGCACGGCTGCGGCCAAAAAATAAAATCAAGCAAACCATCCTGCTCGCGCCGCATTTGGACACGGTTGGCGCGGACGGGACGAAATTTATTCCACAACGAAAGAATGGTCGGCTTTACGGTCGCGGCGCGTGCGACACGAAAGGTTCCG
>Ga0137404_10002174_pt1 | contig 12921 bp, 14 predicted proteins | sample CZOMad2_1_16fung_FD_108285 | JGI IMG/M metagenome (GOLD analysis project Ga0137404, IMG submission 108285) | Vadose zone soil fungal communities from Angelo Coast Range Reserve, California, USA - CZOMad2_1_16fungal (Illumina Assembly) | ecosystem: Environmental > Terrestrial > Soil > Vadose...
CTCAGGGGCGACGTGCCGCAGATCGTGAAAACCGACCTTGCCGGAAACCTGGATTGCACCCAAACGGCAATCCGCGTTGCCCAAGGCAACACAAACGGAACCATTCACTCGGTCGTGGTGACGAGCACGGCGCTTGTTCTGGGCGGCGAATTTCTCGGAGCCGGAATTGTTCCTGAGGGGTTCCTGATCATTCTCGACAAGAGCACTGGCGCACAAACCTTTGCGGTCGTGATCGGCAACACGCCGACGAACGGTGTGGTGGTGGATTCTACAGGTTCCATATATGTTGGCGGGACACAGAAAGCCACAGAGCCAAATAGCTGGGTTATCCAGAGATTCAACCCCCCGTTTACGGCCGCCAACTCCGGGGCTATCTGGACGAAGTTCGGGATTCAGCCCGCTCAGAACCCCAATGCCGACTCACTGGTCGCCCTGCTTGCGAATCCTGCCGGTGGCGTGATCGCAATCGGACAGACAACGCCTGCCGGACACGCGCCGAACGATGTACAGACGTCGATTGCCGTGCTCGATGCCGCAACGGGAACGACTACGAAGGCCATTCAAGTGAACGTGTTTCCGGGCGACCAGGAGCATCCGGGATCAGCAGCACTGGGTCCGAATAACACGGTCTACGTCGGGGGTGAGAAGTTCACGCCTCCAGGAAGCAACTTCGGAGCATGGGTTTCAAAAATCTCATTGCAGTGAGCGATGGAAGTTTCGTGAGTTTTGTCATAAGGCGGGCGCATCGGAGCGCCCTAACGAAAACGGGCCAGCGCCCGGTGACGCAATCACCGAACGCGGCCCTCACCAAAGTGCCTTTAAGGGAGGCAACAATGGCTGCACTTGAAGTTACCAAAAAACTGCACATTTATCACACGGTGTATCGCCTCAACCTTTCATTCACAAACATTGTTAAGCACTGCGGCACGTTGCAGGAAGCTGGAGTTCTCACCGCAAAGCACACAAGACTCTTTCAAGGATTCACACAAGAGCTGCAAGCTGAAATGAACCAGGAGCTGCTTGAGATCATGCACAGCACTGAATTGGAGGATTGGGGTCGTTTTGGGAAGATCCGGCAGGCCGAAGAAAAGCGACTCAGGGACCCCGATGATGTGTTCATCCTTGCTGAGGAGCGCAAGAAGGAACTCCGCAAAAAGCGTAAAAATAAGCAATAGCTGAACTTCCATTCCCAATGTGCTAACCCGTCCTGAGGGCGGGTTTTTATTGCACGAAACCCGCGTTGATGTCGGATGGTAGTCCTAGAAGATGACAACACCAGATATGCCTCTACGATCCGACTTTTCTCCAAGCCAGCCGGCGACCTCAACTATTCCCTAAAACTCAATGTGCTGCCATTCGAAGGAGGCCTTCAGCCGATACCGAACCTCATTTCCTGCGACCTCTTCCGCAGTCAGCACACGATTTGGATTGATATTCAGACCTGCATCGCGGAAGGCACTTCGCAACGCTGCCCGCAGTCGGACAATCTGTTGTTTGATGGCATTCCGACTTAGCTTTTTGTTTATGTTTTCGTGGAGATCGGCGTAATAGCCATGTTGCTGGCAGAAGGGATCGACACTGATTCCGGCGACAATTTGGGACGCAGACTGCGGCAAACGCATATGCCGGGCGAGATAATCAATGAGGAGCAAGGGGCGGGTCGATAGGCCGAGAGAAAACGCTCTCCCCCGGTGCGAGAGTCGGACATCGGCTATTGCCTCACCAGGAGTGCAGACCGTGTGTGGCTGCCAGAACCGGTGCACAATAATGAATCGTGGACCCTGAAGCCAGATTTCTGCAAATTCCGCGCGTAGCAATTTCAAACCATGCACAATTGGCGCGAATTCATTTTGTGATTGTGTAAACAATTTTTACTCCTAGTCTTTCCACGAGCAGATAGAGGGTGGGATCGAGAAACTGGCGTGATACGCCAAGTATCATGAGCGGCCGGCCGTCGTGCTTGCGTATTCGGCAAATGCGGCGCAATTCGGACCATGCACCGTGATCAAGATTGGTCAAGTCGAAGACTACGAAGTCGGAAAGACGCAAATAGTCGTCGCTCAAATCCTGAACCGCTTGGCCCGACTCTTCAGGAACAAGGACATTCATCCGAAACCCACGCAGGAAAAGAGCCAATCTGTGACCCTGCGGCGAGCTGAAGTTCAGAATTAATATGGAGCTGGGGATCAGGTTCATCGCGCTCCTCCCGACACTTGACGGTCTTGAGAAGCGGGTGTATAAGAATTGGGCGCCGGACAGGCGTACTGCACTGGTAAGTCGCTGGTTGGGGGCATTGTGATTATCCTTGTTGTCCTCAACCGCTCGCCTTAGCGAGTGTTACAAGCCAGGGGTTCTGCTAAAACTCCTGGCTTTTTGCCATTGCAAAGCAGCGGGACGTTTCAGCCGATTTGATGTATCTGTTCTGGGCTAATCCTGAAGGAATACCTGAAAAGTAATCAGACGAGATTCGGATTTCATGCACGCCAAAGAAAGCAAGTTACGACGATGGATTATTGAGGATTTCGAGTTCGACGAAGAAACGTCGATACTTAGGCAGGGAGAACATGCGGTAGAAGTTAAAGGAAATCAGTGCGCTCTTCTAAAATATTTAATTCTGACATTTAGCAAATGTCCAAAGCCCACCAATAATGACATCATGAATGAGATTTGGAAGAGGCTTGATGCCGAAGCCAATCTTCACCAAACAGCAAGTATTCTCCGTAAGGCTTTTGGGAGCGTCGGACGCGAGTATCTTGCTACCAAACCCCACTATCATTTGTTAAAGAAACCCGCGCCGGTCTATGGTTCATTTGAAGGTGACGCAAGGTGGTTCCTGAAAAAGACATACTACGGCTACCGTGACGAACAGTGTCCTCGGATTAACGACCCAGAGCTAGTCCCGTATCTGGAAAAACGATATCACTGCAACGCTTTGGAACTGGGTTGCACGAAAATTGCTGTGAGCGTCATCTGGGAAAACCGGACTGAGTGCATTTTCCCGGATCAAATCTTAGGCAGATTTGATTTCACCAATCCTATCCCATTCCATTCGTCAACGACGCTGACCGCTTCAGAGTACAGGGCCGCGCGCCAATTTATAGAGGCGCAATATCAGGCTGGCATAATCACGTATGAAGGCTGTGACTACCGGATGACGAGTATCGAACTCGGGAGCACCATCCCCAAAGTGAACGGCGCTTTCGGCCTCTACTACGACAACATCCTCACACAGTATGCAATGGAGTGGGAACTCAAAAAGGCACTCCTGTCTGGTCACAAATTCAGTAGCATCGACACGTTACTTAAACCCGGTACTCTCCCGCTGCGTGAATCAGTTGAGGCGCACGGAAATCCACTGTTCAGCGGGGAAGGTCGATGTGCAGCAATAACAATCTCCACGCTACTCATCTTTAAACGGAGTCGAGGAAACTTTTCCTGCCTCATTCGCCGTCGTTCAATGGAAGTCGGCGTCTCTCCTGGGATGCTCCATGTCGTGCCTGCTGGGATGTTTGAAGCAAGCAATACCCACGACAAATGGTCTATCGAGTTGAACGTTTGGCGAGAACTGCTCGAGGAGGTATACAGCGACCCAGACGCATTGGGCAGTTCCTTGGCTGAGCTTACCGATCACCTCAGAGGACGAGAGCCAATCAAGCTCCTGTGCAAGATGCTACAAAAAGGCTCAGCAGAGTTTAGCGTCACGGGAATCGTTTGCGATCTACTCAATCTGCGCCCAGAGATTTGCACCGTTTTATATATCAACGATTCAGCTTTTGTGGAAAGCCGGGAAATGAAAGTCAATTGGGAATATGAGCCAGAGCACCGCTTTGGAAAGTTTGCCGTTGAATGGGCGCGCATTGATGAGGTGATCGATGGCGACGGAGCGAAGTACGGCATTGTCGCCTCGGGCGCAGGATGCATCGCCTTGGGTCGCGAGTGGGCAAGAAATCGCCACGGTCTTTAGCGCTGGATAAGGAAACAGCCCTTTGGTCGGCCCCTCTGATGATCTGATGGAGTCTCTGGTCTGTGACTCAATACATCAGCCGAGGAGCCGGCGAAAGGACTCTTGCCTAATCTGCTTGTCTCTGTTCGGGCTGCAATCCTCGCGGTCGCCCGAAGTAAGCTAAGCCCAACGCAACCGCATCAAAGATACTCAGCTGATAATGCTCAGACTGCCATGCCTTGCGCTTTGGCGGCAGCCGTGGTGCCAATACAGGGAACGATCCGACTATCAGGCGGGCTCGTTCATATTTGTTATTGTGCGATGAGAACACATCGTCTATCGCCTGGCGTTCCACAAACGCAACACCTATATGTGATGACTTAGCCAATTCCTGGATAGCTCTCGTTTTTAGTGCGACACGAGCGGTGGGTGGTTTCTTGAGCACGACCGCATCCGGCTGCCATTCAGAAATCAATTGTGAGACTCTTGTCCGGAAGGGAACGCGCACCGCATTCCGTCCTCCACGGAAACTCTTTACTTCCCAATCAAGCAGGCTCTCCGGTCCTTCGAGAACGGCAATTCCAACCCGTTTAGGATGAATATCGAGGACGAGCGCGCGCTGTGTATCTAGTGGGTGCATGAAATTGTGTCCGCTGGTAAATCGATAACCGGATGATGTTCAGCAAGCCAACGGGACTTTCTCAATGCGATACTGTTGGGCGGGCTCAGGTCCCGAAGACTCAAGGCGAGCTGCCGGGCCCTCCCTTCGACACCACATTTCGCAGCCTCATGAAGTCCCGCAAAGAGGTCTGCAACCGGTACCTTAAAGAGTGCCTCTAATGCAAGCGCAGTCTCGAGCGGTGGAATCCGGTGATGATTTTCATATCGAGAGAGCTGTGCCCCATTGCTGTTGCCCAAAAGAAACGCAATGTCACATTGCGTGAGTCCGGAGTGTTTACGGTGCGTTTTGAGATAGTTGGGAAGACGGTGGGGAATCATCGGAGCGACGAAGACGTTTCGACCTTTGCTAGCGTGAGAATATGCGAAGAAAACTATCTTGCACAGACGGGCGGATTTGCCGCAAGCGGCAAGAAATAGATGCGCACCAGTGCCGCGCGGCGCAATTAAACAAGAAGTTCATGAACTCCACGTGAAAAGGTGCCGCAAAACTATGCTCGATCTGTTTTTCTGGCAAACGAAACTGCCTTTTCGATATGCGGATATCCGAGTATGCTGCTCTATCAATACATGGCAGAACAACCTGTCTTTAGGACCACGTGGGAGTATGCTGACGAGCCCAACTCAGATGAGCTTCTGTATCAGGCATATCAGATTATCCTTGGCGAGGAGATTGGACCGATTATGGAAGGGTAGTTTTGACCGGCACGCAATTTTGAGGCAAGATGAGCATAAAGGGCTTACCAAGTGGCCCACCGGACACACGCCCCATCTCAAATAAAGTAGATGCAGAGCATCCCCAATAACAATTTACGTCTTGTTCTTTACTGCCGCGTTTCCACAGAAGAACAGCGGGAGGGACAGACCATCGAATCGCAGATCAAAGAACTGGAACAGTTTGCGACGAGTCGCTGGACAATAATACGCACTTACAAAGATGAAGGCTGGAGTGGCAGCATCCTGGCTCGTCCTGAGCTTGACAAGCTACGCGATGATGCATCAAAGCAATTATTTGACGCCGTTCTCATTAACGACGTGGACCGTTTGGCGCGTGATGTCACCCACTTGGGAATCATCAAACGGGACCTCGAACGCCACGGTGTGCGGGTGATCTTCAGGAAGGTACCTGGTGAAGCCAGTCCCGCGCACAACCTTCTCATCAATGTGCTTGGCAGCTTTGCAGAGTTTGAAAGGGAGCTGATCGCCGACCGCACTCGGCGCGGAAAACGTTACAAAGTGGAGACACGGAAGCAGTATTTGGGTGCTATTCCGCCTTACGGCTATCAGTACACGCCCAAGAGTGGCGCCCCATCCGGCGAGTCAGGACTGCGAATTCTGCCCGAAGAAGCCGCAGTCGTGCGAGAAATGTACCGCTGGGTAACAGACGAAGGTCTATCGGTCAGGAAAGTCGTGCAAAAATTGACCGAGAGTAGAATCTTGCCACGAAAGGCCGGCTCACAATGGCAGAGATCGAGTGTGCTCCGCATTCTTCATAGTGAGGTCTACAAAGGACTATGGCATTACAACAAACATGAGCATTGTGAGCCCCTCAGGCGGAGATCCAATGACAAGTACCGCAAAAGACTGAAGAGTAGTTTGCGTCTCCGGCCGCGCACTGAATGGATCGAAGTGCCCTTGCCTGTGACTTCGAGGATCGTTGATCCCGCTCTCTGGCTACGAGTTCAGGAACAACTGAGACGAAATACTACGTTCTCACCCCGACACTCAAAGCACCGATATTTCTTGACGGGCCTGATTCGGTGCGGTGGGTGCAACGGCAGTTACGTGGGAGATCCTTCCCACGGACGATTTGCCTATCGTTGCATAAAACGTTGTCGAAAGTACCCTTCGATCAGAGAGGAGTTTCTCAACGTGACTGTCTGGGATGCGCTTGCACAGGCATTGCAAGAACCTCACGCAATTCTTCGCGGGCTTAGCCAACATAAAGAAGCGGCGAACTCGAATGTGGAGGCAGTGATAACAGCGGATGTAACTCAGATCGACGCAGAGGAACTGAGGATTTTGCAGGCATACAGATTGGAAATTCTGTCGGCCGAGCAACTGAAACGAGAACTGCTAGGACTGAAAGCACGCAGGTCGCTGTTACGAATGAAAACGATCACGACGCCCCCCTTGTTGAATACCGAGTCTCGCAACGTGAAGCGCTCGGTAAAGGACTACTGCGGACGGGTTTCACGCAGACTGCCTGCTCTCAATTGGGACGAGCGGCAGCATCTACTGCGCGTTTTGCTCAAGCAAGTTTTGTTTAGGGGTGACCGCGTGACGATTTCGGGGCACATCCCTACTGAAGAAGGTAGCTCGACCGAAGTTCCACCAGCAGAGCGTATTGCGAGCACAACATCCTGGGATTGTGATCCCAATGCCGCCAGTATTCACTTTGAGCTCACATGCCCGATCAAGAAGGACGCTGATGCTATCTTTGAGTGTGTGCTCGGGAAGCCCACCCTTCGCGCATGATTTGCAATTGAATTTACAGCCTGCTGCAAACCTCTGGGAAAGGAACAGATGAACATGATTGCGAACGAGTTTGTGCGTGAGGCGAAAATCCGCGATTTTTACGAGAGGTGACCTTGGCTACTCCGGCAACATCTCCCATCTTTTAATTCTCCCCACCTCCCATACACTGAGTCACGCCCGGTGGTTGTGTGGTCGATGAGATCACGCGGTCGATAGGATCACCGGGCGAAAATGTCTTACCCCTCCCAATGCCCAGCCCAATCTCATACATAGGCGGAAAAAACCGTCTCGCCAAGCAGATCATTGAAATTTTCCCGAAACACACGACGTATGTAGAGGCATTTGCAGGCGGTGCTCAGGTGTTCTTTCAAAAGGAGCCGTCAAAAGTTGAGGTGTTGAATGACCTCGACGGTGAGATCGTCAACTTTTACCGCGTCTGCCAATCGCATCATGAAGAACTCCTCCGGTATTTCCGCTTCTCGCTCGTGAGCCGAAAGTCGTTTGAATTCCATAAATCCACCGATCCCCAGAGTCTCACCGACATCCAGCGAGCCGCGCGCTATCTGTATCTGCTCAAAAATTCCTTCGCGAGTCTCGTCCGCAATCCCAATTACCACTACCACGTAGTCCAGCCGCCCGGATTCAACTTGGACCGCCTGCCCGAGATCATCCAAAAAGCCCATAAGCGCCTGGAACGAGTACAGATTGAATGTCTGCCGTACAACGAGGTTCTCAAGCGATACGACCGCCCGGCGACCTTCTTCTACCTCGACCCGCCATATTGGGAGAGGAAGCTGTATCGGTATAACTTCAGCGAGGCGGATTTCACCGGACTCGAGGAGCACCTGCGAAAACTCCACGGGAAGTTTGTGTTGTCACTCAACGACCTGCCACCCGTTCGAGCTCTGTTCCACCGCTTCCGCATCAGACCCGTGGAGCTCGCCTACACATCCCAAAAGAAGGCTGGCCGGCTATACAAAGAGGTTCTGATTACGAATTTCTGACCTCGCAACATGAACGGTGAGCTGCACAGTATTGATTCCCCGTGAGGGCCCGGAAAAGACCGGGCTCTCCGTTTTTATATATCCCCGCATTTTGGTCCTGTTGCCGATACTGACGCGGCATACCAGACCATGAACCAATGATTCATTTCCTGGAAAAACTCATTGCGGCAATGTGGAACCGCCTTCAAAGGCGGCGCGGAGCGCGGAGTGAGGGGGCGGCACTTGATCTTGGTTTCAGAGTGGTCGATGGACACGTGACGCGGCGTCACTTCGGCATAAGCAACGCGCGGCGTGCGACGCATATCGCCGTCCTGGGGAAAACCGGAACCGGCAAGAGTTCGTTTCTTAGGCACCTCTGCGTCCAGGACATCGAAGCTGATCGCGGATTCGTGTATTTCGATCTTCACGGCGACGCCACCCCTTTCTTACTCAGGGCAATCAACGCCCGTGAGCGGCGACTGCGGAAACACCTGAGCGACAAGCTGGTCATCATCGATCCCGCCGACCCGCTTGTCTCGGTCGGCTTGAATCCACTGGAGAACAAGTCGGATTTCGTCCGCATCGCAGAGTTCGCCCAGGTGTTGCGCCAGCGCTGGCATCTGGATCACTTCGGCGCACGCACCGACGAACTCCTGCGAAATTCCCTATATACTCTTTCTGCCAACGGTCTCACGCTTGTTGAACTCGCCCCATTTCTCGCCCATAGCGGATTTCGCGCGTCCTGCCTGAAGCGGCTGGACAACGCTGAGGTCCGGCAGTATTTCGAACTACGCTACAACCAAGTGAGCGAACCGATGCGCGCCACTATGCGGGAGCCCATCCTTAATAAGGTTTCGGCATTCACCGCCGACCCCCATTTCCGCCACATCATCGGACAAGCACAGTCGACCTTTTCGGTTCGGGAAGCGATGGACGAGGGCCATTGGATTCTGGTGAACCTCGAAAAAGGCCGGCTCGGAGAGCAAGCGCTCACCTTAGGCAGCCTCGTCTTGGCTGTACTGAAGAACGCGCTTTTTACCCGCGCCAAACGATCCCTTTTTACCCTCTACTGCGACGAAATTCAGAACCTTGTGGCATATGAAAGCGGTATCGAAACGATTCTCTCTGAGGCACGTAAATTCGGCGTGGCCGTGGTATCAGCGAATCAGTTTCTTGACCAGTACCCGGCGGAGACCAGGGCTGCAATCCTTTCAGTCGGAACCCATGCGTTCTTCCAACTTTCAAGCGCCGACTCCAGCCAGATTGCCCAGGCGCTCGACGGTGGCAAAGCCCTCGCCGAGCGCCTGAAAAATCTTCCGTCCCGACACTGCGTCGTAAAAAGCGGATCGGAACGGTGGACAGAACTGCGGGTTCCCACGGTTCATGACGTCTCGGTCGATTACACCAATTTGTTAAACCGCTCCCGACACACAAAAGGGCGCGTCCGAGCGCACATTGAGCGCGACATTGCAAAACGGCAAGTCGGCGTGAGCCACCGCGCGGAGGAATCTCTGAATGACTGGGAATAACAAACGATTGGTCCTTCAGCCCCGCGACCGGCGGCTGCTGGAGGAACTCGCGACGATGCGCGTGGTTGATCGGGAGCAGGCAAAAATTGTTGCCGGGTTCGGCTCTACTACCCGTGCAAATACCAGGCTCCTCGCGCTCAGCCGGGCTGGCCTGCTGCGCCGGTGCTTTCTCGGCACCACCGCAGGCGGCAGCAAAGCCCTCTATATATTGTCTGCGAAAGGCGCACAGTCCGTTGGCGTTCCATTTCGCGGGCCGCACCGGCGGAACAACGAGGCTCTCATTGCGGATTTCTTTATTGAGCACCAGCTGCGGATAAACGGAATCTATTGCGCCTTGAAGTTTCGGCCCAAACCCTTCCCCGGCGTCAGCTTCCGGCGCTGGAGGAGCTTCGCAGAACCAGTGACGCCTGCCATCAGTCTCATCCCGGACGGGTATGTGGAACTCGAAACTCCATCCGGTCCTCTCGCGGCTTTTCTTGAAGTGGATCTCGGAAACGAAAGCCTCACCGTCTGGAAAGAAAAGACGGCCAATTATCTCCAACTCGCAGTCTCGGGCGAATGCGAACGGCAGTTCGGACAGAGGCGCTTTCGGGTCCTTGTGATAGCCCATTCCGAACGCAGGATGCGTTCAATACGGGCGTCGATTGCCGGGACAACCGACAAGATCTTCTGGTTTGCGAGTCTCGAATCAATCAATCAGGACGGCCTGTTCTCCTCCGTTTGGCTTCGTCCGAAAGACGAAGCGCGGCAGCCGTTCGTCAAAGCGGATTCAAATCTATGAAATATTGCTACGAATGCGGAGGCATGACTCCCGGAGAACCTCTCTTCTGCAATTTCTGCGGACGGAGCTATGACGTAAGACTCTGTCCGAGCCGACATCCGAATCCCAGGATCGCCGAGGTATGTTCCCAATGCGGCAGCAGGGATTTCTCCACTCCCCAGCCAAAGGTGTCCTTCTGGTGGAAGGCACTGGCTTGGTTGGTTCGGGTCCTTTGTGGACTGCTTCTCGGATGTCTTACGCTCCTTTTGTTCATTACCGCCCTGCTCCGTCCTGAAGTACAGCACGCCTTGCTTGGGCTCGGAATCCTGCTTGCCGTTCTCTGGTGGCTTTGGAGCCAGCTTCCAAACTGGTTTCGGAAGCTCGTCAGGAAAGCCTTTGAGCGGAAAAGACGAAGCCAGGAACGCTAATACGGGAGGCACGGACAAATGCCATGGGCAGCACCCGAACACTAACTTGTCCGGCCAGTTCTTTTGTGTTAATAAGTTACTGTTTCCCACCACCAAAGGTGGTAGTAGATGGCCTTCAAAAAAGTTATTGCCGTCATCTTTGACTTTGATGACACGCTCACCCCGGATTCCACCTCACAGTTAATTTTGAAACACAACAAGACCTGCAAGATGACGCCAAGAGAGTTTTGGAAAAAGGAGGTGGATGGATTGACCAGGGAGGGCTGGGACTCGGGGTGTGCTTACTTGTATCTCTTGCTTAAGTATATGCAGGACGGCAAGTTGCCTCGGTACACAAATACGCAATTAAAGAAATTTGGATCGACGCTAAAACCATATCCCGGATTGATAAGCCTCTTTCGTGATCTCCGTGACATCGCACAAGATGAAGGATTCAAAGTGAGATTTTATATTGTGAGCGGGGGCATTCAAGATATCGTCGAGGGGTTTCGACTTCGCTATGAATTCGATGGAGTATGGGCCTGCCAATTGGCTCCCCAGAGGCCGGGTGGACCGGTGCGGTATTTGAAAAGAGTGGTTACATTCACTGAAAAAACCCGATACTTATTCGAGATCAATAAGGGGATCGATCCGGCGCAATCAGCTAGGAATCCGTTGGCGGTCAACACATATATGCCCTCCTATAAACGCCCTATACCGTTTTCACACATGATCTATGTCGGAGACGGTGTTTCTGACATTCCCTGCTTTTCACTCCTTGAACAAGAGAAACCCGAAGGAACGACACTCGGAGTGTTTCACCCCGGAGAGGAATCTGCTCGGCGGGCCTGGCTTGAACTAATCGGCCCTAAACGAGTAAAAAATGCGATGCCACCTCAGTACGGGAAAAAACAGGGACTTGGATCACAGCTGCGGATCGCCCTTCGAACTATGTGTTGGCAGATCAAGCTACGATCACAAAAAGCCCTTGGAGGAGAAGAGCTCCTAGAAGAGTCTCGCCCAAAGAAAAAGCCCGCCAAAGCGGGCCTACGCAAACGTTCCAAGCACTAGGCGTGCTTCAAGTTTTGCCGTTCTCTTGTCGATACCTTTTCGAAGGCTCGCATTTCCCTGATTACACGATCCATCCGCCGCAGCTCAGCGACGGCTTTTAGCTGAGAACGCCCGGCACTCGTGTGCCCCTGTGCTTCGCGCCGCTGTGCACTAGCTTTGGCATTTAACATCTTGTCGCTCGATTCCCGACGTTTAACACGCCTAGATTTACTTCTTCTCTTTTTATCAAAGAGCTGGCTATTGAGTAAAGACCCTTTTTTACGCATGACAGTTCCTCCCGAGAGTCACACCACTGACAGTTTTGCGGAACTCTCGGGAGGAACTGTCCTTCTTAATAATAGTGATCTTTGTTCAACATGCAATTGTTGGGAAAAGTCAGCATCGAAAGAGTTTTCGACCACAGGCAATGCTACGGGCAGAGCTGCGGTTTCCTCTGCCCTAGGGAGAAGGGCAGAAAGCACAATGTTTCCGCAGATTTCCGGTGCGTGACAAAGTCCGACTTGTGGTCCTCAGAGCGTCCCCTCCGTCCGTGCCCTGATCTCTTCCTCGTGAGCCGGCAGAAGACGAGTGTTGCCTCATCGGCAATATCGCCCGTCTTTTGTTTATCCGTACGCGCTATACACTGAGCCCACGCTTCAGATCGGATTTCTACTGATCGAAGCCCAGGAAGGAGACGCTCCCACCCAACCTCCTAACACCCACCCGGGTGAACCTTTCACGGGTACGCGGGTGAGGGCGTCCCTTCCTGAAGCACTTTGAAAAAACAGACCCGAAGCCCGGAGCCATCCGGCCTGTTGCCGATTCAGACGCGACGCACCTGAAAATCAAATTGTAATGAACAGGTCAGAGATCAATTCACGACCTCATGCTGGTGCCGATCAGGAACCGCTCGGCGAGCCGCTCACCATCGCGGAAGTGGCGGCGTTGCTCGGATGCTCCCCCTGGACCATCCGGCAGCGCTACCTCCCGCAAGGATTGCCGTGCCTGCGCGCGACGACCGCCGGGAAACTGGTTTTCTTCCGTGCGCAGATCATCCGCTGGATTTTGGAACGACAAGGAGGAAAGCAGTGAC
>Ga0137404_10002176_pt1 | contig 12917 bp, 11 predicted proteins | sample CZOMad2_1_16fung_FD_108285 | JGI IMG/M metagenome (GOLD analysis project Ga0137404, IMG submission 108285) | Vadose zone soil fungal communities from Angelo Coast Range Reserve, California, USA - CZOMad2_1_16fungal (Illumina Assembly) | ecosystem: Environmental > Terrestrial > Soil > Vadose...
CTCAACAAGGCCCTGGCGGCAGCGAAATAACCTTCTGTCATCCTGACGGAGCGAAGCGGACTCGAAGGATCGCGCAAAATTACGTTGAGCTAACGCCACAGGGTTCCTCGACTTCGCTCGAAATGACGATTCCAAATGCCCTTTGCATATCGAGCCGGACAGATAGATTCTTCCGAATGATCCCTGCTCTTCTTCTTGTTCTCTCAGTCGCCGCTTATCGCATTACTACCGGCCTGTTGATTCATTCCGGTGCGACCTGGCTTTCTAATTTCACACCCCTCGCGGCAATTGCGCTCTGTAGCGCCGCGTATTTTCCAAAGAAATATAAATTTTCGGTGCCACTGATTACGCTCTTTGTTTCCGACACCGTAATAAATCTCCGTTACGGGGCGCCACTTCTGGACCTGCAAATCGTGCTGCGTTACGCCGTGCTCGCTGTCGTTGGATGCATCGGCGTTCTTCTGCAGAATCGTCCCGCAGGCGCGGGACTGAAGACGCTTTTGCCCGCTTCCGTTGCTGGATCGGTAATTTTCTATCTGACGACGAACGCGTTTTCGTGGTTAAGCGATCCTGGGTATGCGAAAAATTGGGGAGGATTGATTCAGGCAGTAACGACCGGATTGCCGACATACAGCGCGACGCCAAGTTGGATGTTCTTCCGCAATTCACTCATCAGCGATCTTCTGTTTACTCTGCTCTTTGTTCTTTCCGTAAACCTTGGCCGAAGCGCGGAGGGCTCGCGCGCCCGTGCCGCGGTTCCGCGCACGGCTTGACCGCCATGCAGCCGGTGGAGCAGCACGACGAAGTCGAAATGCTCTCGCTGATGCTGTTGATCCGGCGTTTTGAGGAACGCGCCAGCCAGCAGTATCAAGCGCAGAGGATTGGCGGTTTCTGCCACCTTTACATCGGCCAGGAAGCAGTTGTGACCGGCGCTGTGGCGGCCGTTCGCGACGATGATTACATCATTACCGCGTACCGCGATCACGCCCACGCCCTTGCATGGGGCACGAGTGCAAATGCATGCATGGCCGAACTGTTCGGTAAAGCAACGGGCTGCTCACGCGGATTGGGTGGCTCGATGCATTTTTTCGACAAGCAACATCACATGTATGGTGGCCATGCGATTGTCGCCGCACACGTTCCGTTGGGAGTGGGACTGGCTTTTGCCATCAAGTACCGGGGCGAAGATCGCGTCACGCTCTGTTTCTTTGGTGATGGAGCAATTAATCAAGGTGCCTTCCATGAAGCGCTGAATCTGGCCGCGTTGTATAAATTGCCGATCGTTTTTATTTGCGAAAACAATCTTTTCGCCATGGGCACTTCGGTGAAGAGATCGACGTCTCTGAAGCAAATCGTCGATCGCGCGGAAGGCTACGACATCCCCGGAGAAATTGTCGATGGAATGAACTTTCGCGAAGTGCGCGACAAGATTTCCGAGGTCGTCGATTCGATCCGTAAAGAGCCGCATCCGGCTTTCCTGGAAGCGCGTACCTATCGATATCGCGGGCACTCCATGTCAGATCCAGCAAGTTACCGAACCAAGGATGAGCTGGAGAAATATCGGTTGGACGATCCGATTACGCGTTTGCGGGCACAGCTTACGCGCGAGGGAAAGTTGACCAACGAACAATTCGATCAGCTCGACAAGCGCGCGAAAGAAACAGTCATGGCCGCGGTGAAGTTCGCCGAGGAGAGCCCCGACCCGCCGCTCGAAAAACTTTACGATTATACCTATGCCGATGGAGCAAAGGCATGAGAGAGATCACTTATCGTCAGGCGCTCAATGAAGCGCTCGCAGAAGAGCTCGAGCGTGATCCGAATGTATTTCTGATGGGCGAAGAGGTCGCCGAATACCAGGGTGCGTACAAAGTTAGTTCAGGCTTGCTACAGCGGTTTGGTCCAAAACGCATTATCGATACTCCAATCAGCGAAAACGGATTCGCTGGGCTCGGGATCGGCGCGGCGATGGTGGGCTTGCGGCCCATCATTGAGTTCATGACGTTCAGCTTCTCCCTGGTCGCATTCGATCAGGTGGTCAACAACGCGCCAAACATGTTCACGATGTCGGGCGGGCAATTTAATATCCCAATCACGTTTCGCGGACCGAACGGACCAGCGCACCAGCTCGGCGCTACGCATTCGCATGCCACAGAAAATTTTTACGCCAGCGTGCCCGGTCTGAAGGTTTGCACGCCAGCCACGCCACGTGACGCAAAAGGTTTACTGAAGACTGCCGTGCGGGACAACAATCCGGTGCTGGTTCTCGAAGCGGAATTGCTCTACAGCTCCAAGGGAATGGTCGAGCCGCCGGATGAAGAGCTGCTCATTCCGCTGGGGAAAGCGGAGGTGAAACGTGAAGGCAGCGATGTCTCAGTCATTTGTTACGCGCAGAGTGTTCCACTGGCGCTCAAGGTCGCGGAACAACTGGAGGAAGAAGATATCTCGGCGGAAATCGTCGATCTCCGTTCGATTAAACCACTCGACGAGAAAGCAATTTACGATTCAGTCGCCAAGACACACCGCGTCGTGATTGTCGAACAAGATCATCCGTTCTGCGGAGTCGGGGCTGAAGTTTGCTATCGCATTCAGAAGAACATTTTTGATGAACTCGATGCTCCAATCATCCGCGTATCACAAGAAGATGTTCCGATGCCCTACAACGAGCGCCTTGAGCACGCCGTGCTGCCGAACGCGGAGAAACTTACCGCGGCCGTGAAGCAGGTTTGCTACGCGTGAGAAAACTCATCACCGGTTACCTTAATTATGCCTGAAATTCAGATGCCCAAATTGAGCGACACGATGACCGAGGGGACTCTGGTCGCGTGGAAGAAAAAGAAAGGCGATCACCTTTCAGCCGGCGAAGTGCTCGCCGAGATCGAGACGGATAAGGCGACAATGGAATGGGAATCGCCAGAAGACGGGACGCTCACAGAAATTTACGTCGAAGAAGGCGGCAAGGTGAACGTCGGCGACAGAATCGCGTTCATCGGTGGTGAAGGCGAGGAAGCGCCAAAGAAAGAGGCGCCGGCGAAGAAAGAAGAACAGCCGAAACCTGCAGAACAAAAAGAAAAGCAGCCCCAGGCTGAAACGGAAAAGCCTGCACCGGCGGAAGCGAAGGACAAAGAAACTGCTCCCCCGCAGCAAAAGAGAACTGTAGAGGCAGGCGCCCCGCCTATGGCAAAAACTGAAAAGCCGGAAGAAGCGCGCGTGAAAGCGTCGCCCGTTGCACGCCGGATCGCGGCTGAGCTCGGCGTTGATCTTTCCAGCGTAAAAGGCACAGGCCCGGAAGGTCGTGTCACCGAAACCGACGTGCGCGCTGCCGCGAAATCTGTAGCCGTGCTCGCCGACCGTGGTGGCGCAAAAGCTGAATCGAAGCCTGTGCCTGCGATTAAGGCAGGCGAAAGCGCGCGTATTCAACTCTCTGGAATGCGCAAGATCATTGCGCAGCGCCTCGTGGAAAGCCTCGGTCCGGTGCCGCATTTCTACTTAACAATCGACATAGATGCAGGACCGCTCATGGAAGCGCGCGAGGAATTGAAGTCTGCGGGTGAAGGTGCTGACGCCGCGAAAATCACCGTGAACGATTTCGTTTTGAAAGCGGCGGTGCAAGCCGCAATCAAAGTGCCGCGGGTGAACGCCTCCTTCGATGGCGACGCGATCGTGCAGTATGCGGATGTCGATCTGGGAATCGCAGTTGCGATCGAAGATGGGCTGCTGACGCCGGTGATTCGCGCAGCACAAAATAAATCGCTACGTGAGATCAGCGAGATTGCAAAGGATCTTGCCCATCGCGCGCGTAACAAGCGGATGAAGCCGGAGGAGTTTCAAGGCGGCGCGTTCACCGTCTCAAACCTGGGCGGGATGGGGATCGACAGTTTCTCGGCCGTGATCAATCCACCGCAAGGTTTCATTCTCGCCGTTGGCAAGATCACTAAAGTTCCGGTCATTGACGATTGCGACCAAATCGTGGTCGGCCATCGCATGTCGCTTACGATGAGCTGCGACCATCGCGTCATCGACGGCGCGCTTGGCGCGGAATACCTGAAAGAGTTCCGCCACCTGCTGGAAAATCCAGCGCTGTTGATGGTCTGAAGGACGCGACATTATAGAATCGCGACGGATGATCGAACGATTTCGCCGATGTGGCTGGCCCGCGGTGATTATCTTGTTCGGCTTCTGCGTACTTCTCAAGCTCAACGGGTCGTCTGTGGCCTTCTGGACCAAGATCCTACATGAACCGGAGACCCAGTCGGGGTTGCTGCTCTTTTCGCCCAAACTGGTGCGCTTAGATGAATGGCACGCCTGGACGCCCTCGGTACTTTCGCAAGCTCGACAAAACTCGCCTTTCCCGATCGAAAATCACCCGAATCCGCACGTCCTCCTTCTGAAAATCGAGCGCGACATCCAGCGACTGATCCGTCGACCCATCATTCACGAAAACGATCTCGAAATCGGAGGTGATCTTCTCGAGTTCAGTGCGCAGCCGCCGGTAAAACTCATCGACGTAAGGGGCCGACTGGTACAATGTGGTGACGACTGAAAGCTGCATGAGTGGAGATTATTTCTTAGACGGAGGTCCTGCTTTCGATCAATTCAAATCCCGCCGCGTCGAGATTGATTCACCTTGATAAGGCGCCTATCGCGGGATGATTCGGTTTCGACGGTACCCCACACCGGAGTTTTGTAGTCTTAAACCTGATAAAGATGAACGAGCGCGAAAGTAAAAGCGCGGCAAGCGCTGTGGATTCTCGACCGCGATTGAATGATGCGCCTGGTGCCAGTGCGTTCGCCGTCACTCTGATGGTGGCGGTAGCTTTGCTTCTCGTGGGCGGGGTGATATTTCGAGACTTCTTATTTGGCGAAAAATTGTTGCTCTACAAAGACGTAGGAGACGATTCGGTAATCGACACTTATCCAACCCTCGTTCATCTGTCCGATTACATCAAGCGCTATGGTTTTCCGTCCTGGTCGTTCTGTGTCGGGATGGGCCAGAGTCTCTTTTATCTCGCCGGCAGCTTAGTTTGGGAACCCATTGTCTGGCTGCCGCGGCAATTGATTGCCTTCGCTCTTGTTTATCAACATCTGTTAAAAGCGCTTGTCGTCGGATTGCTATTCTTTCGCGTTCTGCGACTACGCGGTCTCGATCTCTGTGCCTCGACAGGTGGAGCGCTGCTTCTTGCCTTCTCCGCGCACATGTGCATGGGCAGCTGTTGGATTATCAGCGCGGACGATACCGTGTGCTTCACCTTTCTTTTGTTCGCGCTGGAGGAGGCGCTTGTCGACCGGCACTGGCTCTACCTTCCAATCGCTGTCGCTTTAACTGGATTGGTGACCCCGTTCCATCTCTACCTCAGCGCGGTCTTGCTCTGCTTCTACGTTCCCGCTCGGCTCGTCGAGATTTATGGCTGGAAACCTCTGCCATTGTCCCGTGTTTGCATGCGTTTGGCGATGTTCGCTATCCTCGGCGTCGGTTTGGGCGCGATCTTTTTCTTCGGGAGTTCGTACGCAGTTCTTAATAGTCCTCGCGCGTCGCGAACAATTCCCAATTTCGCCTTTGGTCCCGCGCCATCTCCGTTTCAGCTGGGCTCGCCGCTGTATTACATAACGAACGTCTTGCGTCCGTTCTCCAGTGATCTGCTCGGAACCGGAGACGCTTACCGCGGTTGGGAGAACTATTATGAGGCGCCGCTGAGTTACTGCGGGCTCATAGCGCTATTGCTTTTTCCCCAAGCCTTTGCAGCCGCGACCCGGCGCCAGCGCATCCTTTGCGCCATATTTCTCACTCTCATCGTCATTCCGATGGTGTTCCCGTGGTTCAGATATCTTTTCTGGCTCTTTCAGGGGGGATACTTCAGAGCGTATTCCCTGTTTTCTGTCTTTGCCATTCTAGTGCTGAGCATGACTGCAATGTCGCGTTATATCGAACGCGGAACCGTCAACCTTTGGTTACTAGCCGTAACTGTAGCGGTGTTGCTCGGAATCCTCTGTTTTCCGGCCCATGAGATGCAGATGCTCATCAGTCATGAGCTCAGGCGGACAGCTATAGTTTTCCTAATTTCCTACACCGCGCTCCTGGTTATCGGCCAGATCGTGAAACGACAAAGCATCGCGGGCTGGATGATTCTCGGCGTGACCGCGATTGAGCTCATTTATTTCGATCGAATCACGGTGAACCGCCCGACCATTACCAAACAGGAGTGGAGAGAGCGAATCGGTTACAATGATGAGACTGTCGATGCCATAAGTGACATCAAAGCAAGTGATCATGGTTTCTTCCGGATCACGAAGACTTGGGGATCGGTCGAAGCAACGCGTCCCAGTTTCAACGATGCTCTTGTTTTCGATTATTACGGCACATCCTCGTACAGCACTTTCAATAATCTTGATTATATCAAGTTCTTGATGGCCGTAGATGCGATTGACCCTGCCCGTGCGCCGAGAGATTCGCAATGGTCGCCAGGCTTGCTCGGCCATCCGCTCCTCTTGACCTTTGCCGGTGAAAAATATGTCATCACTCCCGACCCAGCCCCATTCCAGGCCGCCTTGGGCTACGAATTCGTTAGGTCGTACAATGATATTTATCTTTTCCGCAACAAGTTTTCTCTCCCGTTCGGACTAATATTCACCCACTACATTTCGGAAGAGATTTTTTTTCTGCTACCTAGCCCAAGCAAAGAACTAGCGCTCCTGCACACGGTCGTTTTCTCCGGCAAAAGCGTCGTCAATCAATCGGAGCTTCCGTCACTAACTCTTGATGACTTAGAACAACAGATGCGCGCAACATTAATTCCAGACATTCTCAGCCAACGTCGCGATACAGCGTTTCGAATCCAATCATTCAAACCGACCCGTATAAGTGGGACGGCCCGACTCGACCAGAACGGAGTCCTGGTTTTCCAGATGCCTTTCGACGCCGGTTGGCATTCCTCCGTGGACGGTCGCTCGGTGCCGACTATGAAAGTCGATGCCGGCTTGCTCGGCCTTGTGCTGCCTGCCGGAGAACATGCTGTGCAGTTGATCTATCGCCCTCCGTTTCTCTATATCGGTGCTCTCGTGACTCTTGTTTCCTTCACAATCCTTTCATTCAACCTCTGGCGATGCCGGCGAATTCCCGGAATATCTAGCGAGTGAAAAAGCAATCGCATCCGTTAACGATTCGACCGGCGACGAGCGCCGACGTGCCGATCATTCTGGAATTGATATGGTTGACATCCCGTTTTTCCTATCCGGCCGGCGAACTCTCTCGTTCTCGCCTTATCCGATTACTGAATATGCCACGTACGATCTGATTGAGTCTTATTCGCAGCGACACTGCGCGTCATACCAAAACATCTTCATCGTCTTGCCGAATCATGGGCTGAGCGAAGAACAGTGGCGCGCGGTGTATGGCAATTTTTTCGCCGACCTGATCTTTGACAAGCTTGAAAAGTATCCAGCCGTCACGCTCGTCCAGCAACTTGAGGACGCATCCGTCTTCAAAGTTCAATGTCGCTGACTAAACACAGAGCTCTTATTTCCGGCCTCCGCCGTGATTAATCCTCCGCAAGGTTTCATTCTCGCTGTTGGCAAGGTTGCAAAGATCCCGGTAATCAACGGAAAACCCAGCGCTGCTAATGGTCTGAATTACCGCGGAGCGACTTCCCAGATCATGAAATCGTCCAGCGTTTGGCGAGTTCTATCGACCACGAACTCGATGACGGCTGCATCGTCTACGAAACCGAGAAACGGCGTCTTGTCCGGGATCAAATCGAATGGATCGATCAGATAATTGAGAGCGGCGACAATCCACAAGAGCGCGTCATTCGGAACCTGGCCGTATTCGCCGCGATGGTGCGCGCGAACCAAACGCAGCATGGTCTGAAGATAAGGCCAGCATTCCTTAAACGGCTCCCTCGGAACCGCCGCCGCCTTTTTGGCTGCTTCGTTGAAAAGCGCTTGCAAACTTTCGCGATCATCCACGCACCCTTTTGCATCGGTAAGCGCTCTGGCAAACGCTTCGCTGCGCAGAGCAGGTTTTCGGTAGGGAACGTGCGCCTCCACATTTTTTGGGGCCGCGCGCGTCTTGATCTTGGTGCGAGATTTCTGTTTGGCCGTTTTCATCTCAGCTATCAAAACACCGCGATGCGTTGATGAGAAGCCGATTCGGCGGGAAGTGCCAGGCCGTTATATCGAGAGCCTAAGGTCTTGTCGCGAGAATCAGTGGTGAAGGCCCGGGCGCTTCCAGCTTGCGCACTTTTCTGAACCCGGCGTCTTCGAGCCAGCTTTTGATTTCGTTGAAACTGAAGGTCTCGCCCTTATCGGTATTCACCAGCATCTGCACGGCGAACATGAGCGAATGCGTCGGCTCCGTACGCTTGTCGTTCACGAGCCACTCAGCAACGGCGATGATCCCGCCCGGCTTCAGCGCGCTAAAAGTTTTCTTGAGCAACTGACGGCTGCGTTCTTCACCTTCACTATGCAAAATGTGGCCGAGAGTAGCGATGTCGTAGCCGTTGCCAAAATTTGCCTCCAATATGTCGCCCTCGATGTAATTGAACCGATCACTGACGCCGAACTTTTGTGTAATTCGTTTTGTCGTTGGAATCATTCCTGCCCAATCGACCGCGGTCACGTACACCCGCGGCGATTTTTCGGCGAGCGCGATACCCCAAATGCCCGAACCTGCGGCAAGATCAAGCACGCGAATTTCGTCCTTTGTTTTCACCAACTGCAAATGATCGCCGAGAGTTTGTGCAGGCGGATAGCTCATTGGGATGATGTTTTCCACCAACTGACTGAAAAATTCGGTGCCTTCTGTTTCCTGGTTCACCGCGACGGCCGGACGACCTTTGCGAACGATGTCGGATAATCGCACCCATCGTGAGATGAGCTGCGGCGCAATGGTTCCAAAAAACCCTGCATGCGTAGCTGGCCTGTTGCTTAGAAGAAAGGCGGCGCTTTCCTGCGTCAGGGAATATCTCTCCTGCCTGTCTTTCTTCAGAAGATCCAGACCAACAAGCGCATTCATTAGAATCCGCAGAGCGCGGGCCGATGCCCCGGTCTCTCCCGCAATCTGCTCTGATGTTTTTGCGCCGTTTTGCAATGAATCGAAAACCTTGTTGTTCACACCCGCGCTAATGATCAACGGCGGCGCGTAAGCAAAACCAATTTCCATCAGACGTTCCGGTGTGACCTTTTTCTTCGAGCGAGTTTTTTTTGGCATATTTGTGTAGGATTTGTTGGATCCTAAGATCGACAGGTAGCAAGCGCGCGAGCGCTGGCAAATTCACTTTATTGTGTCGAACCGGCCACAACACGAAGCGATGTAGCCGAAGCTGTCGGCTTATCCTACAGTCCCACAGATGGGAGAAAATTGGAAAACGCGCGAGCAAATGGAAATGGGAGAGCGCGCAATGCTGGCGCCGTTTGCTCAGAAATCTGCCGACTCGCGCGGCCGGAAATATCCGGAACCAAGTCATACCTATCGAACAGAATTCCAGCGCGACCGCGCGCGGATCATTCATTCGCGCGCGTTTCGCCGGATGGAATACAAGACGCAGGTCTTTTTGAATGGCACAGGCGACCATTTGCGCACCCGCTTGACGCACTCCATCGAAGTAGCGTCCATCAGCCGCACGATTGCTCGCGCATTAGGCTTGAATGAAGATCTCGCGGAAGCCATCGCTCTCGCGCACGATCTCGGCCATTCGCCCTTTGGGCATTCTGGCGAGGAAATGTTGGCCGAATGTATGCGCGATCACGGCGAGTTCGATCATAACCGCCAGAGTTTGCGCGTGGTCGAGCTCTTGGAAACTCCGTATCCGAATTTTCCGGGTCTGAATCTGACGTTCGAAGTGCGGGAGGGTTTGCGGAAACACGAGGTTTTCCATGAGTTTCCAGCGCCAGGAGGAGAAAAATATCACTGCTCGTCGTTGGAGGCGCAGGTGGCGGACCTTGCCGATGAGATTACGTACTACAGCCACGACCTCGATGATGCACTCGATTTTGAAATCTTGAGCGCGGTGCAACTGAAACAAAACGAGATCTGGCGGCGGAGCCATCACGGAGTGCTCACCCGTTACGGAAGCGCGCGAGGGGCTGAGCTGCACAAGCTCATCATTCGCGACATCATCGACAATGAAGTCAACGATTTGGTTACGGCCAGCGCGAAAGCGATCGCCGAGTCCGGGGTGCAAACCGCAGACGACGTCCGCCGGCAGCGCGCTCCGCTTATACGTTACAGCGATGAATTGGCTGGAGCCAATCGTGCACTGCGGAAATTCTTGTACCAGAATGTGTATTATCATCCGCGCGTAGCCGAAGTGAATCGGCGGGCCTGCGAGATGCTGCGATGCGTTTTCGAGGCATACCTTGTCGATCCGGACAGGCTCGGCGATGGTGCGACGAGACGGATCGAGAACCAGGGATTGCATCGCACCGTCTGCGATTACGTCGCAGGAATGACCGACCGCTATCTGATGGAAGAATACGAGAGAATTGCAGCGTAGTGGAACCGCGCGCGCTGATCGCGAATCCAAAGCGCTGGCGCACTCCAAAACGCAAGCGACGAAGCTGCATGTGCAATCACCGTCACGTTTTGGACTGCGGCGCTGCTGCGCCGCTTTTACTCGCTGGAACCTACTAAGGCTGCCGGTCGCCTTGAGCGTAAACAGTTCATTGTGCAGATACGCGCTATAGGCGTGCGGTGTCTGCTACGCAGCCGCGTTGCCGATTTCGTCGCGCAAATATCTGATCAGGAAACGAAGCCGCTGATTGAGAGATCGTTCTTCGAGGACGCGTTGTCGCCGCAACGGATCGTTGACAAATGTCGAGGCCATAAGGTCGGCCAGCATTTCCAAGTCGCGCAATTCGGCAAGATATCGACCTACTTTGCCCGGGAGCCGGCGGCCGTCCTGCTTGAGGCTGCTGTAAAGCTCAAGCACTTTTGCCCCAAGCGCTTCTGTCTCGACCGTCGTCGCATCGCGCGATTCGACAATGTCGATCCTGGCGATCGGAAATGGTGCTTCCTGCTCGAAACCTGCGAAGCGCACACGTTGCAAACCTTGCAGGATCAAATTCGATGTGCCGTCGTTGCGCCCGACGCATGCCCGAATTAATCCGGCGGTAGCAACATGAAAGAAATCCTCCGGCGCGTGCCACTCTGGACAACTCGGCTTGATGAGCGTCAGACAAAAAATGCGATGCTGCTGAAGAGCGTGTTGGAGCATCTGCCGATAACGCGGCTCGAAAATGTAGAGCGGCAGTAATGCGTGCGGAAAAAGTACCGCGCCAGGCAGCGGCATTACTGGTAGTTGTTTGGGCAGAATTACGCGTGAAGACATGGAGCTGCTCCGTAAAGGATTATTCGCGCTGTATCAATATAATGACGAATGCCCAATGACGAAGGAATGTCGAATGACGAAACCGGGAATGGCGCATTGGTCATTTGTCATGAACCCATCATTTTTCCGACTCCCAGCCTGCGAAGTTGTTCAAGCGAGAGCTGGCCTTCGATGTTCGTGCGTGTGCTGATCGACGCATAAACAAAGGCCGACCCAGCACGCGCCAGGAGGACGCGCGAAATCGCGCCAAGTTTGCCGATGCCCATGGCGCTGACGGGAATGTCGATATTTTTGTTTGTGATGAAGCTCAACAGACGCGCAAGTTGAACGGGAGTGTCGGTGCGTGTCGCAACCTTAAAAATATTCGCGCCATGCTTTTTGGCGGCTCGTGCTTTCGCCAACAGAATCCGCACCGGCGGTGTCGATTTGAAATTGTGGAATGAAATGATGCGCCAGATTTTTTTCTGATCAGCCAACTCGAGCAGTGAGCGCAGGGAGAACGCCGAACGCAGTTCCACATCGATATAAGTGGCATAAGGCAAACATCGAGTCAGCAGATCACGCCGTTCGCGCAGTGACAATTTGTTCGAGCCTCCCTCGTGTGGATGTCGCGCCGTGACGATGAGAGGTGCACGCAACCTCGGCAATTTGTTTTCCCATTTACGGACGACGCGCGCCAGAGCGTCCAGCCGCACCTCGAATACATCGGCCGGCCTACGCATTCGCATGGCGCAATTCAGATCCGCGCGCGATGCGATTACGCCGACGATGTGGGGACGTGCATATTCCGTCATTCGAGCTTCGTCATTCCTCGAAGCGTTCTCTCGACATATTTGGCGAGAATGTCGAACTCGAGATTCACTAAATCATCTGCCTCAGCACGGTCGAGGTTGGTGTGCTTTTTCGTATAAGGGATAATCCAGGCGACGAAACTCTTCGGAAAAATGTCAGCGACCGTAAGGCTGATTCCGTTCACCGCAATCGACCCTTTTGGAGCGATATAACTGGCGAACTCAGCCGGAACCGATATTTCCAGTCGAAAATCCACATCCTTCTTGCCGAAGGCGAGGATCGGTGCCGCGCAATCGATGTGGCCTTGCACGAAATGTCCGCCGAGGCGGCCATCGGCGCGCAAAGGGCGCTCCAGATTTACCTGATCGTTCCTGCGCAATTTTTTCAGATTCGTGCGAGCGATCGTTTCTTCTAGAAGATCGAACGTCAGATCATTGCCCCGGCGCGAAGCTAACGTTAGACAACAGCCGTTGACGGCTATGCTATCGCCGCTCCTTGTTTGTTTCGCGATCTGCGGCGCGGCGATCTGTAATCGGGTGCTGCGATTGTCTGCGCGCACGGCGGCAACTCTGCCGACTTCTTCGATCAGACCGGTGAACATGATGGTGAGAGCTAATTGCTAATTGCTGATAGCCAGCAAGTCGTTCACACTGGCGTCATGTTCAAATTCGAAAAATTAGATGTGTGGCAAAAGGCCACCGATTTTGCGAATGTTGTTTACTCAAAAACAACATCGTTTCCATCTGACGAGCACTTTGGGCTGACGAATCAGATGCGGCGCGCAGCCGTTTCTGTTTCGTCGAA
>Ga0137404_10002180_pt1 | contig 12904 bp, 9 predicted proteins | sample CZOMad2_1_16fung_FD_108285 | JGI IMG/M metagenome (GOLD analysis project Ga0137404, IMG submission 108285) | Vadose zone soil fungal communities from Angelo Coast Range Reserve, California, USA - CZOMad2_1_16fungal (Illumina Assembly) | ecosystem: Environmental > Terrestrial > Soil > Vadose zone...
ACAAGCGGTTCCAGCTCAAGAGCTGGGACATCAAGCCGCCCGGCGGCGCGGGCACGGAGGACGAAGCGCAGTACCTCAGTATCACCATCCTCCTCTCGGAGCGCGCCCAGTGAGAGGCCGCCCGCTCGCCCTCGCCTGGGTCGTGGTGGTGGTCCTCCTCGTGGTCCTCGTCGGGGTGGCGCTCGCGCAGTGGCGATCGCTCGCCAGCCGCGGCCAGCGCGCGGGCACCGAGCGCGTGGTCCTCGCCAACGAGATCCGCGCGAAGGAGGACGAGATCGTCACCCTCATGCGCGCCCACGTGGGAATGCTCCACGAGATGCAGTGGACGTCGGCGGGCGGCGATCCGGCCGCCTTTCTCACGCGGCTGGCCGACCTCGCGCGCGAGAAGCGCATGAAGGTGCTCGGCATCGGCCCCCTCGAGCGGTCCGCCACCGCCCAGTTCAACAAGTCGTGGCACACCATCCAGATCGTGGGGCCCTACCGCGAGCTGCGCGACTTCGCCGGCCGCGTCGAGGCGGAGAAGGGCATCCTCGAGGACGTCACGGTGACGGCGATCAAGGACGGGGGCCGCCCGGGCGCGCCGCGCGCGGACGAGGTCGAGGCGCGCTTCAAGATGACCGCGCTCGAGCTGACCCCGAACGCGCGCAAGGTGTTCGAGCGCGCGATGGCGGCGAGCGGGGGCGCGGCGGCGGGCGCGACCTCCCCATCGCTGGCGCTGCCCCTGCCCGCCGCGCCCGCGGAGGTGGGGAGCGACGCGCGCGATCCCTTCGCCACGACCACCGCGATGCGGCGGCCGGTGTCGCCGGGCGGGGGCCCACCATCTCCCGTAACCTCCCCGGCCGGGGCGGGCAGCGAGCCGGGCCAGGTGGGGCTCGAGCTGAAGGGGATCGTGGCCTTCCCCGGCGGCTATCTGGCCATCGTGAACAACCAGATCGTCAAGACCGGCGACATGGTCCTGGGCCACCGCGTGGAGCGGATCGCCGAGGACATGGTCGTCTTTCGCGAACCGGGCGGCGGCACCCGACGGGTGACCCTTCCCGGACTGGCAGATGGCCCCCCGGGCGGGCCGAGGAGGTGAGGGACGCCATGCCGCTGCGCTTCCGTCGACTCGTGGGATCGCTCCTTCTCGCCCTGCTGGCGCTGCCCGCCGCCGCGCTCGCGCAGGGGCAGTGCGCCGACCGGCTGCCGACCGAGCGCATCACGCTCAACCTGCGCGATGCCAACGTCCAGACCACGCTGCGCCTCCTCGCCCAGCAGTACCGCGTCAACATGATCGTTACCGATGAGGTGAAGGGCACCGTCACGCTCGACTTCTACCAGGTGCCCGCGCGTGACATCTTCCAGGCGGTGATCGATGCCGGCAATCTCCAGTGCGTGGAAGTCGGCGGCGTGGTGCGCGTGTCGAGCTTCTCCCGCCTCCGCGCGGAGGACGAGGAACGGCGCAACGCGGCGGCGGAGCGCAGCCGGCGGGAGGCGGAGGCGGCCAAGAAGCAGGTGGAGGCCGACCGCGACCGGGACGACTTCGAGAAGGTGAAGGCGCGCGGCGCGGTCAAGGAGAAAACGATCCGTCTCTCCTACGCGAATGCGGAGGAGGTGGCCAAGACCATCCTCGGCATCCTCGGCCTGCCGCCGGAGGGCGCGCTGCCGCCCTCGGCGCCCATTCCCGGCGCGTATCTGCCGCCGCCCCCGATCAACATCCCGTCCACGCCACCGCCCCCACCGACCTCGCCCTTCGCACCCGCGGCGCTCTCGCTTCCGGTCGAGGCTCTGGCCAAGGGGCTGACCGTGCGGGCCTATAAGCCGACCAACTCGGTCTTCATCCGCTACTACGAGAACGACCTCGATCGGATCGAGAAGCTGATCAAGGAGCAGCTCGACATCCCGCTGCCCCAGGTGCAGATCGCCGCCACCATGGTCATCACCAGCCAGAACGCGCTGGAGCAGCTGGGCGTGCAGTGGGGCGGCGCGGTCATCGGGAAGACGGCCGACGGCCGGGGGCCCGCGGTGGTAGGCTCCGGCTTCGCCACTTCTCGCAGTACCGGTACCGCGGGAACCGGCGCGGTGGGGGGCCCCTTTACCCCCAACACCAACTTCACCGGCTCCGACCTCCTGCCGGTGTCGCCCTCCACCGGGCTGCCCATCGGCCAGAACCTCGTCAACCTGCCCACCTCGTTCCTGCCCACGCTGTCCAGCCCCGCGATGGGGGTGCTCTTCGGGCTGGTGGGCGCGAACTACAACGTGAGCCTCGCCATCGAGGCCCTCGAGGTGCAGGGGAAGGCCCGGAAGATCTCGGAGCCCAAGATCGTCACGGTGGAGAACGCCACCGCCGAGATCTCCCGCGGGTTCGAGGTGCCGTTCACCAGCTCCCCCACCGCGGACGTCTCCAACGTGCAGTTCAAGGACGCCCTGCTGCGGTTGCAGGTGACCCCCCACGTGATCTACGAGGACGGGGTGACCAAGATCCGGATGAAGGTCCTCGTGGAGAACAACGAGCCGGACTTCACCCGGTCCATCAGCGGCAACCCGCCCATCTTCAAGCGGCGCAGTGAGACGGAAGTGGTGGTGAAGGAGGGCGAGAAGCTCGTGATCGGCGGGGTCATGCTCGACAACTCGTCCAAGACCACCCGGGGCGTGCCGCTGCTGAGCAAGATCCCCGTCCTGGGGTGGCTGTTCAAGTCGCGCGAGTTCAGCTCCGACGGCGAGGAGCTGGTCATCGTGCTCACCCCTTCCGTGGTCTCCTCCGGCAAGACGGCGGGGAGGTAGCGCGATGTACGAGGCGTTCTTCAGCCTCGAGGATTCGCCGTTCGTCCTCACGCCCGACCCTCGGTTCCTGCTCCGCTCGAAGAGCCATCACGAGATTCTCTCCACCCTCCTCTACGGGATCACCAGCCAGAAGGGCCTGATCGCTCTCATCGGCGACGTGGGGACCGGGAAGACCACGCTGTGTCGAGCCCTGCTGCGCGAGCTGCCCGGCGAGGTGCAGAGCGCGCTCGTCCTCAACCCACACCTCTCGGATGTGGAGCTCGTGGGAACCATCCTCGACGACCTCGGCCTCGAGCGGCGCGGGGCCACCAAGGGTGAGCTGATGAGCACCCTGAACCAGCACCTCCTCGCCGCGGGCGCGGAAGGCAAGACGGTGGTAGTCGTGCTCGACGAGGCTCAGCAGATGACCGACGAGGCCCTCGAGCAGATTCGCATCCTCTCCACGCTGGAGACGGCCACCCGCAAGCTGCTCCAGATCGTGCTCGCGGGGCAGCCGGAGCTGGAGGAAAAGCTCCAGCGCCGCGAGCTGCGCCAGCTCGACCAGCGCATCGGCATCCGCTGCTACCTCGAGCCCCTGAGCCGGAAGGACACCTATCGCTACATCGAGCACCGGCTTCGCGTCGCCGGACTCCCCGGCTCGGTGCCCTTCACCCGCGCGGCGATGGCGCGCATCTTCCAGTACAGCGGGGGCGTGCCCCGCGTCATCAACCTCGTGTGCGACCGGGCCCTCATGGCCGGCTTCGGCGCGCGCGCGCGCGAGATCACGCCGGCCATGGTGCGCACGGCGGCGCGAAATCTGGAGGGGCGGAGCGGCGGCCGGCGACGACGGGCCAGGGCTCCCGAGCGGCCCATCCTCCGCCGGCTCGCAACGGCGGCGGGGCTCACCGGGCTCGTGGTCCTGGGCGGAGCCGCCGTCGGCTCGCAGCTCGCGGGCTGGACGCCGCCATGGCTGCGGCTGGGGGCCTCGGCCTCCACGGCCTCCGCCCCGCCCGCGCCGTCCTCTCCCGTCGCGCTCAGCGCGCTGACGCCGGTGGCCGCCGCGCCCGCCGCTCCCCTCCTGCCCGCGCCGCCGATGCCGGTCTCGCCGCCGGGGGCGACGTCGCCCGCGGAGCCGGCGCGGAGCCTCCTCGCGCGGCTGCTGCGCCTCTGGGGCGTGAGCGACGATCTCGGCGCGCCCGCCGTGGCCGCCTGGCCGGCGGCGCCCGGCGGCGGGCCGGACATCGCGGCGGTGGCGGCGCGCCACCACCTCGCCGCCACGGTGCTCCGCGACCTCTCCGTGGGCGACCTGCGCGCGGTGGGCTTGCCCGCGATCCTCGAGCTCAACGAGCGCGGGACCGCGCGCCCGTATCTCATGCGCCGTCTCGAGCGGGATACCGCCACCCTCATCGCCCCGACCGGCGAGGAGTCCCGAGTGCCCCTCGAGCGATTCGAGGCCGAGTGGACGCGCTCGGCCTGGATGCTCTGGCGGAACGTCGATCTGCTGCCCGTCGATCCCGCCGAGGCGATGACGCCCACGGTGGTGGCCACGGTGGCGTTACGCCTCGCCAAGCTCGGTCATCTCACCGGGCCGCTGCCCACCGCCCCCGGCGCGCGTCTCGAGGCGGCGGTGCGCAGCTTCCAGCGCGCGGCCGGACTCAGGGAGGACGGCATCGTGGGGCCGCGCACGACCCTGGCCCTCGCCCGGGCCACCACGGCGTCGTTCGGCCCAAGCCTCACCGACCGCCGGCCGTCCGGATGAGGCGCCGCGCGTGAGCCGGCTCTTCGACAGGCTCGCCGGCCTCGACCGAGGCCACGCACGTCCCCTGGGAATGGGCGGGATCTCGATTCCGGCGCCGTCCCGGGGCCGCAGAGGGCCATGGCGTCTGGTCGGCTATTTGGTTATCCTATTGGCTATGGTGGCTGTCCTGGCTGTGGTGTCGGTTCGCCCTCTGAAGCCTGTGGCCGTGCCGGTCGGTTCCCTCCCCGCTCCGCTCCCCGCACTCGTCGACGAGACCCCCGAACCGCGCGCCGCCGTGCCCGCGCTTCTCGCCCAGGGCCTCGAGGCGGCGCAGCGTGGCGAGCTGGCCGATGCCGAGGGCTATTTCCGCCGCGCGGTGGAGCAGGACGCAGGGGACGCGGAGGCGTGGAACAGCCTCGGGGTCGTGCTCGTTCGCCAAGGGGAGCCGGCTCGGGGGGTGGCGGCGCTGCGGAAGGCCCTGCGGTTGCAGCCCTCGCACATCGAGGCGCATCGAAATCTCGGCGTGGCGCTCGACCGACAGGGCCGGGCGGGCGAGGCCGCGCAGCACTACCGCACCTTCCTCTCGCTCACCTCCGACGCCCATCCCGGCCGCGGCGACGTGCGCCGCCGGCTCCTCGAGCTCGGCTCGCTCCGCCCCGGCGCATGAGCCTGGCCCCCGAGCGCCGGGGCTGGATCACGCTGGGCCAGATGCTGGTCCAGGACGGTATCCTCACCGACGAGCAGGTCACCGCCGCGCTCGAGCGGCAGCGGAAGAGCAAGGAACGGCTGGGACAGGTCCTCATCGAGATGCGCCTCATCGACGAGGAGGTCCTCCTCAAGTATCTCGGCGCCCAGTTCCGCAAGGAGCCGATCACCCGGCAGGAGCTGGCCGCGCTCGACCTCGACGTGGTGAAGCTCATTCCCGAGGAAGTGGCGCGCCAGCACCGCGTGATCGCCGCCGAGCGGAGCGGGCGTCGCCTCATCGTCGCCACCGCCGACCCGCTCAACGTGGTGGCCATCGACGATCTCCGTCGCGCCACCGGGCTGGAGATCGACTTCCGCATCGGGCCCGGCAGCGCCATCCAGGAGGCCATCGAGCGGACCTACCGCCGGATGATCTCCACCGAAGGTATCGACGAGGCGCTCCGCCAGGACCTGGGACTCTCGGTGGGGCTGGCCGCCGCCGCCGAGGAGGCGGTGGACATCAAGCAGCTCCGCACCCAGGCCGACGACCCGCCGGTGGTCAAGGTGGTGAACTACGTCCTCGGCCGCGCCGCGAGCGACACCGCCTCCGACATCCACGTGGAGCCCCACGAGGACCGCACGCGCGTCCGCTATCGTGTAGACGGGCTGCTCTTCGACCTCCTGGAGATCCCGCGCGCGCTGCACCTGGCGGTGGTGTCGCGGCTCAAGATCATCTCCCGGCTCGACATCGCGGAGCGGCGGCTGCCCCAGGACGGCAGCTTTGCCTCCAAGATCCACGGCCGCGAGATCGACTTCCGCGTCTCCACGCTGCCCACCATCTACGGCGAGAAGGTGGTGCTCCGGCTGCTGGAGAAGGAGGCGGTGGTCCAGCACTACACGCTGGAGAACCTGGGCTTCGAGCCCGACCAGCTCGAATACTTCATGAAAGGCATCCGGCGGCCGTGGGGCATGGTGCTCCTCACCGGGCCCACCGGCAGCGGCAAGTCCACCACGCTGCACACCGCGATCAAGGCGATCAAGTCGCCCCGCAAGAACATCATCACCGTCGAGGATCCGGTGGAGTACCGGCAGCCGGGCATCCAGCAGGTGCAGGTCAAGACCGACATCGGCTTCGACTTCGCGCGGTCGCTCCGGTCCATCCTGCGGCAGGACCCGGACATCATCATGATCGGCGAGATCCGCGACCAGGAGACGGCGCAGATCGCAGTGCGGGCGGCGCTCACCGGCCACCTCGTGCTCACGACCTTGCACACCAACGACGCGGTCTCCACCGTCATCCGCCTGATCAACATCGGCGTGGAGCCCTTCCTCGTCGCCACCGCCGTCAACGTGGCGGCGGCGCAGCGGCTGGTCCGGAAGATCTGCGGGGTCTGCAAGGAGGCCTATCGGCCCTCGGCCGAGGAAGCGGCGCTCTTCGGCCGCGACCCGGTCCCCGAGGTGCTCTACCGCGGGAAGGGCTGCAAGGCCTGCCGCAACATGGGGTACGCGGGCCGCATGGCGCTCTACGAGGTGTTCTGGCTCAATGCCGCCGTCCGGCGCATGGTGCTCGACGGCGCCGACGGCGACACCCTTCGCCGCCACGCCATCGAGGGCGGCATGGTGACGCTCCGTCAGGCGGGTTTCCGCCGGGCCGTCCAGGGGCACACGACGATCGAGGAGATCCTGGCGGTCGTGGCGGACCAGGAGTAGGACGATGCCCCTGTTCGAGTACGAGGTGGCGGATAGCGCGGGCGCGCTCTCACGCGGGCGCGCGCAGGCGGAGAACGCGGGGGACCTCATCCTCCGGTTCCGCGAGCAAGGGCGCCTCGTGCTCGCCATCCGTCCCACCACCGGAGAGGGAGCCTTCGGCCGCGCCGCCTCGCTCGCCCTCGGCGATTCCTTCCGCCGCACCCTGCGGCGCCTGTCGAGCGGGGTGGGGCTGGCCACCATCGTCCTCTTCACCGGACAGCTCGCGGCCATGCTGGGCGGCGGCCTCCACCTCGTGCGCATCCTCACCTCGCTCGCCGCGGAGACCAGCAATCAGAAGTTCCGCAAGGTCCTCGCGAGCGTGCGCGACTCGATCACCTCGGGGTCGAGCTTCGCCGACGCCCTGGGGCAGCACCCGCACATCTTCGACCGCCTGTTCGTCGCGGTGGTGCGGGCGGGGGAGCTCTCCGGCTCCCTCCCGGTGGTGCTGGACACCCTCACCGTCTACCTCGAAAAAACCGCGAACCTCCGCCGCAAAGTCCGGGGCGCCATCGCCTATCCGGTGGTGATCCTCACCGTGGCCCTGGGCGTGGTCTTCATCATGGTGATCAAGATCGTGCCCATCTTCGAGAACGTCTACGCGCGCGCCAACGCGGTGTTGCCGGCGCCCACGCGAACCCTCATCTGGGTGAGCGGCCTCGTCCGCGAGTACACGCTCCTGGTGTTCCTCGCCGGCGCCGTCGGCGTCATCGGCTTCTACCTCGCGCTCCAGACGGAGGTGGGCCGCCGCCTCTTCGACCACGGCAAGCTCGTGGTGCCGATGTTCGGCGGACTCGTCCGCAAGGCCATCATGGCGCGGGTGTGCCGCACCCTCGGGGTGCTCCTCAACAGCGGCATCCCCCTCATCGAAGCCATGGAGACGGTGTCCAAGGTGGCGGGCAACACCGTCATCGAGAACGCCCTCATCACCGCCACCCAGCGGATGCGCGACGGCGGGACCATCGCCGCCACCCTGCGCGAAACCGGACAGTTCCCGAGCATGGTCGTCCAGCTCGTGGCCACCGGCGAGGAGAGCGGCACGCTGCCCGCCATGCTCGGCAAGGCGGCGCTCTACTACGAGCAGCAGGTGGACAACGCGGTGGCCACGCTGTCCACCCTCATCGAGCCGGTGATGATCGTCGTGATGGGCGCCATCGCGGGCAGCATCATCTTCGCCCTGTACCTGCCCATCTTCACCCTCGGCCAGGCCCTCCGGGGCGGCGTGAGGTAGCGGGAGCATGGCGGCCTTCGATCCCTTCCGGCCGATGCGCGGCGGCTCGGCGCGGCTCTACGTCGTGCTGCCGCTGCTCATGGCGGCGGCGGCGGCCGCCTCCGGTCTCTACGTGCTCTTCCTGGCGCGGCCGTTCATCAACAGCCTCAACGCCCAGCTCGCCGAGCGCGCGGCGGCGTGGCTCTTCTTCGGCACCGCGGCGGCGGGCAGCCTGGGCGCGCTGGGCGGCCTCGTCATCGGCCTACGGGTGGCCGGGCGCATCCGCGGCATCACGCAGCGCGCGGAGGCGCTCACCGCCCGCGTGGAGGGTGGCCCGGTTCCGTCGCGGCCCGCCGACGAGATCGGCGCCCTGGACGCCGCCGTCGGACGGCTCACGCTCTCCATGGACCGCTTCATCCGCGACAGCGACATCCTCGCCCGGCTCCCCGAAGGCATGCTCCTCATGGGGCCGGGCGGCGACCTCCTCTCGTTCAACACCACCGCGGAGGTCGTTCTGGAATCCGCGCTGGAGCCGTTCCGCGGCGCCCCGCTGCTGTCCGCGCGCGGCCTCTTCCCGGTGGGCAACGGCAACGAGCAGCTCGCGCACCTCCTCGACGACGCGCTGCTCGAGGAGCGCTCGCTGCACGTGGGCGAGGTGCGCGTGGCGCCGGCCTCGGGCCGGGAGTTCGTGCTCGAGGTGACGGTGCAGCACCGCGAGTGGCGCCGGGACTCCACCGCGCTGATCCTCCTCTTCCGCGACGCCTCCGAGAAGCGGCGCATCCGCGAAGAGATCCGCCGCGCCGACCAGCTCGCCTTCCTCGGCGGCATGGCGGCCCGGGTGGCGCACGAGATCCGGACCCCGATGGCCACCGTGCGCGGGCTGGTGGAGCTGCTCCAGGCGGACCTCCCCCAGGGGGACAGCACTCGCCGGCAGTACATCGACCGGGTGCTGCAGGCGGTGGACCGGCAGGACCGTCTGGTGGAGGACATGCTGACCCTGTCCCATCCCGAGCCCGAGAACCTGGAGCCGGTGAACCTGCGAGAGCTGGTGGACGAGATCGTCCGCGACATGCCGGGGGATCCGCGCCTCCGGGTGCAGGGCGCGGCGGCGATCGCGATGCCCGCCATCCCCGGCGACGCCTTCCGGCTGCACGAGGTGTTCAGCAATCTCATCCGGAACGCGGTGGAGGCCACGCCGCCCACCGGCGTGGTGGAAGTGCGGGTGGAGGCGCCCGAGCGCGGGTTGGTGCGGGTGGTGATCCGGAACACCGGCGCCGGCGTTCCCGCGGAGATCAGGGAGCGGATCTTCCAGCCCTTCTTCACCACCAAGGTCAAGGGCACCGGGCTGGGGCTGGCCATTGCCAAGCACATCGTGGACGCGCACCGCGGCACGCTCCGGGTGGAGAGCGACGGCAGCACCGAGACCCGCTTCGTGGTGGAGCTGCCGACCACCCAGCCCGCTTCCACCTCGCCCGGAGTAAAGTCATGATGTGGCTCGAGAGGAAGGTGAGGACCCGTGGCTGAGCGGATTCTGATCGCCGAAGACGACGAGGATCTCGCGTTCGTGCTGCGCGAGGCGCTGATCCGGAAGGACTACGAGGTCGAGGTGGCGCCCACCGCGGGGCGGATGCTGGACACGCTCAAGGGGGGAAGCTGGGACCTCATCCTCCTCGACGTGCGGCTGCCCGACATGGACGGGCTCGACGCCATTCCCCGGTGCCGCGACCTCGGCCCGGACACGCCCATCATCGTCATGACCGCCCACGGGACCCGTGAAGTGGCCACCGAGGCGATCCAGCGCGGCGCCTACGACTTCTTCACCAAGCCGCTGAAGATGACGGAGTTTCAGGTGGTGGTGGCGCGCGCGCTGGAGCGCCGGCGCCTCCAGCTGCAGATCAAGGCGCTGCAGGCGGCCCAGGGCTCGGGCTTCGAGGAACTCGTCGGCAAGAGCGTGAGTCTCAAGCGCGTGGTGGAGATGGCCCAGCGGGCCGCGCCCGCGGAAGTGACCGTGCTCATCGAGGGCGAGAGCGGCACCGGCAAGGAGGTGCTCGCCCGCGCCATCCACCGGCTCTCGGCGCGAAAGGACGGTCCCCTCATCCCCGTCAACTGCGCGGCCATCCCCGAAGGACTCCTCGAGTCGGAGCTGTTCGGCCACGAGCGCGGCGCCTTTACCGGTGCGGTGCGCGCCAAGCCCGGGCGCTTCGAGCTCGCCCGCGAGGGCACCATCTTCCTGGACGAGATCGGCGACATGCCGCTCGCCATGCAGGTCAAGATCCTCCGCGCCCTCCAGGAGCGCGAGATCGAGCGGGTGGGCGGCACCAAGTCCATCGCCATCGACGTGCGCGTGGTGGCCGCCACCCACCAGAATCTCGAGCAGCTCGTCACCGAGGGGAAGTTCCGCGCCGACCTCTTCTACCGGCTCCAGGGCGTGCGGCTCCGCCTGCCTCCCCTCCGGGAGCGGCTCGACGACCTCCCCGAGCTCATCGCGCACCTGCTCGACCGGGCCGCGCACCGCATGTCGCGCATGCCCGCCACGGTGTCCACCGAGGCGCTCCGCTGCCTGTGGGCCTACCCGTGGCCGGGCAATGTCCGCGAGCTGCAGCACGTGCTCGAGGGCGGCATGGTGATGTCGGACGGCATCATCCTGCCCGAACACCTGCCGCCCAACATCCAGCGGGCCCCCTCCCAGCCCCCCGCCGAAGCGGCGCCCGTGCTGGCGGGCCCGCTCGACGAGGCGCTCGAGAACTGGGAGCGGCAGATGATCCTCGACGCGCTTCGGCAGGGCGGGGGGGTGCAGGCGCGCGCGGCCAAGCTCCTCGGCATTTCGGAGCGCAGCCTCTGGTACCGGGTGAAGAAGCTCGGTATTCAGGTCCGCACTCCGTCGGAGTAAGCGGACCCGCCGAGCGAGGTCTCCATCATGAACGTCCGTAAAGCCGTCTTTCCCGCCGCCGGGCTCGGTACCCGCTTCCTCCCCGCCACCAAGGCGCAGCCGAAGGAGATGCTGCCCCTGGTGGACAAGCCCACCATCCAGTACGTGGTGGAGGAGGCGGTGGCCTCGGGGCTCAACGAGCTGGTGCTGGTCACCGGCCGCAACAAGCGCGCCATCGAGGATCACTTCGACGCCGCCTTCGAGCTCGAGTACTACCTGCAGGACCGCGGCAAGACCGAGGAGCTCGCCCAGATCAAGACCATCTCGGAGCTGGCCACCGTCTCCTACGTCCGCCAGAAGGAGCCCCTCGGCCTCGGCCACGCCATCCTCTGCGCGCGCACGCTGGTGGGCGAGGAGCCGTTTGGAGTCTTCCTCGGCGACGACATCATCGTGTCCCGCACGCCGTGCATGCGCCAGCTCCTGGACGTCTACGCGCGCTACCAGGGTCCCATCGTCGCGGTCATGCGGATCCCGGGGCTGGACATCAGCCGCTACGGGGTGATCAAGCCCAAGGCCCTCGGCGGCAATGTGTACGAGGTGCTCGACATGGTGGAGAAGCCGGCGCCCGAGGACGCGCCGTCGGATCTGGCCATCATCGGCCGCTATGTCCTCACGCCGGATCTCTTTCCCATCCTCGCCCAGACGACGGCGGACTCGCGGGGTGAGATCCAGCTCACCAACGGTCTCCGCACGCTCCGGCAGCAGCGCCCCATCTACGCGGTGGAGTTCGAGGGGACTCGCTACGATACCGGCGACAAGCTCGGCTTCCTCAAGGCCACCGTGGCCTTTGCCCTCGCCCGGCCCGATCTCGCGGACGACTTCCGGGCCTACCTCAAGGGACTGGGCCTGTAAGGCCGAGGAAGTGCTTAGGTGACGCGGAGTTCGGGCTCAATCCACCGGCCGGGTCGTTTGACTTCCCCCCGTCTTTCTGGGAAAATTCGCGCATCCGGAAGGGGTCCGGCCGGGCCTGGCCCCTGAATCCAATGGCAAACCATCCCAAGCGGGGCTTCCACATCGCCTCCGAGCCCGACATCAAGTCGGGGGAGGTGTCGGACGTCTACTTCGCCCGCACCGTCGAGATTCTCCGCGCCAAGGGCATCAACAAGCGGGTCAAGGCCGAGATCCGGCTCAAGAGCTTTCCCCAGGCCGACTGGTCCTTCGGCATCCTGGCCGGCATCGAGGAGGCGGCGACGCTCCTCGAGGGCATTCCCATCAACGTGTGGACCATGGACGAGGGCACCATCTTCGCGCCGTACGAGCCGGTGGTGGTGGTGGAAGGGAACTACCTCGACTGGGCGGAGTACGAGACCGCGCTCCTGGGTTTCCTCTGCCAGGCCTCCGGCATCGCCACCAAGGCGGCGCGCTGCAAGCGCGCGGCGGGTGAGCGGCAGGTGATCTCCTTCGGGGCTCGCCGCATGCACCCCGCGCTGGCGCCCATGATCGAGCGCAACGCCTTCATCGGCGGTTGCGACGGGGTGGCGGTGACCAAGGCCGCCGAGCTCATCGAGGCCGATCCCATGGGGACCATTCCCCACGCGCTCGTGCTCATGTTCGGCGACACCGTGGAGGCGCTGCGCGCCTTCCACGAGGTCGTGGATCCCAAGGTCCGGCGCGTGGCCCTCATCGACACGCTGCAGGACGAGAAGTTTGAGGCCATCCGGGTGGCGGAGGCGCTGGGCAAGGATCTCTACGCGGTCCGGCTGGACACGCCGTCCTCCCGGCGCGGCGACTTCTTCCGCATCCTCGAGGAGGTGCGGTGGGAGCTGGACTTCCGCGGCTTCGAGCACGTCAAGATCCTCGCCTCGGGCGGCATCGACGAGTACGAGATCCTCCGGCTGAACCCGCTGGTGGACGG
>Ga0137404_10002183_pt1 | contig 12884 bp, 10 predicted proteins | sample CZOMad2_1_16fung_FD_108285 | JGI IMG/M metagenome (GOLD analysis project Ga0137404, IMG submission 108285) | Vadose zone soil fungal communities from Angelo Coast Range Reserve, California, USA - CZOMad2_1_16fungal (Illumina Assembly) | ecosystem: Environmental > Terrestrial > Soil > Vadose...
AAAAAAATATAATTTATTCGGACTATATAATCAAATTCTTATACTTGAAATAGTTAAACTACCCGCTATAATATAGAAACAGGGAGAACTTGACATTCTCATTCAGTCTCTTAAAATTAGTTAGCGAGAGTAAAATTTGCTTAGCGCTTAGTCTCTGAGGGCATTTATTTTAACAAGGTATACTAAGATTTATGATAAACTATCACTCTTATAGAGCTTATTAATAAATTTTAGAAGAAAATAAAATAAAATAAAATAAAAAATAGGAAAAATTTTTAGAGTCTAGTTGATTAAAAAAAAAATTTTTTAAATTTAACTCTCAGGTATAAAGTTTTTACCTTAGCTTTCAAGCTTATTAAAATAACTTTCCTTGTCATTAATTATTTCGAGTACTTCTTCTAAAGTCCTTTTCCGTCCTTTACCTTTTCCAATTAAGGTATAAGCTATTTTACCATATTTATTAAAGTTTCTTTATTTCTTTGATTCCCTTCAGAAGACAGAATAACTAATTGTTTAAATAATTGATACTCATGTCCTTTACAACTATAAGGTTGAACATATTTTTCTAAAAAAGGAAAAATTTGCGTTATTATATGTTTATAACCTTTTATAGTATAAACCCAGATATGAGGTGAACCTGATTTTTGAAGAACTGAACCTGCTCCAAAAAGATCCTTATAAGCATGTAATATTTTTAATCCATTTTCATGTTGAGTTATATTAAAAACCGGTTGTAAATTAATACCGTATTTAAATAATCTTCCAACTGATATTGAAACTGAATTAGATCCTTCTCCTTCTACGAATCCTCCTAAAAAATAAAGAACATTAGGACTTTTAGTATCTAGTTTATCTTTAATTTCTGAGGATACTATTTGTTTAGTTAAATTTCCCTGCTGATTACCTGTTTTATCTTGAGAAGTATTAGATAGATTAATATTTAAATTGCTTTGCAGAGTTAAATTAGTTAAATTTTTCATAGTAAAATATAAATAATTATATAAATGCTTTAAAATAATAAAATAACCTACAATTAAATAGGAATAAGTTACTACAAAAATAAAAAGCAATCTCACCTATAAACTAAGTATTAAAATTATTTATTATGATATTTAATAATACTACATTTAAAGGTACAACACTAAACCTATTAATTTCATATTAATGATATCAAAGTTTAGTTTTTTAATGAGATTTTATGATAAAAAGAAAGCAACTTACCTTTATCCTACCCCAATTAAAAAAACAAGAGGCCTACCATTTAGTAAGAATAAGGTTTCCAGCATATGGCTAAGTTTTATGAGGACCCTAAGTAGAAGGGCAAAGCCCATAAGTTGATCCTCATAGTTAAGACCGCTATTAACCAGACATTCGATTAGTAACTCTCATTACCGCACTTATATTAATGGCATTGGGCAAATTTCAGAACCTATACTATGATATTAATCATTGCAGATTCTTGTGTTTTAAGTAAACAGTCGGGGCCTCCGATTCTGTGCCACCACTGAAGATATTAACTTATAGCTAAGTTAAGTCAAAGTGGTCCTTCTTTTCGCCTAACTTATGAAGGGTTCTTGCCGAGTTCCTTAACAAGCCTTCGCTCTACGCCTTAGTATTCTCAACCAACGAACCAGTGTCGGTTTAGGGTACGGTAGTTAAAACATTATTTTCTTGGTCCTAAAATTAAAAATAAAATTAATTATTTTAATACAACGTTAATATCTATCTATAATCCCAATATTTAAAATAAATTTAAAAATGTTTTACAAAACCTAAAGAAGATAAAACACCGTTATAAGTTAAATAGTAGAATAACAATAATATTAAAATATGATAAAATACTTATCAACATCTTTAAAATTTCTGTATGGACTTTCTGTTTATTACTCATCAGACAAAACATTGGTTTTAATCTTTAGAGGCCGCATTTACATCAGGTTGTTTAACATTGCCTAATAACCCTTTCGTATTCGGCGAGAAGTATTATAACTTCTTTTTTCGTTACTCATGTCAGCATTCTCTCTTCAGTTACGTCAAAACAATGAAACACTGTTTTTCAACCGTTCTGAATGTTCTACTACCTAACTTTATTACAATAAAGCTATAATATAAAAATATTGAAATAAAGCAACACGATATCGGTTGATTACTTAGACCCGTTAAATCTTCGGTGCTACAATCTGACCTTTTTTTTTAATATTTTTTTTTAATAAATTTTTTAAGGTTTGGGCTGCTGCGTTGTTACTAAACGTTCATTAAAAGTAGCGACTACCCTTATCTACTTTTGCTTTTCTAATACTATGCTAAAATCTTACAATGAATTCGTTAAAAAAAAACATATTTTATTAATATAATGTTTACCTTGATCCCATAGGGATAGGCGGATTACGCTAAATCTACTTTTTCTTATTGATAGAGATGGGGTTAAACATAAATATTATAAGAAAATTAAAGACAGATTTTAATCTTTAATATGTCTTCTCTAAGGAGTATAACAGATCTATGTATTCTTTTTTATTTAAACGATGATGTTTACCTTTTTTATTCATATTATAAGCTAATTCCACTATTTTTAATTTATTTTCTAACGTTAAAGGTTGTTCATTTCTTAATAATAAACTTACTTTTTTAAATTTTTCATAATGTAAGGCTCGTTCTGAAAATAATGGATTACTGTCAATAAACGGTATTAATACGTCTATTATTTGATGTAATCCGGAAACTGTAAAAACTAAATCATTTTTAGTACCCTCATTTATTGAACCTATACCTTTTAATTCTTTTTGTATATTTTCTAATAACGGTCTGGATTATTTATCGCTAGTAATATTAAAACCGGTTTTTATAGTACCATCTTTCTGAAAAGAAATAAAAAGACTTCCATCACCGTCAATAATTCCTGAAATATTATCAGAAGTTACTAAGGTATCTATCATAGTAATAGTATTGGGAATTAAAAATTTAGATCTCTCATCTTTAACATCTAATAAAGAAAATAATAAATCTATCCGATCTTCTGTTCTATTTGTAGTAGTATTCATAGATAGTGCCATTTTTAATAATTCTCTTCTACCTTTTTGGGTTCTCTTTTCTTTATTACATAAAGCAAAAACTATTTCAGAAAATAAATTAAAAGCATGCAGTTTTGCACAAAAAACAGGATACTTATTAAAATGAGGAATTATTTTATTTTTAAAATCTTCAAGTTTAACTACCTCATATTCAGCAGTATAGTTTTTATTATTAATAGTTACTTTCCCGCATCCAAAATAAGAATTTATACTATCTAATACATATTTTGAATTTAAGTCGGCTGTTATTGTAAATTTAGGTCTAAATTGAAGTCCAAAACGATGTTTAGAAGATAATATAATAGAACAAAAGAAAGAACCATCTGTTTGAGTAAGACCAGTAATATAACCTCCTGACATTAAAAAATTTTGGTTCATTGTGTTCATTGTGTTTGCAGCATGTAGTATTATTAAATGAATTTTATCATCTTTATAGAATAATTAATTTTAACTATTTTACTAAAGGGTAGGGGGGGCGGAGCCATGCTAGCCTTCTTTAGTGGATAAGGAGAAATTTCCAGGTCGAACCAAAAACCTCCTAGTTATTTATTAAAATAAACGAAAGGATATAAAGATAATCTATGTATGTTAATTCCTTTCTAAACATACTTTAAATCAACTATTTTCATAGTTGGAAGACTATGTCATAAATCTTATTTATTAGGCGTAAATTAAGACTTCTACTCTGTTAGTCGTTGAAGAAAATTTATTTATTTTCTTGCAGATCACCCATTAACATATGTAACTTTTTAATTAAAATTAATATTTTACATCTTTAGGACATCCCTGCATATTAGTTAATTTTTTTATTGAGAGCCCGATAGTCATTTGTTCAGGCTCACTTTACAGCTGCATTCAATTTGCTACATCCTTAATTTCACTTAATAATCATTTGGGCAAATTTAAAAATAAAGCAATATAGAAGAAGTTTTTATTTAAAAGGGCGTAGGCTCCGCCTGCGGAGCAAGAGCCACAAAAATAAAGAAAAGATATTTAAAATAAAAATTTTTAATAGGGATATTATGTTAGATAATGAAATCTACCTTCTACCACTATAGGGAAGGTCAGACACCAAATATCTTTTAATAAAAGAAGATTTTTATTGTTATTTTTTATTCAGAATAAAAAAAGAAAAGAAATTATTAACTTATATTACTACTATTTCTACCTCTATTCATTCCTTTAGATATGGCTATCGTTTTTTCTTTTCCTACTACAGTTTTATATTCTTTAGTGTCAGACATACTAATTAAAGTTTTCCAGTCTTCAAAATCTAAACTTTTTATAGTATAAAGAGGATATTTATTAAAAAAAGGTATTACTATTTTTTTATGTGAAACCTTAGAATTGATTTCATATCTAATGACTGAATTTAAACCTAAACTAGTTCTGTCATTTAAATATTCCTCTGCAGAATTGAATGAACCATTTAATGATAAAGGATAAATTTTTCCTGTGCCTTTTTTCAATGATAACATAAGATGGTAATCATGAAGATTTTGAGAAATTGAGAAAGAAATAGCACTACTTTTGGATTCACGATAATAATAGTTAAAATTACCTTCACTATCCGTAAAAGACTGTACCCATTCAGGAGTTAATTCTAAAATTTCTAGACCATTAAAAAAATTACATTTTTCTAAAAAAGAACGATTTATATTCATCTTAGAAGTTATTTCTTTAAGCTCAATTATTCCTTCGGAAGTTAAATGCCTTTCATTTTATATTAAATTAATTGCCTTTTTAAAATCTAAATAATTTAATTGTTTAGAAGAAAGTAACAGATAACTTTAAAAATGAGGAATAATATATGTACTTATATCCTTTATACTGCTAATTTTATATCTAGAAATGTTCTTATAAGAGGTTATAAAACCTTTACCACCAAAATAGGTTTTTATTCCATATAGAATATTATCTGAACTGCTAAGTTGTTTAATCTCTACAGTAATAGTTATAGAATAACCTGTTTTAATTCTTATATTTTTATAAACTGATATACTAAAACAACCTTCTCCGTCAAAAAATCCTGTCACTCTATAAGGGAGTTATTTAGGTATATGCATGTTTTTCATATTTTAAATTATTAATTTTTTCTTATTTGACAAAGACCTGATTTTAAATTAATTTAATTAATTTTTTTTTAACTTTATTCTTAAATTTGGACTTTGTCTTTATCTTAAAAAGAAATTTATTTTTTAAGATTATACTGCGTAAAGTCTCTGAGGGATGTTAAAAGAAAGCCCTTCAAATTACTAATTTTACGATCATAGAGCCGAAAAATTTACTTCGAGATTTTAATTAAATTAAAATAAAATAAAACTTTTATTGAATTAAACTAAAAGCCTATTACTCTAATAAAGGTATTTTATATTTTAGTTTTTTGAATATAACAGTATTTAAATCTTTTTTATTTATTTTTATTTTTATAAATCAGATTAGGCCTCTATCCATTCTTTTTACATTTTTAATTAATTATAAAAGCTTAGAAGTAAATAGAATGGTTTAATTATAAGTTGACCTTAATTCGTGCTCTCGACTGTTTTCGTTTTGACTACCCAACTTCGCATGAGCAGTCTGAAAGTCTACCATCAATTTATGTTATTTCGAGTTTCACTTCCATTGGTAAGATTTTCTAGGTCCCCGCAAACTAAACATCATAAAATTTTATAGTGTCATATTACTAACTTATAAAAAAATTCTACTAGTTTTGGAACTGCCGTACTGTACCACCATAAATTTTGCATAGACGTCATACTTAAATATGTTTCGATAGAAAACCAGCTATCACCCATATTTATAATATTTATTTCTCTTAAATCTTGTACTTTCTACTCCAAACACTTAAAAAAACAAAACAGTAATACATTTATTATATTTCTGCCTCCGGCGACTCAAGTCTTTAATTAAAAAATCTAATTAGATTTTACCAAATTCTAAAATAATACTTTAAATTATAGTAATATAAAAAAAATTGTAAAGATAAACATTGATTATTTTAGCTTTACGCCTCTATTTTTTAAGTAGAGGTTAAATTTTTTAATTATCAGATAAATTATTTTTTTTTTTAAGTATCCCTTTAAAGTATATCTTCTTCTTTTTCCTTTATTTTTGCTGCTATAAGCTATCTTGACTAATCGAATTAATCCTTCATCTGTAAGGTGTTCTTTTTTAATATAAATATCCATAGCTTCTTTAAAAGCTTTAAAGTTTACAAATTTCGAACTTAATAAAGATATAGAATCTACAAGCGGTATTAAAATATTTAGCAATGAATTAGAACTTTCAACTTCATATCTACATCACGTATTGGATTTAGGTTTAGCTATTCCACAATTTAAAACCCATTTTATTTTATAAAGTAAATCTATTTCCTGTATATGAGTTGTTATACTGAAACCAAACCGGATTTTTCGATTTTCCCTTAATCCTATATAAAAACTACCATCTCCTTCAATAACTCCAATTATAAAATATACATTAAGAGCCACTAAAGGATAAAAATAATTTAAAGTATTAGATAAAGGTTTTAAATTTCCAATTATTTATTCTGGTTTAATATTGATTTGTTTTTTATATAAATCTAAAGTTTTATATTCAATTATATTGTTTAAAATATTCATACTGTTGCTTAAATAAATTAATTTACCTAAAAGTAATTTGAGTTTATCTTTATTAAAATACGGATATAATAGTGTTAAAGCATGAACGAATTTTATAAACATATTTTGTTTAACACCATAAAAAGGAAAATTTATAAGCCCCCAAGGGGCCCCCAAGGGGCCCCCAAGGGGCCCCCAAGGGGCCCCCAAGGGGCCCCCAAGGGGCCCCCAAGGGGAGTGGTATTATGATATGCCATATTGAATAAAAATCAGTGACTTCAAAATAACACATATCACGTTCAGTCCTTTCACCTATTCTACCACAACAAAAATGTAAATATATCTTTTCCAATAAAGGATAAGAAGATTGAGTTAATTCTATTCTAAAGAAAGAAGAAGGATAAATACCTATTTTAGATTTACTTTTTTTAAAGGAAATACCAAAACTACCATCTGATTGAGATACACCGGTAACTATCCATGAAAATCCGTTTAAAGGATTTTTTGTAATACTATATATTGTTTTGTTCATTGTTGTAATTGTAGTTGTTATTATATATAAATAAGAAAATATTACTATTATGTCTATTTATTGTTCACTTTTTTATCACAGATTTAGGGGACTAGCCTTTCTACGATGAGCAGAGCCAGAAAGAGATGTTGAACATTCATCTCAGAATAAAAAAAAATTATCCAAGTTATTTTAAAATAGACCGATAAAATATTAGTATTAATTGATTTAAATGTATTATGGTTTATTGTTTATCGTACAATAAATGTATTACCAATACAAATTTTACTCCATAATCCTCACAGTTTCATTTAATAATATTAATTTAAAGTGAAACTTTATTATACGGTGGCCGGAGGCAGAGGATATTTGACTGTTAAAAGAGAAATAGAAGAGAATATAAAAATTATAAACATAGACTATATCTTAACCTTTTTTTTAATAAAGGTTTTGGTGTATAGTCGTTGAAGAAAAAATATCTTGCAGGTTATTTTAAATATTTTAATCATTTTTTATTATTAAATATTAAACATTAGTATTTTTACCGAGTAAAGCGGTATTATGTTTTAATCCAAATTAAATTTCCTGCATATAACCAAATTAGCTTTAAAAAGAAATTATTTTAATTTTACATTTTTTATTTTAAAGCCCCCGTGTTTTGAGGTTAGGTTTGCATTTCACAACTTTCCACAGCTCTTCGGAGAATTTTGCAACATTCACCCGTACGATCCATTATAATCTGGCCATGGAAAGATCACCTGGCTTCGGGTCTAATAGAAGTAACTTATCCAACATTCTCTATATTTAAATCTTAAAAAAAAATTAATTTAATTTAATTTTCTAAAAGATTTTTATTTACTATAAAGAATCCAGTCGCTTTCGCTAGGGCTTTTAACCTTGCTACTCCCATTAACTTGCTGCATTTATATCAATATTTTCATATTGAATTAGACTATACCTTCAACTCAAAAGAAATATTAGGTTTTAAATGTATTTTATTTTTTCATTTGCCCCCTATGGGTAATTATTCGGAGCTTTTTAAAAAAAAAAGGGTTTACATAAATAAAATAAAAATAAAGAATAATTATACTTAGAAGCTTAAAATTCTAAACTAAGAAATATCTAATTTATAATAAAAATGAGATAATAAAAAAGGTTTCACTAATTGAATTAACTTATCCTTAGAACTACCCCAAATATAAATTTTATGCCCATTCATAACTTTGTGAACAGAACATTCTAGATTAAATTTCTTTTTCAATACCTTAACTAAAATTTAATTTTCAAGTAATGTAAAAGATTCTGTACATAAGTAAAATCCATTTGTAGATTTATAACCATCATCCATTATCCAATATGCCAATCCTTTATTGGTTATTAATTCTTCTATTATAAAGGGTATTATTTTTTCTCCATTTAAGTTATAAAATTACTCACGAGGCCGGTAGGCAAAGAATTAAAACACGGTAAACTTAAAGTTTGATATTTTATAGAGAAATATTATTTAAAATGATTAGGTCTTAAATTTAAATTAGATAAATAAATAGGCGGTGTTCCACAATAGTCTTTAAATTATAAATATAAATGATAAAGATAAACTTCATTAATAGTAGAATATTTAAATTGTAGTCTAGTATTTCCATTGACATTTATCCCTTCTACATGTAAATCACCTAAGATAATGGCACATATTATTTCATGTAAGTCATATGGAATTATCATATTAAATTTAGGAGATTTACGATAAGTTCTAGTTAATTTGACAAATTTAGGCATTGTATTTAAAAATAACATTATTCTTTTTTTTTAATAAATATGTGACAGCGTCTAAATTATATAGTTTTAATAAATTAAAACTATATAATTTTAATTATTTTTTTTTTATATTGAACACTCTCCTTGAAACAAGAATTAAAATAAATTATTTATTTACCATTATTTATTGGAATTATTTGAGTGCTGACGTGTTACCGATTCTTTAATCAGTCTTTTCTTTCGAATAAGTCGTTACAGGGCTATAATAAATGGTAAAAATATCATATATTAGTAAATATAGAATAATTTACCTTAAAAAAAAGGTAATAATATTTAATATTTTCTTTTTTGTTTTTATTCCTTATATATTATAGCTTCCCACGGTATTTCCATACTGGTAAGGATTCACCGTTAGCATTATTATTATTATAATACCGACCGTTTATGGTCATGAGTCAGTTTTTAAAAGAATTTTTCAATTCAGATGGGCAAGCAATTCACCCATTATGCAAAAGGTACGCCGTCATTTTAATTAAATTTCGACTGCTTATAGAGCTACTATTTCTTTTTGTAGAAGTACACAACTTCTCAATACTTTTCCTTTACAGTACTTTTCGCTATCGCTAAATTTATAATACTTAGCCTTAGAGGATGGTTCCCCTATATTCCGACAAGTTATCTCTCATCGTACTTTATTTTATAACATTTAAAAAAAATTACAGGACTTTTATCCTTCTTTGGTTTTAATATTACTTTCTCTTTTATACTAATCCATCATTTACTTAAGTTAAACTTTTAAATTAAATTAAATTAAAAAAAACTAAGTATCAGTAGATTAAGATAAAGTTTATTAATTAAAATAGAAAAAGTGATAATATTCAATTTTTTAAATATTATTAAGGCTTATCCGATTTCACTCGCCATTACTTTCGGAGTCTCGGTTGATTTCCTTTCCTTTCCCTAATACAATGGTTTGCTTCAGGAAGTAAATTTTATGCTATTTATAGCCTCAGGGAGAAGTTATAAATGATGTTAAGATTTTTTTTAGATTGCTTAACTACAAGGTTTTCCGTAGGACCGATATTATTTAAAATTATCATTAGGCATTATTGCTTTTGCCTCCTTTATCTTATAAATTTGCTTATTAGTATTCATAATAGCCCCTTTAAATTACTTTAATTATAATAAAATTATAAAATTTAAGTGTTAATATCATATTGTCACCGATACTTTTAAAAATAATTATATTTAAATCTAGTAATCCAATGTAAAAAAAAATATATTTTTTTTATTTATTACTATTATACTTTGATGTCTATTTTTTATTTATTTTAGTTAATCATATTATGATTAACTAAAATTGAAAAAATAAAATTTAGAGTCTCTTATACCACTTACTTTATATTATTTGTTAAAAGGAACAATAATATAATGGAAAAATACAGTCTTTTACTCATTTATATTAATATAAAAGAATAATAATTTATTTTACGAACAGAGTTAGCAGATAAAGTACAATATATTATTTTAATTTACTATTATTTTAGTTTACTTTAAATTTATAAATTACCTCATTTATTTTAGATAAGTGTAAATAAAAAATTAAAGAAAAAATAAAAATATCACAACTTTCTCATTATTTACTAAAATTTTATACTATTATTTTATTAAAATAAGTTAATATTTACAAGATATATAATTTTCTTTCAAACTTTAAAAATCAAGAAAATCAAATTTTACAGTTTAATGGCACTTCTTAACTACTTCATCTAAACACCTCTATTAATGGATAAATGACCACACTTTTTTCTTAAAAAAAGGAATAAGCTTAAGCGATAAATTTAACTTAAAATAAAAACTTATACTAAATTATTTATAAAACACCTATTTTTATAAATAATATAAAATATAATATAAATAATTTTATATTAAAATAAAATCCTCTTTCGGATTTGAACCAAAATTAACATTTTAGAAGAATGCTGTTCTACCATTGAACTAAGAAGATTACCTGTAGATTTTACTTAATTTATTTCTTTTTGTTTTTTATTATTCACTTTAAAGAATGCCTTTCCTTTCATAAAAATTTATGTGGTTAAAATAATTTATTAATTTAGTAAAATTTAAATAAACACTACTATACTTATACTAGGTTTGCTTTATTATATGGATCTAGCACCATTTTCTACCTGCCTATGGTCGCTTAAAGCTTGGAAGATGTGCTAAGTATTAAAAACCCAAAAGCCACAGATAGAGACCAGTAGTATGAAACAGATATAATTATAAAAAAAAATTACTTTTAATTAACTAAATAAACAAATTAAAAATAAAAATAAATAAATTAATTACACATCTTACTAATTTATACAAGCGAGCACAGGTTAATATTAATAATTAAAATAAATATAACAAAACGATAAACTTTAACTTTATATTTTTTTTTTGTCATAAGAATGTAAATGTTAAATAAATATAATAACGTAAACGATAACGAATAAATTTAACTCATAAAAAAAAATAAAACGTCCAATAAATTTAATTAAATTAAAGACCTTTAGTTTATAAAACTATGCGATTAAAAAGAAAAAAAAAAGTTAAAATATTCTAATTTTCACTTTTTTATATTTAAAATTGAGTACTTAAAATTATTTTATTTAATAAGAGTTAAGAGGGACTTGAACCCTTATGGATCAAATTTGCAATTTGATTACAGATACCTTCTGTATACTTAACCCTAAAAATAAGTTATTTCAATAAATTAAAATAACTATTAGCCTCCTATTTTATTTTTTTAAATATATCAATAACAAAAAGAATAAAGCGAATAATTAAATAAGACATGTGTAAAAGCGAGATAAGTTAATAGAAAACCCAAAACAATTTTAATTGATTTAAGATTATTATATAATATTAATTAAAAAATGTACAGTTAAAGAAAGTAGAAAAAAAATTTTTTTTTTTAATTTATAAATAAATAAGTAATAAAATTTATATATTTAGACTAATAAAATCACAATTAAAAATAGTGAAATAAACTAAACTAGAAAAAATAAAAAATCATATTTAAATAATCATTTTTCGGGGGTTAAGTTAATTTTTATTAATTAAAATAATAACTAAAAAAAAACTAAAGTAAAAAATTAGACATAATAAACATAAACAGTTTATTATTATTATTATTGCTCTGCACTTTTCTCATTATAAAAACTAAAGATTTATTTTTAATATCTTTAAAATTATTTATTTTAAATATCTACTTTATATTAATATATTGTAGAAAATGCATAAAAAATAACCTAGAAACGCAATGTTTATTTATAGATAAGCCTAATGCTTTATAAATATATTAAATCATATGTAAAGAATAATAAGGAAAATAAATTTAAAGTTAAAGATAAGTTATACCATCTCCTCGCTCTTTCCCAGCTCCCTGCAGGTATTATTTTTTTTTACCTATTTTTATTAAAAAGTAATCCTCTTTCTCCCTTTTTGGATTAGTTATTAAAAAAAAAAAGCTAAATCAAAAAAAAATTAATTTAAAATACTATTCTTATTAGTATGCTACTTCATAATAGCAAAATCTTTTAAATTATTTGAAGTAATAAAATTTTAATTATTCAAAATATATAAAATATATAAAAAATATAAGTCTTTCTATTTCTACTTTACAAATTAAATTTAAAATAATACTAAATATACCTTCATTATTGAAAACGTTAAATAAGCGCGTGCTAGAACGATAAATTAATGTTTTCACCATTTATTTTTTTTTTAACTTAAAAATTTTTCGCTCCCTTTTAGCTATTTTAGCTTAAGCGAGAAAAAGAGAAGAGGGGAAGCTTCTATTAAAATGAAATTTAACTTTAAATAAAAATACTGATTAAAATAAAGAAACTTTTTTATTATTATTATTTCTAGAAATAAATATAGGTGCAGCAAGAGAAA
>Ga0137404_10002185_pt1 | contig 12880 bp, 17 predicted proteins | sample CZOMad2_1_16fung_FD_108285 | JGI IMG/M metagenome (GOLD analysis project Ga0137404, IMG submission 108285) | Vadose zone soil fungal communities from Angelo Coast Range Reserve, California, USA - CZOMad2_1_16fungal (Illumina Assembly) | ecosystem: Environmental > Terrestrial > Soil > Vadose...
AGATCCTGCCAGTGCGTTTCGATCAGCTGCCAGTCAATGACCTCCGTGAACAGTGCGTCCATGTGGCGGTACGTGGTTTCCCCATCAGGGCGATAAAATACCAGCTCCTTCCAGTTCCGAATGCGCGGCATCAGGCGGATGCCGAGGAGATACGCGAGCGCAAAGACCGGCGTCGATTGTCCCTGCGTGTCTGCATGAACCGCGTCCGGCGGAATGTCGGACGCATGCTTCAGCAGCCCCTCGATGATCGAGATGGCCTCCCAGGTGCCGCACGGAATGAAGTGGGAAAACAGCGCCACATACGCATCGGCGACGTGGTGATAGGCAATACCGCCCCAGCCACCATACCGAATGTGATACTCAGCGAGCAGGTTCTGCTCATAGAGGTCATACTTCGTGCCGTCCACTGCAGCCACCGTCCCAGCTCCCCAGCACCTCGGGAGCGGAAAGCTGGGATACGCCTTGATGAGATCCACGATCGCCGCATTCAGCTTGTGTGCGTTGATATGACGGCGGTTGACGAACGAGAGCTCATGCCGCGAGACCAGCCCGCGCAGGTGACGGGCCGCTTGGGCCGGGCCGAGGTTACAGCCCTACGCGAATGCCGTCAAGATATAGCGCTCAAGCGCGCGCTCCCGTTTGGGATCACACCCCGAGAGCGGAGCAAAGTGGCGTATCCAGTTCGTGTCGTGCGCGATGTTGACGAGGATATCAATGATCTGACGTTCCGGTAATCGGCTATGAATGGCGGCTTCCAGCTCCCTGACGGACGCACGTTGTTCTGCCTTGGGCAGCTTCTTCAGCCGTGGCTGACCGTGTTCATCGATCACCAGTTGCTCATGGTCTGGATAGCCCGCGTCCACCTGCCCGGCGGCTTCTGTGAGCCATGCCCGGAGCCTTGCCACAAACGCTGGGGCGGTCGCCGGCCATTCGAGTTCCTGGCAATAGTCCGCGACCAGCAGTGCGCATGCTGCCCACGAGAGGAGTTGCTCCCGAGAGTCGGCATACTCCTCCGACCCAACAATACTGATATCGCCGGATTTGAGTTCCGCCGCAAGATGCACACAGACGCACACTTCAAAGTGGCGCCGGCGCAGCATGCGTTCGCCCTGGTGCATCCCGTAGATGAGGCGGAGCCAGCGTTCCGACGCACACGACAGGTCAACCTCATCAGGGAGCCAGTCGCTGCGTCTCTCCTCGTGCTCCAGGAGATAGTGCACCGGGCGCGCCAAGGACTGATCCTGTGAGGTGGAACGCAGCGCCAGCTGTCGGATGAGCCGAAAGAGCGCATGGCGATCATGGCGGTAATAGCGCCACAAGAGCGGCTGATCGTGGTCGCCACTAGAGGCTATCACGGTTTCACACGCCTCGAGCAACTGCGTGGCAGGCCCGCGCTCAGTGAGGAGTTGCCGGATATTGGCACCGGCCTGTGTATCGGAGGCGGCATGTTCACTGGTCGTCACGACCTCAGCCAGCAGTGAGACGAGCGTGGCCGTCCGTTCCCGGTACCGGAACCGCAGATCCTCCCGCTCGTCTTTGCCGCGCGGCTGGATTCGCTGCATCCGTTTGATCAACATCAGGGCAAGCTCATCGCGGCACTGGACGCGCATGCGGTGTATCAAGCACCGCATGCGCGTAGAGCGCTTCGGCGGCGTGACAGCTTTCAGCTCCGCAGCATCGAGCGCTCTGGCTTCGGCCGCGAAATGCTTCACCTTGAGTGGCGGGAGGTCCGCCAGGAGGTGCGTGATGTCACCGAGTGACAGCAGCCACTCCAGCTGGGTGATCCAGTCCTGTAGGTGCTGCAGCGACGGACGTTTCGGCAGTTGCTTGAGCCGCTGATACGGGCTCCGGAAGCCGTGCCCTTCGGTGTTCAGCAGCCCATCCAGCCGGATCGCATCCGCTTGGCTGAGGCGGGTGAGGATGGGGTGAAAGTACCGGTGATTGACGACGCTGCGCACGCGTCCGACCATCCGATCCAAGATACTGAAGGCCGGCAGTTCATACCGCTCTTTGATCAGTGTCTCCAGCGCCACGTTAATGAGGTCGGCAGGGTTGTCCATCGTCTCGGCAGCTCTAGCCACTGCCTTGATGATCAGTCGTCTCGCGGCATACCCCCACGCCGTCACGTGCAGATACGTGCGGATGGCCTGATGATGACGATAGAGGGTCCGTGGCTCCTCATCACGTCGCTCCACAGCCTGCTCTACATGTAGACAGCTCCGGATGTGGCTGACAATGGTGGTGGGCACCTCACTCAGCTTCGGGAAGTAGCCAAGCCGCCGAAAGGCTTTGAGCCGCACGAGGAAGCTGAGTTGATGGGCCCGGGACCGCACAGCCCCCTGGGCAAAAGCCATTTCCGCATCCGTCGGGGTGTAGAGCGCATGCAGAGTGTGCGGCCTCAGTGTGCGTTTGAAGCGGGGATAGGCCGTGCGTTCAATCGACGCCATGCGATGGCTCTCCCATGATCAGCGCCACTGGGGTATCATCTGTCCATAAATGGCTCTCCCATGATCAGCGCCAATGGGGTATCATCTGTCCATAAACAGTAGGTTTCGGTCAGCGGTGTGGAAGGCCCCGAACATACCCAAAATATTGACCATACGGCGGTGGTTTTGCGGAGGGTTTTGGGCCATCGATCGTGTCAGTCGGGCACACCGATGAACGCTGGTCTATATGCACGCGTCTCCACACACGATCAACAGACGTTACCACTCCAGTTGAACGCGATGCGGGCCTATGTGCAGAAGCAGCGCTGGACGCCCCTCATGCCAGTCCAAGAAGTCGGGTCTGGGGCCATGCCCCGGCCGAAGCGGGACGCCCTCTTGAAGGCCGCGCATCGGCGCGAGCTCGATGTGATTGTGGTCTGGCGCTTGGACCGATGGGGACGCTCACTGGCCGACCTGGTCGTCACGCTCAAGGCCCTGCATGAGCTCGGCGTGGGTTTCGTCTCGCTGACCGAAGCGCTGGATTTGACCATGCCGTCGGGGCGGGCCATGGCCGGGATGCTGGCGGTCTTGGCGGAGTTCGAGCGGGCGATCATCCGGGCACGGGTCCACGCTGGGCTGGCTCAGGCCCGGGCGGCCGGGCGCATCCTGGGGCGGCCACCATCCGCGGCGCAGCACGCCCCAGACGTGAGGGCCTTATTCGCCAAGGGGCTCAGTCAGTCCGACATTGCTCGACGGGTGGGCATTGGCAGAACTTCCGTCCGATGCCTTCTGACATAAGTCACGTGCCTGTGTCCTATTTTTACACGTATCTCGGCTGTACCCGTGATTGCGCCTGTCAGGAGGGACCATGCGACCGACGTACACACCCGAAACCTCGTGGCCGATCACCGAAGACCTGCGCGCCTCGTGGCGGCGCTGGGGGCTCACCATCCCCAATCTGGACGCCCCCGAGCGGTATCCGTGGTGGACGCGCGAGCCACCGGACCAGGTCCAAGCCAAAGCGCGCCGCCATACGCTCGTCGCCAGCTATCTGGATCGCCATCGGGATGTGGCGGCGCGCTACCGGCTCGACCAGCGCGGCGAGGTGCGCTACCCCGAGGTGCTGGCCCTGGCGCAGGCGGAAGCCGAGACCAAGACCACGGAAGGAGGGGACCATGTACCACTGTGACGCCTGTGGCTGGTCCGGTGATGAGCCGGTGCTGTCCGATGAGCCGAGCATTAGCAAGGCTTTGCTGTGGACCCTGCGCGTGTGCCCCGAGTGTGGGGAAGAGGTCTATGAGACGCGCGTGCTACGGCTCCCTGTCTGTGTCTGCGGCGATCCCCTGGGGCACCCGGGGCCGTGTCAAACGTTGTTCTAAGGAGGGGACCATGCACCCGAAGCAAGAGGCCTTCGATTTTCCTGATGAGCCCAGGGGACCACCCAAGGCAGAACCATCGCGGCCGGCACAGGTGACGCCGCCGGGGACCAGTATTTGCCACTACTGCGGCGAGCGCATGCCGTCGTCGCTGCTCGATAGCACACCTGCCGTCGGTGATGATCAGCGGTGGGCGATGATCACGCCGTACCATAACTATGGCTGTCGATGGATTGTGACCCGTGGCTTACGGATTGACCTCTGAGCCTGGCCTGCGTAGCCTGGCTCGGGGCAACAAGCCCGTCGACGGGCGGACCTGGGGTGGTGTTCACGTGCCGCCGCCTGCCCCAACGACCTCAGAACGTGACACCCTCTGAACGTGGAGGGCTTCTCCTATGTGGTTTCTCCTGCGGTTTGCCATCGCCGTCTGTTGCTCAATCACCCTGACTTTACTTGACCACCTCGCCAGCGCACACGGGGGTGACTAATGTGCGCACCCCTGGATCTGCAACAGCTCAGCGATGACGAGCTCGAAGCCTTGTTCTTTGAAGCGGCTGCGGAAGAGTGGCGGCGCTGGAAACAAGCCTCGGACACACGACCGAAAGGAGTACCCATCAAGAAAATCCTCACGGCAGCGGTCTGCACGGCCTTCCTCGCCTTGCCTCTCGCCAGGCTGTGTCCTGGATGTGAACCGCCTGGCGAGCGATTTGAAAAAGCCCAAAGTCGTCTTCTCGACACCGGCCGCCTAGCGCTGTGAGCGGGAGAAATCGACGGTGCCGACCGCTGACGGGCGCCTGGAACCGTGCACCATCTGCACGAATATTGCGCGGACCCCGCAGGCCTTGACCATCAACAAGGCGGCGCATAGCGTACCAGCCCAAGGCCACGTCGCCATGTGCGAGACGAGCGCCTTTGTCAGCGTGCCGTGAGGAGGGCTGACCATGCGCGGATGGCTGTTGATCACCCTAGCGCTGCTGGTCGGGTGTGCGGGGCATCGGCCGCAGGTCATCAAGGCCCGCTTGACACCCCAGCCTACCCTGGAGCGGCCGGAGGCCTGGTGGTCGAAAGCGTACCCCGAGACGCATTGCATGGCCTATCTGAATGTCGATGCCACAGCGCAGCGCGTGACCTGGCTCGAGCAGACCTGGGAGATGCCCTCCTGGGGCTCCATGATGGCGTGCCCTGGCAGCTTGAAGCTGTGCGAGACCATTGACGTGGCGACGTGCCGAGAAGTCGCGCAGCCCTAACACCGGCCGATCGAGCGGGCCCAGGCGCGATGTTTGGACCCGCGAGGCACCGATAGGGAGAAACGACTATGCGTCTGTCTGTGATGATCGCGCTGCTCGTCCTGGTGGGCTGTGCGGCCCGCCCGATACACCTGCGCGTGCCCCTGCTGACGGGTGAGGTGTTGCCCGTGACGCTCCATCAGCCCGACGCTTGGGAGTGTACGCCGATCATCAAGGGTGCTGTGACCTGTACGAACATCACCGACCGACCACAAGACGCCACCGTGGGACATGATCGTATCACCGTGCCCCCGCATACGCACATGACCATCGAAGAGCGCCGCGGCGGGATCTGGCTGTGACCGCCCGGCAAGCGTGCCTTCAACATTACGGTGGCGTCCCACCGCGCTGTGCCTGGTGGGCCCGGGGGTAGCGAAGGTCAAAATAGTGGCCAAGTAGACACGTGGGCGCACTTCCAACGGGTTTGACGACCTACATCACCCGTGCACGCGGCCCCTGGGCCTACGCACGGGACCCTGATGAGCCGGCTGGATGCCCAGGTGGCACCTGCAAGGAGGCGGAGAACGGGACAAAACGCTGGGACGGCCTTCTGGCCTGCGCCCCAGAATTCTGGGCGAGGCGTTTTTGACGCGCACGACAGCCGCTTCCCTGGCGTTCTGCGCCATAGCGCGGCTTTACTTGGCCAAAAAATCGCCCTTCGCTACCCCTGGGCCTACTGGGTACGACGAGAAGGTATCCTCGATAAGATCCGCTGAACTCCCCACATGTGTCTCGGAAATCGTGGCGAGGTTTGACCATTGAGCGCCAATATACCGACTCGGCCGGGCAGAGCCATGTGGGGTTTGCCCTGTGCACCCTGCTTGGGTTCGAGCGGATGCCGCGGCTCAAAGCCATCGCCGCGCAAAAGTTGTATCGCCCCCGTCGCCGGTCACCCCAACGACTACCCCCGTTTGCAACCGATCCTCACGCGTCCCGTGGACTGGGATCTGATTCGTCAGCCATACGACGAGATGATCAAGTATGCGACAGCCTTACGCCTCGGCACGGCCGAGGCCGAAGCGATCTTCAAGCGGTTCATGCGCCATAACCTCGCCCACCCAACCTACCAAGCCCTCGTGGAGCTCGGTCGGGCGATCAAAACCATTTTTCTCTGTCGGTACTTACAGACGGAAACGCTTAGGCGCGAAGTGCACGCCGGCCTGAACGTGGTGGAGAACTGGAACAGCGCCAACGAGTTCATCTTCTACGGCAGAAGCGGCGAGATGGCCAGCCATCGCGTGGACGACCAAGAACTCACCATGCTCGCCTTGCATCTTCTCCAGGCGTGTTTAGTCTATGTCAACACCCTGATGCTCCAGCAGGTCTTCACAGAACCCACCTGGCTGACAGCGATGACCCCGGAGGACTTCCGGGCGCTGACGCCACTCATCTACCACCACGTCAATCCTTACGGCATCTTTGAACTGGATCTGGACAAGCGCTTGGCGATTGGACAGCCGACAGATGTCCTGGCGGCCTGACTTGACCGAGAACAGCTGTTTTCGGCAACGTACGCGCCCCATCTCACGGTCACCAGGCGCACTCTCAGCGGAGGAGATGTGATACGCCGCCCATCATTTTCGGCACAGTTGCCACCCACGAAACCGAAGAATACCGATCGGCGTGCCCGGGAATACTTGACGCCAGCCGAGGTGGAGCGCCTGATCGGCGCGGCCCGTAAGGTCGGCCGGCATGGCGACCGTGATGCCACGCTAATCTTGCTCATGTACCGGCAGGAGTTACGCGTGGCGGAAGCCAATCGCTTGCGCTGGGAGCCCATCGATGTGCACGCGGCGCTGCTCCATGTGCGGCGGCTCAAGCATAGGGTGTCGTCGGTGCATCCCCTGCATGGTCCAGAGCTGCGGGCGTTGCGACGGCTCAAAACCGCGGATTTTGGTGGGGCGTACGTGTTCCTCTCGGAGCGCGCTGCGCCGCTCACGGGGCGTACGATCCACCACGTGGTCAGCCGGGCGGGCGAAGCCGCCGCCTTACCCTTTCCGGTCCATCCGCATATGCTGCGGCACGCCTGCGGCTTTTACTTGGCCAACAAGAACACCGATACGCGCGCCATTCAATACTACCTGGGGCATCGCAATATTCAGCATACCGTCCGGTACACGGCACTCGCGCCGCAGCGCTTTCAGGACTTCTGGGACGATTGACGGGGGCCTCTTGATCAGGCGTCACGGCTGCTATGGCCCCGTATGACAGCTCGTATAATTAGAATCAGCATCGCCTGTATCATCAGCAGGGCTCCTGGGTCGTGACGAGGACCAGGTGACAGCGGCGGCGCAGACCGCGGAGCGAAGAGCGTCCCCTACGACCCACGGTTGTCAGAAGACTGGACCGTATTCAGTGGCCTTGACCACGCATCACGAGCTGAGCTGCTCTGACAGCCTCAAGGAGTGAGACACCCAAGTGATCGGGTCACCGTGTGAGGCGTGTGGAGAGTGGAGGGTACCATGAGAACAGGCCAGACAGCACCGACCTATACGCTTTTCGTGGGCGTCGATATCGCGGCGACGACCGCGGCGGTCGCCACACAGCGCTCTGGGGCCCGCGCCAGTCGATCGTGCACCATTGACCAGACGCCCGAGGGCTATACCAAGCTCGGGCATCAACTCCAGGCCACCGGGCATGTGCCCTCCAGGATCCTGGTGGTCATGGAGGCGACGGGCTCGTACTGGATCAGTTTAGCCACCTACCTGGTCCACGAAGGGTTTGTGGTGAGTGTGATTAACCCCGCCCAAGCCCATCATTTCGCCAAAGCGCCGCTCAAACGCACCAAAACCGATGCGATCGATGCCCAGACGCTGGACCAGTTAGCCATGGTCTTACAACCGGAGCCGTGGAAGCCCCCACCGCAGGCCATGATCGTGGCGACCACCTGGCAGACATCGTCTGCCGTGCGGCTGGCCCGCTGCCCGATGGGAATAAAGTGGCGGGTCCAGTCGAGGACATTATCGACGGCAATCAGGAGATCCGGCAGCCGGATCGTGCCGACATGGTCGCGGAGCCACGCACGCAGGGCAGCTACACCAGTGTCTTCCTCTGGGCTCAGGGCCTCGGCGGGGTCTGTTGACAGGTGCCACCCCGCCTCATCCACCGCCACATAGGCATTGGCTGGAAGTGTGGTCAGAAACCGCTCATAGGCGGCATTCACCCGTGTGGTGAGCAAGGCGGCCGCTTCCACAGGCTCCACGGGGAGTCCAGCGTGATGGAAGAAGTCCCGCCGGTGGACTATCCACTCGGCATCAGGCAGGAAGAAATCCTCGAGCTGGCCAAAGCGCCGACTACCCTGCACCCACACATTGCCGCGTGTGATCTCATCGCGGAGGGCTGTCAGGACGGCACATTCGTAGGCCCGGCGATTGCGGGTGCCGTGGGGACCGACGAAAGGGCGGAAGCGTTTTGGAATGCAGGCGATGGGCAGCTCTGCGGGGAGGGTGCGGCGGCCCGTCCTGTTCAGGTCCCGCAGGATCGTCAGGGCCTCGAGTAACGCGGGCGACCCTGTGGGCTCCAGGTCGACCGTGAGGTGGTCGAGCAGACTGGGCGCAAACTGGCGCAGATAGCTATAGCGTTTCATCACCAATGGGAACACGTCACTGGTGTCGCCCGTCAGCCACTGTTGCGCCTCCTGGAGCTGGACGTGCAAGCGCTGCGGGAGAATCTGGTGAAAGATCGTCGTGCGCACCGCGGCCGGGGGTACCTGCTCATCAAAGAGCGTCTGGCCCATCATGTGGAAACTCTGCAACGTGTCCAGGAGCGTGGTGCGGTGGCGTTTGACGGCCTCATCGAGGTCGTGCTGGGCTCGGCGATACATCGCGGTCACCAGTTTATGGTACATGTCGACGAGCTGATTGAGCGTATCGCGGTAGGTTTGGCTGAGGAAGCACACCAGCACGGTATAGCGGTGCGGCGCGGGGAGACCCCGCAAGCGATGTGCACTGGCCTGCCAAGCTTGTTGCGCAAAGGTTTTTTGGAGGTTGTTATTGAGCCAGGCCAGATCGAGCGTGAGGACCTGCGTGGCTTGCATCTGCCTCAGCTTGGCGGTCAACTGTAGGAGTGCGCGTGGGGAGGACATCCCGGGTGGGCGCGCGGGCATCTCTGGTGTCGCGCGCGCGCCTGGTCGAGCATGCGAGCCGGCATCTTGGACTATTGTGAGAGTCCACGTCTAGGAGGTCGCGGGGCTACAGGATCGAGGAGAAGGGGTCTAGCTCATTGGAGGAGGGCCGTGAGGAATCCGCCCCATGTGCAACACCAGGCGGTTCCGTGAGGTATGTTCTTACGACATCAAGATATTTGCCTTAGCGTGCAATTTTACACGATTGTGCCCGCTACCCTTATCAGCTCCGCGTTCGCGAGGAGGCCGGACTCAAGGCTGCCCTGGTACGCCTGGCCGGGGAGTGGCCGACCTTTGGGCGTCCGCGGTTGAGCGCAATGCTGAAGCGCGAGGGCTTTCGGGTCAACCATAAGCGTGTCGGGCGGCTGATGCGGGAGCTGGGGCTGTGTGCCCGGCCTCCGGCGCGCAAGCGACGCACCACCGACAGCGGGCATGCCTTTGCACGGTGGCCGAACCTGGCGGTGGGGTTGGACATTGTCCGTCCTGACCAGCTCTGGGTGAGCGATATCACCTATATCCATCTGCGGACCGAGTTCGTCTATCTGGCATTCGTGATGGATGTCTTCACTCGGGCGATTCGCGGCTGGCATCTCTCCCGCAACCTGGATGGGAACCTGACCCTCACCGCCTTGCAACGAGCCCTCAAGGGGCACACGCCCGAGATCCATCACTCCGATCAGGGCGTCCAGTACGCCAACGACGGCTACGTGGGCCTCCTGCGGTCCGTCGGCTGCCGGATCAGCATGGCGACGGTGGGCGAGCCGACAGAGAACGGCTATGCCGAGCGGCTGGTCCGTACCATCAAGGAGGAGCACATCGCGTTGACCGAGTACGAAGGCTATGCCGACGCCTATCGGCAGCTCGGCCGGTTCCTGGACGACATTTATCAGCATAAACGCATCCACTCGGCCCTGGGCTATGTGACGCCCATAGAGTTTGAACGCCAATGGCACAAAGAGCAGGAGGAGAGTGCTGCTTCAGCAAAACCAAGGCCCTAAAACTGTCCAGCTTTAGGGGACAAGTTCAAACTCCGTCTGATCAGGGCGCGCGGTTGTGGCCGTCGATTGGCAATAGGGACACCTCATCTCAACCCCTCCTTTCGGAGAGGTGAGTATATATCCAGAGCCGGAAGAAACCCAGGCGGCCCGAAAGCTGACAGAACCGGCTGGACGCTTATCCCACCTTTTTTCAACAGGCTGTTACGACTTCGGCGCATGCCAATGGCGCGGGATCGGCTGCAGCATACTTACGCGGTTGCCCTCGGTGTCGGTGAACGAGACATATTGCCCCACGCCGGGTATCTCCATCGGCTCGCCGAGCACCTTTCCGCCCGCATCTGTTACTCTCCTGACCGAGTCTTTGATATCTTCCACCGCGATAACGATGGATGGGTGTTGCGCCGGCCAATCGGGCTTTTTCGGGAAAAAGCCGCCGTTAATCGCGCCCGGTTTTTTGGGGCCTTTCTCATCGGTTTCAGTGGTCGTTGCCAGAACGTAGTGGCCCATATCCTCACCAAGCAACTGCGTCTGCCAACCAAATGCTGACTCATAAAACTTCGCCATCCGCTTCCGATCATCGTATGGCATTTCAAAGTGAACGACGGGATTCATGGTCTTTTCCTCCATAGCAGTTGAAGCTGATTGCCTGTTGACGCTTTGGGCCGTCTAACCATAGCAGTCTTCCATGTCCTCGAATTGGCTGTTTACTTATGGACAGCGCACGCGCAGCCTGGCGCGTGATACCGTCCGCTCACCTCGACCATGCCCCCCTGGCCATACATGTTGTGCAGCCGCACCCAATCGGCGAGCGTGTGGTACGGCCCGTTCTCGTCGCGTCCCTTCGGCATGACGTCGAGAATTCTGTATGTGCCGAGGAACTCCTCGCCGCCGCGCCCGAAAGTCGAATAGGTGTGGAAGATTTGTCCCGCCTCGTTCTTGAAGAAGATGCTGTCGCCCGAGCGGTCTTCCAGGCCGGGATGCACGTATTCATAGTTGTAGAAGGCACGGCCCCGCGCGATCTGTTCGGGCGTGAAGGAGACGTTGAAGTCGTAGTTGAAATCCGAGTTGTAGGATGAGACCCATCGGAAGCGCCAACCCATCCGCTTACGCACGGCTTCAATTTCTTCAATCGGTGCCCTCGCCACGACGGCGTAGGAGACGTCATGGTGTTCCAGATGGATGAGCACGCCTTCAATGTGGTCGACCTCGAAAGAACACCCGACGCATTGCCCGCCCTGGCCCGGCCCCATCATGAAATGTTTGATGAACAGCTGGCTGCGTCCATCGAACAGATCGGCGAGCGTCACTTTCCCCTCCGGCGCATCGAAGACGTACTCTTTCTCAATCTTCACCCAGGGCAGTTCACGGCGTTGGCGACTCAGCTCGTCACGCTGTCGCGTGAGTTGCTTTTCTTGGGCCAAGAGTGTGGTTCGCGCCTTGAGCCATTCCTCTCTTGAGACGACTTTGTGGCTTGTCAGAGTATCGATTGCGTTCATCGCCGTTCTCCTTTCATCAACGAATCCCGGATACTCGCGCATGCCGCACCGCCAGCGACCGAGCGCTACGGCGGGCGCGGCCATGTTTATTCCTCTACAAGTCAGTCGAACGGCGCTCGGCCGAATCGACACCAAAAAACGTTTACTTCTTCGCCGCGAACATCGCCTGCACGCGTGTCTGCATCTCCTCCGGCGCGACGTCTTCTGTATGCGTGGCCACCCACCAGAGATGCCCAAACGGATCCTCGAGCTGGCCGGAGCGGTTACCGTAAAACTGATCCATGACAGGCTTACGTTCTTTAGCGCCGGTGGCCAGTGCTCTCGTGAAAAACGCGTCGACGTCTTCGACGTAGAGATGCATGCTGACGGGCGATCCGCCCAGCGTTTCCGGCGCCTTACCGCCGTACTCCGGGAATTCATCCGACACCATGATCATGGAATCGCCTAGGCGGATTTCCGCATGTCCGAGGCGTCCGTCAGGCATCAGGAGTTTGTAGGTCTCGGTCGCTGCGAACGCCTGTTTGTAGAACTCCAGCGCTTTAGCGGCGTTCTTGATGGTCAGGTAGGGTGTGACCGTGCGGTGTCCGGCAGGTATGGCCTTTACAGTACTCATAGGTGCCTCCTGAAGATGGTCTAGCGTCTTGTGTCCATGGTCCTTCGCACGGGTAACCGAGCGTAGGCACCATCGCGGTCTGTCACGTCTGCGACTCATGTCTAGTCGACGATTTGGCCGCAGCTCAGATTGGCGACCGTCCCGGTCATCGAGCCGGCATAGTCTGACGCCATCAGGACGGCCACGTGGCCCACATCGGCCACGGAAGGCAGTTTTTTCAGCAGCGTCATGTCCTTGAGCGACGCGATGAACTCGTCACGTGTGACGCGGTGACCGGCGGCGTAAACCTCCAACACCTCGGCGATGGACTCCGGCGATGCGGCCGAACGCAGGCAGATGACGCGCACGCCCTTCGGCCCAAGCTCGGCCGCCAGGCTGTGGGAAAGACCCTCGATGGTGGCGCACGCCACGCTGAAGCCACCGACTAGCGGAACCCCCAGGCGCGACCGCCTTGGCGGTCAGGAACTGGGTGCTGGTGGCGATGGTGATCGGGTGAGAGAAATCTTCAAGCGACATCTCGATGAGCGGCGTGCCCTGCACATCTTCCAGCCCGATAGCGTTG
>Ga0137404_10002192_pt1 | contig 12859 bp, 15 predicted proteins | sample CZOMad2_1_16fung_FD_108285 | JGI IMG/M metagenome (GOLD analysis project Ga0137404, IMG submission 108285) | Vadose zone soil fungal communities from Angelo Coast Range Reserve, California, USA - CZOMad2_1_16fungal (Illumina Assembly) | ecosystem: Environmental > Terrestrial > Soil > Vadose...
CCTGTTCGAGCGCGAGCCCCGCCCGCTCGCCGAGATGTTCCTCTTCATGGCGGCGCGCCACCAGCACGTCGTCGAAAAGATCCGGCCGTGGCTGCGCGCGGGGCGCATCGTGCTCTGCGACCGCTACACCGACGCCACCATCGCCTACCAGGGCTACGGCCGCGGCGTCGATCCCGAGCTGATCCGCGAGATGAACGTGCAGGCCACCGGCGGAGTGCTGCCAGACCTCACGCTGCTCTTCGATCTCGACCCGGCGATCGGCGTCCGGCGGATCTCCGGCCGGCGCCTCGATCGCTTCGAGCGCGAGAAGCTCGCGTTCCACCGGCGCGTGCGCCGCGGTTACGTCGAGATCATGCGCGCCGAGCCCAAGCGCGTGCGCCGCCTGGACGCCGCCGCCGCGCCCGCCGAGGTCGAGCGTCGGGTGCGCGCGATCGTGCAGGAGTTCCTCGGGTGAAGCTCGATGCGATCGCCGGCCAGCCGCGCGCGGTCGAGCAGCTCTCGCGCGCCCTCGCGGGCGGGCGCGTGGCGCACGCCTACGCGTTCGTGGGACCGGCGGGCGCCGGGCGCTTCACCACCGCGCTCGCGTTCGCGTCCGAGTTGCTGGGCGCGGACGTCACGCGCGGGCACCCGGACCTGCACGTCGTGACGCCGACGCCCCCCGAGTCGAATCCCAAGGGCGCGCGGACGATCCGGATCGGCGCCATCCGCGAGCTGGAGCGGCGCGCCTCGCTGCGGCCGGCGCTGGCGGCGCGGCGCGTGCTGATCCTCGACGAGGCCGATCGCATGACCGACGACGCGCCGCAGGCATTCCTCAAGTTCCTCGAGGAGCCGCCGCCCGCCACCATCGTGATCCTGGTCTTGTCGCGGGCACGCGCCGTGCCGGCCACCGTGATCTCGCGCTGCCAGATCATCCTCTTCCGGCCGCGCCGCGTCGCTGCGGCCGGCGGGGAGATGGTGGCGGAGGCGGCGGCGTGGATCGAGGAGACGCGCACCCAGGGCGTGACCGCGCTCTTCAAGCGGAGCGAGCGGGTGGACCGCGAGCGCGCGGAGGCGCTGATCGATGGCTGCTGGCTGCACTGCCGCGACCTCGTGCTCGCGCGCGCCGGAGCGCCGCCGGCGCTGCTGACCGATCCCGCGCGCGCCGAGGCGCTGGCCGGCGAGGCCGCGCGCTGGAGCGACGACGCCGCGCTGTATCGCGCGATCGAGGCCTGCCGCGAGGCGCGGCTGGCGCTCGTCAACAACGTCACCCCTCGCCTGACGGTGGACACGCTGCTGGCGCGGGTGGCGCGGAGGGCCGCGTAGCCCCCGGGAGGTCACAGTGAGCGATCCCGAGACCATGAACGAATATCTCGTCGGCGTGCGGCTGCGCGAGCCGGTGCCCGCCGACGATTACAAGCTGGTCGGCGACCTGGTCCTGCACGTGGGCGACGTCGTCAGCGTCGAGACGCAGAGCGGCACCGCGCTCGGCGAGGTGCGGCGTCCACGGCGTCCGGTGCCCGATTTCCGCCGCGACCGGCTCTACCGCCGCGTGGTCGGTCTGGCCTCCGAGGAGGAGGCCCGCGAGTATCGCGAGCAGCGGCGTCGTGAGGAGGCGGCCATCGTCACCAGCGGCAAGCTCGCCCGCGGGCGCGGGCTGGCGCTGAAGGTCGTGGACGTCGAGATGCCGACGGGCCACCGCCGGGTGACCGTCTACTTCAGCAGCGAAGAGCGCGTGGACTTCCGCGACCTCGTCCGTGACCTCGCCCGCGAGTTCCGCGCGCGCATCGAGATGCGCCAGATCGGCGCGCGCGACACCACGCGCGTGCTCGACGGCATCGGCCCGTGCGGGCGCCAGCTCTGCTGCTCGTCGCACCTGCGCAAGTTCGAGCCGATCTCCGTGAAGATGGCCAAGGCGCAGGACATGCCGCTCACCGACAACCGGCTTCTCGGCAACTGCGGCCGGCTCAAGTGCTGCCTGCTCTACGAGTTCTCGACGTACCAGGAGCTGCGCAGCTACCTGCCCCGGGTGAACACGCCCTGCCAGGCGGACTGCGGCGGCGGCGGCTGCATGACCGGCAAGGTGCGCTCGCTGCGCGTGCTCAAGCAGAGCGTCATCGTAGGCTTTCCGGACGGCACCGAGGCGGAGGTGCCGCTGAGCCAGCTCACGTGGGAGGGTCGCGACCACGTGCGGCCCGAGAGAGAGCAGCCGACGGCGTGAGCGACCGCTTCTTCTATCTCACCACCCCGATCTACTACGTCAACGCCGAGCCGCACCTCGGGCATGCCTACACCACGATCCTCGCCGACGCGATGGCGCGCTGGCATCGGCTGGCCGGCGACCGCGTGTGGTTCCTCACCGGCACCGACGAGCACGGCGACAAGATCGCCCAGGCGGCGGCCGCGGCCGGCGTCTCGCCGCAGGCGTACGCCGACCGCATCTCGGCGGTGTTCCGCGAGACGTGGCGGCGGCTGGGCATCAGCCACCACGACTTCATCCGCACCACCGAGGAGCGGCACGCCAAGGTCGTGCAGAAGATCTTGCAGGCGCTGTGGGAGGCGGGCGAGATCTACCTGGGCACCTACGGCGGGTACTACTGCTTCGGCTGCGAGCGCTTCTACACGGAGAAGGAGATCGTCGACGGCAAGTGTCCCGACCACCTGACGCCGCTGACGTGGATCGAGGAGGAGAACTACTTCTTCAAGATGTCCAAGTACCAGGCGTGGCTGATCGACGAGATCCAGCGCCGCCCCGACATGATCCGGCCCGAGCGCTATCGCAACGAGATCCTCGGCTTCCTGCGCGAACCGCTCCAGGACCTCTCCATCAGCCGGCCGCGAAAGCGCCTCACGTGGGGCATCCCGCTGCCGTTCGACGATCAGTACGTGACGTACGTGTGGTTCGACGCACTCATCAACTACGTCTCCGCGCTCGGCGGCCCCGGCGACCCGCGGTACGAGGCGTTCTGGCCCGTCGCCGAGCACCTGATCGGCAAGGACATCCTCAAGCCCCACGCCGTCTACTGGCCCTGCATGCTGAAAGCGGCCGGCCTGCCGCTCTATCGTCACCTCAACGTGCACGGCTACTGGACGGTGAACGGTCAGAAGATGTCGAAATCGCTCGGCAACGTCATCGAGCCGGTGGCGTTCGCCGCGAAGTTCGGCGACGTTGGCAACGACGTCTTCCGCTACTTCGTCATGCGGGAGAACGTCTTCGGTCTCGACTCCGACTTCTCGGAGACGGCCGTCGTCGCGCGCCTGAACGCGGATCTCGCCAACGACCTCGGCAACCTCGCCTCGCGCGCCTCCACGCTGATCGTCAACTTCGCCGGCGGCGTGGTGCCCGCGGCGGGGGCGCCGGCCCCGGAGGAGCAGGCGGTCAGCGCCGCCTTCGAGCGCGCCGTGAAGGATGCTGGCGGGGCGATGGAGGAGTACGCCTTCCACCGCGCGCTGACGGCGATCTGGGACTTCGTGGCCGTGCTCAACCGCTACGTCGACGCGAGCGCGCCGTGGGAGCTGAAGAAGGACCCCGCGAAGCAGCCGCAGCTGAGCGCCGTCCTCTACACGCTGGCGGAGTCGCTGCGCTGCCTGGGCATCGTGCTGGCGCCGTTCCTGCCCGACGCGGCGGCGAAGATCCGCGCGGCGCTCGGGCAGACCGGAGAGCCGAAACTCGCTGATGCGGTGTGGGGCAGGTTAACGCCCGGCGCGCGCGTCCAGAAAATCGCCGGGCTGTTCCCGCGCGTGGAGGACAAGAAGCCGGCGGCGGCCGCAGCCGCGCCGGCTGGCGACGGCGCCGCGCGGATCAGCATCGACGAGTTCCAGAAGATCGACCTGCGCGTGGCGGTGGTGCTGGCGGCGGAGGCGGTGCCGAAGTCGAAGAAGCTGCTGAAGCTGCGCGTGTCGCTCGGCACCGAGGAGCGCACGGTGCTCGCCGGCATCGCCGAGCACTACGCGCCGGCCGACCTCGTGGGCAAGAAGGTCGTGGTCGTCGCGAACCTGGCGCCGGCGAAGCTCATGGGCATCGAGTCGCAGGGCATGGTCCTGGCCGGCGAGGGCGGACAGGGCCTCGGCGTCGTCACGCCGGACCGCGATCTGCCCCCCGGCTCGAAGGTGAAATGATGGCGACGGTGACCGACGAGTACGTCCGCACGATCCTCGCGGTGGCCGAGCGCGACGCGTCCATTGCCCGCGTGCTGCGCGAGATCTGCGCGCTGGAGGGCGGCGTACGCGGGAGCGCGCTCGACCTCGTCGGCGCGCACCTGCGCGCGACGTCGGCCGCCGCCGACGTGCTCGACTGTGTGCAGGCGCTGCGCCGCGACGAGGTGGCGCGCGCCATTACCGATCGCCTCGGGTCGCCCGGGTGATCGAGGCCGTGACCCGGCCCAGCGCCCTCGCGTTTCTGCGGCGCTGGGGCATCTCGATCGCGTCCCTCGTCGGTGGCCTGCTCACGCTCTTCGTGTTCCGCCGCGGCCTGCCGCACGTCGGGTTGATCGTCGGCTACCTGCTCCTCCTCTGGCTGCTCGTCGCCGTCCTCGTCCAGGCGCGCGACACGCTGGCCGCCTCGGAGCGGCGCGCCCACCGCCTGGTGCTGACCGCGACCGAGTACGTGGTCCAGACGCTCTATCACGGCGTGCTCCTGTTCCTGCTCCCGGCCTACTGGGCCGCCACCACGCTCACGTCGATCAACGTCTTCTTCCTCCTCGTCCTGCTCGCGCTCGCGCTGCTCGCGACGTTCGACCCGTGGTACCAGGCCGTCGTGCACCCGTATCCGTTGGCCGGCTACGTCTTCTTCCTCGTCTCGCTCTTCGGCGCGCTGAACCTTGCGCTGCCGTTGATCGGCGTACCGCCGGTGGCCGCGCTCGGCATCGCCGCGTGGGTCGCGGTGGTGGCGCTGACGCCGGCGATCTGTCGCGCCCGCGCCTGGCCGTGGAAGCGCGGCCTCGTGGTCACGGCGTTGATCGGCATGCTCGCCACGAGCGCCGCCCTCGCCGGCCGCGCCGCGATCCCGCCGGCGCCGCTGTTCCTCGCCGATGCGCGGCTGGGATGGAACGTCGGCACCATCGGTTTGCTCGAGCTGCCGTCGCCGATCCCCGCCGCGGCGCTGCTCCAGAACGGGCTCGTCGCCCATACGGCGATCTACGCGCCGGCGGGACTCAAGCAGCCGGTCGACCACATCTGGAGGCGCGAGGGCCGCATCATCAACGTCATCCGTCTCACGCCGGTCGAGGGCGGCCGGCGCGAGGGCTACCGGACGTTCTCGCGCAAGACGAGCTTTCCCGCCAATCCGAAGGGGCGGTGGACGGTGGACGTGACGACGGCGGCGGGCCAGCTCATCGGCCGCATGCGATTCCGAGTCGCGCCGTGAGCCTGGACCTCTTCGACACCCACGCGCACCTGCACGTTCCCGAGTTCGACGCCGACCGCCCGGAGATGCTGGCACGCGCCCGGCAGGCCGGCGTGACGCGCATGCTCACGATCGGCACCGAGGTGCCGACCTCCCGCGCGGCCATCGCGCTGGCGGAGGCGGAGCCCGACGTCTGGGCGTCCGTGGGCGTGCATCCCCACGACGCGGCGGAGGCCGACGCGGATGTCCTGGCCGAGATCGAGCGTCTTGCGAGCGCTCCGCGCGTCGTCGCCGTCGGCGAGATCGGCCTCGACTTCTTCCGCAACCTCTCACCGCGCGACGTGCAGGAGCGCGTCTTTCGCCATCTGATCGGGCTCGCCCGCCGCGTGCGCAAGCCGGTGGTCGTGCACTGCCGCGACGCCCACGCCGAGGTGCTGGCCATCCTCGGCGAGGAGCGCGCGAGCGAGGTGGGCGGGATCATGCATTGCTTCTCGGGCGACGTGGAGATCGCGCGCCGTTGTCTGGACCTCGGCTTGCTCGTCTCGCTGGCCGGTCCCGTCACCTATCCGAATGCGCGCGCGCTGCCGGACGTCGCCCGCTTCGTGCCGGCTGACCGCCTCGTGATCGAGACCGACTGTCCGTTCCTGCCGCCGCAGGGGTATCGCGGCAAGCGCAACGAGCCAGCGTACCTGGCGCTGACAGCGGCCCGCGTGGCGGAGCTGCGCGGCGAGCCGCTGGAGGCGTTCGCGCGGCGCGCCTCCGACAACGCGTGCCGGCTGCTCCGGCTTCCCTGATGTCGCTGCGCGACGTCGGCTTTTTCCTGCGGGGGCGGCTCAACCGCGCGGTCAACCGTGCGCTCAAGGGAAAGACGTCGGCGCACAGCGACACGCCGGCGCCGCTCAACGAGGTGCTCGGCGGCCCTCGCACGCCGCTGGCCCTGTCGCGCCTGCTCACCGCACGCGACAACGCCGCGCGCGAGGCGGCGGTGGCCAGCTGGCTCGGCGCGCGCGGCGTGCCGTACACGCGGCACCGGTTCGCGACGTTCGAGGGGCGCGGCGACAATTACGTCGTCGACCTCGGCGGCGGCGACCGCACGCTCGTCCTCATCGCGCATCACGACGCGGTGCCCGGCAGCCCCGGCGCCAACGACAACGCCGCCTCCGTCGCGATTCTCCTCGCGCTGCTCGAGCGGCTGACCGCGGCGCCGCCCTCGCGGCTGCGCGTGCGGCTGCTCTTTCCGGCCTGCGAGGAGCTGGGCTACCTCGGCACCCGCGCCTACGTCCGTGACGCGTCGCTGGACCGGATCGCCGGTGTGCTGAGCCTCGAGCTGTGCGGCATGGGCGACACGCTGGCCATCTGGGACGCCGGCGCGGAGACCGGATTCCTGCGCACCGTCCGCGGCGCCTTCGAGAACGTCGGCCGGCGCGCCGACGAGAGCTATCACGTCGTGGGGCGCATCCCGGTGTTCGGCAGCGACCACCGCGCGTTCGCCGCGGCCGGCATTCCCGCCTATGGGCTCACCGTGGTGCCGGCGGCGGAGGCCGACGCGCTGCGTGCCTTCGTGTTCAGCCCGATGAAGAGCGCGCTCCGCGCCGTCAAGCGGCGCCCGGTGCCGTTCGACACCTACCACACGCCGCGCGACGCGCTCGCGACGCTCGACGGCGCCGCGCTCGACGCGGTGGTGCAGGCACTGGAGGCGGTGGTGGAGGAAGCCGGCCGCTAGGGCGAGAGCAGGCGGCGGCTGCGGTCGGCGTCCGCGCGGGGCACGAGCAGGACCACCTCGCCCTGCGCGCCGACCGTGAACGGATAGACCGAGTGCGCGATGCCGGAGCGCAGGAGCACCGGGATGCCCTCGCTCTCGAAGAGGCCCTTCACGACCAGCGCCTCGCGCTGATCGCACCGGTGGACCTCCACCAGGGCGGAGCGGTCGCGGCCGTCGCCGGGACGCTTGGGGAACGGGATGACCTGGCCCATGTGGTCCAGATCATAACGCAGGTCTGCGCCGATCCGTTCCGCGGACGCCGCGCGGCACGGGCCGGCGTACAATCGGCCCAGCAGGCAGGAGGTGGGTCGTGGACAAGTACGAATACTTCCGGGGCCTTCCCGAGGTCGGCATCGTCCCGCGCGCTCCGCACGCCGGCCCGCTCCTGCGCCACGTCTACGAGCAGGAGCACGGCCGCGGCGGCTTTTCCGGGAAGGTCACGCACACCTACCACCTCTATCCGCCGACCAACTGGCGGCCGGGCGAGACGCGCGTGCTGGACGGCTTCGCGCCGATGTGGGAGTCGCCGCTGCAGCCGATCGGGGGCACCCATCTGCTGCTGAACGTCGCGCCGGCGGAGCCGGCGCGCGACGTCTATCGCGGGATGGCGCGGATCGTCGCCAACGCCACCGCCGCCATGAACGTCACCGCGCCCGCGGCGCCGATGGAATATTTCTTCGAGCACCACTCGGCCACGATGGTCTTCTTCGTCCACGAAGGCCGCGGCACGCTCGAGACGACGTTCGGACCGATCGAGTACAAGAAGGGCGACTTCCTGATCGTGCCCAAGGGCATCGCGCACCGCTTCGAGCTGGGGGCCGGCCGTCACTATTACTGGATGTACGAGTCGTTCGCGGGCGACCCCGAGAAGGCGGAGTCGCCGAGCACCGGCCGCTTCATCACTCACAGCGAGAGCGACTACCGCTACCCGCGCTCGCTCGACACGCGCAACGAGGCGGGGCGCTTCGAGATCGTCTCCAAGGTCGGCGATGTCTACACGCGGCGCGTCCACCCGACGCATCCTTTCGACGTGGTGGGCTGGCGCGGCGACTACCTGCCGTACCGCTTCGCCGTCGAGGACGTGCGCCCGCTCGTGGCCGACCGCTCGCACGTGCCGCCGTCGGGGCACACGGTCTTCACGCTGCCCGGCTGTTATCTCTGCGTGTTCACGGTGCGCTCGGTGGAGAAGGAAGGGATGTGGCTGCCGTTCTTCCACCGCAACTTCGACTACCTCGAGACGCTGGGCTACCACTTCGGCGACTTCTTCAGCGGCGGCGGCGTGGTCGGCCCCGGCATGGTGACGCTGCACCCCGTCGGCCTGCCGCACGGGCCGAAGCCGCGCGCGATCGAGAAGTGGCTCGACGGCAAGACGGGCGCCATTCACAACGAGGTCGCGGTGATGGCGGACTTCGCCAACCCGACGCGCGTGTCCGCGTTCGCGCTCGGGTTGCGCCGCGCCGACTACATGGACTCGTGGAGCGGCTACACCACGGAGCCGCGCTTCACCTGGCGCGCCGACCGCCTGGACGAGATCCGGCGTGCCGCCGAGCGCCTCACCGACGCCCGGGATACGCTGACGCCGCCCGAGACGGACTGACGGTCGCTCTGAGGCCCTAGGACGCGGCGAGCCGGGCCGCGGTCTCCTCGGTCGGCGCGTCCCGCCGGGTGGAAGCACTCGATTCTCAGTTGCGCCAGCGTCACGTCTTGCGGGCTCGCCAGCGTCGTCATCGTCGTGAAGAACGCGAGCGAGAGGCCGTCCTTCCGCAGGCGCATCGTCAGCAACGGCGGCGCGCTCGCGTGCAGCTCGGGCATCCTCCAGCGTGACGGCACAGCCGGGTACGCCAGCAGCTCGTCGCGCAGCCGGGCGACGGCCTCGCTGGTGGCCGCATCCCGGTGAATCGACTGGATGAGCGCTCCCGCGAACTCCTCCCAGTTGACGATGAAGCGGCGCAGCCCGTCGGGGTGGAACGTCGAGTGCAACGCGTTGCCCGCGTGCTCGCGGCTGAGCGTGGTCGGCGTCCGGAACGGCCGGAAGATCCGGTCCGCTGCGGCGTTGCGCATGACGACGTTCCACACCGAGTCGATGACGAGGGCGGGGTGGGGCTCCTGCTGGCGAAGGATGAACTGCAGCGCGCGGCGCATTGCGTGGCAGCGTTCGAGAGCGCATCCTGAGCCGCGAGGAGGAACAGATGGACGATCACGACGCCCTGCTCGAGCTCAACCGCGACTACATCAAATCGGTGCAGACGTCGGATGTGCGCCGGTTCGACGAGATCCTGGCGGACGATTTCCTGTGCAGCAATCCCGACGGCTCGCTCGTGGATCGAAAGGACTTCCTGAAGCAGACCGCGGTGCCGGTCAAGATCTCCAATCTCGAGGCCCGCGACGTCAACGTGCGCCTGATGGGTGACTTCGCGATCATCCATGCGCGGACGACGTACACGCTGCCGGACGGCCGGCCGGGCGCCGGCCGCTACACGGACGTGTGGGCGCGGCGGAACGGCCGCTGGCTCGCCGTCTCCGCGCACGTGACACGGCTGTGAACATGGGGGGCCCCGAAATGGCCCCCCAAACCTTGACGCGCTACAGGTCGCGGGCCGCGGGTAGGTTCGGCAATGACGTCGCGGCGCGGACGGCGCGGACGATGGCGTGGGCGATGGCGTCGGCGGCAGCCAGACCGAGCCGCGTGAGATCGGCGCCGACGGCGCCCACGGACAGCGCGAAGAGCGTGTCGCCGTCGAAGGCGGTGTGCGGCGGCGACAGCGCGCGCGCGAATCCCACCAGTCCCAGCGCGGCCAGCTTGGCGGCCTCCGGCTTCGACAGCCGCGCGTTGGTGGCGACGACGCCGACCGTGGTGTGGCCGGGCCCCGCGAAGCGGCCCAGCGCGCCGCCCTCGCGCAGCGCGCGCGCCGTGTCGACCAGGCGCCGGCCGTCGGGGGCGTCGCGCGTGCCGGCGATCAGCGCGCCGGTCTCGGGGTCGCGCACGTCGCCGACGGCGTTGACGACGACCAGCGCGCCGACGACGGCGTCGTCCACGCGCGCGCTCGCGGTGCCGAGGCCGCCGCGCATCGCGCGCGCCACGCCGAAGAGCTTGCCGACCGAGGCGCCCGTGCCCGCGCCCACGTTGCCCTCGGCCACGGCACCGGCCGCCGCCGCGGCGGCCGCCGCGTAGCCCATCTCGCGCGTCGGCCGCGCCTTCGGATCGCCGACGTTGAGGTCGAAGACGAACGCGCCGGGTACGTGCGGCACCACGGTGGGCCCGACGGCGAAGCCGACGCCGTGCTCCTCGAGCCAGCGCATCACGCCCCACACCGCCTCGCCGCCGAAGCGGCTGCCGCCACCGAGCACGACGCCCTGCACGGTGGGCACGAGGTGACGAGGGTCGAGGTAGTCGAGGCCGAGCACGTCGTTGGCACCGCCGCGCAGCTCGACGCCGCCGACGGCGGGCCGGTCGCAGAGCACGACGGTCACGCCCGTGAGCCCGGCCGCGTCGGTGGCATGGCCGACGCGGACGCCGGGCACGTCGGTGATCAGGGTTTGCGGCTCACGTCGGCGGCGCGCAGCCGGCCCGCCGCGACCTCGCCGGCGACCTCCAGCGCGCGGCGCGCCAGCCCCGTCGCGAACGGCTGGTGCGAGACCTCCCGCGTCTCGTCGGCCAGCGCGGCGGCGGCCGCGCGCGCGAGGCCGGCCGGCTCCGGGCGGGCGGTGGCGTCGAACACGAAGGCCATCTCGTCGAGCCGCCGCGCCCAGCGCCGGCGCGCGGGCGCGAGCTCGCGCTCGACGATGCGCGTCACGATCGCCGCCTCGCGCTCGGCCTTGATCTGGTCGGACACGACCAGGCGGCTCTCGCGCGCCTCGAGCAGTGCGAGCGCGTCGGACTGCACGGACTCGGGGTCGAGGAACCAGGAGGCGAGCTCGGGGAGTTGGAGGAGTTCGCCGGCGCGCTCCATCAACCGTAGGTCCGGATCGTTCGCTCTCTTTCCCGCGTGGGCTTCATGCTGGAGCTGGGGGGCCCCGAGATGGCCCCCCAAACCCCCCCGGCCCCCCGGCCCCCCCCGCCGCGTGTCAGCCGTCGGCGACGCGGCTTCGAATACCCGTTTCCACCTGTCGAACGCGGGGGGTGGCGTCGTCCCGAGCGTCGCGTGCGACGCCAGCGCCTCGACGACGGCGTTCACGGCACGCGCGGGCTCGACCTCGATCCACGGCAGCTTCTGGGAGGCGCGCAGCGACTTCAGCTCCTCCTCGAGCCGCTTCTTGGTGATGTCGCCGCCCGCCACGTCGAGGATGCCGGCGGTGTCGTTGACGATCAGCGAGCAGAGCGCGGCGCCGCCGAAGCCGCCCTCGAAGAGCACCCACACCGCGCGCGAGCCGGTGCCGTCGATGCCCGAGAGCCACGCGCGCACCGCTCGCTCGGGCCGCCGCTCGACGACGAGCCGGCGTGGAGGCTTGGCGGGGGCGGCGACGCCCTGCTGCGAGAGACGGTAGAGAGCGCGCTTGGCCGCGCGACGCACGGCGCGCGCCACCTCGTCGCCGGCGAGCGTGGTGAGCACGGGCAGCGCCGCCGCGCCGTGCGCCGCGGCGAAGTCGCGCAGCGCCGCCTCGAGCACGGGCTCGGCGGCGGCGCCGAGCGTCTGGCGGGCGGCCGCGTCGAGGCGCGCCGGCTCGGCCAGCGCCGCCTCGAGGATGGCGCGGCAGATTTCTGAATCGGTCATACGAACGGCAGCGAGGGGCCGGTGCCGAAGTGGACGCGGCGCGTGTAGTCGAGCGCACGCGCGTAGCCCTCGAAGCTGTCGGCGAGCCGGCCGAAGAGCGGGCCGCCGGCGGGACGCACGGGACGGGCGCTGGCGCGGTCGTGCTCGGAGACGTAGCGATAGGCGCGCTTGCCCTGCATCACGTAGTAGCCGCACGAGGCCATGCGCTCGACCCGTTCGCGGAACACGCCGAGCATGAACAGCGTGTAATCGCCGATGTGGCGCCGCACGGTGACCTCGCGCTCGGGCGTGAACGAGGCGTCCTGCCAGAGGGCCTGTGTCTCGAGGAGCAGGTCGACGACGCTCTCGAGACGCTGACCGGTGATGCCGCGGGGAAAGAGCTGCTCGGTGCGCGCGAAGCGTGTGAGGAGGTCGGCGAGGTAGCGGGCCGCCGCCTCGTCGTGGAGCGCCAGATCGCGGAAGCTCGCCCGCACGGCGCGGTCGAAGAAGCTGCGAAGCTCCACGAGCGCATCATAACAGACTTCGGCTAAAATCCGCCCGTGTCGGACGGTCCGCGCGGGACGTTCCCCTGGTTTCTCGTCGTCGCCAGCGCGATGCTCGCCGCCCTCCTCGCCTACACGCTCTTCGCCGGCTACCTGCCGGCCAAGCAGCGCATCGCGCGGCTGGAGCGCGAGCTGAAGGATCTCTACGTGCGCGAGGCGGAGCTGCAGACGAAGCTCGCGCAGAACGAGCAGCGCCACGCGCTGCGCGAGCGCCAGCTCTCGGCGGCGACGGCGGAGCGCGACGCCATCGCCCGGCGCCTGGAGGATCTGGAGCGCGAGCTGGCCGCCGCGCGTGGCCGGCGTCGCTAGGCTTCGTTCGACAGCACGAGCGTGCCGGCGGCGGAGAGCATTCCGCCCATGCCGTTCACCAGCGAGGTCTTGAGGTTCGGCACCTGACGGGGCCCGCACTCGGCGCGAAGCTGGCGGGCGGCCTCGATGATCGGGAAGATGCCGTACATCCCCGTGTGCGTGTAGGACAGACCGCCGCCGTTGGTGTTGATCGGCAGCGAGCCCCCCGGCGTCG
>Ga0137404_10002194_pt1 | contig 12858 bp, 5 predicted proteins | sample CZOMad2_1_16fung_FD_108285 | JGI IMG/M metagenome (GOLD analysis project Ga0137404, IMG submission 108285) | Vadose zone soil fungal communities from Angelo Coast Range Reserve, California, USA - CZOMad2_1_16fungal (Illumina Assembly) | ecosystem: Environmental > Terrestrial > Soil > Vadose zone...
GAGTATGTCGTCACGGGAATCAAACAGCACAAAATCGTTGCGGTCATTGTGATCCTGGCGCTCGTCGCGGGAATCATCGGACTTTTCTGGCGCGCCCGCAACAGCACCGCCGAAGGTACTATCAACTCGATTGCCGTGATGCCGTTTCAGAACCCGAGCGCGGACGCAGACACCGAGTATCTGGCGGACGGGTTGGCAGAATCGCTGATTTATCGCCTCTCACAACTGCCGAACCTGAAAGTCAGCCCGACGAGTTCGGTCTTTCGTTACAAAGGCAAAGAAACCGAGGCGCAAAAAATCGGCAACGAGCTCGGCGTAAGCGCGGTGCTGACGGGACGGATTGTGCAGCGCGGCGAGAATCTGACGATCAGCGTCGAACTGGTTGATGTGCGCAACAATAAACTGCTGTGGGGCGAGCAGTACGAACGCAAGATTTCGGAATTGTTGACAACCCAACGCGAGATTGCCGTCGAGATCACGAGCAAGCTGAAATTGAAATTGTCTGGCGAAGGCGAGCAAGAGCTGGCGAAGAAATACACCGACAGCAACGAAGCCTATCAGCTCTATTTGAAGGGCCTTTTCCATTTTGCGAATCGAACAAAGGAAGACGTCCAGAAAGCGATCGGGTATTTTCAACAGGCCACCAAACTTGATCCCAATTTTGCGCTGGCATATGTCGGCATCTCCCAATCTTACTCACTTATGCCGTCCTATTCTTATCTCAGCCCCAAAGACGCCTTTCCCCAAGCCAAAGCTGCGGCACAGAAAGCTTTAGAGATCGATCCGTCATTGGCTGATGCTCACGCGGCTTTAGCGACCACGTTTGCTGCTTACGAATGGAATTGGGTGGAAGCAGAGCGTGAATTCAAACAGGCAATAGAACTCAATCCGAACGTGGCTGATATTCATTATCGGTACGGCTTAATCTACCTGATTCCGGCGGGGCGTATGGATGAAGCAATTCGCGAAATAAAGCGGGCACTGGAGCTTGAACCACTCTCGATCGCGATGAATGCGAACCTTGCCGGAGCCTACATGTATGCGCGGCAGAACGACCTGGCACTTGCGCAAGCCAGGAAAACATTCGATCTTGAACCGGGCCACATTACCGCCCGCGTTTGGCTCGCAAATGTCTACGAAAGTCTCGGAATGTACAATGAAGCCATTGCCTTCAGCGAGGAGACGTGGAAAAACCACATGTCGGACCAGTACTTTCTACTTTATTCCGGATACGCGTATGCGAAAACAGGCCGGCGAGATAAGGCAGAGGATGCGATAAAGAAATTACGTGATCTCGAAAAAACCGAGCCTGTGGACCCGTACCTCCTTGCCACGCTCTATGTCGGACTGGGGGACAAAGATAAGGCCCTTGTCGAGCTTGAAAAAAGCTTTAACGAGCGCGGTTATTACGTTCCGCTTCTGAGGGTTGATCCATTGATGGATCCATTGCGCGACGATCCTCGCTTTGCTGATTTGATCGAGCGCATTGGCTTGCCAAAGTAGTGCAAGCTGTTAGCTTGCATGTCGTCGCCAGACCGTTCGAAGGAAAGAACGCAAGCTTGCAGCTTGCGTTACAAAAATGAAACGCTGCGATGCTGAGACGACTGAATCTGCCGTATTTAATGTGAATCAGATAATCAGATGAATAAAGAACTGCCACCCGGTTCCACCCTGTCGCATTACCGCATCATCTCGAAAATTGGGGCGGGCGGCATGGGTGAAGTATATCTGGCGCAGGACACAAAACTCGATCGCAAGGTGGCGATCAAATTTCTGAATGAAGAATTCAGCAAAGATGCGGATAAGCTGAACCGTTTTGTTCAGGAAGCCAAAGCCGCGTCTGCACTGAATCACCCGAACATTCTGACGGTTTATGAGATCGGTGAGGTAGACGGCAAAAACTATATCGCGACCGAGTTGATCGACGGCCAGACTCTGCGGGAGCATCTCTCGCAAAAGGATTCGCTGCAGCTCAACGCGATCCTGAAGATTGGTGTGCAAGTGTCGGAAGCACTCTCCGCGGCGCATCAGGCTGGGATTATCCACCGCGACATCAAGCCTGAGAACATCATGCTGCGCAAAGATGGCTACGCGAAGGTGCTGGACTTCGGCCTCGCTAAGTTGTCAGAAAAAGGAGCGATAGCGACCGGTTCCGAAGATGCAACTCGCGCTCAAGTTAATACTACTCCCGGAATGGTGATGGGAACGGTTTCGTATATGTCGCCCGAACAGGCACGTGGAAAAGAAACCGATGTCCGAACCGATATCTGGAGTGTGGGTGTCGTCTTGTATGAAATGCTGTCCGGCAAAGTTCCCTTCACCGGCGAAACCATCAATCACACAATCGTCTCGATCCTCGAAAAAGAACCGCCGCCCCTGACGAACGTACCGGCTGAGCTGCAGCGCATCGTCCGCAAGTCGATGACTAAAGATGTGGACATGCGGTATCAGTCAGCACGCGATCTGTTGATCGACCTCAAGAATCTGCGCAGAGAGTTGGACATTCAGGGCGAGCTTGAGCGTTCAATCTTTCCGAACCGCGCAGCCACAAAAGAATCAGCTAGTGAAAATCAGACGCAGGTTTATCTCTCCGGCGCCGTTGCCGCTACGCGCAGCCGACAAGCCGCGGTAACACAAGGGGTAACGACGTCGTCTTCGAGTCTTGAGTACGCGGTTACTCAGGCAAAGAGCCACAAACTTGCCACTGCGATAATCGTGGTCTTGCTGGTCGGAGCGATCTCGACCGTCAGCTATTTTGCGTTTGTTTCCAGAGGCGGTAGCACAAAGCAGATCAATTCGATAGCTGTAATGCCGTTTGTCAATGAAAGCCGAAATGCAGACGTTGAATATCTTTCTGACGGTATGACCGAAACGCTTATCAAGAGTTTGTCCAATCTGTCGAGCCTGGACGTCAAACCACGTTCAGCGGTTTTTCGCTACAAAGGTAAAGACACAGATTTACAGACGATTGCCAAAGAACTGAATGTTCAAGCGATCTTGAACGGCAGAGTGGCGCAACGGGGCGAGCAATTAACGCTCAGCCTGGAACTGGTTGATGTTCGAAAAAACAGTGTAATTTGGACTGAGCAGTACCAACGCAAACAATCTGACCTTGTTTCGTTGCAAAGCGAAATTGCTAGGGACGTTTCAACCAATCTCAAAGCAAAGTTGTCAGGCGCGGAGGAAACCAAAGTAACCAAGACCGCTACGGCCGATCCCGAAGCCTATCAAGCCTATTTGAAGGGTCGTTATTACTGGAACCGACGCACAGCTGAAAATCTTAAGAAAGCGATCGAACAATTCAAATCGGCGACGGACCGAGACCCGAATTACGCCCTGGCGTTTGTTGGTCTCGCGGATTGCTATGCAGTTTTGAACGAATATGCCGGAACTCCAACAAGCGAAACGATCCCACAATCGAAAGTTTATGCTGAACGAGCCTTAACCATCGACGGTCAATTGGCGGAAGCTCACGCAACGTTGGGAATAGTCAATGAATATTCATGGCAATGGGGCGAAGCGGAAAAGGAATTCAAACGGGCGATCGAGCTAAATCCTAATTATCCGACGGCGTATCATTGGTATTCAATTTTCCTCAAGAATGTGGGAAGAAATGACGAGGCGACCGCGATGATCAAACGAGCTCAAGAGCTTGACCCGCTGTCGAGCATTATCGGTGTGAATGTTTCGAGAATGTATGGACTGCAAAATAACCACGATGCGAGCATTGAAAATAGTCTCAAGATAATTGAACTCGATCCAAATTTCGCCCCAGCTTATGAGTATCTGGCACTGTCATATCTGAAACGCGGACGCAACGCGGAAGCTATCGCGGCGGCCGAAAAGGCGGTGGACTTAAATAACCGAGCAGGCATCACACTCGGTGACTTGGGTAATGTTTATGCAACTGTAGGGAAACGAGCCGAGGCAATCGACAAAATAAAAGAACTGGAAGAGAAATACACCCGAAAGGAAGCGATCGGACAATATATAGCTGCGGTATATGTCGGGCTGGGCGACAAGGACAAAGCGTTTGAATGGTTGGAAAAAGACTTCCAAGCCCGAAACGGGAAGCTAGCGGAAATTCGATGGCAACTTCAGTTTGAACCTCTCCGCGACGACCCGCGATTCAAGGATTTGCTGAAACGAATGGGTTTGCCGCAGTAGCGTCTGTTAGTTCGCGCCAACCTAAACGCGTCAGAAGATAAAAATGAAACGCTGCCCCCAATGCAATCGTGTTGAGACCGACGAAGCACTCGCCTTTTGTCGAACGGACGGAGCTGCACTCGTAGTTGAGTCGTCGCCTTTGAGCTCGGAAGGTGGAATGGCGAGGCTTGGTTCACTATCTCCTTCGAGTGAACTCGCGACCGGAATTCTTCCTCACATGACAAACGCTGCAGTTGGACGCAGCACAGGACCAACCACTGCATTGCCACTTCAAACCGTGCAGAGCAGGACCTCGGAGCTTGCGAAACCTAAGCACCGAAAACTCATCGTTGCCGGACTCGCGCTGATCATTGTTGTTGCGTTCGCTGTCGGCGGCTTTTTCTACTTCAGAGGAAAAAGCAATTCCGTTATTCAATCAATCGCGGTGATGCCATTCGTCAACGAGAGTGGCAACACAGATAACGATTATCTGTCGGACGGGATCACCGAGACGCTCATTAGCAGTCTCTCGCAACTACCGAACCTTAACGTCAAGGCACGCTCATCCGTATTTCGGTATAAGGGCAAGGACACGAACCCACAGACGATTGGCAAAGAGTTGAACGTCCAGGCAATCCTCAACGGGCGCGTCAGCCAGCGTGGCGACCAGTTAACGTTGAGTTTGGAATTGATCGATGCGCAGACGGAGAACGTAATTTGGAGCGAGCAATACAATCGCAAGCAGACCGACCTCGTTTCGTTGCAGAGTGAGATTGCCCGCGATGTTGCGAGCAAGCTCAAGTCTAGACTGTCGGGTGCGGATGTAGCGAAAGTCGAAAAGAACTACACCGCTAACGCGGAAGCCTATCAACTTTATTTGAAAGGAAAGTTCTATTGGAACAAACGAACGGGCGAGTCCCTCAAACAAGCTGCTGAGCTTTATCGGCAAGCAATTGAAAAAGATCCGAACTATGCCCTCGCGTATTCAGGTCTGGCTGAAACATACGTTCTCTTTTCCAGTTACGATGTCGCGCCGGCAGACGACAGCATGCCTCAGGCGAAAGCGGCGGCTCTGCGTGCATTAGCGATTGACGATTCGCTGGCAGAGGCACACAACGCGCTCGGATTTTATCTTTCGTATTATGAATGGGATCGGGATGGCTCGGAAAAGGAATATCGCCGCGCTATCGAACTCAAACCGAATTACGCGACCGCCCATCATTGGTTAGGGGCTGACCTCTCGAATCTAAAACGCTTTGACGACAGTCTTGTCGAGTTGAGACGTGCCGAGGAACTTGACCCGCTTTCGCCGATTATTGGCACAAATCTCGGTGACACGCTAGTCTTCGCCCGCAGGTATGATGAGGCGATTACACAATACAAGCGCACTCTCGTTCGTAATCCAAATTTTCCTTATGCTCACCTGGCTTTGGCTCGGGCATATGGAGCAAAGGGGATGTATCCGGAAGCCATAGCCGAAGCCCGCACCTCTATCGAGTTGAATAGTGGGTCGGCAGCAAAGGGATTTCTGGGACTGTGGCTGGCGAAATCCGGTAAGCGTGATGAAACAGTGAAGCTGCTCGGCGAGTTAAAACAGGAATCCACAAGGAATTATGTTCAGAGCTTTACCTTGGCGCTGATTTACATTGCGCTTGGTGATAAAGAGGAAGCACTGAACCATCTCGAAAAGCACATGTCGAGCCGGGCGGAAACCGCCAGCTCTTATGCAGTTGACCCAGAGCTTGACGAGTTGCGCTCCGAGCCGCGATTCAAGGAAATGCTGAAACGGATGAATCTGCCGGAATGAATCAAGTGTCCGACATGCTTCAGCTTGTCGTCAAGATGGGCAACACTCAAGCGTGATAGTACCCGTTACGTCGTACATTGAGTGTTGCCAATCTTGACGACAAGCTGAAGCATGTCGGACATCGCCTGAATCTGCCGGAGTGAATTTGAGCAAGATGAATAAAGAACTGCCAGCCGGTTCCACTCTGTCGCACTACCGCGTCGTCTCCAAGATCGGCGAAGGCGGCATGGGCGAGGTTTACCTGGCGGAAGATTCGCGGCTCAACCGCAAAGTGGCCTTGAAGATTCTGCCCGCTGATCTTGCTGCAAACCAGGACCGCATGCGCCGTTTCGTTCAGGAAGCGAAAGCGGCGGCCGCGCTCAATCATCCGAACATTGCGCACATCTACGAGATTGGTGAGAGCGAAGACACGAACTTCATTGCGATGGAGTTTGTCGACGGCAAGACCCTGCAAGAAAAGATTCACGGCGAAAAAAGTGGGTTGAAGCTCCTACTCAAACACTTGCTCCAGGTTGGGGAAGGGTTGGCGAAAGCACACGCGTCAGGAATTGTGCATCGCGATCTCAAACCCGACAACATCATGATCACGCGCGACGGCCACGCAAAGATTCTCGACTTTGGGTTGGCGAAATTGATTGAGGGACAGGGAGAGGGGGAGATTGGGCGAGGGGGCGAGGGAGAGACACGGAGACACCGAGACGAAGTTGAAACTTTAATCGCCGTGTCCCCGCGTCTCCCCGTCCCCGCGTCTCCCGGTCTCCCCGTCTCTCCTTCAGCCACTTCTCCCGGTCTCATCATGGGCACAGTCGGCTACATGTCTCCCGAACAGGCGCAAGCGAAACCTGTCGATCAGCGCTCCGACATCTTCTCTTTCGGCTGCATCCTCTATGAGACTGCCACTGGTCGCAAGCCGTTTGCCGGCGACTCCGTGGTTGACACTCTCCACAAGATCATTCACGAGCCAGCGCCGGCCATCACTGACTTTAATCCTGCAGCTTCAACTGAGTTGCAGCGCATCATCCGCAAGTGTCTGGCGAAAGAGCCCGACAAGCGCTACCAGACAATTCGCGACACTGCCAACGATCTCGAAGAATTGCTCGACGAGATGAAGGGCACAAGCGACGTCGAGCGTTCTGTGGCGCCGTCCACAAGCACGACCACAAGCAGCGCGTCCGGTAGCACAGGCGACAACGTGCGCGCGCACCGCACTGCGTCGGTTAGACAGCAACCCGCATCGAGCGCCGAATACATTTTCTCCGGAGTCAAACAACACAAATTTGCCGCCGCCATTGTGGTCCTGGTGCTAATTGGCGGCGTCGGTCTGGGCCTTTATCTGCGCGCGCGAACCACACAGGCGGCAATCGAATCAATCGCAGTGATGCCGTTTGTCAACGAAAGCGGCAACGCGGATGTCGAATACCTTTCAGACGGAATGACCGAAACCCTCATCAGCAGCCTTTCAAAGTTACCAAATCTGAATGTAAAGCCGCGTTCGTCTGTGTTTCGTTACAAAGGCAAAGCAACGGACGCGAAGACGATCGGCAAAGAGCTTAACGTCCAGGCGATCCTGAACGGAAGAGTTGTCCAGCGCGGCCAGGATCTGTCGCTTTTTGTCGAGCTTATAGACGTAGATCTGGATAAAGTCGTATGGAGCCAGCAGTACAATCGCAAACAGACTGAACTCGTCTCACTTCAGACCGAGATTGCCCGCGACGTCTCAAGCAAACTAAAGTCAACAATGTCTGGGTCGGACGAAGCTAAGGTAATGAAGACCTACACAACAAATCCGGAAGCCTACCAGCTCTACCTTAAAGGCAATTATTACAGGACAAAATATACTAACGAGGGATACAAAAAAGGTATCGAATTCTACCGAAAGGCCATCGAACTAGACCCGAATTATGCTTTGGCATATATCGGCATAGCCGGCGCCTATTTGACTTCGTCGGACTGGTATCTACCGCCGACCGATGCGATGCCTAAGATGAAAGCCGCTGCTTTAAAAGCACTGGAACTTGATAACACACTCGCCGACGCTCACACGTATCTGGGAGCAAATGCAAACTGGTATGAATGGGACTGGTCGACGGGTGAACGAGAATTGGAACTGGCCATCGAGTTAGATCCAGCCAACGCCGAGGCTCATCACCAATATGGTTTTTATTTCGCGATGATGGGAAGAACTAACCAAGCCGTTTCGGAAATGGAGAAAGCCCAACAGCTCGCACCGCTTGACATAAACCTCAATTCCGACCTGGCGGCAGCCTATCTCTATACGGGCGAGTTCGAACGAGCCATCGATCGGGCGCGAAGCACGATCGAAATAGATCCAAATTACTGGCTATCGCATGTCCTATTGGGAATTGCCTATGAAAGAAAAGGACAGTTTACTGATGCCGTTACGGAATTGGAAAAGGCTCATTCATTAGAAAATGGTCCGTGGGTAACGGGATATCTTGGCTATGTTTACGCGGCGGCGGGGAAAAAAGCTGAGGCTCAAAAGGTTTTGGCGGAGCTGACCGACTTGTCAAAGCGCCAGTACATCCCGGCATACACTGTCGCTTTTGTCTATGCCGGGTTGAATGACAAAGACCACGCGTTTGAATGGCTCAACAAAGGATATGAGGAGCATTCGGGATTAGCGCTAATCAAGGTTGAAACGACGTTCGATAATCTACGAGGCGACCCGCGATTCAAGGAAATGCTGAAACGGATGAATTTGCCGGAATGAATAAAATGTCCGACATGCTTCAGCTTGTCGTCAAGATGGGCAACACTCAAGGGTGATAGTACCCGTTACGTCGTACATTGAGTGTTGCCAATCTGACGACAAGCTGACGCATGTCGGACAACGCCTGAATCGGAATGAATTTGAAAGTAGATGAATAAAGAACTCGCGGCCAACACTATACTGTCGCGTTACCGCATCGTCTCGAAAATCGGCGCGGGTGGGATGGGTGAAGTTTATTTAGCACACGACACGAAGCTCGATCGTAGAGTTGCGTTGAAAGTTCTGCCTGCCGATGTCGCTGCTGATCAGACACGGATGCGGCGCTTTGTTCAGGAAGCGAAGGCTGCCTCGGCGCTCAATCATCCCAACATCATCACGATTCACGAGATCGAGCAGATCGACTCGGTGAACTTCATCGCCACCGAGTTCATCGATGGCGAAACTCTTCGCCAGCGCATCAGCGCGGGGATGAAGCTGGGAGCGATTCTGGAGGTCGCGATTCAGGCAGCCAGCGCCCTTGCCGCCGCACATGCCGCAGGTATTATCCACCGCGACATCAAGCCTGAGAACATAATGGTCAGGCGCGATGGCTACATTAAGGTTCTCGATTTTGGCCTCGCTAAGCTAACCGAACCACTGGATTCCGTTACCGACCCCGAGGCTGCGACCAGGGCCATCGTCAACACTGACGCCGGCACGGTGATGGGCACTGCGATTTACATGTCGCCGGAACAAGCAAAGGGCACTGAGGTAGATGAGCGGACCGACTTGTGGAGCCTCGGGGCAGTCCTCTACGAAATGGTCACCGGGCAAGTGCCGTTCGTCGGCGAGACTCCGACTGAGACTATTTCTCTGATTCTGCAAAAAGAGCCTGCGCCACTGACGCGTTATGCGCGTGAAGTGCCCGCCGAGCTGGAGCGGATCGTCAACAAGGCTCTCACAAAAAACTGCGAGGAGCGGTATCAGTCGGCCAAAGATCTGGTTATCGATCTGCGCAACTTGAAACGCAAGGTCGAGGTTGATGCTGAAATTGATCGTACCGTTTCACCGGAGTTTCGTGGCGCCGCGGCAACAAGGTCAACCCCCAACGATCAAAGCCCACCCGCCACCGCCTCCGGTGAGGCAGCGACCGCGACAGCCGGCGCGACGCATACAGTTTCCAGTGCTGAATACATCGTCTCCGGAATCAAGCGGCACAAACTGGCGGCCCTGGTTGCTGCCGTGGCATTAGCCATAACAGCCGTCGCTCTGACGACCTATTTGCACGCCCGGAATTTAGACGTTTCTATTAACTCGATTGCCGTGTTGCCATTCGAGAATCGCAGCGTCGACGCGGAAACCGAGTATCTCTCAGACGGCCTGGCTGAATCGCTCATTTACCGGCTGTCACAGTTGCCGAACCTGAGAGTAACCCCGACCAGTGTTGCCTTCCGCTATAAGGGCAAACAGGCTGACGCCGTAAAAGCAGGCAATGAACTCGGCGTAAGTGCAGTTCTCCTGGGAAGAATCACCCAACGTGGCGACAATCTGACGATCAGCGCGGAACTTGTGGACGTCCGTTACAACAAGCTGTTATGGGGTGAACAGTACGACCGCAAGATGTCAGAGTTGCTCGCGACTCAGCGCGAGATTGCGCGAGAGATCGTCGAGAACCTTAAGCTCAAGGTTTCGGGTGAGGAGAAAGGGCTTGCCAAGCACTACACCGAAAACAATGAGGCGTATCAGCTTTACTTAAGGGGACGTTTTTATTGGAACAAGCGAACTGAAGCGGGTATGCAGAAGTCCCTCGAGTATTTTCAGCAGGCGATTGAAAAAGACCCGAGCTTCGCGCTGGCCTACAGCGGCCTCTCTGACGCTTACGATCTTCTGGGGGCCCAGGACGCGGCGGGAGGGATGGCGCCGAACGAGGCGTTTCCAAAAGCGAAGGCCGCCGCGCTCAAGGCTCTGGAAATCGATGACACGCTCGCGGAACCCCATGTTTCCCTGGCCCATATCAAATATTATTACGACCGCGACTGGGAGTTTGCGGAGCGCGAATATAAACGGGCCATTGAACTCAATCCCAACTATCCGATAGCTCACCAATGGTATGCGATCTTTTTGATGTCCGTTGGACGGTTTGACGAGGCTCTTACCCAGGCCAGACGGGCTCAAGAGCTCGACCCGCTCTCGCTTCCTATTAACATGACTGTGGGGTGGGTTTTGCTTAACGCTCGCCAATACGATCAGAGCGTCGAGCAATCACGCAAGACCCTGGAAATGGATCCGAATTTTATTCTCGCGCATCACCGGCTCGGGCTCGCTTACGAGCAACAAGGGAAGTATGACGAAGCGATCGGCGAGTTCAAGCAAGTCGTCAATCTGTTACCAGGCAAGCCGCTGGGAATCGCTTCACTGGCACATGCCTACGCATTGTCCGGCAAACGAGCGGATGCGCAAGCAAATCTTAATGAGTTGCAGGAAATATCGAAACAGCGTTACGTTTCGCCCGCTGCGATTGCAATGATATACGCCGCCCTCGGCGATAAAGATCAGGCTTTCGCCTGGCTTGAGAAGGCAGACAAGGCGCACGACGCTTTGTTGGCGCGCCTCAAAGTGGATCCGAGATTCGACAGTCTGCGCTCCGATCCACGCTTCGCCGATCTCCAGCGGCGCGTGAGCATGCCACAATGATTTGATTCGACGAGTGCCAATTGATTACCGCCGGCTCAAAATTAGATCGATACCAGATCCTCTCCAAAATCGGGGTTGGTGGAATGGGTGAAGTCTATCTGGCGCAGGATACAAAACTCGAACGCAAAGTGGCTCTGAAGATTCTTCCTGCTGAGGTGGCCTCGCATCGCAATCGAATGGAACGCTTCATTCGCGAAGCAAAATCGGCCGCCGCTCTCAATCATCCGAACATCGCACAGATTCATGAAATCGGGGAGCACAATGGAATCCATTTCATCGTGATGGAGTTCATCGATGGCGTCACGCTAAGCGAGAAGATTCATCGCGAGCAAACCGAACTTACCAAACTGCTCAAATATCTGCAGCAAGCGGCTGAAGGGTTGACGAAAGCACACGCTGCCGGAATCGTTCATCGCGATCTGAACTTTCCTTTCCAGCCTCATTATTCCTGAAATCTATCTCCAGTTCATCGAAAGACTGGTGCGCTCAAACGGAGGCCGCTAAAATGAAGGCTTATCAGCACTGGCGTTACCATGGCGGACATCACGTTCCTGGTATGCCCATTGGCATGGCGCGATCCTGAGGGAAGACCCGCCCGATCTTTGGCGGACGCGAAGAAGTGACTTTACTGTCTGGCACAAAACTAGGCCGCTACGAAATCCGCTCCCAACTCGGCGCGGGAGGGATGGGCGAAGTCTATCTGGCTGAAGATATGCAGCTACGTCGTCCTGTCGCCATAAAGATCCTACCAGGCAAAATTGCTTCTAATCGCGATCGGATGCGTCGTTTCGTACAGGAGGCACAAGCAGCGGCGGCACTCAATCATCCCAACATTGCTCACGTTTATGAGATTGGAGAAGCCGACGGTGTGCACTTCATTGCGATGGAATACATCGACGGTCAGACACTCCGCGAGTTGATTCGCGCTAATCGAAGCAATCTGGCGAAGCTTCTGCGCTACTTGCAGCATGCGGCGGAAGGTTTGGCGAAAGCCCACGCAGCCGGCATTGTCCATCGGGATTTGAAGCCCGACAACATCATGGTCACCCGCGAAGGTCACGCGAAGATTCTCGACTTCGGCCTGGCGAAGCTAATCGAAAGACAGGGAGTCAAGGAGATCTGGGGTGCAGAAGATCCGACGATCGCCCTTTCTCCCCTTCGCCCCGTCTCCCCATCTGCCTCTACGCCGGGCGTGATCCTGGGCACGGTCGGCTATATGTCACCGGAGCAGGCGCTAGGAAGAGTGAGAGAGATCGATCACCGCTCAGATATTTTCTCTTTTGGCTGCATCTTGTTCGAGGCAGCCACCAGGTCGAGGGCCTTTGAGGGCAAGGATGGATTGGATTCTCTGCATAAGATCGTTCACGCACCAACGCCGCTAATTAAGGAAACAAACGCTAGCGCTCCCGACGAACTGCAGCGGATTGTGCGTCGCTGCCTGGCAAAGGATCCGGAAGAGCGCTACCAAACGATCAAGGATGTAGCAATTGAACTTAAGGAA